>Ga0196973_1000271_pt1 | contig 13090 bp, 12 predicted proteins | sample S1_513CmetaG_FD_155457 | JGI IMG/M metagenome (GOLD analysis project Ga0196973, IMG submission 155457) | Soil microbial communities from Anza Borrego desert, Southern California, United States - S1_5-13C | ecosystem: Environmental > Terrestrial > Soil > Desert | place: USA: California...
GGCGGGCGAGGATCTGGACGGTCCGGCGGATTTCCTCGTCGCGGCCGATCACCGGGTCGAGCTTGCCGTCGCGCGCCGCCTGGGTGAGGTCGCGGGCGAACTTCTTGAGCGCGTCGTAGCGGTCCTCGGCCGACTGGGTGTCGGCGGTGCGGCCGCCGCGGAGCTCGTTGATCGCGGCGTTGAGCGCTTCGGCCTTGACCCCGGCGTCGGCGAGCGCCTTGCCCGCGTCGGTGTTCCTGGCGAGCGCCAGGGCGAGCAGCAGCCGCTCGACGGTGACGTAGCTGTCGCCGGCCTTCTGGGCGACCTGCTCGGCCTGGTCGAGCACGCGCAGGGTCTCGGCGTCGAGGCCGGGCGTCGCGTTGGCGCCGCCGCCGGTGACGGCCGCGATCTTCGCCAGCGCCTCGTCGGTCTCGCGCCGAGCCGCCTCGGCGCTGCCGCCGGCGCGGGCGATCAGCCCCGACGCCATGCCCTGCTCGTCCTCCAGCAGCGCCTTGAGCAGGTGCGCCGGCGCGATCCGCTGATGGTTCAGCCGGAGCGCGACCGTCTGCGCGGCCTGCAGGAAGCCTCGCGCCCGATCGGTGAATTTCTCCAGATTCATGTCAGCCCCTTCACTTGCGGTCGCCGTCGATATGGTGTTGCTATAATGCAACACAAGGGGTCGGGCGGAAAACGCCGCTCGGCCGGCTCAAGCGCTTGAAGCGGCGAGGATTCTTGGCTCAGCGGCGACGGCAAATCGCGCAAGCTCGGCCATTGCGCGCGCCGGGCGCGCCGCTATGGTGCGCGCCAATTGAGATTCGGAGGATCCCGATGCGCCGGTTGCTGCTTCCCTTTGCGCTCTTTTCCGCCTTCGCCGTCGCCGGTTGCGCGACCACCGCAGAGGAGGAGGTGGCGAGCGCCTCCGCGGCTCCGGCCGAGGCCGCCGCCGAAGCGCCGCCGGCCGCGGCCGCTCCCGCCCCGATCGCCGAGCTCGTCCGCAAGGTCGACATACCCTACGAGCAATTCACCCTCGACAACGGCCTCAGGGTCATCGTCCACGAGGACCGCAAGGCGCCGGTGGTGGCGGTGTCCGTCTGGTACAATGTCGGCTCGAAGGACGAGCCGGCCGGCCGCACCGGCTTCGCCCATCTGTTCGAGCATCTGATGTTCAACGGCTCGGAAAACGCCCCGGGCGACTATTTCGAGCCGCTCCGCGAGATCGGCGCCACCGACTTCAACGGCACCACCTGGTTCGACCGGACCAATTATTTCCAGACCGTGCCGAAGCCGGCGCTCGAGCGCGCCCTGTTCCTCGAAGCCGACCGGATGGGGCATCTGCTCGGCGCAGTCACCCAGGAGAAGCTCACCAACCAGATCGGCGTCGTCCAGAACGAGAAGAGGCAGGGCGACAACGAGCCTTACGGTCTCGTCGAATATGCCCAGCTCGAAGCGCTGTTCCCGGAGGGCCATCCCTATCGCCATTCGACGATCGGCTCGATGGCCGACCTCGACGCGGCGACGCTCGAGGACGTCAAGAACTGGTTCCGCTCCAAATACGGCCCCAACAACGCCGTGCTCGTCCTCGCCGGCGACGTCTCGGCCGCGGAGGCGCGGCCGCTCGTCGAGAAGCATTTCGGCGGCATCCCGCGCGGCCCCGTCAACAACCCGGCCCGGGCCGACGTGCCGACCCTGCCCGCTCCGAAGTCGGAGGTGATGCACGACCGGGTCGCCAATGTCCGCCTCTACCGCAACTGGATCGTGCCCGGCATGCTCGACAACGCAGCCGTCCAGCTCGACGTCGCCGCCGGAGTGCTCGGCGGCCTCGCCAGCTCCCGGCTCGACAACGCGCTGGTGCGCAAGGACCAGACCGCGGTCGGCGTCCGCGCCTTCCTGCTGCCGTTCCACCGAGTCAGCCAGTTCGAGATCCAGGTCGACGTCAAGCCCGGCGTCGATCCCGACCTGGTGTCGCGGCGGCTCGACGAGATCGTCGCCGAGCTGATCGCCAACGGTCCGACCGAGGACGAGGTCCAGCGAGTCGTCATGTCCGACGTCGCCGGCCGAATCCGCGGCCTCGAGCAGGTCGGCGGCTTCGGCGGCAAGGCCGTCGCCCTCGCCGAGGGCGCGCTCTACGCCGACGATCCCGATTTCTACAAGAAGCAGCTGCTCGCCTACGGCCGGGTCACTCCGGCGACGGTCAAGGCGGCGATGCAGAAATGGCTGACCCGGCCGGTCTACGCGCTTCGCGTCGAGCCGGGCGAGCGCAAGGCCTATGAGGAGGCCAAGGCGTCGCGCGGCGGCGCCGCCAGCCAGCGGCCGCGCTACTACCGACAGCCCGAACCGGGCGAGCGGCCGATGGCGCCCCTGCCGTTCGCGCCGCCGGCGCAAGGCGCATCGGGCTCGGCGCCGCTTGCGTTCGCGCCGCTGCCGATGCCGCCGGTAAGCGAGGTGCCCAATCTCGACTTCCCCGACATCGAGCGCGCCCGCCTGTCGAACGGAATCCCGATCGTCTACGCCCGCCGAACGGCCGTGCCGGTGGTGCGCGTGGCGGTCGAGTTCGATGCCGGCGTCGCCGCCGATCCGGGCAATGCGCTCGGCACCCAGGCGCTGACCCTGAGCCTGCTCGAGGAGGGCACGACCAGCCGCAACTCGATCCAGATCGCCGAGGAGCAGGAGCGGCTCGGCGCCGTGATCGGCACCGACACGTCGCTCGACCGCACCGCCGTGTCGATGGCGGCGCTGACCCCCAATCTGGGGCCGTCGCTCGACCTTCTCGCCGACATCGTCCGCAACCCGGCCTTCGAGCCCGGCGAGGTCGAGCGGCTGCGCGCGCAGCAGCTCGCAGCGATCGACCAGGAGCTGACCCAGCCGGCCGGTCTCGGCGGGCGGGCGCTGCCGCCCCTGCTGTTCGGCCCGGACCATCCTTACGGCCGGCCGAGCAGCGGCAGCGGCGACAAGGCGGTGGTCGCGCGGCTGACCCGCGACGACCTGATCCGATTCCACCAGACCTGGCTCCGGCCGGACAACGCGACCATCTTCGCGGTCGGCGACATTCCGCTCGCCGAGCTGGTGCCGATGCTCGAGGCCCGCTTCGGCAACTGGACCGCCCCGGCGGTGCCGAAGGGGACCAAGAAATTCGACGCGATCCCGCCGGCGCCGAAGCCGCGGATCGTGCTGGTCAACCGGCCCCAGTCTCCGCAGTCGCTGATCCTGGCGGGCATCGTCCTGCCGGTGCGCGGCACCGAGGACCTGCTGACGCTCACCGCGGCCAACGAGGTGCTCGGCGGCAACTTCCTGTCGCGGATCAACATGGACCTGCGCGAGACGAAGGGCTGGTCCTACGGCTCGCGGAGCACGATCAGCTTGCGCGAGCAGCTCGTCCCCTACGTCATCAACGCCCCCGTCCAGGCCGACAAGACCGGCCCGGCGATCCGCGCGCTGATGGATCAGGTGTCGGGCTTCGTCACCAACCGGGGGCTGACCGACGTCGAGCTCGCCCGGGTGATCAACGGCAACACCCGCCAGCTCGCCGGCCAGTTCGAGACGTCGGCGGCCGTGCTTGGGGCGTTGCGCTCCAACGCCCTGTTCCGGCGTCCGGACAATTATTGGGAGGCGATCGCCGACCGCTATCGCGGCATGACGATCAGCACGCTCGACCAGGCGGCGCGCCGCGTGATCGATCCCAGGAAGCTGGTCTGGGTGGTCGTCGGCGACGCCGCCAAGGTACGGCCCCAGCTGACCGGTCTCGGCCTGCCGATCGAGGAGGTGCAGCCGAAATAGCCCGCCGCGATGGCGCTACCGGACCCGAGTCACGTGCCCCATCTTCCGCCCGGGGCTCGGCTCGCCCTTGCCGTAGAGGTGGAGGTGGGCGGCCGGATCGGCGAGGATCTCCGCCCAGCGGGAAGCCTCGTCGCCGACCAGATTGTCCATCTCCACCCGCGCTCCGGTCAGCGCCGTCGAGCCGAGGGGTAGGCCGCAGATCGCGCGGACGTGATTTTCGAACTGCGAGGTCGTCGCGCCCTCGATCGTCCAGTGGCCGCTATTGTGGACTCGCGGCGCCATCTCGTTGAACAGCGGGCCCCGCGGCGTGGCGAAGAATTCGAGCGCCACGACGCCGACATAATCGAGGGTCCCGGCGGCCCGGCGGGCGAGGGCTTCGGCCTCGGCGACCTGCGCCTCCAGTCCTTCCGCCGGAACCTCGGAGCGACGCAGCACGCCGCCCCGGTGAAGGTTGCGCGGCGCCGGCCAGGTGACGATCTGCCCGTCCAGCCCCCGACACAGCAGGATCGAGAACTCCGCCTCGAACGCGACGAAGGCCTCGAGGATCGACGGGACGCCTTGGACCGCCGCCCAGGCGGCGTCGGCGTCGCCGCCGTCGTCGATCCGGGCCTGGCCCTTGCCGTCATAGCCGAACCGCCGGGTCTTCAGCACGGCCGGCGTGCCGATCTCCGCCAGCGCCGAGTCGAGGCCGGACCGGTCGTCGACCGGCCGGAAGGCCGGCGGCCGGCCGCCGAGCCCGGCGATGAAGCGCTTCTCGCTGAGCCGGTCCTGGGCGACGGCGAGCGCCGCCGCCGGCGGGCGGAGCGGCGCCTCGCTCGCCAGCGCGGCGAGCGGGGCGGCGGCGATATTCTCGAACTCGTAGGTGGCGACGTCGACGCTGCGGCCGAAGGCGGCGAGCGCCGCCTCGTCGTTCCAGGCGCCGCGGGTGAAGCGGACGGCGACCTCGGCGGCGGGCGGCGCCTCGTCGGGGGCGTAGACATGGCTCCGATAGCCGAGCCGCGCCGCCGCCATCGCCAGCATCCGGCCGAGCTGGCCGCCGCCGACGATGCCGATGGTCGAGCCGGGCGGCAGGCTCATTCAGGCGCTTCGGCGACGCCGTCCGTCTGCCGCCGCCGCCACGCCTCGAGCCGTGCGGCGAGCGCTTCGTCGGACAGCGCCAGGATCGAGGCGGCGAGCAGGCCGGCATTGGCCGCCCCGGCCTCGCCGATGGCGAGCGTGCCGACCGGGACTCCGGCCGGCATCTGGACGATGGAAAGGAGGCTGTCGAGACCGTCCAGGGCCTTGGAGCGGACCGGCACGCCGAGCACCGGCAGTCGGGTCATCGACGCCGCCATCCCCGGCAGGTGGGCGGCGCCGCCGGCCCCGGCGACGATCACCTTGAGGCCTCGCCCGGCCGCTTCCCGGGCATAGCCGTAGAGCCGTTCGGGGGTGCGGTGGGCGGAGACGATCTTGGTCTCGTAGGCGATTTCGAGCGTGTCGAGCATCTCGGCGGCATGGCGCATCGTCTCCCAGTCGGAGCGGCTGCCCATGATGATCCCGACCTCGGCCATGAAGCGGCACCTCTATCGGGCGGCGGGCGGCGAGACCAGAGGTTCGTTTTTGCTTAACCTGCCTGCTCTAGATAGCTCCCCATGTCGAAACACGCATCGGATTTCGCCGGCATTCCGGTCGAGGCCTCGGACGAGAACGCCCTCCTGCGCGCGGCTCTGGCCGAGGCTCAGCGGCGGATCGGGGACCTCGAGCGCAACTCGGAGGTGGACGGGCTGACGCCGCTGCCCGGCGGACGGCGATTCCGCGCCGAGCTCGAGCGGGTGGTCGGTCTGGCGGCGCGGCACGGCACCAGCGCGGCGGTGGTCGGCATCGAGTTGAGCGGCCTCGCCGCGATCCGCGAGCGCCACGGTCATTTCGCCGGCGACGCCGCCCTGGTCCACGTCGCCCGGCTGCTCTGCGGCCTGATCCGCTCGACCGACATCCTCGCCCGCACCGGCGACGACCAATTCAGCCTCATCCTCGACCATCTGGACCACAACAGCGCCATCGACACCGCCGAGCGCCTCGCCCGCTGCATCGCCGCGCACCCGCTAGAGCTCGGCCATGTCCAGGTCGCGCTCGAAACGGCCGTCGCCACCACGGGCATCCTGCCCGGCGACGCCGTCGATGACGTGCTGGCGAGGGCGCAACGCCATCTCGCCTTGGCGAGGGCCGAGGCCTGAAGCTCAGGCCGGGGCCGGCGAGCGGTCCCGGATCCACTGCGAGAGGACCCATTTCTCGCCGCGCGTCGGCGGCCGGCCGGCATGGGTGGTGAGCGGGTCGGGCGCGCGCGCCGAGTCGACGTTGGCGAACAGCAAACCGTCCCCCTTGCGGCCGCGATAGCGGAAGCCGGTCTTCAGGAATTCGGTCTCGCCGCCTTCGTAATCGTCGTTCAGGTAGAGCAGGAAGGTGGCGATGCGCTGGCCGAGGCGCGCGATTTGCGCCCGGTCGCCCGGCTGGGCCGGGTCGAGATAATCGTGATGGGGGAGGAATTCCTGACCGACCGAATAATGCATGATCTGGGCGGGCTCGAACACCGGCAAGGGCAGGTTGCTCGCGGCCGAGATGCGCGCCCGCAGCACCTGCACGACCAGGTCCATCTCGGCGACGCCGAGGTCGAGGCCGCGATTGGTCCGGCTCGGGTCGGGACGATTGGCCCCGGTCAGCGGGTCCCAGACCCAGGCCGGATTGAGCCTGCCCCGGGCCTTGTCGACCACCCAGTCGCACTCGGCGGGCGAGGCGAAGCCCTCGATCACCCGGATGCGCGGCTGCTCCGACACCGGCCGGCGCGGCGGCGCCGCGGTCAAGGCCTGGACATCGACGGCGGCGCGCAGGCTCGGCCAGCCCGCTTCGTCCGCGGGCGGATCGCCCCGCGCGAGCAGGGCGAGCTGGGCCTGCGCCCGCCGCGAGCCGCGCGTCGCCGCCAGTTCCAGATAGTCGAACGCCCGCGGCCAGCTCTGCGGCCGGCCCGCCCCCATCGCCTCCAGCGTCGCCAGCAGCGCCGCGGCCTCGGCACTGCCGGCGTCGCATTCGGCTTCGATCAGCGCGGCGCCCTCCGCCGCTTCCCCCTCGCCGCCGAGCAGCCGCAAGCCCAAGGCGACCCTTGCGTCCGAATCCCCGCTTGCAGCCCGGCTGCGCAGCTCGGAGAGGGGCTCGTCCGCCACGCCCCGTCACCGCTCGCTCAGATAATAGCGGTCGGTGGACCTCAGGTCCTCGTCCAGCCGATAGACCATCGGCTGGCCGGTCGGGATCTCGAGGCCGGTGATGGCATCGTCGGGGATTTGCGACAGATGCTTGACCAGCGCCCGCAGCGAATTGCCGTGGGCGGAGATCAGCACCCGCCGCCCGGCCTTCAGCGCCGGAGCGATCCGTTGCTCCCAATAAGGCAGCACCCGAGCGATGGTGTCCTTGAGGCTCTCGGTGCGCGGAACCTCGATCCCGGCGTAGCGCCGGTCGCCGGACAGATCCCAGGGTCCGCCCGGCTCCATCGGCGGCGGCGGGACGTCGAACGAGCGGCGCCAGATACGGACCTGCTCGTCGCCGTGCCTGGCCGCCGTCTCGGCCTTGTTGAGCCCGGTCAGCCCGCCATAATGGCGCTCGTTCAAGCGCCAGTCCTTCTCGACCGGCAGCCACAGCCGCCCCATCGCCTCGAGCGCGAGGTGGAGAGTCTTGATCGCCCGCGTCTGGACGCTGGTGAAGCAGAGGTCGAAGTCGAATCCCTTCGCCGCCATCAGCTCGCCGGCGAGCCGCGCCTCCTCGGCCCCCTTTTCGGTGACGTCGACGTCCCACCAGCCGGTGAATCGATTTTCCAGGTTCCACGCCGACTGGCCGTGGCGGATGAGGACCAATGTCGACATCAGCGCCTGCGGACGGGAAGCTCGTCGATCATCGCGTGGAGGGCGGCGAGGCAGGCATGGGCGAGGAGGGCGCTGCGCTCGGGCGACCAGCCGCGGCGCGGGTCGGGCAGATCCTCATTGTCCTTGAACGGCATTTCGAGCGTCATCGACACCGCGCCGTAGCGTTCGGCGAGCTGCGAGGTCGACATCGACATGTTCGCCTCGCCCGGCTTCGATACCTCATAGCCCTGGCGGGTCTGGAAGTCGGGAGAGAAGCGGACCAGTTCCTCGCTGAAGCGGTCGAACAGCTGCTGCTGAGCCTCGTTCCAGCTCGGTATTCCCTCGAAGCCGGCGAGGAAATTGGCGGGGATCGCCTCGTCGCCATGCACGTCCATGGCGAAGTCGACGCCGGTCCGGTCCATCTCGTTCCTGACGCAGAACACTTCCGGGCTGCGCTCGGGGCTGGGATCGTGCCATTCGCGGTTGAGGTTGGTGCCGGCGGCGTTGGTCCTGAGGTGGCCGCGCCGCGAGCCGTCCGGGTTCATGTTGGGGACGATGTGGAAGGTCGCCTTGGCGAGCAGCCGGCGGGCGACCGGATCGGCCTCGTCGAGCAGTCGCTCGAGCGCGCCCTCCATCCACCATTCGGCCATCGTCTCCCCGGGATGCTGACGCGCGTAGAGCCACACCTGGAGCGGCCCGTCGCCGATCTTGAAATAGTCCATCTCCTGACCGTCCAGAGTCCGGCCGAGCGAGCGATATTGAACGGCCGGGTGGCCGGCGACGGAGGCGACGAGATCGTGGTGGCGCTCCATCGTGTAGGGCGCGAAATAGGCCAACCAGACGCTGTTCGAAGGCGGCGTCACCCGCAGGGTGAGGACGCCCTCGGCATAGGCGGTGTCGACCCGCTCCCAATCCTCGCGGTCGAGGGACATGCAGGCGCGGTAATTCTCCCAGCCGAGCGGATAGGCGGCGCCGGCGCCGTTGAGGATGCGGAGCTCGACCGGCTGGTCGGCGGCGCCGGTGAGCCGGAAATAGAACCATTGGTAGAAATCGGACTGGTTGTCCTTGACGATTTCGAGGTCGACGCGACTGCCTTCGACGGCGACCAGGCGAATGTTGCCGCCATCGAAGGGGCACGTAATTGAGAGGGTCATTTGACCCTGATAGTGCGGCCCGACTCCCCGGGGAAGTCCCGAAACAGCGCTGCGGCGAGCCGCTCGACGGCGGCGGTGCGCGCGGCCTCCGGGCTGCCGGTGCGCGCCTCGTGGACGGCGCGGCCTTCCCAGAAGACGGTGCCGTCGGAGCGCCTGCGGATGGCGACTTCGAGGAGGGTGGCGGTGATCCCGGTCGAGGTGCCGGCGGGGACGGTCGCCGACACGCCGCGGCCGATCCTCGCCGCGGTCAGCGCCGCCACCGCCTCGCGGCTGCCCTGTTCGAGGTCGATGAGGGCGATCTGCTCGGATTGGGTGGCGGTCGGCACCACCGTCCAGCCGAGGCGGCTGAGCTGCCGCCCGACCGCGGCCGCATAAGCAGGGAATTCGGGCCGGTTGGCGTCGGCCTTGTCGAACGGCTCGACCACGATCTGGGCCCGTGCGACCGGCTCGCCGAGGTGGAAACGCGCGACCTCGACGCCGCCCGCGGCGGCCCGGCCGCCCCCTCCGCTGGCGCAGGCGGCGAGCGACAGCGCCAGGAGGAGGGGAGCGCTGCGCAGAAAAGCTGTTTTCATTCCGGCACCTCTTCGTCTAGCGCGCGGATCGTAGGGGCGCTGCAACGATCCGTTCAGCGCTCTTTGCCGCATTCGGGTTCCTTGTGGAAAGAGGATAGATGAGCAAGCCTTCCGTGCTCGTGACCGGTGGCGCCGGCTATATTGGCAGCCACGCGGTACTGGCCTTGCTCGACGCCGGCTGGAAGGTGGTGGTGATCGACAATCTCGTCACCGGCTTCCGCTGGGCGGTGCCGGACGCCGCGACCTTCGCCGAAGGCGACATCGCCGACACCGCGCTCGTCGCCGGCCTGATCGAGGCGCACGGGATCGGCGCCATCGTCCATTTCGCCGGCTCGATCGTGGTTCCCGAATCGGTCGAGAATCCGCTCAAATATTACGAGAACAACACGGTGAAGAGCCGCTCGCTGATCGAGAGCGCGGTGAGGGGCGGGGTGCGGCATTTCATCTTCTCCTCGACCGCGGCGACCTACGGCGTTCCCGAGCGGGTGCCGATCGTCGAGAGCTCGCGGACCGAGCCGATCAATCCCTATGGCTGGTCGAAGCTGATGACCGAGCGGATGCTGGCCGACACCGCGGCCGCCCACCCGCTCAACTTCTGCGCGCTTCGCTATTTCAACGTCGCCGGGGCCGACCCCCAGGGCCGCGCCGGCCAGTCCACCGCAGGCGCGACCCACCTGATCAAGGTCGCGGTCGAGGCGGCCACCGGCAAGCGCGACTTCGTCTCGGTCTACGGCACCGATTACGACACGCCCGACGGCACCGGCGTGCGCGACTATATCCATGTCGGCGATCTCGCCGCCGCCCATGTCGACGCGCTCGACAGGCTGGTCGAGGCGCCGGCGACCAGCCACATCCTCAATTGCGGCTACGGCCGCGGCTTCTCGGTGCTGGAGGTGCTCGACGCCGTCGACCGGGTCACCAACATGAAGATCGAGCGGCGGCTCGAGCCGCGGCGACCCGGCGATCCCGACGCGCTCGTCGCCGACAATGGCCGGATCCTGGCGACCCTTCCCTGGCGGCCCAGGCTGGACGATCTCGACACGATCGTCACCCATGCGCTCGCCTGGGAGCGCAAGCTGGCGCAGCGGGGCCGAGGGTGACCGACGCCGAGCGCGAGATCGGCGAGCTGCTCGCCCGGGGCCGCGGCTACGCCGGGGCCGGCGATTCCCGCGCCGCGGCAAGCTTCTTCGCCGCCGCCCTGCGCGCCGCCGCCGGCGGCGGCGGATTGACGGCCCCGCTGGTCGCCGCCCTGCGCGACGCCGAAGCCTATGTGCGCCGCGCCGCCGCCGACTATCAGGCGCATCTCGAGCGGGCGGTGGCGGGCGCGCAGGCCGGCCCGAGGCTCGACGAGGCGCTGGCGATCATGCTCGGCCGCAAGCCGCTGCATCTCCCCCGGGTCGCCTATCCGCAGCGACCCAGCGTCTTCCATTTCCCGGGCCTTCCGCCGCGTCCCTTCTACGAGCGCGAGGCGTTCGACTGGGCGCCGGCCCTCGAAGCCGAGACTCCGGCGATCCGGGACGAGCTGCGGGCGCTGCTCGCCGAGGGGGCGGACTTCCGCCCCTATGTGGAGGGCGCCAAGGACCGCCCCCACCGCGACTTCCACGGCCTGCAGGGCGATCCGAACTGGACCGCTTTCTACCTCTGGAAGGACGGCGCGCCGGTGAAGGAGAATGCGGCCCGCTGCCCGCGCACGGTGGCGGCGATGCGGCAGGTGCCGCTCAGCGCGATCGGGTCGCGAACCCCTTCCGTTTTCTTCTCGCTGCTTCGTCCCGGCGCCCGCATCCCGCCCCACCACGGCATGCTCAACACCCGCCTGATCTGCCATCTGCCGCTGATCGTGCCCCCCGGCGGATGGCTGCGCGTGGGCAGCGAGACTCGCGCCTGGCAGGAGGGCCGGCTGCTGATCTTCGACGACAGCGTCGAGCACGAGGCGCTGAACCCGGCCGAAACGCTGCGCGTCGTCCTCATCTTCGACATCTGGCGGCCCGAGCTGACCGAGCCGGAGCGGCGCGGCGTTTCCGCCATTTTCGAAGCGATCGACGCCTATCCGGCTTCCGCTGCATCGCAGCAGGACGCTTGACTTCGCGGGGCCCGCCGCCTAGGTGGGCGCCTCGTTTTTCCGGCACAATCCGAAAGATACAGGTCCTCACGGCCATGAAGATCCGCAACTCGCTGAAGTCCCTCAAGTCGCGCCACCGCGACTGCCGCGTGATCCGCCGCCGGGGCCGCACCTACGTCATCAACAAGACCAACCGCCGCTTCAAGGCGCGCCAGGGCTGACGTGATCGTCATCCCAGCGAAGGCTGGGATCCCAGAGAGAGCTGGCTCAGAGCCTTTCACCCACCGGGGCCCCAGCCTTCGCAGGGGCGACGTGCTGGCATGACTTCCGCCACCGCCGTCATCTTCGACGTCGGCAACGTCCTCTACGGCTGGGACCCCGAATCCTTCCTCGCGCGGCAGCTGCCCGAAGACTCCGCGCGCCTGCGCTTCATCGAGGAGGTCGACCTGTGGGGCTGGCACGACACGCTCGACGCCGGCCGGCCATTCGCTGAGGCCTCGGCGGAGCTGTCGGAAAAGTTTCCGGACTATGCCGCGCTCATCTCCGCCTGGGGCGAAAGGTTCGGCGAGACGATCACCGATCCGGTTCCGGGCGTTCACGCGATTGTCGAGGAGCTCGACGCGCGGGGCGTGCCGCTGTTCGCGATAACCAACTTTTCCGCCGAATTCTGGAAGCCGTTTCGCGAGAAGGAAGACGCCTTCTTCCGGCGCTTCCGCGGTATCGCGGTTTCCGGCGAGGAGAAATTGCTGAAGCCCGATCCGGCGCTCTATTTTCGAGCCCTCGACCGCTTCGGCCTGAAGCCGGCCGAGGTCCTGTTCGTCGACGACCGCAAGATCAACGTCGACGGTGCCCAGGCGGTCGGAATGCGCGGCCACCTGTTCACCGATGCGGCGCGCCTGCGCCGCCGGCTGGAGGCGGAAGGGCTGCTCTAGGAAACCTTGCGGCCCCCTCGCGCTTTCATCTCGGCGATGAGACAAAGGTGGCCCGCCAAATTGTGGATCGTCCGGCACGGACAGAGCGCCGGCAACGTCGCTCGCGATGCCGCCGACGCCGCCGGCCTCGGCATCATCGACCTCGAGGTGCGCGACGTCGACGTGCCGCTGAGCGAGCTCGGCCACCGCCAGGCGCGGGCGCTGGCCCACTGGTTCGCGGCCCTGCCGGAGGACGAGCGTCCCGAGGTGGTGCTCACCTCCCCCTATGTGCGGGCGCAGCAGACCGCCGCCGCGATCTGCGACGGCGGCGGCGTGGTCGCGGCCGCCAAAGGGCCGGTCAAGGACGAGCGGCTGCGCGAGCGCGAGTTCGGCCTGTGGGACCGGCTCACCACCGCCGGCGTCCGCGCCAAATTCCCGGAGCAGGCGGACCAGCGCGCCCTGCTCGGCAAATTCTACCATCGTCCGCCCGGCGGCGAGAGCTGGGCCGACGTCATCCTGCGCCTGAGGAGCGCGCTCGACACGGTCAGCCTCCATCACGCCGACCGGCGGGTGCTGATCGTCTGCCACCAGGTGGTGGTGCTCTGCTTCCGCTACATATTGGAGGAGCTGGACGAGGCGCAGATCCTGGCGATCGACCGGGAGGGGGACGTCGTCAATTGCGGCCTTCTCCAATATGCGTTCGAGCCGGACGACGAGAAGGACTGCGTGCCCCGCCTGGTCTGCTACAATTTCGCGGCGCCGCTGATCGAGGAGG
>Ga0196973_1000290_pt1 | contig 12555 bp, 9 predicted proteins | sample S1_513CmetaG_FD_155457 | JGI IMG/M metagenome (GOLD analysis project Ga0196973, IMG submission 155457) | Soil microbial communities from Anza Borrego desert, Southern California, United States - S1_5-13C | ecosystem: Environmental > Terrestrial > Soil > Desert | place: USA: California | collected...
GCATGGGGATCCCGGTGCTTCCGCCGGACGTGAATGAAAGTATGGGTGATTTCACTGTGATCAATGAATCCGATGGTTCGCAGAAGATCCGCTTTGGACTGCATTCAATTAAAAACTTCGGTGAAGGCATCGCGGATGTGATCATCGCCGAGCGCACTGAGCGCGGACGGTTCGTCTCCATCGCGGATTTCCTGTCGCGCATCAAAAACCGCAACCTCAATAAGAAATCCCTCGAGGCGCTCGTGAAATGCGGCGCCCTGGACAACTTCGGCGAGCGCGGCTCCATGCTCGCCAATATGGAGACAATGCTCACCTACAACCGCGAACACGGTGAGACCTCAGCTAACCAAGACTCACTCTTCGGAAGCCTCCCAAGCACCGCGGCGCTTCGACTCACGGACGCGCCGCCCGCAAGCACCGGCGAGCGCCTCACGTGGGAGAAGGAACTTCTGGGACTCTATATCTCCGGCCACCCGCTCGATCAGTTTAAAGAAAAGCTCGCGAAGCGATCGCACACCATCAATCAGCTCAAAGAGACCTACCGCGAGGGCGTCACAGCCGTCATCGCCGGCATTGTTGAAGAAGCAAAGCCTATTTTCACCAAGAGCGGGGATAAGATGGCGTTTGTAAAAGTGGCGGACTACGATGGAACCATTGAGGCCGTCGTCTTTCCTAAAACACTTGTACAATTCGCGGAACTTCTTCAACCCCAGAAGTGCATCGCCCTTAAGGGACGCTTCTCAGGCCGCAATGGCGAAAAAAGCATCATCGTCGAGGCTGTAAAGGCTCTATAAAAAGTACTCAGCCCGTGCGCAGTGCGCACGGGCTGTTTTCAGGGAACCTTTGAAGCAATGGGCGGGCTCTCGCTCCCCCCACCATCGCCGAAGTCACCGATTGAAGCGACGACGTTCGCGAAGCCGGTCATGGCTTCGGTGAACTGCGACATTTCGCCGGGATAAGAGCGCTCTGCGCCTGAGCAAGCCTGAAGCAACGAGACTGCCAAAAGCAAACTAATAAGCTTTGCCATGTCTGTCCCCTTTCATGGAACATGCATATTCTTTAATATTATAACATAGTTTTTGATACAGGTCAATATCCTAAAATAACCTCATTCTTAGGCTTTTATTACCCTCTCCCCTTGGTATACTGATGTTCTATGGATGAACGCGATCATAAGAAATTGGGTCCGGAGCTCGAACTGTTTTACATAGATCAGACTGTCGGCAAGGGGCTTCCCATGTTTCTCCCCAAGGGCGCTATCGTTAAGCGCGAACTCGAGCGTTTTGTTATTGAAGAAGAAAGTAAGCGCGGCTACCTCCACGTGGCCACACCGGACTTAGCGCGGATCGAACTGTATGAGAAGTCCGGCCACTACCCCCACTATAAGGACTCCATGTACGCGCCTATCGAAATTGATGACGAGCGCTTCATGCTGCGTCCCATGACGTGTCCGCACCATTTCCAAATGTTTCTCTCCAAGCCTCGAAGCTACCGGGAACTCCCGATGCGCATCGCAGAGCTCGCACAGCTTTATCGCTATGAACAGTCCGGTGAACTCATGGGACTGCAGCGTGTGCGCACGTTCTGCCTTGCCGACGCTCACATCGTCTGCGCCTCTGAGGAACAGGCAGCTGAGGAAGTTGGCCGAGCACTTGATCTCATTGTGTATATGGCCGGAGTCTTCGGCCTTAAGCAGGGCGTAGATTTCAGATTCCGCCTCTCGCTCGGCGACCGCGAAAACACTGAGAAGTACTACAAGAATGATGCAGCGTGGGAGAAGGCTGAGGGACTCCTGCGTGAGCTCATGAAGAGCCGAGGAGAAGACTTCGAGGAAGCCAAAGACGAAGCAGCATTTTACGGTCCGAAAATAGACGTCCAAATGAAGAATGTCAACGGCAAGGAGGACACCGCTTTCACGGTGCAGTATGACTTCTGCATGCCGGACCGCTTTGATCTCACCTACGTGGGCGAAGATGGAGCTCCACACCGAGCCTTTGTGGTGCATCGCTCCTCGATAGGAGCGCTCGAGCGCATCATGGCTTTCCTTATCGAGCACTATGCCGGTGCATTCCCGCTCTGGCTCTCACCGGTACAGGTAAAAATTCTCCCCGTGAGCGAGAAGCATAGTGAATGGAGCGCACAGGTGCGTGATGCACTTAAAGCTGCCGGTATTCGCGCCGAACTCGACAGCTCAAATGAGACTCTAGGCAAAAAGATTCGCGCAACTAAGATAGAAAAAGTCCCTGCCTGGCTTGTGATTGGCGATAAAGAAATTGAGGCTCAAGCGCTTACCCTGGAGCGGCGCGGTGGCGGAGAGAAAGAAAGTTACTCGGTGGAAACTCTCATCGAGACACTGAAGAAAGAAATAGCCGAGCGCCGATAAACAAAACTCCCTGCACTAATGCAGGGATTTTTGTTTAGATTTTTCTTTGGCTTATTTTCGATTGCGCTCGAGGTAATCTGCGGCGCGCATGAATGCTGTCTTTACACCCGTGTGCGCATCTTTGTAGCTGTAGTCAGCTCCACCCTGGAGAAGTCCGATGAGACTCTCAAGGTGCTCAGGAGTAAGAGCAGCTGTCTTCTGCATCGTAAAGGCATCTACTCCGCGACTGCCCTCCAGACGCTCACGGTACACCTCGTCGAGGAGGTTGATCACGCGCGCGAGGACATCGCGGCTCGATCCGCCCGTAAGGCGAACCTGGCGAAGGAAGTCGAAAATCTGGTCAGCCTTTCCATCGCACAGCCATGACACCACAAGCGCCGCCCCCTGCACATCGCCCGTACGCACTGCTGCGGATGGGGCTGTACGCGCCTGAGCGGAAGCAGCATTGTTTACTGCCGCTTCTGCGCTGGCCGGAGCGGAGCGGGTCTCAGCAGGCTGCTCTGGCGTCTCGTCCCCCAGAAGCGCGCTGATGCGCTCTCGGTTGAGGTGGAGCCAGCCGTCCTCGCGCGGATAGGCTTCACGTGCGCGTGCAATGAGGTCGCGCAGAAGGGCGCCCGCAGCGCTTGCGGTGCTGCCGCCTCGGTCCGCCACATAGCGGATACCTTCGGCAGAGAGGAGCACGCCCTGTCCGTATGCCTCGTTCTCAAGAGCTTCGTACACAGTTGTATCCGACTGAGGGGACTCCTCGCGGTGACTGTTTCCTGTCGGAAGATTAGAAGGCGCTTCGTTGCGCTCATTGAGAAGCCGGTACAGTTCCGAATCATCGTCAGCAGCTGGCTTTGCTTCTGCAAAGACATGCTCCGCGAAGCTCGGCGCATAGGCCTGACTCATGTTGTAGTAGACGGCGTCGGCATTGAAGTGACTGCCATTCATTCCCTCTTCCACATCGATATCATCACGCAGTGAATTCCGCTCAAAGACCACGCGGCGCTCAGCAAGACCGATACTTGCCATGAAGGCTCCAAGAGCACCCTTGCCCACTCCCTTTACCGAAACGAAGTAGGCTGCAAGACCGCTCCAGACAATGAGCCCCGTCCAGAAGAGCGCTGTGGTCACAGGACCTGCCGGAAAACCGGTGTAAGGCACCTGCGTCAAAGTCACATAGGTCAAAGGCTCTGAGGTGATGTTTGATGTAAGCGTAACGCGAGGATTACGGCGTCCGCCGCCTCCACCACCGTCATCGTCGTCATCGAGGGTAATGGTTGCAGGACACGTTACCGTTCCGTTGGGGCCGGTGAACGTCGCAGTATATGTGGTGTCACTTGTAGGCGAGACAGAAACTGAACCACCTGAAACCGGCGTAATATTCCCTACTCCCTGATCGATGCTTCCGGAGGTAACGTTCTGAGAGGTCCACGTAAGCGTGCTCGACTGCCCTGATTCAATGGTCGTGGGATTTGCCGTGAGCGTACAAGCGGGAGTCGGCGTTACCGACGTCGTCTGGACGTCAATGGAGACAGCACAGGTTACTGTACCGTTCGGTCCGGTAAAGGTTGCCGTGTACGTAATATCTCCCGGAGGATTTACGTTCACCGAACCTCCTGCGACAGGCGTAATGTTCCCTACTCCCTGATTGATGCTTCCGGAGGTAACGTTCTGAGAGGTCCAGGTCAGGGTAACGCTCTGGCCCGGATTGATAGTCGTAGCAGATGCTGTGAGTGTACAAGCCGGAACAACAGGTGCTGGAGGAATTTCAATATTTACATTAATGAAGAAAGTGCTTGAGATACACAGCGTTCCGTCAGGAAGGCGGTTTTCAAGTACGATGCGAATCTGTGAGAAGTTGCCGCCAGCTGACGTCACCGTTCCATTGATAGTCTGTGACCCGTCGAAGCCCACCCCGCTCGGCAGACCTGTCACGGATGCAATGTGCGTTGCCGTTCCAGGATTGATGCGGATCGTAAGCGGCTGATTGACACCAACCGTAATGCCGTTCATGTCAACCAACTGCTGGGGTGTCTTGTTCCCCAGAGAAGGATTTGAGATGTCGTAGGAGACATTAATGATCTGAGTCCCCGCCGGGCATGTTGGTGCCGGAGGTGGGGGTGGAGGAGGGGGCGGGGGCGGTGGAGGAGGTGGGGGTGGTACACCACCGCCGTCATTGCCGCCAGAAGGTGCTCCGTCAGGACCAGGGGCTTCCCCACAGCAACCATCACCAGGGGCACCGCCTGGGCCACCGTTGTCACCTTCACTACCACCACAGCAACCATCACCAGGAGAGCCTCCTGTTCCGCCATCGCCGCCACCGTCACCGGCACCATCACCTGAGCCGCCACCGTCACCACCGTCACCGCCTCCAAAGGCATTGACCACCTCTACAGCATGCTGGAATTTCTCTCCGCTGAATTTAAAAGAAGCAACATCAAAAAACGTATAAAAAAGAGAGAAGAGAGAAACGACAATAAGCGCAAAGAGTATGCGCTTTCCATAATGACGAATTGAATTACTGTTTGAAGTCATAGTTCTGTAGTTTCTCTTTATGTCTGCATAAAAAGTAGTGGTGCTCGTGGGCCGTCGAAACGGCACCACGAGCTGAACCACGATTAGGATGAGGAGACCCGATCGATGATCTCCGGCAGGAAGACGTGCTCCCAGCCAGCACCATCAAGGTATCCCTCTTTCTTGTTTCGCGAGAATGTCCTCCAATCCTGTGGACGGATGTGGATACCCCGCGTTGCCGAACGTTCCCGATTGGGAGCGAGCAGCTGGTGGGTGCTGGGTAGCACCGCGCAGAGCACCAGGTAGGTCGCATCGACGTTGATGTGTCGCCAGTCGAACTGGAAACCGCCTTCACCGCAGATGCGCGCCTCGAGCACGGCCTGGACTGGTCCAAGATCAACGGTTGAGAGTGGAACCTCGACCGTACGCGGGTCTACCACGCGAACTTGGACACGCCGGCGATTCTCATCATAGAGGACGACGTCCTGAGGGGTAAACCCAGGATTCATCCTCCAAACGAAGAGCCGGTGCAGGAAGCATTCTTGATGCATCTGCAGACGCTGAGCCCGCCACTCCCTATAGAAGGGAGTGGCGGCATCGCTGTACTGCGATCCAGTATCAGCGGCCTTGAGCGCCTGATACAACGGCGTCTGGCCATCATGCATGACACCGAGATGCAAACGAATGCACCCCGCCTGTTCGAAGTTCTGACAACGCGTTGTTTGCGCGGATGCCAACCCTTGAAACAGGAACATCGAGACAGCAACCAGAAGAAATCTCACCATTAGTACCTCCCCTAGCCAGATGTGGCTTTCTCAGGCGGACAGACGAAGGCAATGACCTCGTCTTCCAGTGCCGGTGGCGGAATGATGACGCGGGGCGTCGTTCCCGTTCCCCAGACCCAATTACTGCACGCATGCACTTGGTGGAGCCTGTGTTCAGTTTCCCCCCATAGCACGACGTAATAATTGGTCTTGTAGGACTTGCGAGAATCCCACGCCAAGAGCACATTGCTCTCGTACGCAGGCCTGCCCTTGCGGGCGAATGTCACGCCACTATACCTCTCACCCCCGTGAATCCACCCTTCGGTAAATTCACGACGGGAGATTTTCCGCAGAAATTCTTGCTGAACATCAGACGGAAACCCTGTCCAGGCAATCGCCTGCTCAGGGGTACATGTCTTACAGCGATAGGGACTGCTCCCTACGCTACTCCAGCGGAACTCATTGATAGCCGCTACGGCTGGAACCAGCAGATCGAATGCCATGAGGAGTGCCAGCACTCCCCATGACAGGGTGCGCACAACGTTCCTCATAAGCGTCCTCCTCTTGCAAAGACCATTCCTCTTCCCTTTCGGGTAGGTCGCTGTGAAGCTTTACGCCACACAAGGACCTGCCAAAAAGATGGCCGGAGATTACCTTAAAATTTAGCTTTTGTCAAGATATGCCGTAGGCCGCGTGAGACCGTAACTCTTCACAAATTCAGCCTTCACGACATAACGATCCGACGGTTCCCCGAAGGAGTTACACGTCGAAAGTGTGAGCATCTTAGTGCGCCCTGAGAGTTCAATCAAGGCATCGTCGGCGCTCACGAGCTCAACAGAAACAACCCGGTACACGTTCACTGTGTCGCTGGATTCAACGCGGATCACATCCCCCTCTTTCACCTTCTCGAGGTTGTTGAAGGCCCGGAAGTTCTGATTATTGACGACCGGCAGGTGCGAGCTGTGGCCGAAGATAAACATGTTAGAAGTATCAGCGAGCGTTCCTGAGCCCGGGTAGTGCACGGCGCCGCGAAGCAGGGCGCTATCGAGCACCGCAACATCGCGGCTTCCGGGAGTTTCGACACGCGCATCGATATCAACAGACTCTATGACAACACGCAGCGGACGCACATCGCCCACAGTGGAAACTTCGCTCGATCCTGCGGCATCGGCGCGTGTAACAAGAGGCGCAGAGGATACCGAAGTCTCTTCAATGGGCTCAGGCACAAATCCAATGGCATTAAGGACGATGAGGGAAAATGTAAAGAAAAGTACGAAAGAAAACCCCAGCTTGTGGCGGTTTTCGCGAAACTCGTATGTGAGACGCTCCATTAGTGACTGATGCATCGTCTTTTGCTTAACTCTACGGCCTTTTGATGAAGTTATGGTGTAGAACTTTTATACACTATTTTTAACAAATTGTCAAATAATCTTCATGAAGAAAAAATCCATCGAACCTTCATGATAAAGAATCTAAAATAAGGGTTATTGACATACATAATAAAATATGGTAGTAAAGGGCATTCACTACAAGGCAGTAACGAGCGCACGCATTCATGGACAACAATCAGACGGGCACACGCGTTGAGAGCCCTCAGGCCACACGGGAGAAAATCAAAAACGCTACCCTTAAGGGATTGGCGATTGTAGGTATTGTGGCACTCCTCGCTCTGGGCACCTGGGGTACGGTGCAGATTCTGCGCTCCACACCAGGCATCTGGAATGGACTTACGGCAGCGGTAAGCTCCATCTCCGGTCGTTTCTTCCCTGCAGGAGTACCGTCACTTACCCTCACCCTTGAAAGTTACAGCGTGAAAAGTGGCGAATCGTTCACGCTCGCCTGGAGAGAGGAGGAAGTCCCAGAGAGCCGCGAGTACGCCTTCGTGTACGAATGCGCCGACGCGCTCTCCTTCCTCACCCCCAATACGGTAGGCGGCGACACCCGCATTGCCTGCGGCGAGCTCTACACGTTCGCGAGCGAGGATCGTTCGCTTGCCCTTACCCCCATCTCTCCTGACAACCGTTTTCTCGACGCTACCATAAAGGTTCTCATGGTGTCCGGCGATCAGGTTGTCGCCGAAGATGAGGCTTTGCTCACAATCGTTAACGAGCGCATTACAAGCACGACAACTCCTCCCGCCCCTGCTCCAGCACCCGCGGCACAGCCCTCCGCAGGAAACGGCGCTTCTGCCGGTAGCGCGGGCATTCAGTACTACCCGGTGTATACAACGGTAACAGAGCGCCGTGCTTCAGATCCTAACGGAGACGTGGACCTCGCCATTGAGATCCTCGAGACAGGCACACTTCCGTCCCGCGGTGATAACTTCACCTCCACCGGACGGACACTGGACCGCGACGAGCGCGGCGGCGTACGCTTCATCGTCCGCAACCTGGGCACAAAGACCGCCGAGGACTGGACGTTTGAGGCAGAACTGCCGACCCGCCCCTCATTCACCTACCGATCGAAGAGCCAGCCTGACCTCGGGCCCGGCGACCGCATCGAGTTCACACTCGGATTTGACCGCCTTTCACGCGACGACGAAGCTGAGATTGCGATCGAGGTTGATCCGCGCGACAACATCGACGAGTCAAGCGAGAGCAACAACCGCGATGAGGTCACCGTTGAAATAGAATAAATGTAAAAACAAAAACCGCCGCGCAGAGTCCTGCGCGGCGGTTTTGTTTTTGAGCGAATCAAAAGTCTTTTGAAAGGAGCTTTTGTTTATCTCTCCCTGAAAAAGAACTTTTGCAAAGTCCTAAATGTCCAATGTAGCGTGCTTGGCGTTTGACTGAATAAAGGACTTGCGCGGCGCTACGTCAGCGCCCATGAGAATGTCGAAGATGCGGTCAGCATCAGCAGCATCGTCAATCGTTACCTGCTTGAGAACGCGATTTTCCGGATTCATGGTGGTCTCCCACAACTCCTCAGCATTCATTTCGCCCAAACCTTTGTAGCGCTGAATCCGAGCCTTACTGCTTTTCTTAGATTCAACCTCTCCTTCAGGGGCTTCTTCAGTCGCCTCTTCTCCTTCTTCTACAACTTCCTCAGCGTCAGCGGCCTCAGGACCCAAGATCGCGTTCTTTTCAGCGTCAGAGTAAGCATAGTGAACCTCCTTGCCTCTTTGGATCTTATACAGCGGCGGCTGAGCGATGTAGAGGAATCCTCCATCAACCACGGGACGGAAGTGACGGTAGAAGAGTGTCAGAATAAGCGTGCGAATGTGTGCACCATCAACGTCGGCATCGGTGGCGATGATGACCTTGTGATAACGAAGCTTTGAGATATCGAAAATATCGCCAATGGCAGTGCCCAGGGCCACAACAAGATTCTTGATCTGCTCGGAGGCAAGCATGCGGTCAAGACGCGCGCGCTCGATATTGAGAATCTTTCCGCGAAGCGGAAGCACGGCCTGGGTACGACGGTCACGGCCCATCTTGGCCGTACCACCTGCGGAGTCTCCCTCCACAATAAGAAGCTCGGACTCCTCGGCACTCTTGGACTGACAGTCCGCAAGCTTTCCGGGAAGGGTCATGCCTTCAAGCGCACCCTTGCGTAGGACACTGTCCTTTGCGGCCTTTGCGGCCTTGCGCGCCTTAAGCGCCAAGGTGGCTTTTCCGATAATCGCACGGGCGTCGTCAGGATTCTCTTCCAGAAACTCGTTGAAAGCATCCGCAAACGCAGTTTCTGTTGCGCCACGCGCTTCTACAGAGCCAAGTTTGGCCTTCGTCTGACCCTCAAACTGAATCTCGCGCAACTTTACCGAGACCACGCATGTCAGACCCTCAAGCACGTCCTCCCCCGTGAAGCTGTCGTCGCTTCCCTTGATGAGATTATTCTTCTTGCCGTAGTTGTTCAAGGTTCGCGTGAGCGCTGTCTTAAAGCCCGTGATGTGTGTACCGCCCTCGGAGTTGTAGGTGTTGTTTGCAAAGGCCGTGATGCGGGCTGATATGTCGTCCACATACTGCAGTGCCACTTCAACCATTACGCCGTCGACCTCGCGCTCGACGTAAAAGATGTTCTTGTGCACTGCCGTTTGGTGCTGGTTATAGAAACGGATGAGCGAGCGAAGGCCACCTTCGAAGTAGAACGTCATCGACGGTACTTCGAGACCCATCTCGCGGAAGTAGAAGACATCCTCGAGGTCGATACTTCCCGGATACTCGCGGGCGTCGATCACGCTGATACGAAGCCCCTTCACGAGGTACGCCTGCTGTCGCACGTGGGAAACGATGCGGTTCCAGTCAAACTTCACCTCACCGAAGATCTCGGGATCAGCTTCAAAGGTGATGATCGTACCGCGGAGCTTTGACGAGGCAAGCTTCTTTACCGCAGCCTTCTTCTTGCCCTGCTTGTATTCCTGCATGTAGAGTCCGCCGTCTCGGTGCACCTCGGCCTTTGTGTAGACCGAGAGCGCGTTCACGACCGAGATACCCACGCCGTGCAGCCCGCCCGAAACCTTGTAGCCCTCGCCGCCGAACTTTCCGCCGGCGTGGAGTGTCGTCATGATGGTCTCAAGCGCAGAGACTTTTGTCTTGGAGTGGACATCGACCGGAATACCGCGGCCGTTATCAACGACGCGGATCTGATTACCTGGCAGAAGCGTAATCTCGATATCATTGGCGTGGCCGCCCATCGCTTCGTCGCGGGAGTTGTCGAAGACCTCCCAGATCAAGTGGTGGAGACCATCGGGACCCGTGGTGCCGATGTACATGCCCGGGCGCTTGCGCACAGGTTCAAGACCCTCAAGGACAGTGATGTCCTCTGCTGAGTAGCTTCCCTTTTTGGCGACTGCTTCTTTTGCCATTTAAGCCTTGTGTTTAAACAAAAAAGTCCTTCTTTTAGGTACCACTATTTTAGCATTTTTTAGGCTTACTTGAAAGCTTTTTTGAGCTTAATCTGTGCCCTAATTTTGAGGATTTTGAAGTATTGACAAATTTTTAGAATATGATATAATCCTATAAAGATCTTTGAAGCAACCCAAGGAGGTCGGATATGGAACTATTAGAGCAAGCCGAGATTGCTCGTATCCTGAAACAGCTCGCTGAGCTAGCTAAGGATCACGACAAGAATCGCGAGACTGTGAAAATCCTCGCGAGCCGCCTTCTCGATAGCGTCTATGAAGAGGACAGCTGTCTGGGAGCCTACGCTGAAGCCACTCTCAAGAGTGCACTTAAGCGTCCTGATCACCTCTGTGTCATCTTGTTTCCGCTTCTTACCCATTTGCATGGGTGTGCGAGCACACAAGTTGACTGGAGCCTGATCGGCCTGTAAGCCACCTCGCAGCCAGAAGATCCTGTCGAACAGGATCTTCTGGCTGGGGTGGTTTTTTATTTTTATCTCACCTTAAAATCTTGGTTGCTCTCAAGTTTCGAAACAATCTTTTGCATCACCTCGTTGATCTCACTATCTGAAAGCGTTCGCTCATAGGATTGAAACACCAAGTGAAATGCGTGCGAAACCTTCCCTTCTTTTTCAAATGAGTCGAAGTGATCGAGACGTACCAGAAGCTCCCCCGCTTCGCCTCGGATCATAGCCTCGAGCTCGCCCTGCGTTACGGAAGTGGGCACCCAGACAGCAATATCGCGCAAAATGAATGGGTACTGCGAGAATGGTTTATAAGTAGCTTCGGAGATCTTAAGTTCCAGATTTTCATAGTCCACAGGATCCGGAAGTTTCCCAAGAAGCGCTCCGAGATCAGCTTCAAAGATAGCGCTCGTCATACTACCTGAAAGCGCAACACCGAGTAGCTTCTCAAGCTCCACCTTTGTCTCTTCCACAAATGCTTTTGCGGCATTTTCTTTCTTCCCTCCCTCCCCCATCCACGAGCCAAATGCGAGTGAATAAACTTCTTTCTCCTCATTAAAGATAGTTCCAATCTCGAAAATATTTACTGAAGAAAGGTTGAGAAGCGGAGCATTTACACTATTACGCGTAAGCGCTTCTTTTAAATTCTCTGAAAGATTCTGTCGCAGAAAGTTCTTGTCTGATGCTACGGCATTTGCAAGTTCCACACTTCCCGCATCCCTAAACGAGGTCGTATAGACCTCAGAGAATCCTCGTTCAAGGAGAAATTTCCGTATTTTATCAGCATAGAAGAAGCGTTTGTTGATGCCCGCGGGCTTCTGCGCGCTCGGTACAACTGGCTCTATCTTTTCATAGCCATAGATGCGCCCTATCTCCTCAATCAAATCCTCTTTTATACGAAGATCCCATCGCTCAAACGGAATAGTTACCACGAATGTCTCCCCATTTTTCTGATAGAAAAAATCAAACCGCTTCAGAATATCCTCCACCTCACTATTTGAGATCGAGAGACCGAGACGACTATTTATGTGATCTAACGTGACTGAAACCTTTACCTGATTTACGTGTTCGGGATAGACATCTACATAGCCTTCGAGTGTTCCTCCAGCAATCGAAAGTATGAGATCTACAACTGACTTAAGGCCATAGGCAGTGAGCTCCGGTGAGATTTCATTTTCAAAGCGTACGGAGGCATCGGTGCGAAGCTTAAAACGCTGCGAGGTTTTCCTCACACTCACGCCGTTGAAGTTCGCCGCTTCAAGAACAAGATTCGTGGTCGCAACATCCACTTCTGCAATCTTTCCGCCCTTCACTCCAGCAGTGCCGAGGAGTGCTCCACTATTTCCATCAGTAATGAAGAGGTCCTTACCACTGGCCGAGTATTCTTTGTTATCAAGGGCCATAAACTTCTCTCCCTCAGGTGCCACCCTTACAACTATCTTCTTTTTATCCCCCGAGAGCTTGTCCGCGTCAAAGGCATGCAAAGGTTGCCCCAGGTTAAACATCACGTAGTTAGTGGCATCAACAACATTGTTGATTGAGCGCTGTCCAATTGTCTCAAGCGCACTCTTGAGCCACTCCGGTGAGGGGCCAATTTTCACTCCC
>Ga0196973_1000303_pt1 | contig 12253 bp, 22 predicted proteins | sample S1_513CmetaG_FD_155457 | JGI IMG/M metagenome (GOLD analysis project Ga0196973, IMG submission 155457) | Soil microbial communities from Anza Borrego desert, Southern California, United States - S1_5-13C | ecosystem: Environmental > Terrestrial > Soil > Desert | place: USA: California...
CCCCGTTCCCGCCAGGACCGCCGCCGGCGCCGCCAGTAACGATGTTGGCTCCGCCCGCAAGGGAACTCCCGCCGGCCCCGCCGTGACCGCCGCGCGACAAGACCTTGCACCCCGACGCCGTGTTGAGCATGAGGACCCCGAAGCCGCCGCCGCCCCCGCCACCGCCCCCGCCGCCGCAGCCGGCACTACCGGCCGTCCCGCTCGCTTGTCCGTTGTGACCGCCGCCGCGGCCTCCCTGCCCGTAGGCACCGAAGCCGCCGCCGCCGCCGCAGCCGCCCATGCTGGTGCCAGTGTTGTTGGTCGTGGAGTAGCCAGATCCGCCGCCGGCGCCCGACGTGCCTTTCCAGACGCGGCCATCGGGGCCGGGAGTGCCAGTTTCGGAGTGATTCGGGGGAGCTTGCCAGGACCCCCAACCGTAAATCCAACGGCCGAAATCCTTGCTGATCCGCTTTATGCGGAGCATCTGATTTGCGGTACCGCTGGCCGCCAGCCCTCCCTGGACCGCCGCGGCAGAGTTCTGCCCGTGAATCCCGCCAGCAGCTCCCGTAAGGACCCAGTTATGAGCCCCCGTCTTAAGGTCAGTACTACCCACGGAGCCGGCGATGCCGTTGTTGTTCGCACTCGGCCCGACCCCGTTAACCCCCGGGTCGCCGTCGCCTCCGCGAACGTCGACCAGGACGTTTACGCCGTCGTCGCCGTAGGCGAAGGCAGCTCCCGCCGCGGCGCCACCACGCCCGCCGGCACCCCCGCCCGTCCCGTTCGCCGCGCCGCCGTTGGGCCGCGCCGTCACGTCAATGGATTTGACGGTGAAATCGGTCGCCTTCCCAGTCCAGAGGACGACCGCGTAAAGATTCGTCGTCGTCGGGCTCAGATCGAACCCGGCGCCCGTGACGTTCGTATACTCGCGGATGTTGTCGTCGACGGGCAGGACGGTGTCGGCGCCAAGAATGAGCGGGCCATCGACGCCGGAGCCAACGAGCGCCCCCACGCCGCCGCCGCCGGCGGGGACCCCAGACGAGCGCGTGATTCCGCCCATCCTACTTCCACACCTGCACGCCAGCCTTGAACGGCCCCGCGTTCGCCGCGATCAAGCGGACTTCCTGCCCGGCGATTCCGCTTTCGAACTCGACCGTCAGGACGCCGCCGTTCGGCTCCAGCGTGTCGCCCTTCTCCACGACCGCCAGCTTCCCGCCGTGGGCCACCCAAAACCGCTCCGCGGTCCAGTTCCTCAGGACGTACCGCCCGCGGGCTGGATCGGCCGCCAGGGCGACCACCCCGCCGGCCGCATTCGTCACGTTGACGACGTCGGGATCCTGCGCGACCTGGCCCGGGACCGTCGGCCCGAACTCGGCTCCGGGAATGGAGAATGCCGCGTCCGCGATGACGGCCTTGACGACGGTCCCGGCGCTGGCGATGACCGGCGTATAGACGAGATAGTCGCCCTCCCACTTCAGCTCAAGGATTCCGAAATTGCTTTCGAAGGTGAGGGATTCCGAAAGCATCGTTCCGGGAGCCCGGCGCGCGGACGCCTTGATGGCGTGAATGACGCGCTGCTGTTTCGGGACGTAGAGCCGCAGGTCCGGGCGAGTCGTCTGGACCCGGACCCATTCACCCTCCCGCAGCTCCTGCGGGATATGGTCGAAAACCTGTTCCAGCGTGAAGCCGGGAAGGCCGTTGCTTCGAACGGTCGCGGGTCCCCTGAGATCCGGAGGAGGACGCATTCGCCTACGCCGCCTTTCCCTTGTTCATCAACCGGTACAGCCCGTACCCGCCGACCAGGACCGCGCCGCCGGCCGTCACCTTGACCCACGTCGGGAGGCCGACGCTGGACCCGGGCGCGACTTCCTCCCCCGCTCCCGCCTCCCCGGCGCCGAGCCCAGCGCCCGCGCCGCCGCCTTCCAGACCGGCCAGGGCGAGAAGATCCGTCAGATCGAAGCCGCTGGGCACAGACTGCGGCTTGAGCTTGTCGTACGCGGACAGAATCGTCGGCGCCGCAGTCAGCAGGGTTTCACCGATCGAGCCGAGCGTTCCAAGGATTCCACCCCCTGCCTTCACGACTGAGCCCGCGGCCCCGCTGGCCGCACCCCCGAGGAAGGCCGAAAGGACGCTGCTGGACTGACCAGCCCCCGCCGCGGCGCCGGCCGTCGCGCCCGACTTGGCGCCGGCAGCCACCGCCGATGTCGCGGAACTCGGCGCCGCGGGCGCCGTCGCCGGCGCGAGAAGAACGCTGTACAGAGTGCCGAGAGTCGCGCCGGCAGCCCCAAAGGCCGCAACCTTCTTCTGCTGATCTCGCCCGGCCTCCCGAGCCTCCCGGCCCGACTCGCCTTCGGCCCTGGCAGCAGTGGCCCCGAGGGGACGCGCGATGAACCCCTCCAAGGCCGCGTAGCCGTACCCAGCAAGCGGGGAGAAGAAAGCCGAGAGCGCCGTGGAGACACCGGCGGAAATGAACGGCTGCGCCTTCGCCAGGGGGACCGCCGCCTTGCGGGTGATCCGCTTCAGGTCCGTATCCAGCTCGGAGAGCTGGTTTCGGGTCCGCTTCGCGAAGCCCTTGACCCGATCCTTGACCCTACGGAATCGCTTCTTCCACCGACTGGCCATTTTGGGTTCCGGGCCTCCATAGCGGCGCCCAACAAGAGGGCGCCTTTATCGGGACCCTGAGTCCCCTTCGTCGGCCGGCGCGGGGGGCCGGCCGGCCGACGGGTTATGAGCCCCGATCCGGCCGGCCCCGCCGCACGGGCGACGGTCTACGCCGCGACGACCTTCGCCGCGCCGCGGGCGATGGCGCCCCGCGGATTGAGCTTGAACATGACGGGCAGATACTCCTGCGTCTTGAGGAAGGCCGCCGCCGTGTCGATGTACAGCACCGAGTGATGCTCGATCACCCGCGGGACGTCCAGGGGGATGAAGACGGGGTCCTGGATGTCGCCATGGATGAAGGGCTTCAGCTTCGCCAGGAGCTGCGCGCGGCGAAGCTGCGTCTGCTGGCGCTGGAGGACGCCGTTCTTGTCCGCGAGCTGGAGCGTCAGCCCATCCGCCGCGACCTCCGTCGCGCCCATGTCCATGACGAACCCGGCGCAGAGGAGCGGCTGAAGCATCAGCTCATGCCGGTTCCGGACCTTCGCGCCGTCGACCATGTCCTGGAAGGTGTGCGGCATCAGATAGGGAATCCAGTCCGGTTCGTCGGCGTCCTCATAGCCGATGATGCCGACGCCGACCGTACCCGCGGCGCCGAAGATCGTCGTCCACTTCTTCAGGCTGTCCCCGGGAAGGCCGACGGTGGAATCCCGCTTCACGCCGGCCTCTTCGACCTGCGGCAGGAGCTGCGAGAGGAGGGAGAAATCGAACTCCCACGCCAGATCGGCCGCGGCCGGAACCCGACCGCCGTTCTTGCACCACAGCGGCTCGAACAGGGCCCGCAGGAAGATCGGCGCGACGTCCATGAAGAAGTCCGTCCCGACCTTCCCCTGGTACCGCGAGACGCCCGTGCCGACGAACCCGTTCGTCCCGGCGCCGCCTTCCGTGTTTTCGAGATAGACGCTGTTGATCGGGCCGCGGGGCAGATGCTCGTCGTAGGTGACGGTCAGGTTCGCGCCGAGGACCTTCGTCTTGTCCGACCAGTGGTTGTTTTCCAGACTCATCTTCTCGACCTCGAAATCTCTCTTCGTCCGCAGCGGGCCAGCCGACGACGGGCCGGCGGCCCAACGGCGGCTAGATTTTCTTCTCCAGGTAATCCGCGCCCGCGTAGCCCGCGCAGAGCCCGGCCGCGCCGACCGCCGCGACCGACGCGTCCCGCACCAGAGCGCGGAAGCCGGCGGGGATCATGGACACGCCGGGGAGCTTGCCGACGAACTCCGCGACCTTGGGGACCGCCACCAGCCCGCCGCGCAGACCGAGCGCGCCGAGACTGACCGTCGCGGCCGGCTTGACCGCGTACCGCACCACGCCCTTCAGGATCTTCTTCACGCCCGAGCCTCCGTTTTCCCTCGCCGCGGTCAACCCGCGTTGCGTACGCACGTCTATACCGGGAAGGGAAGAGGCCGGGCAGGAGTGATGCCGCGGACGGTGCTACCTACGGTGCTACTGACGGTGCGTTTTTCTGGATGAAGCCCTTCAACTCCTGCCGAATGAGGAACCGCAGGAAGGCGCCTTGAGATTCCCCGTACACCTTGACCATTCTTTCGAGACCGACCTTCAAGTCTGGCGGGACCTGGAAGGAGACACGCTCCCAGACGTTCGCTGAGCGATGAGGTGCCGGACGCTTGCCCTTAGAACGATCGATCGATCGAGACATGATCCCCTCCCCTTCCAGCCTTCGGGTCAGCGAAACGGAACGCCGTCGTCACCGACGGCGCCAGCTTGCACGCGGGCCGCGACGGCGTCCCGCACCGCCCACCGCACCCGTACCAGTCATGGACCCGCTCCGCGTCGGGCCCGGCATCGAGCCGGAAGATTTCCCAGCGGCGGACGGCGTGACGGAGCGCCGGCGGAATGTAGACCGGCCGTTGCGCGCAGAGCCAAAGGTAATTCGGCCCGCGGCTCCCGTGCCGGAACATGATTGCCAGCCGGGCCAGCTCGTCGTCAACGTGGGTGAAGTTTCCGGACCCCAAACCCTTTTCGCTAATGGCCTGAACGTCGTCGACGACGACGCACACACCGCCGAGCTTGCAGACCTTTTCCCAGAATCGATCCCGAGCCAGCGAAGCGCAGCCGATAGGACGCGGGTTTTTCTTGTCCATGCCGTGCCGGCACCACCGATCCGCGCAGCGCCGCGGGGGAGTGAACACCTTGGGATGAATGCGGCGGGTCCAAACGTCGTAGATCACCTCATCGACGTTCGACGTCCGCGGCTCCCGGACGTAGGACGCCGACCCGCCGCAATCCATCGTCACGCAGATGCCGGGGAGGCCGCGGCGAATCAGATCGGCCGCTTTCGTGCGTTGCTCGATAATCGCCTTCGTCGTCTTCCCCGTGCCGCCGACGCCGACGCACGCGATAAGACCGCCCTCCATCCACCCGCCGACAGGCACCATGTCAGAGCCCCGGAATGTTGTCCCGCTTGGTGAAGTCGACCGGCGTCCCGCCCTCCTGCGGCTCCTCGATATCCTCCTCCTTCTCGCCGACCTCCTGCGCTGCGGGCGCGGGCGCCTCCCTCCGCTGGCGCGCGGCCGGCTGATTCTCCGGTGGAGCCCCGAAGATTTCCTGGACCCGGAACACCTCCACGAAAAAGCCCAGCCCGAGGCCGACCACCCCGCGGACCAAGCCGCCGAGGAAATGCATTTGCTTGTCGCTTTCCTCTAGCGCCAGCTCGAGGATTTCGTTCGGCCGGTCCAGCTCCTTCATGCGGGGATCGTCCGGGCTGGCGTGGAAGACGCGGCGCGCGAGCGCCTTCCCCATACCGCGATTCACCAGGGCCGCGAGCTTCTTCCCGGCCGCGATTCGCTTCTGATCCAGGGCCGATGGCGCCGCGCCGATGACCTCCGGTTGAAAGGGGCCGGCATCGGCACCCGGCGCGCCGTCGGCAGGAATCCCGCGCAGCGCGTCATCGAGCGGATTCGACGCACCGGCGCCGGCGGCCGCCTCCCCGGGCGCGGGGGGAAGGGGAGGGATCCCCGCGGGGCCGCTGGTTTCGGTTTCGGGTTTCGCTTCCACGGCGGAGACCTCCTCTTTCGCTTCGGGTTTCGTTTCCTCAGGTTCAGCAGCGAGAGATTCCACAGCGCGCCGCTTGTGGGCGCGGATGAGCTGGCCCGCGTATTGACGGCTGACCCCGATTTCCTTCGCCAGCGCGGTAGCCGTCCAGCCGGCATCCGCGTACCGCGCGACGACGGCGTCCCGGTCGGGGCCGGGAGGGACCTTCTTCGGTTTCGGTTTCAGCGGCATGATTCCTCCCGGCCGGGATACATCGCGGCCTTCAGATAGCGGCGACGGGCCACGGCGCGAGCGCACGCGCGCCAGGTCCGGCCGCAGAACCCGACCGTCCAGTAGGCGACGAAAAAGGCACCGACCCCGGTCATGGAGCCGATGAAGGACCCGATCAACAGCACTTCGGTTTCCGGCGTCATGGCTCCCCCTACTTGCCCAGCATCTTCCGGACCGGCCAGGGCACCGATTCCCAGAAGGACGCGCTGACCTTCCCGGTTTTCGGATCCTTCATCCGAGCGACCGCCGCGGCGCCCTCCTGGAGGACGGGATCGAAGCTCGACAGCACCGCGTCCAGCCGCTTGCAGACCGTCACGCAGTAGGCCAGCGCGCCGTTGATCTTCTCGGGCTCCAGCTTCGCCAGCCGATCCGAGAGAATGGCGACCTGCGCCCGAAGCGTTTCGACCTCGCCGGGAGCCGCGGGCAGGGGAGGAAGGGGAAGCGGACCACCGCCAGCCACGCCGGCGACGCCGCCGGGATGCCCCGTCAACGGATCGGGACAGACTTTCTCCGCATTCATGGAATCGCTCCTGTGTCGGAATTTCGGGCGAGCTGCGCCCGCAACAGGGCCGCGTCCAGCTTGTCAGCCCAGATCCCCGGCGCGACCGTGACGAATTGGGACCAGGGCAGTTCCGCCTTCTGATAGACGCCCTCAAACTTCATCTTGCAGCCATGGACCGGGCACGCCTCCAACGTCACCCGATCCGACGCCGCTTTATCCCGGGCCTCCCGCTTCAGATCCTCATGGGCATAGGGCTTCTCCAGGACCCACGATTTCCACCGCTTGTCGTCCATGAGGCCGAAGCCGCGGCAGAGCCGGCGCCCGCGAAGCGCGGCGAGATACCGGAAGCCCTTCGTCTTGATGTATTTCGGCTTGCGGGTCCAGTGGTGATCGACGGCGTACGTCACCCGATGGACGATGCGTTCCGGCTTGTCGGCAAACTGACCGTGAACCTGGACCCGCGCGGGCAGATCGTCGGCCGCTTCGGGGAACGCGCGCCGCAGCGCGTCGGCCCAGCGCCGCGGCAGCTCCAGCAGCCACGCGCGGACCATGGAGGCCGTCGGTTCGGCGCAGGGATCGGCCCATTCCCCGAGCCAAAAAGGCGCCAGCACTTCGAAATGCGGATTGAAGCCGCCCGAGTCCCCTAGGGGATGATGCGCCACTTCAACGCCGGCCGTCCCGAGGACCGAGAGCCCAAATTCCGCCGCCACCCGAAAGAGCTTGTTGAGCGCCTTTCGATCAAACGTGTCCTGGAAGGCATGGCGCCCGCGGCCGAAGAGGAGGACCCGGATTGCCTTCGGCAGCGTGAGGACCAGCCGATAGATACCCTGGACCCGGTCGAACTTCTCCAGGGCCTTCGCCACCTTGCGCGACTCGGCCTCAGACCCTTCTTCCCGGCACGTCGGGCAACCCGGCCAGCGACAGACGATTTCCCGGTAGTAGGACTCAGCCCGATCCCGCTTGCAGGTCAGCTTGGCAACGCTGGACCCACAACGGCCGACGGCGTTCGCCAAACGGTGATAGCCGGCCTTCCAGAGCCGGAAGGCCGTAGTGTTGTCCTGGACGTGGAGCGGGCACGAGCTCGACCCCCTCCCGGCCGCGTCCCACGTCGGTTTGCGGCGCGTATCCCGCTGGCGCGCAAGGCCCGGCGTCGGTTTGCTGGAGTGTCCAGGATAACCTGCCGGCGCTTCCGCGCCGGGGGAGGGGACGGCGGGGGCGTCGTCGCCGTACTGAGCCCGATATTCAGCGGAGCCGAGTTCCGCTTGCCGCTTGAGCTTGGCGACGAGCTGTCCAAAGCGGACGTCATCCGCTAGGCGGGGATCGGAGTAAAGCGGAGGGGGCGCCGACGGCCCAGCCACTTGGCCGACGGCGCCCCGCTCCTGGAGATAAGGGGGTCTCCGAGATTTATTAGGGGAGGGGGGCGGTTCCGAGCCTCCCTCCCTCCCCGGAAGCGATTGGATGTCGAAAGACAAGGCGACGTTTTCCTTTCACGTCACCCAATCGCTTCCCTTACTGCCCCGTCTGGACGCCCCGGCCCACGCGGGCCACGATTCACGGCTCCGCGTCTTGTTGGGCGGGGGCGCCCGGATGGGGCCGCGGCCGATGGGCCGCGACCCTGCGACGGTGGGTTGTCAGGTCAAAGGGGCCTCGAATCTCCGCGCGTCCTGCCGGTCGAAGCCGGCCGCTTCACGCTCAAGGGCCGTAACAGCCATTTCCAGGGCCCGAATCGCCGCGGACGACCCGCCAGCCGTCCGGACCAGAGACAACGCGAAGCGGAGGCCGCGGAGCGCGATCTTGTAGGCGCCATGAGCCGTCAACGTCCTGGCCGAAGGGACCGGCACTCCGGGGGCGGTCAACGGCCACCCCCTTTCCTCGGCGTCGACCAGACCTTGAGCCGGTGCCCGTAGAAGCCGCAGGCGATGTGCCGGCCCCGATGCCCGGGGAGGCGGGAGCAGAGATAGCCGCGGCGCTGCCGGCCGCAGACCTTGGGCGCATCGAGCCGAGCGCAGGGGCAGGGACGGACTGCGGGTCCGTTGCTCATGCCGTTACCCCCTCAGCCAGGGCCAGCTTTTGGGTTTTCTCGAAGGCGACGACCGCCGCCGGCTCGACCACGCCGAGCGCGACGAACGAGCGAACGTGGGACTTGTGAATGTCGCCCAGCAGATGCTTCCGCCGCCACGGGCGAGCTACTTCCCGCTCGCAGAACGCGCAGCGCCAGCAGCCGCGGGGAGCCGCCGCAGCCCACCTCTTCGCGCGGGCGAAACGGCAGGGAGGGCAGGGGACAGGCTCCACGGTCGACCACGCGCGCGCGACGTCCTGCGCGCCGCAGTCAGGACACGCCCGCTCCGCGATGAGCCCCGGGGAGGGGAGGCGCGGAGGGATTCCGCTTTCGATCATCGGAGGCCCCCTTGGGCCCCGGCCGCTACGGCGTTTGTTGCCGCCTGAACTTGGAATGCAACCTTGAACGGCGTAGCTTCGGCCACGCGGTCCCCGTGAACCGTCTTGATATGAAGGCTCAGCGCCTCCAGAGCGGAGGCCCCAGCGGGGAGCCGGCCGACCTTGGCGTAGCAGTACGGACAGGAGTAACGAAACGGCTCCGTCATCCCGTCACCGCCCAGCCGCCGACCGGCTCCAGCTCGTTGCAGCCCTTCAGGGAATTGCAGTTCTTACAAAGGACCTGGAGATTCCCGACCGCGAGCTGGCGCCGGTATTCCGCGATGCGGGACGACGGATCGCGCAGCCGCGGGACCCACGGAGGGCACGCCGGCTTGATGTGGTCCAGCTCCAGCCCCTTCATGGACCGCGGCCGACGCCCGCAGCGCGCGCACTTCCCGCCCAGCAGCTCGACAATCGCGCGCCGCTCGCGCTTGGCCCACTCCCGATGGCGCCTAGCCACGGGCAAACCCCGGCCGGGCCGCTCCCGGCCGCTTCAGGAAGTCGACGGGCAGGGGGAGATTGAAGGCGAACGGGTGGACGAACCGAGACCTATCGAACTCGACCTGCAACGCCTCCGCCCGCGTCGGAAGCTTCACCGGCGAATGCTCAATAGGAGTCCGGGACCCGTCGAATAGGAAGACCGCGCCACCAGCCACCGCGGCGGCGTACGGGCGCCTCAGATGCCTCTTGATCGCAGATGAGATCGGGGAGCCGAAGCAGTCGCCCGCGCGGCCGTTTTCGATGTCCAGCGCCGTGACGCGGACGCGGACCGCGCGGAACCCGGGCCGGCCGACATCGAGCCTATCCACGGCGCGCACCCGTGCCGCAGACGAACGGGCCGGGAGGGGTGGGGATAGAACCGAACGCCTCAGCGGCCCGCCGATCCCTTTCGGCCATGAGCGCGTCCGCGATCCTGTAGGCGTCCTTGGCGAACTCCTGCGCGAACGCCTCCACGGCCAGCTCCCGGTTGTCGTAGTTGCCGCGACGAACCAGGTTCGCGTTGCCGAGCAGCCCGCCGGCGACGTGGCAGACGAACGCGTCCCGCAGAACGTCCCGGGTCAGCTCCGACCACGCCTCGCGGAAGATGGGGATTGCCGGGGTGACGAGCTTCCGAAGCTTCTCCAGCTCCTTTTCGAGCCCCGCCAGCGGATTGGAATTGCGCCGAGCCTTCCGAGCCACGCGAGCCCCCTTTAGGCTCCGCGCGTTCTCCCGCGCCCGTCACCCCCTCCGGAAAAAGGTCCGATAATAGCCGGCCTTCGTTGCAAGGCCGTCCCCGGCCCCGTGAAGGGCTCGGGGAATCGGATCTAACCCGGAGGAGGGAAGGACGCGGAGAGAACCGCGGCAGCCGAAATATGCCGGTCGGGATCGTTGTGACGCGCGCCGAAGGCGTGCCGATCCCGCCGGCGGTTATTCAATTCACAAGTGCGCGTCACGGCTTCAACCTAACTCAGGATTTCACAATGTCAATGCTAATTCGACTTGCCCTTTTCCGCGGGGACCCCGGCAGCGCCAGCCGCGGCGCCCGTGATGGCTCCGGAGGACGCGGCCTTGTTGGCGCTGGACGTCTTCGGGGAACCCGTGCAACCGACCATGAGGACGACGACCAGGGCGATAAGCAAACGGCGCATGGATAACCCTCCCAAATTGAACCGGGAGAATTATACGCCGGGGGCGGGTTCCTTGGGCTTGCGGAAGAAACTCAACAGAAATCCGACGGGGTTTTTCTTCGCCGCGTCGACCTGTTCCGACGCCTTGTACCCCTTGTATGCCGCGGTCACCAGGATCACGGTATTGACCGCCGTCAGCAACAGCAGCACGGCCCCGGCCTTCTTGTTCACTTGAACGACCTCCAGACGTACGCGGCAGCGAACGCAGCCCCGAGGGCGCCCGCCGCAATCAGCCATGGACGGACCTTACGGAACGCCTCAGCCGCCGGCTTCGTCGCCTCCTTGATAGCATCGGCCGCGGCACTCCCGTAAAACTCCGCGGCGTTCTTAACCACAGCGCCGGGGACGACGACGTCCTCCGCGAACGACTTCAGCCCGACAAAGAAGGGCGCGGGGGACAGATAACGGGACGTGTCGATGACCCCCAACACGAGATCATCGTAGACACGTCCGAGCAGCGCGACGGGCCCGCGGTCCCCGTCGCCGGCCTTGTCCAGCTCCTGTTCGACTCCGGGCTCCTGGAGGAAGTCCCGGATTTCGTTCGCCTTCTCGTTGGCGAGCCGATAGAAAGCCTGTTGATCGATCGAGCCCTTACGCTGCGCGAGCGCGTAGGCACTCTGGAGAAGGGAATTCGCCCGCTCGACCGCGTTCATTTTCCGTACCCGTAGACCCGATTCAGCGCGTCCTTCAACTCTTTGATGTCCTCGCGGCAGCCGCGGACCTCCACTTCCACCGCCGCGATCCGCTCCGCCAGCTTGGGAGCGGGCGCGGGCTCCGCGGAGACGTTGATGCCGAGTGCCGCAGCCGCGCCGACAATCACGCCGGCGAGAATCTTTCCGAGCGTCTTCTTGTCCATGGCCCTCAGTGGCTCCGCTCCAGGACGTCCAGCGCCTTCGCGCGTTCCTCCGGAGAAAGATCGGCCATGAGACGCCACTTGCCGTCGACCTTCACGGCGCACACCTTCTGACCGCCGGGCAGGTACAGGCACGCTTCCACGTCCGGAATGAAACGGTCCACCTTCTCCGCGAGCTCGCAGCCGGCGCCGCCACACAGAAGGACGGCCCAGAAGACGAGTAGCAGCAGCGCCAGAGTGAAACGCTTCATGCCGATACCCTCCGCTTTTTCTCCCGCAGGAAAACAGCCGTCTTCCACCAATCCGCCCACGCGATACGACGCCGGGCCTCCTCCTCGACCGCCACGCGCAGGAATTTACGCGCAGCATCTGCGACAACCGCCGCGGCGATGAACCGCCCGCCGTTCGCAAGCCAGGACTGAAGCCGACGACGGAACAAATAGACGGTGTCCTTCTTGTTGATGGACGGATTGTTCCCGCACAGCCAGCAAAAGACCCGCTGCGGAGCCAGGAATGCGGACTCCCGGTCACCCGCGAAGCCCTGAAGCTTCCGGCAACCGTGACAGTAGAGAGCGCGCCAATCGCGGTTTTCGATCATGCAAGCACCAGCACCCGCGCGAGCCCGGGCTCCGCGTCGACGGCCGGGATATTCGTCCCGCCGTTGGCGCCCGCGCCGGGCGCCCCGACGTTGCTCCAGCCGTCGGTTGTGTCCGTAGTGATGCCGGCTCCGGTTTTCGACCCACCGAGGGAAACCCCGTTCCCGCCAGGACCGCCGCCGGCGCCGCCAGTAACGATGTTGGCTCCGCCCGCAAGGGAACTCCCGCCGGCCCCGCCGTGACCGCCGCGCGACAAGACCTTGCACCCCGACGCCGTGTTGAG
>Ga0196973_1000307_pt1 | contig 12204 bp, 7 predicted proteins | sample S1_513CmetaG_FD_155457 | JGI IMG/M metagenome (GOLD analysis project Ga0196973, IMG submission 155457) | Soil microbial communities from Anza Borrego desert, Southern California, United States - S1_5-13C | ecosystem: Environmental > Terrestrial > Soil > Desert | place: USA: California | collected...
TGTCGTAGCTGCCCGCTTCTCCCGCTTTCGCAACCAGGCGGCGAATGATGGCAAGGCCGATCAGGCCGAGGATCACGCACCATCCTCCCGCGACCGCATGGACGGGCCCGTAGAGCCGGGTCAGGGCGATCGTAACGCCGAGATAGAAGAGCAGGTTGGTGGCCATGTCGACCGTCGTGTCGAGCAGGGCGCCGCGCCGGCTGACCCGAAAGGTCGCGCGGGCGATCTCGCCGTCGACGCCGTCGACGACCGAGGCGACATGGAACAGGACCCCTCCCAGCACCAGGCCGGTCGTGCCGCCCGCGAGGAAGGCGAGGAACATGACCAGGCCGAGCGCAGCGGTGATGACGGTGAGATGTCCGGGCCGAATTCCGGGGATGTGAAGCAGCAAAGCGGAGATGCGCTGCGAGATCGGCCGGTTGAACAACACGGATATGATCCCGTCGCTGGACTTGGCGGTGCCCTTCAGGATCGCGCGTGCCGCCGCCCGCGGCGAGCCGAGGTCGAGCGTCTCCTCCGCCACGGCGCTGACGCAGCCCGCCGGCTCAGAGGACCCCTTGACCGCAACGCGTTTCCCGCCGTGGAGCAGGATGCCGGCATCGGCGCGCGCAAAGCGCTCGAGGCCCGCGGCGGTGACCAGATAGCGGTCGCAAAACAGCGTCATTTCCGTTCGGGACGCGACCTCGGAGACGACATGAACCGGAATTTGCGGGCACGCGCGGGCGAGATCGTCGCGCAGACCCGGAGAGGCGCCTCCGCCGTCGACAACGAGCCAGATTTCCCCGGCGCCGGCGGCGCAAGCCTCCGCCGCAGCGCGGGCGGCAACGGCGAGGCCCGCGATCCTCGCCTCGGCCGTCGCCCGGCCAAAGCGCAAGGCGACTCCACGTCCGGCCAGGGCCCCCCCATGCGTCTCGCTGATCATCACCGACCTTCTAGAACGCCGCGGTAGGAAAAGACGAGAGGAATATGAAATTGGGCCGTTTGCGCGGCTTCGCCGGCGTTAGGTGCATGGTAGCCTCTGGAGCCGAAACGGTTTACACGGGTGTCCATGGGGGAACCCCGCGAGCTCGAATTCATCATGATCAAGCCGTCGCATTATGACGACGACGGCTATCCGATCACCTGGTGGCGCGGCCTCATTCCGTCGAACTCGCTGGCGGCGCTGAACGGGCTCGCGTACGACTGCGCCGAACGCCGCGTGCTCGGGCCGGACGTCGCCCTCCGGCTGACCGCGATCGACGAGACCAACCGCCATGTCGTCCCCGCGCGCATCGTGCGCCGCCTGCGGCGTCGGGGCGCGAAAGCGCTGATCGGGCTGGTCGGGGTCCAGTCCAACCAATATGACCGCGCGCTCGACCTCGCCCGCGAGTTCCGCCGCGCCGGGTTGCCGGTGGTGATCGGCGGCTTCCACGTCTCCGGCAGCCTGGCGATGCTCAAGCAACGGCCGCCGGAGCTGCAGGAAGCCCTCGACATGGGCTGCTCGCTCTTCGCCGGCGAGTGCGAGGATGGGCGGCTCGACGAGGTGCTTCGCGACGCCTGGAATGGCACGCTCAAGCCCGTCTACAATTACCTCAACGATCTTCCCAGCTTGGCCGGCGCGCCGGTGCCGGTGCTCCCCGCCGACGCCCTCAAGCGCAACATCCAGCATTGGTCGAGCTTCGACCTCGGCCGCGGCTGCCCGTTCCAGTGCAGCTTCTGCACGATCATCAACGTCCAGGGGCGCAGGAGCCGTTTCCGCACCGCCGACGATCTCGAAGCCATCCTTCGCGTCAATTTCGCCCAGGGGATCAAGGCCTTCTTCATCACCGACGACAATCTGGCGAGGAACCGTCACTGGGAGGAATTCTTCGATCGGCTGATTCACCTGCGCGAGACCGAGGGGCTGAAGGCGAACCTCACCCTGCAGGTGGACACGCTCTGCCACCGCATCCCCAATTTCATCGACAAGGCCAAGCGGGCCGGGGCGATGCGGGTCTTCGTCGGCCTAGAGAACATCAATCCGGACAATCTCCTCGCTGCCAACAAAAGGCAGAATAAGATCACCGAATATCGCCACATGCTGCAGCAATGGTACGAGCGTGGCGTCTTCACCTTCGCCGGTTACATTTTGGGTTTCCCGGGGGACACCAAGGAATCGATCCTTCGGGACATCGAGATCATCAAGCGCGAACTGCCACTCGACGTGCTCGAATTCTTCGTGCTGACGCCGCTACCGGGCTCGGAGGACCATCGCCGGATGCACGAGGCCGGCGAATGGATGGATCCGGACCTCAACAAATATAATCTTCACCACCGCGTCAGCCACCATCCGCGCATGTCGGATGCGGAATGGGACGAGGCCTATCACGCCGCCTGGAAAGCCTATTTCACCTGGGAGCATATGGAGACGGTCGCCCGCCGCCACGCCAGGCTGCCAGCCAACCGCCCCAAGAAGGCGCTTCAATACCTCAACGAATTCAAGATGATCTACGAGATCGAGGGCCTCCACGCGCTCGAAGGCGGAATCATCCGCCGCAAGCGCCGCCGCGCCCGCCGTCCGTCGTTCCGGCGCGAGCCGGCCTGGCTCTTCTACCCCCGGTTCGCGGCCGAAAGCGCGGTGAAGTTCCTTCGCTACGTGCGCGCCTACCGCCGGGAAAAGGCGCTGATCAAACGGATCCTCGCCGACCCGGCGCGCTACGATTATACCGACGTCGCACTGCAGCCGCCGACCGCCGATGAATTCGAGACTCTCGGCCTGTTCCAGGAAACCGGTGGCGGCGCCCAGGCGGTCGCAAAGCAGATTCGGCAGGAGACGCTGATCGAGAGCGTCAGGCTGGCCCACCAGCCCGCCGCCTGACCGCTGCCGCTATGGCTTGGGCGGCCCCGGCGCCGCGCGCGCGACCGCCGCCAGCCGCTCCTCGTCGCGGAACATATAGTCGCGGGTCAGCGGCGCCGCCTCGCGGCGCTTGAGATACTGGATCTGGTAGACTCCCATCGCGGCGTCGCGGAACAGGGTGAGCGAGGCGGCGAGGTAGAATTGCCAGAGCCGGTAGAAGCGCTCGTCGTACATGGCGACGATCGTGTCCCGATTGGCGGTGTAGCGGTCGTACCAGTGCCGGATCGTGTGGACGTAATGGAGGCGCCAGGTCTCGCAATCGGCCATGATCAACCTCTCCTGCTCGCTCGCCGCGACGATCTCCGACAAAGCCGGCAGGTAGCCGCCCGGAAAGATGTATTTCAGCATGAACTTGTCGGTCGTGCCCGGGCCTCCGAGCCGCGCCATCGTGTGGATCAGCGCGATACCGTCGTCCGCCAGCAGCTCCCGGCATTTGCGGAAATAGGACCTGTAGAAGGGCTGGCCGACATGTTCGAACATGCCCACCGACGCGATCCGATCGAAGCGCCCGGTGACGTCGCGATAGTCGAGCAGCTCGAACTTGACTCGATCCGATACGCCCAGGTCCGCCGCGCGCTGGCGGGCGACGTCGAGCTGCTCCTGGGAAAGAGTGATGCCGAGAACGTCGACGTCCGCGACCTGGTGGAGGGTCAGGGCGAGGCCGCCCCAGCCGCAGCCGATGTCGAGCACCCTGAGGCCGGGGCGAAGGCGCAGCTTGGCGGCGGCGTGCAATTTCTTGTCGAGCTGAGCCTGTTCGAGCCCGTTGCCGAGGTCCCGGAAATAGCCGCAGCTATATTGCAGGTCGGCGTCGAGGAAGAGGCGATAGAAGTCGTTGCCGACGTCGTAATGGTGGGCGACGTTCCGCCGCGCCTGCTTTCGCCAGTTGAGCTGGCTGAGCCGGTGGCGCAGCTTGCCGCCCTTCTTCAGAAACGGGTTGGCGCCGGGGCTGTCCTCCCATTTGTGGCTGCCGCGGATGATGTTGACGAGGTCGAGAATGTCGCCCTTCTCGACGACCAGGCGACCGTCGCGGAAGGTTTCGGCGGCGCCGAGGCCCGGATCGCGCGCGATGTCGCGCACCACCTTCGAATCCATGATGCGCACGGTCACCGGTCGGAATTCGGGATCGGGGCGCCCGTATCGGTAGGTCCTCCCCTTATGGTCGACGACCGTGAGCTCGCCCCGGCTCACATAGCCGGACAGCATCTTGTCGAGCAGCCACATGCCTGTATTCCCCCGTGAGCCTCGGCCCGAGAATGCGAGCATGCACCGGAAGGCGGCGCCGAGTTCAAGCTCAAAAATTGCCGAGACGGGTCTCCAGGAAGTCCGCGATCCGCTTCGCCCGCGAGTCCCAGGTCAACGTCTTGGCGGTGCGGGCGGCATTGGTGGCAAGGCGGGCGGCGAGGCCCGCGTCGCCAAGGATAAGGTCGAGGGCGGCGGCGGCGGTCTTGGGGCGGTCTGGCGGAACGAGCAGCGCATTGATGCCGTCCCTGAGCAATTCGGCGGAGTCGGGCGTCGCCGGAGCGAGGATCGGCCGGCCGGCGGCGAGGTAAAGGAAGGTCTTCATCGGCAGTACGCAGGTGCCGAAGCGGTCGAGCGGGGCGCTCGAGGCCGGAATGACAAGCAGGTCGGCTGCTTGCAGATAGGGGCCGAGCCGCTCCGGCGGCTGCCAGGGAAGGATGGCCACGTTGGTCCGCCCCGCCGCCGCCGCCTCGACCGGCCCGAAGCCTTCGGATCCGACCAGCAGGAACAACGTTTCGGGCCGCAGATCGGCGAGGGCGAGCAGCTGGTCCAATCCCTTGCGGGGGTTGATCCGCCCGGCATAGACGGCCAGCGGCCGCCCCGCCGGCAGGCCGAGCCGGGCCCGCGCCTCGGTCTTGCCGAGCCGCGGCAGCATCCGGTCCGGATCGGCGCCGTTATGGGCCACCAGCAGCTTTTCGGACGGGACTCCGGCGGCGGCGTAGCTCCGCGCCGCATAAGCCGAGTGGAGGACGTAGCCGAGGCATTCGCGCCGGGCGGCGGTGCGGCGGACGAAAGGGCGCAGCCACGGCCAATGGTCCGGCCACGGTCGGTAGAGGTCGGTAGCGAAGGGGAGGGGATAGGGACCCGGCCAGGCGAGCATCACCGGCACCCGCGAATAGAGCAAATCGGCTTCCGGCATCGCCGCGTCCCCGAGGAGCTGCCGCATCCAGAGGGTCGAGCGGACCGAATGCTCGCCGGCCCACCGGCTGGCAAGCTGGACGAGGCGGAAATCGCCGCGGACTCCGAACCAGTCGCGCACCATCGCCGAGTCGAGCGGCGGGTCAGTACGGCCTCGGGGCAGCACCAGGGTGACGGCCAGTCCGAGCCGGGCGAGCGCCCCGACCGTGTTCACCGTCTGCTCCTGCGACGCCTCGCGGCCGAGCCGCGACCACAGGACCGGATAGACGATGCGCATCAGGCGAAGCCGGCGAGCGCGTCGTAATGCGCCTCGAGGCGGGCGACCTGGCGCTTAAGGTCGAAGCATCGCTCGGCGCGACGCCGTGCGGCCGCGGCCATGGCGGCGCGCCGTTCCGGGTCGGCGAGGAGGGCAGACAGGTTGCGGGCGAGGGCGGGCGAATCCCGTTCGTCGCATAGCAGCCCGGTCTCGCCGTCGACGACCGCCTCGGGGATGCCCGAATGGCGGGTGGCGATGACCGGCAGGCCCGAGGCGGCGGCCTCGCAGACCACGGTCGGCAGTCCTTCCGCATCGCCGTCTCCCGCGGTGACGCTCGGCGCGGCCAGCAGCCAGGCGCGGCGCATCCAGCCGGCGACCTCAACCGGGGGACGCTCGCCGAGGAAGCGCACCGACGCCGAGATGCCGAGGGTGTGTGCCTGCCGCTCGAGGTTCGCCCGAAGCGGCCCGTCGCCGAGGATGACGAGGCTGCCGCCGCCGGCGCGGGCGAAGGCGTCGAGCAGCTCGCGCGTGCCCTTCTTCTCGACCAGCCGCCCGACATGGAGGACCAGCCCCGGCTCGGGCGGCTCCGGCGAAGGACGGAAGCGGCCGGTGTCGACGCCGTTATGATGGGTGAGGGTGCGCTCGGGGGGGTAGCCGACGGCCAGCGCTCGCGTCCGCACCGCCTCCGAAACGGCGAGGAACAGGCTGCCGCGCTCGATCAGGCGGCGCCTCAGCAGCGCGTCCCGCATCCACGAGAGGCGGCCGGAGAGCAGAAGGCGCGCGCGGCCGCGGCTGACCTCGTGGCCGTGGAGGGTGGTGACGAGCGGGATTCCGAGCGCCTCGGCGATCGGCAGGGCGAGCAGGCCGTCGGTGCCGAAATGGGCGTGGACCAGAAGCGGCGCTTCCGGCCGCAGCCGCTCGGCGAGCCGCCCGGCGCGGCCGAACAGCGTTAGCGCCAACCGTTCGGCGGCGCTGGCCGGGAGGAAGCGCCGCTCCGACGCCGCTCCCTTGGCCACCAGCCCGACCGCCAGCGGCCGATAGCGGGTCAGCGCCGCGATATGGTCGCGGACGAAGGTTTCGGAGGCGTTGAACAACGGTGCGCGGAAAACGGCGACGGCGGGTCGGGCGTCGGGAGCGGGAGCGCGCATTGCCCCCTTGGTCATCGGTCGCGTCGCGGGATACAAGCCGAAAGTGAGCGACGGTCTTGAGAGGGTCGGGAAAGAGGAAGGCGGGCGGCTGATCGTCCGCGGCGCGCAGGCGACGTGGGTCGGCTTCGCCGTCAGGCTGGGCGCGCGGCTGCTCTTCCTGGTCGTGGCCGGGCGGCTGTTCGGTGCCGCCGCGTTCGGCGCCTACGCGCTTGCCGCGGCGGCGGTCGAGCTGGCGGTGGCGGTCGCCAGCCTCGGCACCAAGAAGACCCTGTTCCAGTTGCTCGACCGGCATGGCGGCGACGCGGCCCGGCCGCTCCCCCACGTCCTGCTCGACGCCGTGCTCCTGGTGACGGCGGCGAGCCTGGTCCTATCCGCGGCGATCTTCGCCTTGGCGCTCGGACTGCCGGCGTCGGTGCTCGCGCCGGCGACGGCGACGGCGCTGCTGCTGCTCGCGCCGATGGTCGCCGGCCAGGCCCTGCTCGACCTGTTCCTCGCCGCGACCCGCTGGACCCATGCCATTCGCCACGAGGTGATGGCGCGCAGCGTGATTGAGCCGTGGGCGCTGCTGGCGGGCTGCGTCGGCGCCTGGCTGGCGGGCTGGCGGGCGGAAGGGCTGGCGATCGGCTACGGACTCGGCACCGTGGCGGCTCTGGTCTATGCGGCGGCGGCGGCGCGGCGGCGGCTCGGCGGCTTCCGGCTGGGGCGCTACCGGCCCCGCGGCGGCGACCTGGCAAGAATAGCTCGCGGCTCCGCCGCCAACACTGCCACCGACGTCCTCAACGCCCTCTACAACCGGGTCGACCTCTATCTGGTCGGCATTCTGCTCGGCGAAGCGCCGGCGGGCGTCTACGGCATGGCCCGGCAGCTGGTAGCGCCGCTGCGCCAGATCCGCCAGAGCTTCGACGGGCTGCTGATCCCGCTTGTCGCGCGCAGCCTTGCCGCCCGCGGCGCCCGAGGCACCGGCGGCGCGCTCGCCTCGGCGACGCGGCTGGTGCTCGTCCTCCAGCTGCCGCTGCTCCTCACCCTCTACGCGGTCGGCGAACCGCTGCTCGGCTGGATCGGACCCGGCTTCAGCGCCGCCTATTGGGCGATGGTGGCGCTCGCCGCCGCCGAGACGATCCAGTGCGCCTTCAGCGTTGGCGACCTCGTCTTCGTCTATCTTCGCCCGCGGGTCGGACTCTGGCTGACGCTGGGCAGCACCGGCGTCGGCGTGCTGGCGGCGCTACTGCTCGTGCCGCCGCTGGGCGTGACCGGCGCTGGGCTCTCCGTCCTCGTCGCCTACGGGCTGCGCGCCCTGGGACGCAGCTGGTTGCTTCGGACCCGCTTCGGATTCGCCGCGCCCCTTGCGCACCATGCGGGCCCGCTCGCCGCCGCCTGCTGCGGAACCGGCGCGGCGTTGCTGATCGGCGGCGACGTGGCGTCGCTGGTCGGCGCGCTCTTGGTTTACGCGCTGGTGCTCGTCGCTTGGCTGAAGGCGACCGGGCAGGGACTGGCCCTTTCCGGCTTCGCGGTCGCGGCCGAGGTCACGCCGTCCTGACCGCCGCGCACGTACGGGCGATGAACTCGCCGTGCAGGGGCATATGCTCCGCCATCCGGCGATAGCTGAGGCGCATCTTGTCCATGGCGTCCGCGATCATGTCCGGATCGAGGGCCTCGGCGGCGGGCTCGTGCTCGTCGGGGACGATGCCCTGGCCCAGCATCACCGCGACCCAGCTCGGCGTGCCGAACAACTCACGCCCCTCGCGAAACAGGCGGCCCTTGGCGCGCCAGAGCTCCATTCTCCACGCAAGGCTGTCCGGCACGTCCATCGTCCGGCAATAGTTCCAGAAGCCGGAATCGTCCCTCCGGGTCGCCTTGTAATGGAGGATGATGAAGTCGCGAACGTCCTCGTAAACGTCCTGCATCTGGCGGTTATATTCGTCCCGCTCGACCGGGTCGAACCGCCGGTCCGGGAACAAGGCGAGCAGCTTGACGATCCCGCTCTGGATCAGGTGGATGCTGGTCGATTCCAGCGGCTCGATGAAGCCGCTCGAAAGGCCGAGCGAGACGACATTGCGGCTCCAGGCGAGCCGGCGGCGGCCGGCGGTGAACGCCAGGCGGCGCGGTTCGGCGAGCGGCTCCCCCTCGAGGTTCGCGAGCAGCTGCGCCTCGGCGTCGGCGTCGGCGAGGTGACCGCTCGAATAGACGAGCCCGTTGCCCATGCGATGCTGGAGCGGGATCCGCCACTGCCAGCCGCCCGCCCGCGCCGTCGAACGGGTGAACGGATCGGGCTGGCCGGGATAGTTGCTGGGGATTGCGACCGCGCGGTCGCAGGGCAGCCAATGCTTCCATTCCTCGTAACCGGTCTCCAGCTTCTGCTCGATCAGCAGGCCGCGAAAGCCGGAGCAATCGATGAACAGGTCGCCGGCGAGGCGGGTCCCATCGGCCAGGGTGACGGATTCCACATGACCGTTCGTCCCGTCGAGCGTCGCGTCGACGATTCGGCCTTCGGTGCGGCGCACGCCGTTCCGCTCCGCGAGGCCGCGCAGGAAGCGGGCGTAAAGCCCGGCGTCGAAGTGGAAGGCGTAGAGGAGCTGGGAAAAAGGCAGCCGAGCGTCCGGCCCGGGCCGCGCGAACCGGCCGAGCGACGCTGCGGCCGCGCTCATCGACCAGGCGGAAACGTCGTCCAGATTCCGGCGCTTGCGCTCGCGCAGGTAGAGCTGGTGGAAATGAACGCCGCGAAAGTCCTGGCCGTGCGGGCCGAATGGGTGGAAATAGCGTTCGCCGAGCCCGCCCCAGTCGACGAATTCGATGCCCAGCTTGAACGTGCCCTTGGTCGCCGCGACGAATTCGTCCTCGTCGATGCCGAGCATGTTGTTGTAGGCGATGAGGGGCGGAATGGTCGCCTCGCCGACGCCGACGGTGCCGATCTCGTCCGATTCGACCAGGCTTATCCTGACCGAGCGCGGCTCGAGCAGGCGCGCCAGCGCCGCCGCGGCCATCCACCCCGCCGTGCCGCCGCCGACGATGACGATGTCGCGGATCGCGTGCTCGGTCATCTGCTTCCAGTGGGGCAGGCCCGGCCGATCCGCAAGCCAAGACCTCTCCTGCCAAATTCGCGAGAGAACCTCCCTGCGTCCGCGCGGCCACACCGGGCGATAAATCGGACAAATGGCTTGTCAGTCCCAAACGCTTGAATATAGGGATCGACTGAGAGAAGCCCGCAAAGGGCTCGCCAGCCGGGGAGGCTTTGACATGCGCCTGAAGACCCTCGTCCTCTGTTCGTCGTCCGCCGCCATCCTCGCCCTCGCCGGAACCCCGGCTTTGGCGCAGGATGATCCCGCCACGCCGCCGGACCCGAACGTCGAGGCGCAGGAAAGCCCCGCCGATCCGGAGGCGGGCTCCGCCCAGACCGCCGAAGGCGCCGACCAGGGAGAGGAAGGCGAGACGATCGTCGTCACCGGCCTTCGTCGCAGCCTTCAGTCGGCGCAAAACCTCAAGCGCAATTCCGAGCAGCAGATCGACGCGATCGTCGCCGAGGACATCGGCAAGCTCCCGGACATCGCCGTTTCGGACACCGCCGCGCGCATTCCCGGAATCCAGGTCCTGCGCGAACGCGGCGAGGCCGGTTCCGTCCTCCTGCGGGGCCTCGACCGCACTTTCTATACGACCACGTACAACGGCCGCGAGATCTTCACCGCCGAGACCCGCTCGGTCGCGCTGCAGGATTTCCCGGCCGGCGGCATCGGCGCGATCGAGGCGTTCAAGACCTCGACCGCCAATCTCGTCGAGCCCGGCCTGACCGGGCTCATCAACGTCCGCTCGCGGCGGCCCTTCGACTTTACCGGCTTCGAGCTCGCGGGCTCAGTCTGGGGCAATTATCCCAAGCAGTCGCGCGACTTCTCACCCAACTTCCAGCTTCTCGTGAGCAACCGCTGGGATATCGGCGACGGTGAGGTCGGAGCCCTTATCAACTTTTCCTATAACCGTCTCCACTATCGGGACTCGATCCGCCGGCACGGCTTCTTCATCGCCGACCTCGCGGGGGGAAGGTCTCCGGACTGGCCCGAGATTCGTTATAACGAGGCGGACCGCTGGCGACCGTCGGTCAACGGCGCCATCCAGTGGCGGCCGGCGCCGGGAGTCGAATTCTATGTCGAGGGCCTCTGGCAGGGCTATCGCGAGGAGGTCACCGACCGGATGTGGGCGCAGCCGCTTTGGGGCGGCAGCAGCTACGCCAACATCACGCGCGACGGCAATAAGGTCCTCAGCGGCACCGTCAACCGGCCGACCGGATGCTGCGGCAATCCGATGGAGACCTGGGGCTTCCAGGGCGCGACGAAGCGTCACACGGACACGTACCAATATGCCGGCGGCGGCAGCTGGGACGCCGGGTCGCTGCGCGTGTCCGGCGACCTCGCTATGACGAGGAGCAAGTTCAAGCTGAGGACCGAGAGCGTCGATTACGAGATCAACACCAACAACTTCTCGGTCGACTGGTTCACCGGCCCGATCGGCGGCCCCGGCCCAACCTTCCAGGTCCGCGGAATCGATCCGTCCAACCCGGCGCTATACAATTTCCGCGGCTTCTTCGAGGACTATGCCAACCCCGCCGGCAGCGATTTCCAGGCGCGGCTCGATTTCGAGTGGGAGTCGGGGATTTCGGTGATTCCGCGAGTGCAGTGGGGCGCCCGTTTCGTCGACAGGGATGCGGATGACCGGGCCGGGGCCTTTTTCTGGAACGGTCATGGCCGGGGCGTTCCGATCAGTGCCGTGCCGCTCGAATATGTGCTCGCGCCGCGGGGCTTCCGCGGCGACAACAACCCGCCCTTCCCGATGCAATGGCTCGCTCCGACCTTCGACAGCGTCTGGGGCAACCTCACGCAGCTTCGTCAGTTCGCCATCAACCTCACCGGCGTCGGATCGGTCAACGGGCCTCCGATCGACCCGGGGCGCTCGTTCGAGGTCAACGAAAAGTCCTACGCCGCCTACGGGCAGGTCCAATATGAATTCCCACTTGGCGGCGAGGCGGTCATCGACGGCGCGATCGGGATGCGCGTGGTCAAGACGGAAACCGACACGAGCGGCAATATAACCGCGCCGCCGAGGCCGCCGTTTCCGGTCAGCTTCCAGAATGAATATACCGACTGGCTTCCGAACGCGAACATGCGCGTCCGCTTCACGCCGGAATTGTAGCTTCGGCTGGCGTTCACCGAGACGCGGACGCGGCCGACCTTCCAGCAGCTCAACCCCGCGCTCAGGCTGGCACAGCCGCCGGTCTGCAACCCGGGCGTGCGCTGCGTGCGCACTGGCAGCGGTGGCAATCCGTTCCTCGAGCCGCTCGAGTCCACCAATTATGACGCGAGCCTCGAATATTATTTCTCGCGGAACGGCTTCGCCTCGGTGGCCGCCTTTCGCCGGAACATGAAGGGTTTCATACTCACGCAGACCGTCGTGCTGCCTGAGCTTGATCCGGAGAGCGGTGCGGAATTGGAGATCACCGCGCCGATCAACAGCGAAAGGGGCCGAATCCAGGGAGTCGAGGCGCAGCTCAGCACCTTCTTCGACTTCGGGGGCCTACCCGACTTCCTGAGGAATTTCGGAATCCAGGCGAACGCCACCTACATCGATGCCAAGACCGACCAGGCGACGCCCGGCGGCATCCGCCGGCTCCGCCTGCCCGACGTGTCGAAGTGGACCTATAACCTCGTCGCCATGTACGAAGGGGGCGGTCTTTCCGCCCGCCTCGCCTACAATCGCCGCACGGGCTTCCCGGAGGGCGCGCTGTC
>Ga0196973_1000308_pt1 | contig 12159 bp, 7 predicted proteins | sample S1_513CmetaG_FD_155457 | JGI IMG/M metagenome (GOLD analysis project Ga0196973, IMG submission 155457) | Soil microbial communities from Anza Borrego desert, Southern California, United States - S1_5-13C | ecosystem: Environmental > Terrestrial > Soil > Desert | place: USA: California | collected...
TGGATCGATCGCCTTCAGCTGTTCGCGAACGGCCGCACCCAGCGCCAGCGGATCCTGGCCGCCACGCACGCGAACGAGCACCGTCAAATCCGTCTGGACCCACGGCGATTGGGACTGCGGCATGTAGGCCTGATAACTCACCGGCGCGTCCAGTCCGTTATGCCGGACGTCGTCGACGATACCGACAATGGTGCGCGGCGGGTTGTCGGGGCCCCCGGCCAGCCTTATGCGGCGGCCGATCGGATCCTCCCCGGGCCACAACTGTTCGGCCATCGTCTTGCCGATCACAACCACCGGCGGCGTTCCGGGACCGTCGGCGTCGCTGAACACCCGTCCGCGAATCAGCGGGATTTTCATCACCGCGAAATAGTTGCCGGCCACGCCCATGCGGTCCGCCTCCGGCGCTTCGGCGGGATTGGCGTGCGGCCGGCCCTCGATCGTGATCCCCCACTGATCCTTCGCACTGGTCAGCGGCAGGATCGTCGAAGCCGCGACAGCCTCGACACCCGGCAACGCCGACAGCTGCGTCATCAGGCGATCGTAAAACGCCGCCACATTGACGACGTTGTTGTAGGCCGGCCCGCTCAGTCCTACATCCATCGTCAATATGCCGGTCGGGTTGAAACCCGGGTCGACCTTCAGCAACGACACGAAGCTGCGCACCAGCAGACCGGACGCCACCAGCAACACCGTTGACAAGGCGACGTTGACGCCGACCAGCAGCGCGCGCTGACGCCACGCCATCGGGCCCGCCGTCGTGCGTGTCGCATGCCGTAGCGCGGCGCTGCCGCCGTCGGCGGCAATGCGTGACAGCAGCATGCGCGCCGGTGCCATGCCGAACACGACGCCGGTCGCGAGGCTGATCGCGATGGCATAAAGCAGGACTCCCGGATCTATCGATACTTCGTCGAGGCGCGGGATCGCATCCGGTCCGTTCGCCACGATGACGCGCGTGGCCCAGATCGCCAGCACCGTTCCGGCCACCCCGCCAATCGATGCCAATAGCAGCGATTCGGTCATCAGCTGGCGGAACAGCCGCACCGGCGACACGCCCAGCGCGCGACGGATGGCGACTTCTTCTTCACGCTCGCTGGCGCGGATCAGCATCAGGTTCGCGATGTTCGCGCAGGCCATCAACAGCAAGAGCGCGACGGCCGCCCACAGCAGCAACAATACCGGCCGGATCGGCCCCGTGAACTTGTCGCGGAACGGCGTGAGCACCGCGGAGGGAGAGGCGTAGTCCCTTGAATTTGCCGCGGCCAGCGATTGATAGATGCGCGTGGCATCCGCTTGCGCCTGCTCGATCGTGACGCCGCTCTTCACCCGGCCAATCATGTGGATGTGCCGGCAGCTCGCGCAGGCGGGCCGAATTTCGGCGCTGTAGCGAAGGGGCCGCCAAATCTGCGGTCGCGGCATGAATTCGGCGCTCGTCAGGTCGTTGAGCGACGATGGCATGACGCCAACCACGGTATAGGTGATGCTGTTGATTGAGATTGGTTTGCCGATGACGCCGCGGTCGGCGTTGAACCGCCGTCGCCACAGCTCGTCGCTCAGCATGGCGACCGGCGGCGCGCCCGGGCGGTCCTCGGCCGCCTCGAAGTCGCGGCCGATCGACGGCGCGATGCCCAGCGTGCCGAAGTATTCCCAGGTCACGCTGAGGCCGTTGACCCGTTCGGTATCCTGGCCGTCATTGCGCAGCACCGCAAACCACCCGGCGAACGCCGCGACGCTCTCGAAGGATTGCTGTTGCGACCGGATCGCCTCGAACGATACGTAACCGGTGCTGCCCGGCTCATCGACGGCCTGGTCCTCCTCGATGGTGACCAGGTCCTCGGCGTGATCGTACGGCAGCGGCACGAGCAGCACCCGATTGACGACCGAAAAAATCGCGGTGTTGGCGCCGATGCCAAGGGCCAGCGTCAGCACCGTAGCCGTGGTCAGCGCCGGGCGGCGTGCCAACATGCGCACGGCATAAGAGACATCGCGCCCGAGGATGTCGAGGTGCTCACCCGGCGCGGTGCGCAGCATATCGATCGCCGTCGCCCACCACAGCCGCAGCACACCGGTGGCGCCTTCGGCCTCGCGGCGTTCGGCGCGGAAATGCGACTCCATGTCGCGGCCGTAATCGGCGCGGAACTCGGCCGGCAGCATGCGCATCAAGATGCGGAAGACGCGATCGTGAATCGACATGATGGGCAGTCCCTAGGCGCGGCCGAACAGCTTGACGCGCGCCTGTTTCAGCGTGGATGCCAGCCGCTCCGACTCGGCGACCGCCACCTTGCGGCCGCGATCCGTCAACCGGAAATACCGCCGCCGCTCGTCGTCCAGGGCAGGTTCCGGGCGTTGCCGCGTCTCCTCGATCAGGCCGTCTTCTTCGGCGCGCTTGAGGACGCTGTAAAGGGTCGTGGCGCGCAGCTTGACGTCGCCGTTGGTGCGGCGCGCGACTTCCTTGCCGATCGCGTAGCCGTGCTTGTCGCCGTCGGCGAGGGCGACCAGGATCTCCCACAGCGCCGGACTCAGCGGCATGAACGACTTCGGGTCGAATGGTGCCATAGACGGTATACTATATCCGATTTTGAACTAGTCAACCAGAATCAGGCCTGAGGATGACACGCGCAGCGTTCGGTCGTCGAGATCGGCGAAGCGCGCGCGATCGAGCCGCACCGCGATCGGGGTCGGATGGCCCATCTCGCGGGCCACGATCAGACCCAGCAGCAGAATCGCATCGGGCTCGTGCAGCACGATCGCGGCCGGTGCGCGGTTCTGGTGGACCAGCTCGAGAAGGACGGCGGAGGCCGATGAGGACCCGATGGTGGCGGGCACCAGCAGAACCCGGCCCGCGATGGACCGGCCATGTTGCGGATGGCGTGGATCGGCGATGCGGCCCGTGACCGGATCGACGCCGCCCCAGAAACTGATTGGCGCCGTCAGCGCGAGCGCCTCCCCCGTCGTCGGTTCACCCGCGACCAGTACTTCAGCCTGCATTGCCGACAAACACCGGCTTGCCTGCCACGGCGCTTTCGACGCAGTCGGCGAGCGACCCATACAACACCGAGTAGCCGGTATTCGAGGGCGCGTAGTGCGCGAACTTGCCCGAGTTGGTCATCAGGATCGCGCCCGGCCGCTCCGGCAGGATCGGCGTGACGACGACGCAGGTGTCGGCGACGATGGTGACGCCGAGTGATTCGAGGTGTTGTCGATGGTGGTCGCGCTCGAGGACGTCGACCACGTGACGGCCGGTGCAGGCGTAGATCGGCACGCTGACCTTGCGCCCCTGCAACAGGCGGCGCAGCGATGCGAATTCTTCGAGCGAAAAATGCGGGCTGCCCACGGCGACCGCGTCGATGCGGTCGGCGGATTCAGCCGTCGACAGGCGCCGCTGCGCATCGCGGAACATCGCCGCCGTTACCGAAATGCGTTCGGCCGCTGGTACGCCACCGAGCGCACTTGCTTCATCGGGCGCCTCCGGGGTGGTGCCGGCCACATGGAACAGCCCGACCGATCCGCTGGATGCCGCGGCCGCGCCAAACGCCTTGAGGAGATCTTCGCCCGGGCGAAACGCGACTCCCGTCACGACGCCAACGGCGTTGCCGATGACGCGGCCGTAGAGATTTCCGAGCACCGGCCACGCCACATCCGACGAGAGAAGAGCCGGATCGATCGGCGAGACATCGAACACCACGGTCGCGCGTCGATGCTCGCTGCGATGCAGACCGTAGTCGGGCGCGCGGCCTGCGATCGCGCACGCGATGTCGAGGAAATCACCGTAACGATTGGTACGGGCGCCGAGAACGGAATTGCAAAACGCCACCGCGTTCGACTCGCCCCACGCCACCTGCGCACCGAAGCGCGGACGATGGCCGGCCTGGTAGGGCGCGCACGTCCAGGTTGGCTCGCACCCGAGCGCGCGGTAGGCGTCCATCAGGCGTTTCGCCATCGCGAACTGGTGCGCCGGCAAGCGGTTGGCCGAGCACCCGGTGAGATCGATCGCGCCGACGTTCAGCGTCGCGCGCACGGAGAGTCGCGCGCCGCCCTCGACAAGCTTCTCCGCGAACAGCGTCCCTGAATCGCCGTGATACAGCGCGCCGTCGATGTGCGCGGATTCGATCGGTATCAACCGCTCCGCGCCCATCAGCCGCGCCGCCTCGGCCACGATGCGCATCGCCATGGCTGCACCCGGCCCCCGCGCGCCGGAGGCGATGGCACTTTCTTCGGTGGTGAGTTGAACGGCCACGCGGCTCCAGTCTACCGGGTCGACCTGCCTGGCTGTCTGCCTGTCCGCCTGTCCGCCTGTCTGCCTGTCTGGCCTGTCTGCCTGTCCGCCTGTCTGGCCTGTCTGCCTGCCTAGAATCCCACCCTGAACCCGAAATCAAACAGCCAGCGAGGGCGAGGGCCGTCGATCGCGCGTGTTGCGCCGACTTCGATAGGCAGACCGACGTTGATGCGCAGCCCGCCGCCGATGCTGGACACGCGTGTCGAGAGATGATCGCTCGTCCACACCATGCCGCTGTCCGCAAACGCAAACACGTCGATCGGCAACGGACCGTAATCGAGTTCACCGGAGCGGATGCCCCACAGCGGCGCGCGGATCTCGACGTTGCCGACCATCAGCCGGTTGCCGAGTAGATCGTCGCCGCAGACGCGCGCCACGTCGGGATGGCAGTACCGAATGTCATCGCGATGGCCGCGAACCAGGTAGTTCGATCCGAGAAAGCTCGATAACAGGCGCGGGTCGCCGGCGCCCGGTCCGTATCGCGCGTTATGCAGCAGCCGCACCGCGACGGTGTACGGACGGACCGGCATCAGGTACTTGCGGACGTCCGCAGCCACCGCGGTGAAGCGCAGCTGCCCGAGCGTCGGCGTCACTTCGAGTCGGTAACGCGATCCGAGGATCGGGCCGGTCGGACCAAATACCGTGGTGTCGTGCACCAGCGCGGCGCCGGCTTCGGCGAGTGTCGTCGGGCGTCCGCCGGTCAACGCGACCTCGTCGCTGGCCAGCACGCGGCCGGTGGTCTGCGAAGCAATCTGCGATCGCAGGTCGCGCCGGTAGATCGCCTGCCGAACACCGCCGGTCAACTCGATGCGCAGTCCGCGGCTGAACGGGTAGGCGAGAAACACGCCGCTTCGCAATTCGTAGCGCTGAAAGTAATCCGCCTGCCGCAGCCACGCCTGCTCGCCGTTGTGATCGATTGCTTCGCTGCGCCGGTAGCGCATCACCGTCGGCGACAGCTCGGCAAGCGCGCCCCAGTTCCAACGGCGCTCCTGGTTGAGGAAGCGGAACGTAAACGCCGCATCGCGCAGGCGGTTGCCGACCTGCGCTGCTGCGCCGAGCCGGCGCTCACCGAGCATGTCGCCGAACAGCAGCGCGCCGCCGCCGCGAATAAACGTGCCGAACGGCCCGCCGCCGGAACTCAAATAAGGCTGCCCGACGCCTTCGAGCGACAGCCGCGACGCGTAGTCGGTGATCCGCATCGCGTCGGGGTCCGGAAGGCCGGTGGCCGCGTCCGCGAGCGCCCGGTCGACGTTCCCGGGATCAAATATCGGCGCGCGAGCGCGCTCATCGGCATGCAGCGCTGCCTCCTTCGCGCAGGCGGAGTCCGCATCGAGCACGACCAGCCGCGGCCGGCCGCGGTCGAACATTGTCAGGCCGATGACCGATGCGTCGGCGGACACCGACAGCGCCGGGCTCGTGGGTGTGATCCCGGACACGCCGGTCTCGACGCTGGTGATGCGGCGCATCAGTGCGCCGTCGACGGTGATGCGGAACACATTCATCGCGCCGCCCGCATCGCCGATGAAGAACACCTCGCGATCGTCGGCAGACCACTGCGGGTTGAGCTCCGTCGTCCCAGCCGCGACGGCGATCGCATGCACCTGGCGAGTGTCAACGTCCATCACCGCCAGCCGCGGACGTCCGAACGTCATCGTCTTCAGGTCGCTCGACAGCCGCTCGGTGACGAACGCGATGCTGCGTCCGTCGTGCGACCACGCAGGGTGCAAATCAGCGAACGGATCGTCGGTGAGCTGCTCGAGCGCACCGCTGGCAACATCCACCAGATACAAATCGGTTGCGCCACCGGCGAGCGCCGACACCGCGATCCTCGAACCGTCGGGAGCCCAGGTTGGCGACAGCACCTGGCCGATCGACGCGAGTTCGATCTGCCGATCGCGACCGGTGCCCGCCACGTCGATCAGCATCAACGACGCGCGGCCGTGACGGACCGCCGGAAACGCAAACCACTGCCCGTCCGGACTCCACGCGCCCGAGGAGCGCAGCGGCTGCAGGCTGTCGAACTTCGCGCTCGCAGCGGTGGTCGCGAGCTTGCGGATGATCTGTCCGGTGTCGACGTCGGCAAGGAACAAATCGATCGAGAGCCGATCGCGTTCCGAGAAAAACACTGCCTGCGTCCCGTTGGGACTCAGCGATGGACCCAGCTGCATGCTGTCGCCTTGCCACGGCGTCAGGCGGTCGGGTGTGGACGCACCACGCGATGCGTACTCGCGCGCGACATGGTTCCGCCATTCGTCGTACAACGCGTCCAATTCCTTGCCGGTCGCGCGGCGCATCCGATCTTTCAGCCGGCGCTCCTTGCGTCCTGGCTTGAGTGCCTTCTCGATCGCATCGTCTCCATAGGTGCGCCCGAGATACGCCCAGAACGCATGGCCATAGAGGTAGGGTGAAAAATGGCGCGCGGCCCCTGACTGCTCCATCGGGATGCGATCGTGCAGGACCGCATCACGCAGCCACAGCGACGAATCGATATCCAGTGAGCCGCGTGCCAGATATTCGGCCATCCCTTCGATGAACCACAGCGGCTGCGACGTGTCACCGCCGTGCCGCCGTGCAATGTCGAATTGAAACGCGTGGACGATCTCGTGCCCGAGCACTCGATTCGTTTCCGCCAGCGTCGGCGCAAACGGCATGACGATGCGGCGGCGGGCGCCGTCGGTGACGCCGCCCACGGAATCCGGCAACAAGCCCGAGACGACGTTGGTCTGAGCGAATTCGGCCTGGCTGCCATACAGCACCAGGGGCTGGCGACGATCGAACGTGTGATTGAGGAGCTTCGAGAAGCGGCTGTACCAGCGTTCGGCGAGCTGTGCCGCGATGCGCGCGGCGGGTTCCTCGCTCGCGTAGAAGTACACGTCGAAGTGTTCAGTCGCAAGAATCTGAAAGTGGAAATCGTTGTACTCGACTTTGTTACGGCCGAAGTACTGCGCGCCGGCCGGTGCCGCCGGCAAGCCGACAATCAGCAACACGACGAGCGCGCGGGCGAATGGACGGATCACACCCATACTTCACTTCTGAACGATCAGTTGTGGTGAGGTCGCGGCGAGAGCGCCGCGCTGTCGGTGTGTTTCTAACTTAGTGGCGGGACGGAATCAAGCAAAAGGCGTCAGGCACCATCAGGAATTTGCTGATGATGCCTGACGCCTAATTACAGTCGAGCTTACCAGCGGAACGTCAGACCAACCGTGCCGCGCCAGAAGTCGAAGCTGCCAAGCGACAGATCGAGATCGTTGTCGGCTTCGTTGTCCTGCATCGACCGGAAGTAGCGGAGGTCGCCGCGGATGCCAACGTTGTCGTTGAACGCCGCGTTGATGCCGCCACCGACGTTGATGCCGAGATCGTTCGTCGACAGATCGTTGAACAATCCCGTACCGCTCGCGACGTTCGCGCGGATCAGGCCAAGGCCTGCCGACGCGTACGGACGGAAGCCGCTGCCCTGAGGCGCGCTCAGCAGCAGGTTGCCCATCATCGTCGTCACATTGCTGTCGCCGAATTCGAAGTTGCGGTCACCCGCGGTGTCTTCGAAAAAGTTCGGAGACCAGCCGAGGTCGAACTCGAACCCGACGACGTTCGGGTTCCATCCGATCGTCGCGCCGAAATCGACGCGCCGCTCGATGGCATCGTCGTCATCTGGAAAATCACCGAAATCGGCGCTGCCGCCGAAGTTCCCGCCAATGTAGGGAGTAAAGAACCAGTTTTGCGCCGACGCTGACGCTGGGACCAGCATCAGCACTAACGCACTGATTATGAACAGCTTACGGACTTGCATCGTGCCTCCTTGGGTTGCGTTGGCCGTCACCCTGCCATGGACACTGCAAGGCGCATGCCCCGACAGTCGCGCCAGCTCGACGTTAATCGACTTGAACCTCGCAGCCCTCATCGTCTAAACGCCTCAGGTCGACGCGTTCCCCTTGTGGGCTTAGGAGAGAACAATTATTCTCTCCTATACGTCTTAGGAGAAACATGTCGCAACCCGCCGAATTACTGCCCGGCACGCTCGATTTGTTGATTCTGAAATCCGTCTCGCTTGGGAAGCTGCACGGCTACGGCGTGTTGTTGCGCATCGAGCAGATCACGGGCGGCGCCCTGCACATACAGCAAGGCGCGCTCTACCCCGCGCTGTATCGCCTCGAACGCCAGGGCCTGATCGACAGTGAGTGGGGCACATCTGAAAACAACAGGCGCGCGAAGTATTACCGGCTCACCGCGCAAGGACGGCAGCGGCTTCGCGACGAATCGGCGAGCTGGAACCGCCTCGCCGATGCTATGGCCGCCGCGTTGCGCGCCACCTCTCAGGAAATCTGATCCGCGGGAACTGACCATGAAGACATTATTGGCGCGGCTGCGCATCGCCTGGCGCGGACTGACGCAGCCCTCGCAACTCGATCGCGAAATGGACGATGAAATGCGGTTCCACATCGACATGGAAACGCAGCGGCTGATGAAGGCCCGCGGCCTCGGCCATGCCGAGGCACGCCGCCACGCCGCGATCGCGTTTGGCGGTGTCGAGAAATATCGCGGCGCCGGGCGCGATGCGCTCGGCGTGACCTGGATGCGCGGTTTATCAAGCGACCTGAAGCTCGGCGCCCGGATGCTGCGCAAGTATCCGGGACTCACCGCCGTCGCGTTGTTTGCACTCTCGCTCGCAATTGGCGCCGGTGCTGCGTACCTGGAATTTCTCAACGACCTGATGCACGGCAAGCTGCCCTTCCCCGAAAGCGATCGCATCGTCGGCATACAGACGTGGGATCAGGAATCGGGCGAGACGGAAGCGCGCGTCACCGCTGATTTCGTCTCCTGGCGGCTGTCGCTTCGCTCGTTTGAGGTGCTCGGCGCATCGCGGCAGCTCGACGGCAACCTGATCACGGACGATGGCCGCGCTGAGCCGGTGCGGGGCGTTCAGATCACCGCGTCGGCCTTCGCGCTGGCTCGTGTGCCTGCAATGCTCGGACGCACGTTACAAACCGCCGACGAACAGCCGGGCGCATCGCCGGTTGCAGTCATTGGCTATGAGCTGTGGCAAACGCGCTTCGCATCCGATGCGAGCATCGTCGGCCGCACCATTCGCCTCGGCAGGGATCTCTACACCGTGGTTGGCGTCATGCCGCAGGGCTTTGGCTTCCCGATCAATCACAGCTTGTGGGTGCCGCTGCCGCTCAATGAGGCGAATTATCCATATCGCGAGGGGCCGGGCACGCGCGTGTTTGGCAAGCTCGCGGCGACCGTCTCGGTGCGGCAAGCCCAGGCCGAGCTCGACGCCGTCGCTCATCGCGCGGCGCGCGACCAGCCGAAGACGCACGCGCATCTGCGGCCCGTGGTGAAGCCGTTCGTCGAATCGGTTTGGTCCGCAGTCGAGGACTCGCGAATTCAAACCATCGTGTTCTATTCGGCCAACGTGTTTTTCATCGGCCTGCTTGCCCTGTGCGGCGCGAACATCGCGACGCTGGTGTTCGCGCGAACCGCGACACGCGAGACCGAGATCACCGTGCGCACGGCGCTTGGCGCCAGCCGCGCGCGCATTGCGGGTCAATTGTTTGCTGAAGCGCTGGTGCTCTCGTCATTGGCGGCAGCGATCGGACTGGGCTTCGCCTATTACGGATTGCGCTGGGTGAAGAACGCTGTCGTCGCAGGCCAGAAGCAGCCGATCATGTTCTGGTGGAACGATCGAATCGCGCCAGAAACAATGTTGTATGCGGCCGTGCTCGCGGTGTTCGCGGCAGCGATTGTCGGCGTCGTACCTGCGCTCAAGGCCACCGGTATTCGCGTGCAGGAACGATTGAAGCACGCCACCGGCACAACCGCGTCGGGGCTGAAGTTCGGCGGTATCTGGACCGGTGTGATCGTGACGCAGGTCGGCGTCACGGTGGTCTTCCTCGCGATCGTCGGAATGCTGGCGTGGAGCGCGTATGTCACCGGTGGCGGCAAACGCCAGCCAACGTTCCCGGCGGAACAGTACGTCTCTGTGCGCCTGGCACTTGATGTGCCGGCCGACGACCCCGTGAAAGACGACGCCTACCGGCAGCAGTTTCGAAGCACGTTCACCCGATTGTCCGACCGCCTCTCGGCGTATCCGGATGTCGCCGCGCTGACCTACGGCAGGCGGTTACCGGGTATGAATCCGTTCTTCGCGCATCTCGAAATTGCAGATATCCCGGCGTCGCAACAACCATCGACGCCGATTCGTACCGCGGACGTTGCCGCCAACTACTTTGACACGTTCGACGCGCCAATCCTCGCAGGCCGAAGTTTTACTGAAGCCGACAGCGCCGGTGTCAACGTGGCCATCGTCGATCGAACGTTCGTGCGGCTTGTCCTGAAGGATCAGGAGGCGATCGGGCGGCACGTGCGCAGGGCCGCTTCCGAGACGAAACCGGCGGGCCCTTGGATGCAGATCGTCGGCGTCGTGCGGGATCTGACCGACGAGACGGGCAAGCGGGCCGATGATGCGATGATTTACACTCCGACCCGTCCCGAAGCCACTTACCCCGTTCACCTCGCGGTGCGCGCGCGAACGAACCCCGCAGTGGTGATGTCCGAGCTGCGCATCATGGCATCGGAAATTGATCCGGCGCTCCGCTTGTACGACTTGCAAACGCTTGATAACGTATCCGAAGCGGACCGCGTCGCGCTCGACCTCTTTGCTCGACTGCTTGCCGGCGTCAGCCTCGTCGCGCTGGTGCTCGCAACGGCGGGGGTGTACGCGTTGATGTCGTTCACCGTCTCACGGCGCACCGCGGAGATTGGAGTGCGTGTGGCGCTCGGCGCGAAGCCGAGTCGAATTCTGTGGACCACTTTTGGGCGATCGATGCTGCAGGTCGCCCTTGGTGTGTTGCTTGGCAGCATCCCTGCGGCCCTGCTGGTTGCGGCTCTCGGCCCCGAAGTCTCAGCCGAGAACGGCACGAACGTCGCGATTGCGACAGGCGTGATGGCGACGGTCACCGTATGCGCGATCACCGCGATCGCGTGCATCGCACCGGCGCGCCGCGCCCTCAAGATTCAACCCAGCGATGCGTTGAAGACGACTTAAGCGGCGTGGGCTTGGAGCTGGAGCTTGCGTTTACGGACTGAACAACGTTCCATTCACCAACCTGGCGACGATCGGCACGTACTGCTCCCACGAGCCAATCGGCGCCGCGTTTAACGTCAGTACCGACCACGGCTGACGGACGGCGAACAGCAGCATCGACAACGTCGACGTGACCGCAATGATCAGCACGAGTGCGTGGTGCAGCCGCGTTCGTTCGCGCATCAGCCATGGCAGCAGCAGCACGATCAGCGCGGGCGATAGATAGACCGCGTGACGAAAGCCCACGGCCTCCCCGCCGTGGTTGTTGGTCGTCAGCAGTGACACCGTAAGGCTGATGGCGGCGCCCATCATCAGAATCGCGTACACGCCGCCGGCGCGATTGAGCCACCAGCGCCGTTCGATGGTCCCCGCGATCAACCCCAGGAGTGTCAGCGGCGCGAAGACGAAGAATCCTTTGTGTGCAAACAGCGAAGTCCACGCGTATTCGGCGGCGGCGCCCACGGACGTGTACTTGATCGTGCCGGTCAGCTCGGCTTCTTCGAAGAAGGTGCCCTCGTAGCGAAACAGTTCGGGATGGAAACCCGCCGGAAGCACATCGCCGGTAATCGAGACGTTGATCACGCCGTGCGCGATCAGCGGGACGGCAAGGCCGGCGGCGAACATCACCCGGCCGCGCGCGTCGAGATCGCGCCGCCGCAGGAGATAGAAGACGGTTAGCGGCACGAACGACACGATCGGCAGCACTTCAATTCCGGAGAGCAATCCGAGAACCGCGCCGACCGCGAGCGCGCGCCGGCGGGTCGCCCCCTGCCATTCAACGGTCAGCAACACCCAGAACAAC
>Ga0196973_1000311_pt1 | contig 12065 bp, 10 predicted proteins | sample S1_513CmetaG_FD_155457 | JGI IMG/M metagenome (GOLD analysis project Ga0196973, IMG submission 155457) | Soil microbial communities from Anza Borrego desert, Southern California, United States - S1_5-13C | ecosystem: Environmental > Terrestrial > Soil > Desert | place: USA: California...
TGACCGGCTTCCTCGGCAGCTCGGGCAAGCCGCAGCCGATCAGCGACGCCGAGGCCGCGCGAATCCTCAACACCAAGGACGAGGCCGCCGCCGCCGCGCCCAAGACCAAAATCAACGTCGACTATGAGATTGGCGACCAGGTCAAGGTCCTCGACGGCCCGTTCGCCAGCTTCAACGGGCTCGTCGAGGAGCTCGACTTCGACCGCGGCCGGGTCAAGGTCGGGGTTTCCATTTTCGGAAGGGCAACGCCCGTCGAGCTCGAGTTCGAGCAGGTCGAGCGGGTGAAGTGACGAGGCGCCATCCCGGACCCGATCCGGGATCCAGCGTCTTTTTCGGTTTGGGGGACGGCTCGGGCTGAAGCTCCGGCCTGGCTGTCCCACGCGACTGCTGCGACCGGCGCGACCCCGTCGCCCCTTGACGGCCGGCGGGGGCGGGGCGCAAGGGGCGACGCGTGACGTAACTATGCTCAGCGCGGCCGGGATGCGGCACCTGCCTCCGGCTGGGAGCCGGCTGCGGCGGCGCCCAGACGACGGGTCGTCTCGCGCCTTATGACGAGCTGCCGCGGATCCGCTCGCCGCCGAATCCGGCGCACAGCGCGTCGAACGGCGGGAGGGTTTCGATGGGACGCATCCTGCTCTTCGCCGCCGCCGCCCTGCTGATGGCGACGGCTCTCATCCATGCCGGCGGCGAGGCGATGGTGGCGGGCTGGGTCGCCGGCCTGCCCGATTTTCAGAAGCAGGCGGTCCGGCTCGTCTGGCTGACCGATTCGGTCGCCTGGGCGGCGGTGGCGGTGGTGTGGGCAGCGGCGGGCTGGAAGGGCGAGCGCGGCTGGCTCGGCGCCTCGGCCTGGCTCCTGGCCATCCCGCTCGCGACGGCGGCCGCGATCCTAGCGATCGATCCGGGCTTCTTCGGCGGCTGGATGCTGCTCGGCAGCGCCGGCTTCGCCGCGACCGGCCTCGCGACGAGCTGGAAGCGCGCCTGAGCGGCCGGCCGCAGGGAGGAGCCATGGTCTATCGGGTCGTCGGTAGCGGGGAGCGCCCGCTCGAAGCGTCGACGCTGGCGGCGGCCGCGGCCGCGTCCGCGATGATCGAGCGGGGCGTCCGGGACGTACGCGTGCTCGGCGGGGACGGCGGCGAGATTCCCGCGGCCCGATGGCGGCAGGCCGGGCTGGAGCCCGCCGCCAAGCGGCTGTCCGGCTGCCGCCGGTTCGACTGACGGAAGGGACGGCGCGGCGAAGCCACGGCCTTCGACGCAGGTTCGGCCGGCCGCGCGGAGCCTGCGGCGGTCGCTGCTAGCGGTCGCTAGGCAACCGCTTCGCTATTTGTCAGCGGACCTGGCGTTCGTAGGTCTGCAGGCACTTGTCGGTCACCGTCGCCGTGCAGGCCGGATAGGAATCCGGAGCGAGCGGCTCGCCGGTGACGGCGTCGAGTTCGGGGCCGCCCATGCCGGCAGCGGCGGGGGTTCCGTTCCAGCCCGGCGGGGCGACGGCCGCCGCCGAGATGACGGCGATGCCGCGGGCGTCGCGCTCGGGGTTGGCGTTGCTCGGCTCGATCACGACGCCGGCCGCGGCCGGCATCGCGCCGGCCGCCGCCGTGGCCGGGCCGGCGCCGTAGGCCGCGGGCGGCTCGGTCTCGAACGCGGCGGTGGCGAGGCCATCGCCGTCATAGGCAATGGTATCGCCGGTCTGGGCGAAAGCGGCGCCGCCGATCAGCAGCGCGAGCGCGAATAGCCTGGTGTTCATCCCGAATTCCTCCTTGCTCATGTCCCCGCGGGGCGACCGCTGGTCGGCCGCGCGCGGCCGGGCCGCGGGCAGGGCGCGCGGGAGAAACGCGCGGCGCGGCGGTTCTTTCCGGAATAGCCGGCCCACGTACTTCTACGAAGACGCTCCGCCGGGCCGGCCGCAGCCGCGCCGGTGCCAGTCGTCGGTGCGCCAGCCGACAAATAGGGGAAGCCTGGATTGTGCGCCGCGTAATGCGCGACGCGCTCGATCAAGGACTCAGCCGTGGACGATCGGTTCGCCCATCCGCAGCTTCTTGCCGTCGGTGACGATGACGAGGTCGCCGATCCGGGTCGCCGCGAACAGCTTGCGGGCGAACTCGACCGGGACGGCGACGCAGCCGTGGGTGGCGTAACCCGGGGCGACGCTGTCGCTGCCGTGGATCGAGATGCCATCATTTGTCATCCGGAGCATGTAGGGCATCGGCGAGCCGTAGAGGTTGGAGACGTGATCAGCGTCCTTCTCGCTGATCGGGAACGGGCCGAGCGGGGTCGGCTTATCGTCGCGGCCGTAGAGGATGGCGGCGGCGCCGATCTCGTAGCCGCCGCGGAAGATGGAGAGGACCTGCGCCTCGAGGTCGACGGTAATCACCACCGGCCCGTCGGCCGGAGCGCCGGCTTCGTCCCAATGCCAGGCGCCCATCTTGAGCGGGCCGGGAATGTCGAGGATCCGGCGGACGACGAAATTCGGGTCGGCCGGAACGGCGGCGGGGGCAGGGAGAGCGGCGGCGCGCGCGGGCGGAGCGGCGGCGGTGGCCTCGCCCGCGGCCGGCGAGCCGGCCGTCACGCTGGCGACGGCGACGGCGACGCTGACCAGGGCCGCCGCGAACAGCGACCAGACCACCCGCACCGCTATCCTGCCCGTCATGCCGAGCGCCTCCGTCACGCCTCGGCTTGCCCATGCGCGAAGCGGCAGCGAAGGACCAGCCCCCGCTTTCGGCTGTGCCGGCGCGGGACGGCGGCGGCGCGCTTCGTCACCGCAGCGGGCGGCAGCGGCGCAAAGCTTGGCCCGCCGCCTCCGCGGAGGCGCCGGGCCGGGTAGGATCGGAAGGCGCCCGCGGCAGTCCCCGGGCGCGTTCAACCGAGCAGGGGCAGCTCAGCCGTCAGGGGCTGATCGGATCGCCTTCGTCGTCCCAAAGCAGAATGACGGCGGCGACGAGCCCGAAGATCACGCCCAGCGCTTCGGCGGTCGAGATGCCACCGTCGTCATCATCCTGGGCGACGGCGACGCTCGGCACCGCGGCGATCAACGCGGTAGCCGCTAGTGCGGAGATCAGCTTCGAGGCCATAAATTTCCCTCCCTGGGTGGAGGTGAAACAACTTGCACGAGAAGCCGCGGTTCCACAAGCACCAAAAACGGCCGGAATCGGCCCCATTGCCGCGCCGCCTCGCAGCCGCTTCGGCTTGGGCGGCAGGGCCGAGACCGGGGTGACGAGCGCGAGTCGAACCCCTATCTCGCTCCGGCCATGGCCGCTCCCGTCCTCGCTTATGAAAATCTCGGCCTCGTCCAGGGAGCTGGCTGGCTGTTCCGCGGGCTCGACCTGTTCGTCGGCGCGCGAGACCGGCTGGCGCTGATCGGGCGCAACGGCGCGGGCAAGACGACCTTGCTCAACTGCCTCGCCGATCTGATCGAGACCGACGAGGGGCGGCGAACGATCCAGCCGGGGATCAGGGTGGTGCTGCTCGAGCAGGATCCGCCGGTCGAGGACTTCGCGACCCTGCGCGACTTCGCACTGCACGGGCCGCAGGCGCCGGCCCGGCACGAGGTCGACTCGATCGCCGGCCAGCTCGGGCTCGACCTCGACCGGCCTGCGGCGACCGCCTCGGGCGGGGAAAGGCGGCGGGCGGCGATCGCCCGGGCGCTCGCCCAGGATCCGGACGTGCTGCTGCTCGACGAGCCGACCAACCATCTCGACCTTTCCGCGATCGAATGGCTCGAGGACTGGCTCTCCCGCTACACCGGTGCGTTCATCGCGATCAGCCACGACCGCACCTTCCTCAGGCGGCTGACGCGGTGCTCGCTGTGGCTCGACCGGGGCACGCTGAGGCGGGCGGAGATCGGCTTCGGCGGCTTCGACGCCTGGACGGAAGCCGTCTACGCCGAGGAGGCGCGAGCGGCGGAAAAGCTCGACGCCCGGCTCAAGCTCGAGCTGCATTGGCTGCAGCGGGGAGTCACCGCCCGCCGCCGGCGCAACCAGGGGCGGCTTGCCAGGCTGAAAGAGATGCGCGCCGCCCGCGCAGCAATGCTCGGCCCGGCCGGGACGGCGAAGCTCGGGCTCGAGAATGACGATGTCAAGACCAAGATGGTGATCGACGCCGACCGGGTGACCAAGCGCTTCGGCGACCGCACAATCGTCCGCGACTTCACCCTTAGGATCCAGCGCGGCGACCGGATCGGCGTGGTCGGCGCCAACGGCACCGGCAAGACCACTCTGCTGAAGCTGCTCACCGGCGAGATCGAGCCGGACGAAGGGACGATCGCCCGGGCGAAGACCCTGCAGGGGATCATGATCGACCAGCAGCGCCGGCTGCTCGACCCGGACAAGAGCGTCCGCGACATCCTTGCCGACGGCGGCGACTGGATCGAGGTTCGCGGCCACAGGAAGCACGTCCAGGGCTATCTGAAGGAATTCCTGTTCGACCCGGGCCTGGCCGACGCCAAGATCGGCACCTTGTCCGGCGGCGAGCGCTCGCGGCTTCTGCTCGCCCGCGAGTTCGCCCGCCGCTCGAACCTGCTCGTTCTCGATGAGCCGACCAACGACCTCGACCTCGAAACGCTGGACCTGCTCCAGGAGGTGATCGCCGATTATGACGGCACCGTCCTGATCGTCAGCCACGACCGCGACTTCCTCGACCGCACGGTGACGATCACGCTCGGCCTCGACGGCAGCGGCAGGGTCGACATCGTCGCCGGCGGCTACGAGGATTGGGAAAGGAAGCGCTCCAGCATCCCGGCGACGCGATCGCAGCAAGGTGCAGCTTTGACCGGACCCAAGGCCGGGACCCGGCCCGTCTCCTCTTCCGGACACCGGGCTTCCTCAGGGAACAAGAAGCTCAGCTACAGGGACCAGCGCGACTATGATTTGCTGCCGGACCGTATTCACGCGCTCGAGGCCCAGATCGCGCGCGACGAGGATGCGCTGCACGATCCCGACCTCTACGCCCGCGACCCGGAGCGGTTCGCCGCCCTGACCGCGGCGATCGAGCGGGCGCGGGCTGAACGCGACGCGGCGGAGCATCGTTGGCTGGAGCTGGCGGAAAAAGCCGAGGCTATGGCGAGTTGATCCCTCTTCCGTAAGGACTGGAGAGGGTTTCCCTATCGGCAGCTGTCGTCCGGCCCTTCCACCAGGTCGAGGCAGCGGCCGTCGATCGAGCCGGGCGGGATGGCGATGCGCAGCACCGCCGCCAGAGTCGGCAAGATGTCCACCGTCTCGACCGCGAGCGGCTGCTCGAACGGCACCACGTCCTTGCGCCAGAACAGGATCGGCACGCGCCGGTCATAATCCCAGGGGCTGCCGTGGGTCGCGACATAGCTCCTGGTGTCGTAGATCGGAGTCACCCGCGGCTTCAGCAACACGACGAAGTCGCCGGAGCGTTCCGGGTCGAAGCTCGCCTTGGCGCGGTCGAGCAGGCTCCAGGTGTCGGGGGGACCGGACGGCCGGGGTGCGGCGAGCAGCTGCGCGCGGGTGAACACCTTGGCGACCTTCGGGCTGGCTCCGTAAGCGCGCACGGCCTCGCGCAGCGCGCGGGCGCGCTGGGCCGCGCTCAGCTTGGGGGCGATATACATGTCGCCCGATACATATTCGCCGTACAGGACTGGGCCTGGAACGCCGAGGGATTTGCTCAGCTTCCGGTTCATCTCCTCGATGCTCATCGTCGAGTCGGCCCGAATCGCGTCGGGGATGGCCTGCTGGTTGTAGCGCTCGGGGACGTCGTGGCCGCCATGGTCGGCGGTCAGCAGCACCGCATAGTCGATGCCGGTCTGGTCGAGCTTGCGGAAGAACTCGCCGAGCGCCTTGTCGAGCGCCATCAGCTGGATGCACATCTCGGCGCCGCCCGTGCCGTAATTGTGACCGACATAATCGGTCGCCGACAGGCCGAGGATGAGCAGGTCGGTCGCGGGCCCTTCGCCGAGCCGCAGCTCGCGCCGCAGACCGGCGGCGAGGTCGAGCGTCGCCTGATCGAGGTCGGGGGAGATCTTGAAGGCGGCGGAATCCCCCTTGGCGCGCGCGAACCGGCCGTCGCCGACGGTCCGCCTGGTTCCCTGGATCGAGACCGCCCGGCTGCGCGGCTCGCACAGGCCGGGCAGGTCGCGCGCCGGCCGCGGCTCGGCGAGCGCGGCGGCGACCGACCGATTGACCTCGACCACCGAATCGGACGGCGTCGCTCCGGGATTGATGAACCTGTCGCCCTCCCACCACCAGCGCTGGTCGGGGCGGTTGCCGCCCATCATCATCGCCGAGCGGTCCTTGCCCGACACCACCGCGACCCGGCTGCGCGGATCCGCCCGCTTCATATGGTCGCCGAGGACGAGGGTCTTCAGATGGTAGGGGGAGGCGGTGTATTTGCGGTGGGTACTGCCCGGCACGCGTTCGTCCTCGGCGCAATAGAGGTTGGGATCGCTGGGCCGAGCGCGGAAGCTGAACCAGTTGTTGGCGATGATTCCCGTCCGCGCCGGGCGCGAACCTGTGAGGATGGTGGAATGGCCGGGGCAGGTCTCGGTCGCGGCGTGGGACTGGTAGCCGGAAGGAAAGACCACGCCCTTGGAGAGGCGCTGCAGACCGCCGTCGAAATGCTGGCGATATTGGGCGAAGAGGTCGGCGGAGAATTGGTCGACCGAGATGACCACGACCAGCTTCGGCTTCTCCGGAACGGCCGCCGGGGCGGCGGCGGCGAGCGGAAGGGCGAGCAGGGCGGTGAGCCGGGCGAGTTTCATGCATCTTCCCCTGTGGTCGGTTCGGCTAGAGCCTCTACACCGGCCCCCGCGTGGAGCAAGAGGCATCAAGGCGCTCGACTTAGGCCCGAAAATTTGCGAGCCGGGCCGCCGAAAGGGGGCTCGCAACGCCATGGATTCGACCGACGCCGCGGACCTGATTGCCGAGATCCACGAAGAGCGCGCTGAGAACGAAGCCGCCGACAGGTTCCGCAACCGGGCGGCCCTGCTGATCGCGGTGCTCGCGGCAGTGCTGGCCGTCGGCGGCCTCGGCGGCGGCAACGCCACCGACGATATGGTCGCGAGCAACATCAAGGCGAGCGACACCTGGGCCTTCTACCAGGCCAAGAACGTGCGCCAGACGATGTACGAGATCGAGGCGGACAAGCTGAAGGCGTCGCTCGCGGCCGGAACGATCCCCTCCGCCGAGCGGCCCGCCGCCGAAGCCCGGCTCCGGGACTATGAGGCGACGATCGCCCGCTACGACAGCGAGCCCGACCCCAAGGATCCGGGCAAAGGCGAAGGCAAGAAGGAGCTTTCCGCCCAGGCCCGAGCCCATGAGGCGGCGTTCGACGAGGCGTCGGCGCGCGACAATAATTTCGACCTCGCCGAAGTCGCGCTCCAGCTCGCGCTCGTGCTCGGCTCGGTGGCGATCCTCGCCGTCAACCGCTGGATCCTCGGCCTCTCGCTGGCTCTCGGGGTCGCAGGGTCGCTGCTGACGCTAAACGGCTTCCTGCTCCTGATATAGCTCCTACCCGTCACTCGTCGGGACGGGAGAGGTTCCCGCCCTTTACTCGCCGCGCGCGCTCCTGAGATGGGCGCGTATCTCCGAATCGGTGGGAGCGCCGCGCACCGCCTGCTCGAGCAAGGCCAGACCCTGGATGCGGTCCTTGCCGCTCCTGAACAGCAGCCAGCCCAAGGTGTCGGCGGTCGCGGGGTTGCGCGGCTCGAGCGTCCAGGCGCGGCGGGCAAGCGGCAGAGCGCGCTCATAATCGCCGCTCTCCGCATAGGCCCAGGCGAGATTGTTGAGCAGGGTCGCGTCGCCGTCGCCGATGCGCCGGCGGACCCGCTCGTAGAGCGTGATCGCCTCAGGCCAGCGCCGCGCCTCGAGATAGGCATTGGCCGCCATCGTCTGGGCGGCGACGTTCTGCGGGTTCTGCTCGAGGAACAGGGTCAGCACCTGCGCCGCGCCCTTGTGGTTGCCCGAATTGCGCAGCGCCTCGATCAGCCGCAGCGCCACCGGCTCGCTGAAGGCGAGATTGGCCGCGCGCCGGTAGGCGCCGGCGGCGGCTGCATAATCCCCCTGTATGGCGAGCGCGTCACCGACCAGCACATGGGCGTCGGGCGCGCCGGGACTGGCCGCTTGGAGGCGGCGCGCGCGCTGCAGCGCCTCCGCGCCGAGGCCGCGGCCGAGCAAAGCGCGGATCAGCGCGACCTGGGCCGGCGCGCCGGGCTGGCGCTCCGCGGCGCGGCGCAGCGCCTCGATCTCGCCGCGGCCCACCGGATCGTCGAGCGCCGCCGTCGCCGACGGACGCGGCGCCGCGGCGCGGGCGAGGTAGCGCGAGGCCGCCGCCTCGTCGCCGAGCCGGGCATAGGCCTGGCCGATGACGCTGAGCGTGTAGGCGTCGGCGTCGGGCCGGTCGGCGAGCGGGCGCAGGGTCCGCGCCGCCGCGGCCGCGTCCCCGCTCCGCCACTGGGCGGCGCCGAGCAGCCGCCGCGCCTTGATATTGCCCGGCTGGGCGTCGAGCAGGCGCTGCAGCGGCCGCGCCGCCTGGACCGAGTTGCCGGTGCCGAGCTCGATCGTGCCGGCGAGCAGCATCGCCGCCGGCCGGCCGTCCAAGGCGCCGCCGGTGCGGCGGTAGAGGCTGCGCGCCAGCTCATAGTCGCGCCCGCGCGCGGCCAGCACCGCCTGGAGGTAATAGGCCGCGGGATGGTCCGGCGCGACGCTGAGCAGGCGGCGAGTGTCGGCGAGCATCCGGCGGGTGAAGCCGAGGTCGCCGAGCGTGGCGGCGCGCTCGATCAGGCCGCGGACGTTGGCCGGGTCGATGTCCAGCGCGCGGTCGAACCAGGGGAGGGCGGCGGCGAGACCGTATTGGCCCCGGGTCAGCTCGCCGCGCAGGATCAGCGCCTCGACATGGCGCGGGTCGAGGGCGACGGCGCGATCGGCGGCGGCGATGGCGCCGGCCGTCTCGCCGGTGGCGCGGCGGAAGTCGCCGATATCCGCCCATAAGGCCGCATCGTCCGGTGCCGCCGCGAGGGCGCGGTCGAAGGCGGAAGCGGCCTCCTCGAGCCGGCCGGCAATCTGATGGGCGCGCCCCAGCATTCGGTGCGCGTAGGCGGCGTGCGCCGGTCCGGCCTTGCGCGCTTCGCCGACGGCGCGGTCCGGCTGCCCCTGCAGCAGCAGCGCATGGGCCATCAGATGGCCGGTGTCGCTTTCGGCGACGCCGAGCGCGTTGGCGCGCCTGAGCTCGGCCTCGGCGGCGGCGCCGTCGCCGAGCAGCAAATAGGTGCGCGCCTGGGCGAGGCGAAACGCCGGATTGTCCGGGTCCGCCTTGATCGCGTTCAAAAACTCGATGCGGGCGGTGCGTGGCTCGCCCTCGGCCAGCGCCGCCAAGCCGCGGCGATAGGCTTGCTCGGGCGGGGCGGGCGCGTTCGAGCAGCCCGCGGCGGCGAGCAAGGTCAGGGCGATCAGGGCAGCGCGGGCGGTCACGGCTGCAGATCGTATTGCTTCATTAGGTCGTAGAGCGTCGGCCGGCTGATGCCGAGCAGCTTGGCGGCGCCGGAGATGTTGTTCTCGGTCCGCGCCAGCGCCTGGCGGATGGCACGGCGGTCGGCCTGCTCGCGCGCCGACTTGAGGTTGACCGGAAGCGCGTCCTCGGCCGGAGGCTCGAGGTCGAGATCCTCGGCGGTCACCAGCTTCCCGTCGGCCATGATCACCGCGCGCTTCATCCGGTTCTCGAGCTCGCGGACGTTGCCTGGCCAAGGCCACTGGTCGATCGCGGCCAGCGCGCCCGGGCTGAGGCCCTTGACCTGCGGGTTCATCTCGCGGGCGAAGCGGTGGAGGAAATGCTTGGCGAGCAGCACCGAATCGCCGTGGCGCTCGGCGAGGCCTGGGATTCGGACGACGATCTCGGCGAGCCGGTAATAGAGATCCTCGCGGAAGCTGCCCGCCTTGATCATCTCGGGCAGGTCCTGGTGGGTGGCGCTGACGATCCGGGTATCGACCGGGATCGGCTTGCGGCCGCCGATCCGCTCGATCAGCCTTTCCTGGAGGAAGCGCAGCAGCTTAACCTGCAGCGGCAGCGGGATGTCGCCGACCTCGTCGAGGAACAGGGTGCCGCCATGGGCGAGCTCGATCTTGCCCTCATTGGTCTTGATCGCGCCGGTGAACGCGCCCTTCTCGTAGCCGAACAGCTCCGCCTCGAGCAGATTCTCGGGGATCGCCGCGCAGTTGATCGCGACGAAGGCGCCGCCGGCGCGGTTGCTCGCGGCGTGGAGACCGCGCGCGAGCAGCTCCTTGCCCGTGCCGCTGGCGCCCAGCAGCATCACCGACACGCCAGTATTTGCGACCCGCTCGATCGTCCGGGCGACCTTGAGCATCTCGGGGGCGCCGGTGATCATCGTGCCGAGCACAGTCTGATCCTCGCCGACCTTCTCGCCGAGCTTGCGATTCTCGGTTTCGATGCCGTGCAGCTGGAAGGCGCGGCGGACGATCAGGCCGAGTTGGTCGATATCGACCGGCTTCTGGTAGAAATCGTAGGCGCCGGAGGCGATCGCCCTCAAGGCGCTCTCGCGGGCGCCGTGGCCGGAGGCGACGATCACCTTGGTCTCGGGCTTCAGCGACAGGATCGTCTCCAGAGTGGCGAAGCCCTCGGTCACTCCGTTGGGGTCGGGCGGCAGGCCGAGGTCGAGGGTGACCACCGGCGGCTCCTCGGCGCGCAGCAGGTTGATCGCCGAGTCGCGGTTGGACGCAACCAGCACCTCATAATCGTCATAGGCCCAGCGCAGTTGGCGCTGCAGTCCTTCGTCGTCCTCGACGATCAGCAGTTTCGCCCGGTTGTCCAAGGTCATGCGATCTTCCGTTCGGTCAAGCTGGTCTCACCCAGCGGTAAAAAGACGGTGAAGCGGCTGCCCGCGCCTGGGCGGCTGTCGACCTCGATGCGCCCCCCCATCGCCGCGACGAGGCTGCGCGCCTCGAACGCGCCGACTCCGAAGCCGCTCTCCTTGGTCGAGGCGAAGGGCTGGAAGAGGCGGGTGCGGATGAAGTCGGCGGTCATGCCTTCGCCACGGTCGATTATCTCGATCGCCGCTTCCGAGCCGCGGGCGCCGCAGCGGATCCGAACCGGCGCGCCCGCCGGGCTCGCGTCGATCGCGTTCTGGACGAGATGGCCGAGGGCCTGTTCGAGCCGTACCGGATCGGCCACCGCGGGCAAGGTCGGGTCGCCTTCGACCTCGACGGGATGGACGCGCCGCTTGACCTCGGCCACCGTGGCGACGGCCTGTCCGAGCGGGATGGCGCGGACCGGCTCCGCCTCGACGTTGTTGTTGCCGCGGTGGAGGCGGGCGAGCAGGTCGTTCATCTTCCTGACCGAACTGTGCAGCGTCGCGATCATGTCCTCGCGGAACTCGGGCTTGTCGGCGTGGCGCTCGGCGTTGCGGATGACGAGGCTGAGCTGGCTGACCAGATTCTTGATGTCGTGGATGATGAAGGCGAAGCGGCGGTTGAACTCGTCGAAGCGGCGAGCGTCGGCGAGCGCGTCCTGGGTCCGCGCCTCGGCGAGATAGCTCGCGGCCTGGATGCCGACGGTGCGGAACAGGTCGAAATCCTCCCAGTCGAGCGGCCGCCGGACCGGCGGATGCTCGAGCAGGACCAGCCCGACGAGGCGGTCGCCGTGGATCAGCGGCACGCCCGCCCAGAGCGGGTCGAGGTCGGCCAGCGGCGCCGGCACCCGAAGGTCGGCCTGGGCCGTCCTCAGCATGCCCGAGCGCAGGCTGGAGAAATCGACGACATGGGCGGTGCGCTCGAGGAAGCCGATCAGCTCGGCGTCGCCGGCGGCCGCTTCGGGCAGATCCTCCCGCCAGTTCCAGCGCGCGGCGACGCTCAGGCGGCCGCCTTCCGGCACCAGCAGCAGGCCCGACGGGGATTCGGCGACGTCGGCGATAGCCTTGATGATCCGCTCGCCGAGCGGAGCGTCGCCGCCGACGGTGCGGGTGAAGCGCAGCCATTCGGCGCGATAGTCGTAGCGATGCTCGAAGAAATGCTTGGCGACGATCACCCGCGACCAGGCCCGCATCCGCCCCGAGGGGAGCAGGATCACCGCCGCCGCGGTGATCGCGAGCACGAGGCCGACCTGGC
>Ga0196973_1000319_pt1 | contig 11909 bp, 12 predicted proteins | sample S1_513CmetaG_FD_155457 | JGI IMG/M metagenome (GOLD analysis project Ga0196973, IMG submission 155457) | Soil microbial communities from Anza Borrego desert, Southern California, United States - S1_5-13C | ecosystem: Environmental > Terrestrial > Soil > Desert | place: USA: California...
ATTTCGACGACGCTGTTCCGAAGCCGTGCGAACCGCGGGTCGCCGCCGTCGCTCGAGGGTAGCTCACCAACGTTGGCGTTACTGGCACCGAGCTCGACGATCGCCGTCCGGCCGGCGGTGACATCGACCATCACGGTCCATTCGTAACCTTTACCCGCGAATGCGATCGCGCGGTCGGTTTCCACCGTGTAGGTCCCCGGACTGAGCTTCACTTCAAAGCCGCCATCAGGACCTGTGCGCAATCGACGAGGCTCGCGCGTCGAAGGGTTGTCGCTGACGAGGAGGATGGCTCCCGCGACCGGAGTCGCGATGCCGGATGCGTCCGGGAGGTTCACACGGACTTGCAGCACCCCCGCGTCCTGCACCACAAGCGCGAGCACAGCCGTCACGACCGTGACTTTCGCGAACATCACCAGATTATGTGTTATCTGTGTCTTCTGTGGCCCAGGCGATCAGAAGAGTCCCGATCCTTTCCTTGGCGCTGGTGGTCTGCCTGAGCGGTTCCGCGGCCGCGCAGCGCGCCGACCTGGCTCGCGCGCGATCCCTGTACAACCAGCGGCAGTTCGATGCGGCGATCGACGCCGCGACCGTCGCACAGAAAAATCCCGCGACGGCCGACGCCGGAGCCGTGGTCCTCGCACGAGCTCACCTCGAGCGGTATCGGGAACGTGCCAATCCTGATGATCTGTCGGCCGCGCGTCATGCGCTTGGCACCGTGCGGGTCTCGAACCTCGATACGCGCGACAGCGTCGATTTCTTGTTGGCGCTCGGGGAGGCGCTGTTCTTCGACGACGACTACGGAGCGGCGGCGGCGTTGTTCGAAAGCGGCATCGATCGAGCGATTTCGCTGGGCCCGCAGCACGCGGAAGCGATGATCGAGTGGTGGGGAAGCGCGATGGAGCGTCACGGCGACGCGCTCGAGCGGGACGGGCGCATCGCCGCGTTCCAGCGCCTCCGCGACCGCATGACGCGCGAGCTCTCCCGCGATCCATCCTCGGCCGCGGCTGCGTACTGGCTGGTCGTCGGCACCCGAGGCGCAGGCGAGCCCGTGGAAGCCTGGAATGCCGCTGTTGCCGGGTGGGTGCGCGCCCGTCTTGCCGGCGCGCGTTCGGCGACGCTACGGGCTGATCTCGACAGGTTGGTGCTGGAGGGGATCATCCCCGATCGTGTTCGCGCGATCCCCGCCGACAAACGCGCGCAAGCCGAGGCGGAGCTGAAAGGGGAATGGGCCGTCGTCAAAGAGCGCTGGAAGTAACTGCTTTTCCCGAACTCAGCCTTTCGCCTCGGTCCAGTTTTTTCCGATGCCGGCGTCGACGTCGAGTGGGACGTCGAGCTTCACCGCGGTCGACATCTTTTCTTTCACGAGCGCAGCGACATCATCAGCCTGGTCTTCCGGCGACTCGAACAGCAGCTCGTCGTGAACGGTCAGGATCATGCGCGCCTGCGGGTGTGACGCCCGGAGCGCTGCGTCGACGTCGATCATCGCGCGCTTGAGGATATCGGCGGCCGTGCCTTGGATCGGCATGTTGACGGCGATGCGCTCCGCCCCGGCGCGTATCTGGAAGTTGCGGCTGGTCAGCTCGGGCACCGGCCGCCGCCGCCCCAGCATCGTCTTGACGTAGCCGCGCACCTGCGCGTCTTCCAGGGTCTTGTCGATGAACGCGCGGACACGAGGGAAGCCGGCGAAATAGGCGTCGATGAATTGCTGCGCGGCTTGCTGTGACACGCCGATATCCTTCGCGAGCGTGAAGGCGGTCTTGCCATACAGCAGCGCGTAGTTGACGATCTTCGCCCGACGTCGCAGCTCGTGCGGGTCGAGCAGACTGTCGGCGCCGAACACCTTGTTCGCTGTCTGATCGTGGATATCGTCGCCGCGTTTGAACGCCTCGGTGAGCGTTTCATCCCCCGACATGTGCGCGAGGACGCGCAGCTCGATCTGCGAGTAATCCGCGGAGATCAGCACGTGGCCGGGGTCGGCAATGAAGGCGCTGCGAATGCGGCGGCCGATCTCCGTGCGAATCGGGATGTTCTGCAGGTTCGGATCGCTGCTGCTCAAGCGCCCGGTGGCGGCTACGGCCTGGCTGATCTGCGTATGGACGCGGCCGGTCTCGGGGTTGACGAGCGCGGGCAACGCGTCGATATAGGTGCCCTTTAATTTCGACAAGCCGCGCCAGTCGAGAATGAACCGGCACACCTCGTGCTGAAGCGCGAGTTCCTCGAGCACTTCGACGGCCGTCGATGGCGCGCGCGATGTGCCAGTGCGTTTCAGCACCGGCAGCTGCATCCGCTCGAACAGGATCTCGGCCAGCTGCTTCGGCGACCCGATATTGAACTCGCCGCCGGCGAGCTCGAAGATCCGGCGGCTCAAGTCGGCCATCTCGCGGTCGAGCACAGCCGACTGGGATGCCAGCGATCGCACGTCGACGCGCACGCCGGTGCGCTCGATCGCGGCAAGGATCGGCACGAGCGGCAGCTCGAGTTCGCGGTAGATCGTCTCGAGCTCGTCCTGCAGGAGCACGGGCCGCAGCTTCTCCGACAATTGAAAGGCGATGTCAGCCCGCTCGCCGGCGTAGTCGAGGACGCTGTCGACCGGCACCTGCGCGAAGGGCATCGCCTTTACGCCCTTGCCGCGCACCTGTTCCTCGGTGACCGCCTTGTATCCCAACTGCTCGAGTGCGATGGGCTCGAGTTCCTGACTCGATCGATTCGCGTCGACCAGGTAACTGGCGAGCATGGTGTCAAACCCCTGCGGGTTGACGACATCGACGCCATGGCGGCCGAGCACGATCAGGTCCGCCTTCAAGTCGTGGCCGATCTTCTCGATCGCCGGATCGGTCAGCAGCGGCGCGAGGATCGCCAGGGCATCGCTCTTGGTGATCGCGACACCGCTGCCAAAACCTTCGTGACCGAGCGGCACATACCGCGCCCTCGCTGCGGAACTGGCCAGGGCAATGCCGACCAGCGTCGCGCGCACCGGTGCGGTGCCATCGGTGATGACCTTCATGCTGAACCTGCCCGCGGCTCGCAGCTCGCCGGCGAGCGTCCGCAGCTCTTCCGCCGACTCGATCAGTGCATAGTCCTTGACGACGCTTGACGCGGTCGGCGCGAATTCGGGAACCAGCGTACGGAACTCCATTTTCGAGAACAGCGCGTAACACCGCTCGCGATCCGCGCCGCGGAAACGGAACCGCTCGACGTCGAACGGCACGTCACAATCCGTATGGATGGTGACGAGGTCCCGGCTTTGCCGTGCCTGATCGGCATATGTCAGCAACCCTTCGCGGTAGCGCTTCTGCTTGATTTCCGGCGCATGCTGCAACAGCGCTTCGAGCGACCCGTAGGTGGCAATCAATTCCGTGGCGCCTTTTTCGCCGATGCCCGGCACGCCTTTGACGTTGTCGATCGAGTCGCCCATCAGCGCCAGGACGTCGCACACCTGCGATGGCGCGACGCCCCACTTGGTCTTGACGCCTTCCTCGTCGTACCACGTGCCCTCGTCCTTCGGGTTATAGACGCGCACCCCTTCTCGAACCAGTTGGAAGAAGTCCTTATCGCCGGTGACGATTGCCGCCTGCATGCCGTGCGCCGCCGCTTTGAGCGCCAGCGTGCCGATCACGTCGTCGGCCTCATAGCCTTCGAGCGTCAGAATTGGCACGCCCATCGCCTCGCAGGCCTCGTGTACCCAGGGCACCTGCTCGGCGAGGTCGCCGGGCATCGGCGACCGGTTCGCCTTGTAATCGGCCGCGACCTGCGATCTGAACGTCTGACCGCGTAAGTCAAATGACGCGACGATGTACTGCGGCTGGTGATCGGCCAGCAGCTTGCGCAGCATCGTGATGAAACCGTAGGTCGCGTTGGTCGATTTCCCGTCCGAGCGCGTCAACCCGCGGATCGCGTGATACGCGCGATACATCTGGTTGCTGCCATCGATCAGGAACAGGGTCGGGCCGGCGGACATGATGGTGAGGAAACGCCCGCGTCACGGGCGTCGTCTTATATTATTCGATAGTGCGTCTCGCGTTCGCGCTGGTCTTGATCGCCGTCCTTGCCTCCATCGCGTGCGGCAACGTCATCGCCAGAAAATACGAATACGAAGAAGAGGTCTTTCTCTCGCTCGACGGCTCGGCCACCGTCTACGTCAACGCCTCGGTGCCGGCGCTGGTTGCGTTACGCGATGCGCCGCTGCCGGTCGACCCGAACGCGCGGCTGGATCGGCAGGTGGTTCGTGAATGGTATGAGTCGCCGGCGGCGCGCGTCGCCAGCGTCACAACCTCGCGGCGTGAAGGCCGGCGTTACGTGCACATCCGGCTGACCGTACCGGACATCCGCAAGCTGGGCGACGCCGTGCCATTTGCGTGGTCGACGTATCGCTACCAGCAACGGAACGGCGAATTCGAAATCGCGCAGACCGCCGCAGCCTCAGCCGCCAAGGATGTTGGCAATGTCGGATGGGACGGCAGCGAGCTCGTCGCCATCCGCCTGCACCTGCCCAGCAAGGTGACGTTCCACAACTCGCCGTCGAAGACGATTCAACGCGGCAACATCATCGCGTGGGAGCAGCTGCTCAGCGAGCGCCTGAAGGGCGTGCCACTCGAAGTCGTGGCGAGGATGGAAACCCAGTCGATTCTGGTTCGCACCCTCGCCCTGTTCGGCGCCATGGCCGTTCTCGTGGCCTTCACCTTCGCCGGATTCATCTGGTTCGTGAAGACCAGGAAATCGGCCGCCTAGTTCGATTTCCGTTCGATCGACTCCCGCACTTCGGCGTCCGTCTTCAGCTCGTTCCTGATCTCGAACGCGCCGAAGCCCGAGGCCAGCGAGCGCGCTAACTGCCGCTCGACATTGCTCTGCACGACGCCCTCGAGCGACACCCGGCCGCGATTCACGACGATGCGAATGGGCGGGTTGACCATGGTCGCGTAATTCCAGAACGAGGCGTGGCTGTAGATCGCGCGCCCGATTCGGAATCGCAGCTCGTCATCGAAATGAGAAACCGGCAGGACGCCGATCCTGTTGTCGATCTGCAGCACGCCTGCGACCTTGCGCACCCGCCGCTCCAGGTCGTCCTTCTTGTACGGCATCGTCACCCAGCCGCTCAGGACAACACGTCCCTGATCGACAGAGGCGGAAATGCTGTCGAAGATGGTCAGTTGTGTATAGCGGTTGACCTGATCCGCGATGTCATTGAAGACCTGCAGATCCTTTCGTTCGCCCTGCGTATCGGCCCGCGCGTCGTCGGGGTTGGCGGCGCGTGCCGGCGAACTCGCCGCAATCAGCGAAGCCAACAGGGCAGCGAACAGTGTTTTCATAGCAACCTCCAAAACCCACTGGGCGCTACTGCCAGAGTTGTACCGGCGGATCTGTCCTATGGAGTGGCCACGTAACCTTTGCGTGCGCGCACTTTCAAATTCGGATCGCGTAACTCGACGCGGATGGTGTGCCAGCGGCCGTCGCGATGTCCCGGACTCGGATACCCCAGGTAATACTGCTGGCTCAATTCGTCCGCGATGCTGCTGATGGCCGGATCGAGATCGCGGAAGTCGCGCACGATCTCGGTGCGGCCGCCGCTGTCGTCGGTCAGTTCACGCAGCGCCATCACGTTGACGCGATCGTCGCCGCCGCTCGCATACACACCGCCGCCACGACCGCCGGGCGGAAAGGTGCCGCCGCCGCCGCTGCCAGGAAACGGAATACGCCCGCCGCCGCGTCCGCCCGAACCGGGAAATGGAATCGGGATCGGCAGGCGCGGCGGCTGCTGCACGGGCGGCTGCGGCCGTTGAAACGTCGGCGTGCCGTCGCCGTCGATGCCGACCGCATACACCAGCACTTCGGTTTCGCGCACCACCTGCTTGACGTCGCTGACCCCGGCACGGCTGCTCGTGTCGTTGCCGTCGGAAATGATCACGATCGCCTTCTTGCGATTCTGTCCGCCTTGCGCCATTGGCACGGCTTCGGCCACCGCGTCGTACATCGCCGTCCCGCCGTTCGGGTGCACGCGGCCGATTGCGTGAGCCAGGCGATTGCGATCGTTGGTCCAGTCCGCGACCAGATCCGCATTCGCGCTGAAGCGATACAGGAAAAACTCATCGAGATCGTTGTTCATCATGCGGAAGAAACGATCGATGGAATTCACCGCCGCCGACCATTTGTCGCCGGCCATGCTGCCGCTGCTGTCCACGACGATGCCGAGGCTCACGGGCGTCCGCTCCGCGCTGAAATGCGTGATTTCGACGGGCTGGTTGTCCTCGTAGACGATGAAATCCTCTTTGCGCAGGCGGTCGTAAAAACGCCCCGAGCGATCCGTCACGGTCGCGGTGACGTTGATCAGCTCGACGCCGCTCTTGAACTTGAAACCGCCCTGCTCCTGACCCGCCAGGCTCGTAGCGAGTGCGAACAGGAGACCGCCAGACGCGATGATGTGATAACGATTGCGGCGCATAACTTTTAACTTTGAACTTTTGACTTTTAACTCTTAATTTTTCTCGCGTCGATCGACGTGCGGCACGACACCTTCATCCGTTCGGAAGCTGACCCGGTAACGCGCCACCGTTGCCGGCGCCTCGAGCGACACCACGAATGGCGATTCGTCGCCGGCGCCGAGCTTCAGGAAATCCACATTCGCGCGCGCACTGGTGACGAATGTCCCCGCGCGATCGAACAGGAAGACGACCGCCGAAAGCTGTTCGACCGCTGTACCGCTGGCCGGATTACGAACGAGTCCCGAGATCGCCAGCTTTTGATCCTGACGCTCGTGATTCAACGACACCAGCTCCAGCGGTGCTGTGGACGACGCCGCGACCGCGTTCGTGTCCCGTGAGCCCGACATCATCCACAGCAGGCCGCCGGACAACACCAGCAACAGAACGGCAGCTGCGAAGCCAAGCGACTTCTGACGTCCGCCATTGTCACGCGGCAACTCGGACGCGCCGAGAAAACCGGTCGCATGGGTGAAGCTGGGGGCCACCGCCGCGTGGACGGTCTCGGCGGTTGGTTGATTGAGCGGTAGTTCTGCCGCGGTGCGTGGGGCAGACCATGGTGCTTTGACCGGCCGCGTCGCAGCGACGAACGCCTCGCGCGAAGGAAAGGCGTGGTCCGATGCCGTGCGATCGTCCGCGGCCGCCAGCGATAGGGCCGCCACGCGCGCCGCCGATCGCTTCTTCTCCGCGCGCGCCAGCCGCCAGGCCGTGACGCTCATCACGAGCGCGACGATCAACGAGACGACGGTAATTGCCAGCAAGGTGATGTCCATAACCCCTTCACGACTTCAGCGAAGCCGGAACTCCACTCCCACTTCGACGACCACATCGACCGGCACGCCCTTCATGCGGCCGGGAGCAAATCTCCACTGGCGCACGGCCTGCACCGCGCGATCGTTGAGACCGCCGCGCAGACCGCGCACGATCTTCACGTCGCCGACCGTGCCGTCACGCCGGACGACGATTTCGAGCTCCACTTCACCTTCGATGTTCGCGCGTCGCGCTTCATCGGTGTAGTCGGCGCGGACCTCACGCAGCAGCCGCGGCGGTTCGACGCCGCTGCCAGGGCGGAATGGTCCGCCGCCGTAGCCGCCGCCAGAGCCTTCACCGATACCCGTGCCGTCGCCTTGACCGAGGCCGGTGCCCTGACCGGTGCCGGCCCCACCGCCGGTGCCAGGGCCCTGGCTGGGCGGCGCTTCGGGCGCCTTGGCGAGCACGCCTTCGCGATCCTGAGTCTCGGCCGGCTTCGTCGGAATCGGCGCCATCACCGGTGGCAGCTGCTTCGCCTCCAGTGGCTTCGGTGGTTCGGGTGGTCGTGGCGCGGGCCGCATCGGCGGCGGTAGCGTGCGCGCCGGGATCGGGCTGCTGATTTTCTGCAGACCTTTCCGCTCCGCTCGTGGCGGTGGGGTCTTCATTTTCAGCCCGCCGCCGCCCCCGCCGCCACCCGGCCCCGGCACCGCCAGAAACACCATGCGGATTGGCTCCGGCTCTGGAATCGAATCCGTCCGCTCGTCGGCCACCGCGAAACCCAAGCTGGTGATGAAGAGAATCGAGGCGATTGCCAGGCCGTGAACGGTTGTCGAGACGATCATCGGCAGCGTGGCCGCCCGTTTGGGGGCGACCGCTTGCGCAAACAACTCTCGCCCAAATCCACCGCCGGCGGCGACACCAACCGGCGAGCCGTTCCTCAGCGCACGGACGGCCCGCACTGCTTCGTCATGAGCGACAAACGAGCCGAGTTCTGGGTCGATGGCTACAGGCAGCTGCGCCGCGACGGAGCGAATCTCACCACGAGCGACGAGCTGGAGGACGAGGGCTTCCGAAACCCCGGCCGTCTGCGCGATGTCGCGAGCGGTATAAACGTCTGGCGGTACGGAACGAAGCATGGGTTGTGCCCGGTTCATCGCAATATCCCTGCCGTCGTGGCGCGGCGGACTGCGATTCCACAATCCGTCTTTTCGGCCGGAAACCACGAATCTTTGGGCCACTCGCCCCTGCAATCTGTGGTGGTTTAAGGACAGTCCGTCCAATCTATGATGCACCCCATGAGCAAGCCGACCGCGCCGGCCCGCTTCGCGCTGTTCCGTTCGGTGACCGGAGGCCCACGCACATAACGCGATGGTTCGGTCCTTTCGCATCGGCAACCGCCGCTACCTTCTTGCGCCTGGCATCAACTCGGTCGGTCGCGATCCTCGCAGCGTTGTCTACATCAACGACGCGAGCGTCTCCCGGCACCACGCCCGCATCACCATCGCCGGCGAGCGCGCGACACTGGAGGATCTCAACAGCAAGAACGGCACGACCGTCATGGGTACGCCGATCGCGCACGCGACCGAACTGAACGATGGCGACGAGATCGAGTTCGGCCAGGTCAAAGGGTGGTACATCGTCGAAGCCGGCGATGATCCGCCCACGACGACGCACTTATGATGCGACGGCGCTGGCGCCGCTGTCTCGTGATCGGACGACGTGCAGCGCCAGCACCAGTCGTCCCGGCAGAGCGAGCTTGTCGTAAATGGTCGCGAGGTGGCGCTTCACGGTCTCGGGGCTGATGCCGAGCTCGGTGGCGATTTGTCGGTTGGTAAGGCCGCGGGAAACGGCCTCGGCGATCTGTTGTTCACGGCGGGTGAGCGTTTCCATGGCTGCGACGGTACGCCACCCTGTCGGGCCATGTCTTTGGGCACTTCTAGGGTTTTGCTAAGGACGTGAGGATGCAAGGGCATGCGTTACACATTCGGTGATTACCGGCTGGATACCATCCGGCGCGAGTTCAGCAGCCGTGGCAAGGAGCTGCACTTGTCGCCGAAAGCGTTCGAGCTGTTGTCGCTCCTCGTGCAGCAGCGCCCACGCGTCGTCAGCAAGGCGGAACTGATGGAAGCGCTGTGGCCGGACACATTTGTCGTCGAGGGTAATTTGCCGGTGATCGTCGCCGAGGTCCGCCACGCATTCGGCGACCGCGCGGCCGGCACCGCAATCATCAAAACCCACCACGGTATCGGCTATAGCTTCACCGCCGACGTGGTCGAATCGCGCTCCGGTCCGGAAGTCGACGGCCGCGGCGCGCAAACGTTTCTGAAAATCGGCGATCGTCGCATTGCTCTCGCCGCCGGCGAACACGCCGTCGGCCGCGACGAAGACTGCGCCGTCTACATCGACGATGCCAGCGTCTCCAGAAAACACGCGTTGATCAAAGTCAGCGGCGTCAGGGTGACGATCGCGGATCTCGGCAGCCGCAACGGCACCACCGTGAACAGCGTTCCCATCACGGGCTCGACCGAACTCGGTAATGGCGATGAGCTGGCGTTCGGGAAAGTGCGGGCGCAGTTGATTCGGTCTCGCCGCCGCAACGACGCGAGCACCGTGGTTGCCTGAGCGTTCAGGCGGTCTTCAGGCCCTCGATGAACCGGAACCCATCGCGCTCGGCCAGGAGCCGGACCGGCGTGAAGCCAACGGTGGCCAGGTCGCGCTGCACGTCGTAGCCGGCGCTGCGTTTCGTGGCGCCTTCGACGACTTCGATCCGCCCGCCACGACGAACCGCGCGCCGCGCCTCGCTCAGGCAGGCGATGCGGGTATCTGCGTCCAGTCCGGCAAAAGCAGCACTGGTGTCGTCGACGACGACCATGTCGAACTGGTCGCTGTCGAAGGGCAGTGTTCGCGCGTCGACCTTGTGCGTTTCGATTAGCGCGCCGATCTTCGATCCGACAGCGTGTGCGCGCTTGACTTGCGCATCATCGAAGCCGGCGACGGCCGCACCGCCGCTGAGGCCGACCTTCGACGCCAGTCCCGAGAGCAGCGCGCGATCGTGACAGCCGATCAGCAGGAACCGCTCGCCCATGCGTACGCCGGTCATCGACACCTGCAACGGATCCATCGATCGCACGCCCTTGTGACGCGTCAGCATGCGGAGCAGAAAGAGCACGAACCATCATAGACCTACGTTGCGACGGCCGCGCCGACGACCGTTGGGACGGCTCTGCCGTGATATCTTTCCAAGGTGAAACAAGGCTTAGAAATCGCTCCCGCCCAGGGAAAACTGGGCGTTCTGCTGGTCGGTCTCGGCGCGGTCAGCACGACCACCATTGCCGGTGTGCTGGCCATCCGTAAGGGCCTCGCGCAACCAATCGGCTCGCTCACACAGATGGGCACGATTCGCCTGGGCAAGCGCACCGACAACCGCTCTCCGCGCATCAAGGATTTCGTCAACCTCGCCGGCCTCGACGACATCGTCTTCGGCGGTTGGGACATTTTCGAAGAGGACTGTTACGCGGCAGGGTGCACCGCCGGCGTGCTCGAACGGTCGCTGCTCGATTCGATTCGGCCCGAGCTCGAGGCGATCAAGCCGATGCCCGCGGTGTTCGATCAGCGGTACGTGAAACGCCTGTCCGGTCCGAACGTCAAGAAGGGCAAGCACAAGAAGGATCTGGCCGAGCAGCTGATTGCCGACATTCGCAACTTCAAGAAGACCCACAACTGCAATCGCCTGGTGATGATCTGGTGCGGCAGCACCGAGGTCTACATGAAGGAAGGACCGGTGCACCAGTCGCTGGCGGCCTTCGAGAAGGGGCTCGAGCTCAGCGACGACTCGATTCCGTCGAGCATGATTTACGCCTACGCTGCGCTCAAGGAGGGCCTGCCGTTCGCGAACGCCGCGCCGAATCTGACGGCCGACATTCCGGCGATGCTGGAGCTCGCCGCGCAAACCAAGTCGCCGCTGGCCGGCAACGACATGAAGACCGGGCAGACGCTGATCAAGACGGTGATCGCGCCCGGGCTCAAGGCGAGGATGATTGGCGTCAAGGGCTGGTACTCGACCAACATTCTTGGCAACCGCGACGGCGAGGTGCTCGACGATCCCGAATCGTTCAAGACCAAGGAAGAAAGCAAGAAATCGGCGCTCGATTACATCTTCCAGCCGCATCTCTATCCCGAGCTCTACAAGGACATCTCGCACGTCGTCCGCATCAATTACTACCCGCCGCGCGGTGACAACAAAGAAGGCTGGGACAACATCGACATCGTCGGGTGGCTCGGTTATCCGATGCAGTTGAAGATCAACTTCCTGTGCCGCGATTCAATCCTGGCCGCGCCGATCGTGCTCGATGCGGCGCTGTTCCTCGATCTCGCGAAGCGCGCCGGCATGTCCGGCATTCAGGAGTGGCTGTCGTTCTATTTCAAGGCGCCGATGCATGCCAAGGATCTGTATCCGGAGCATGACCTGTTCATTCAGCTGATGAAGCTGAAGAACACGCTGCGCTACTTGAAGGGTGAGGAGATGATCACCCATCTCGGGCGTGAGTATTACGATTAGGCCGCAGTCGCGACAGCCATGGCCCCAGCCAAGCTTCAACCGGCGTTACTTGGTGGTGTGACGATCGGCGTGCTCTCGGCGCTGCCGGTGATCAATCTCGCCAACTGTTGCTGTGCGTGGATCCTGTT
>Ga0196973_1000322_pt1 | contig 11883 bp, 10 predicted proteins | sample S1_513CmetaG_FD_155457 | JGI IMG/M metagenome (GOLD analysis project Ga0196973, IMG submission 155457) | Soil microbial communities from Anza Borrego desert, Southern California, United States - S1_5-13C | ecosystem: Environmental > Terrestrial > Soil > Desert | place: USA: California...
GACCGCGAGCAGCCCGTATTTCTGGTACAGCGCCAGCATCCGGTCGACGTGGCGGCCTTTCAGCCGCTTGCGCATGAACACTTCACCGCCGCGGCGGGCGACAACGTACAACGCGAAACAGCCGACCAGAGAGCCGAGTACGGTCATGCCCGCGTAATACGGCATCCGCGCGGGGTACTTGGTGCTGAGGACGATGATCAGCAGATCGTTGACCTGCGGGAACGACAGAAACGACGAATCGAGCGCGGCGATCACGAACAGGCCGACGCCGCCGAGTTCGCTGGCCCACTCCTGAATGGTCGAGACGATCGAGCCGATCATGGCGTCTGCCGCGGCGCCGCGGCGTCGCGAGGATACACGGCCAAACCAAGCGCCGCGAACAGTAGGCTGCGGAACCGCCGGAACAGCGCCAGGGTGCCGCCACCTGCGAGACCGAGCGCATTCACGACCGCGACATGCGAGGCTTCAAGCGCTCCGAGGTTGCCTGGTATCGCGCCCCCGGCGACGCTCGCCGATCGCCAGAACGTCTCGACAATCGTGCCGACCCAGAGCGAGATCGGCTGCCCCATCGCCCAGAACACCAGGAACACCTCGACCGCCATCAGCCAATAGCACGCGATGGCGAGCACGAACAGCAGTTGCATGCGCCGCCGATCGGTCCGCGCCAGTTTCAGAAACAGATCTTCGACCGCCGTGATCGCGCCCGCGGTCCGGCCGCCGGCCCACTGCCACCGCGTGACGCGGTAGATGCGTTCGATCAGCGGCCCGAAGTAGCGGCCGCGGCGCGTCAGGAACACCAGGGTGAGGATCAACACGACGCCCGCGCTGATCGCGATGCCGCGGAACAGGCTCTGCCAGGCCGGCGGCAGCATGTCGGATGAAACGGCGAATGCCGCGAAGATGCCCACGCCGAGCACGCTCATGATGCCCATCGCCGTCCGTTCGAGGACCGTGGCCGCCGCGCTGACGACCGGCGAGACGTGACCCATCAGCATCACGACGCGCAACGGCTCGCTCGCCACGCCGCGGATCGTGAAATAGCCGACGCCGTCGGCGGCGAGCCGCACGCGAAAGATGCGCCAGAAGGCGGGCCGCTGGTCGGCAGGGAAGCAGATGTACCACCCCGCGGCGCGGAGCAAGTGCCAGCCTATGCTCGGCAGCAACACCAGCGGCAGGGCGCCGCCGAGATTGCGCACCTCGTTCAGCGTCTCCGTGCGGTCGATGCCGAGCATCGTCACGACAAACAGCGCGAGACCGACCAGTATGGCGGCCAAAGAGATCAGTTGCGGAACCGTGCGGCTCAACGCGGTGTCGCCTCCGCGAGGTCCACGGCCTGCGACGCGCGCGCGGCGCGGCGGCGTGATGAACGGACGATCGATGAACTGCTCACGCCGGTTATCGGAGGTTCTCAGGAATCAGCCGCTCCACGATCACCACGTCGCGCCAGACCCCGTCGAGCTTGGCGTGCTTCTCGTAGATGCCGACTTCGCGGAATCCTAGCGACGCCATCAGCTTCCGGCTCGCGGTGTTCTCGATGAAGATGCGCGACACCAGCTTCCAGATCCCGGCCGGGACCACCGCGTCGAGCAGCGCGCGCATGGCGACCGTGCCGGCACCGCGGCCGCGCGCGTGGCGTGCGACGTACACAGAGAACTCGGCAATACCGGCGTAGCAGTCGCGCGTGCGGTAATGCGAGGTCGAGGCGAACGCGATCACGTCGCCGTCGTCTTCGACGACGACAATCGGGTGGACGCCGTCGAACCAGGCGCGAATGTCGGCCTCGGTGCGAGGGCGGGTTTCGAAGGTTCCGACGCGGTCCTCGATGCCTTCGTTGTAGATTTGGGCGAGGCGCGCCGCGTCATCCGGGGACGCCGGTCGTGCGGTGAGTGGCATCGATTATTTAGAGGATAACAAACAAATGCGTGCGATCGCCGTGAGCGTTGCGTTGGTTCTCGTCGCCGTCGCGTCACTTGACGCGCAACGTCGTCATCCGATCAGCGGCCGGCTGCTGGCGCCGGTGATGGGTGTTGGCGGCGCCGGGTGGCTGGAGCGCGTCGAGCGTGAAGATGAAGAGGCGCCGTCGAAAGCGCTGGCGCTGCTCGATCTGAAACCGGGGATGGTGGTCGCCGACATCGGCGCGGGCTCCGGCTACTACACCGCGCGCATCGCCAAACTGGTTGGCCCGAGCGGGAAGGTGTTCGCGACAGACATCCAGCCGGGGATGATCCAACTGCTCGATCGCCGGATCAGGCAGGAAGGGTTGACGAACGTGACGACCATTCTTGGCGGCCACGACGATCCGCACCTGCCGCCGAATTCGATCGATCTGGCGTTGATGGTCGACGTCTATCACGAGCTGCAGCAGCCGCAGTTCTTCCTGCAGCAGTTGAAATACGCGTTGAAGCCGAACGGCCGTCTCGTCCTGCTCGAGTTCCGCAAGGAGGATCCCAGCATCCCGATCCTCGAGGTGCACAAAATGAGCGTTGCCGAGGTGCGCGCCGAGATGGAAGCGGAAGGCTACGAAATCGAGCGCGTCATCGAGGGCCTGCCCTGGCAGCATCTGATCGTGATTCGTGTCAAACACAAATGACGTTAGAATCCGCGCATGCTTACAGGCACAGCGCGGGAAGCGGTGGCGGAATTCTTCGGGACCTTCATCCTGATCGCGTTCGGCGTCGGCGTCGTCGCGCAAACCGTCCTCAGCAAGGACGTCAACGGCTCGTTTTTGGCCATCAACATCGGTTGGGGTCTCGCGGTGATGCTCGGCATCTACGTGTCCGCCGGCGTCTCGGGCGCGCACCTCAATCCGGCGGTGACCGTCGCGCTTGCGGTGCACCGGCAGTTTCCGTGGAGCAAGGTCCTGCCGTACTCGCTGGCCCAGGTCGCCGGCGCGTTTGCCGCGTCGGCGCTGGTGTATGCGACGTATCGCGAAGCGCTGTCGGCGTTCGACGGTGGGGTGCGCGCGGTTGAAGGCGCGGCCGCCACGGCGGGCATCTTCGCCACCTATCCGCAGCCGTACCTGTCGCTCGCCGGCGGCTTCGTCGATCAGGTCGTCGGCACGATGCTGCTGATGGCGGGCGTGCTGGCGGTGACGGATCAAAAGAACGTGGCTCCGCCGGCGTGGCTGACGGCGCCGCTGGTTGGGTTGCTGGTCGTCGCCATCGGCGTGGCGTTTGGCTTCAACGCCGGCTACGCCATCAACCCGGCGCGCGATTTCGGCCCGCGGCTGTTCACCTTCGTCGCCGGCTGGGGCAGCGGGGTCTTCACGGCCGGCAACGGCTGGTGGTGGGTACCCATCGCCGGACCCATCGTCGGCGCGATCCTGGGCGCGTTTCTGTACGACACCTTCATCAACAAGCACCATGTCGCGCCCGAGGCCAATCGATGAGCAAATACGTCCTCGCCCTCGACCAGGGCACCACGTCCAGCCGCGCGATTGTGTTCGATCGCTCGGGCAAGACGGTGGCCTCGGCGCAGCAGGAATTTCCGCAACACTTTCCGGGCCCGGGTCATGTCGAGCACGATGCCGAAGACATCTGGTCGACGCAGCTGGCGACGGCGAAAGAAGCGATCGCTCGCGCCGGCATCAGCGCGGCGGATCTCGCCGCCATTGGCATCACCAACCAGCGCGAAACCACCGTGCTGTGGGACAAGGCCTCCGGCAAGCCGATCGGGAATGCGATCGTCTGGCAAAGCCGCATCACGGCGCCGATCTGCGATCGCCTCAAGGCGGACGGCCACGAGTCGACCTTTCGCGAGCGCACCGGGCTGGTAGTCGACGCGTACTTCTCGGGCACCAAGATCAAGCATCTCCTCGACTCGCATGACGGGCTGCGCGACCGCGCGTCGCGAGGCGAGGTGCTGTTCGGCACGATCGACACGTTCCTCATCTGGCGGCTCACCGGCGGCAAGTGTCACGTCACCGACGTCAGCAACGCGAGCCGGACGCTGCTGTTCAACATTCATACGATGCAGTGGGACGACGAGTTGTTGAAGCTGCTCGACGTGCCGCGCGCGATGCTGCCCCAAGTGCGCTCGTCCAGCGAGATCTACGGTCACACCGAGCCGTCGATCCTCGGCGCGGCGGTTCCCGTCGCCGGCGATGCGGGCGATCAGCAGGCTGCCTTGTTCGGACAGGCCTGCTTCGAGCCAGGGTCGGCGAAGAACACGTACGGCACGGGCTGTTTCATGCTGCTCAATACCGGAGCGAAGCCGGTGCCTTCGACCAAGGGCCTGTTGACGACGGTGGCCTGGAAAATTGGCGATCAGACGACCTATGCGCTCGAGGGCTCGGTGTTCGTCGCGGGTGCCGCCGTGCAGTGGCTGCGCGACGGGCTGAAGGCGATCACGGCGTCGCCGGACGTCGAAAAGCTCATGGCGGAAGTGCCGGACACGGACGGGGTCTATCTGGTGCCGGCGTTCGTCGGCCTCGGCGCGCCGTACTGGGATCCGCGCGCCCGCGGCGTGATCGTCGGCCTGACGCGCAACACGCAGATGGCGCATGTGGCCCGCGCCGCCGTCGATGCCATGGCGTATCAGACGCGCGACGTCCTCGAGGCGATGCTATCCGATTCGCAGCTGCCGTTGACGACCTTGAAGGTGGATGGCGGCGCCGCCGCGAATGCGATGCTGCTGCAATTCCAGGCCGATCTCCTCCAGGTCACCGTCCGTCGTCCCGTCGTCGCCGAAACGACCGCGCTCGGCGCTGCGTATCTCGCGGGTCTGGCCGTGGGTTATTGGAACGGCCTGGAAGATGTGACGAGAAATTGGGCGCTCGATCGCGAGTTCCGTCCGGCAATGGATGCGGCGACCCGCGAGAAGCTGTACGCGGGATGGCGGAAAGCGGTCAGCCGATCGCTCGACTGGGAATCGTAGGTCTCGACGCCGGCCGCGCTGGCGTCAGCCTGCGGGAAACAAGATCGCACGTGCCCAGTCGTTCTTCGCGGAGAGGTGATACACCAGCGCTAGCGACAGGCCCGGCGCGTATGCGGCCGCGGGAACGAATCCATTGAAGATCAGCCCCTGGTCGTCGTCGACACACCACGCGCCGAGTTGATGCGCGTCGGGTTCGACGGTTTCGCTCGCATTCAACTTCTGCGCGAGCGCTTGGTCCGGTTCCACCGGCAAGGTGAGCCGCATTTGTAATCCGCTGCCGAGGGACGCATGCCGTTCCGAGGCGTCGAGCTCGAGATGCGACGGCAGGCCAGTCGCGAACTCGAGGTCGGCGGTCAGGCGCAGCATGTCGTTCTGCGCCATGGTCCACGGCCGCGGCTCGACGTGGACCAGCTCGGCGATCTCATCAACCGTGAACGGCGAATCGGCCTCGCCCCGCTGTTGGTAAATCTCGAGGATCCCGACCATTTCGTCGGGCCGCTGGCGCAATCCGCGAATCGGGTGCGGCGTGTCGGCGACCCGCGCTTCGAATGCGGCGGCGAGCTCGTGAGCTTCGGCGAACGCGTCGGCCATCTGCAAAGCCATCGCGTGCAACGCAATCGATCGCGCCAGCAGGTGGTTATCGGCGGTCAGCGACACCGACGAATGCAGCGACACCGTGCGTGCCGTCTGATCGGCGACATACGCGCTCAGTGTCGCGAACCTGTTGACGTTGGCGAGCCGGGCCCACGTCGACATCGTCATCGGCACATCGGCCAGCAGGTCGGTGTGAATGTGCAAGGTCCGGAGCTCGACGCCTTGACAGTCGCGCGGTTCCGCGACCCAGACGCGCTGCGCCAGCGTGTGCGCCCACCAGGTGAAGGACGTGCGCTCCTGGACGGCCCATTCGGCCTCGATCTGCATCCGCGCGGTGAGGAACCGCAAGACGTCCTCGACGAACTCCATTGGGTTCTAGCTTAATGCGCGGTGCAGCGACGCTCGCCGGCGCGGTTACGCGCGCTTTTCCGCGAAGCAGTGATACATCGCAATCGACGCCGCTGTCGTCACATTCAACGAATCGACGTTCAGCGTCGTCGGTATTCTGGCGGTCAGGGTCGACGCATCGATCGCCTCGCGAGTCAGGCCGTCGCCCTCCGATCCGACCAGCAAGGCCAGCTTCGGCACCACCCTGACGTCCTCTAATGGGGCCGCGGACAGGTGAGGGGTCAGCGCGACAACAGTGAAGCCGTCGGTACGCAGGTCGTGGATGGCACCCGGCCATTGCGGTGCCTGGACGTACGGCATGGACAGCGTGGCACCCATCGACGTGCGCACGGCCTTGCGATAGAGCGGGTCACCGCAGTTCGGGCCGAGGACGACCAGGTCGATGCCGAACGCGGCGGCGCTGCGGAACAGCCCGCCGACGTTGTCGGGATTGTTGACGCCTTCGAGCACGAGCACCCGCGACAACGGGCCGGCCGCGATTCGATCCAGGGTTTCGGTGATCGGCCGTTTCACCAACGCTAGGCAACCGCGATGGATGTTGAAACCGGCGATGCCGTTCATTACGTTCTGGTCGACGAGATAAATCGGCGCGGCGGTCTTGTGGAGGACGTCGGCAAGATGATCGGCCGCGGTCTGCGTCAGCAGGATGGATTCGATCGTCCACTGCCGCAGGTCGAGCAGCCGGCGGACCACCAGGCGGCCTTCAGCGACGAATACTCCAAGCTCGACGAGCCGATCCGGCTCGCCGACCCAACGATACCCTTCGACGCGAGGATCCTCGAGTGAGTCGACTCTAATCACGCTTCACCATCGGCGCGCGCACCCGGCCGAGACGAGCGCCACGCGGCGTCCTTGCGGTCGTCTCGACATATCCAGCACGCTGGGAAATATTGTGAGCCATGTCGCCGTTTACGACCAAGCCCTCGAAGGCCGAACACTGAAGGCCGAAGGCTGAAGGCTGATAGCTGATCGCCTACGTCCACTCGTTCTTCTGAACGACCGGCATCTGCAACGCCCGCTCGCGATCGAGATCGAGCGAGCCGACGTGCAGGGATAGCGGCGATTGCACCCATTTGTAGATCGATTGCGAGAACAGCGTGGTGAACCGCGCCGCCCAGCCGTTCAACGTATCGGCGCGGTAATCGGGAAACAATGCGCGAAGCGCCGCGCCAACATCGTCGGGCGACATTTTTTCCCCGGCGTAGAGGTGCAGGCAGGCGTCGAGGACTGGAAACGGCATCAGCTCGTCGGCGGCGAGCTGCCGGTCGGCTAGCTCCGGGCCGGGATCGGTCGCCAGCGTCGCCGCGATGCCGGTGAAGTTGAACCGTTGGTGCAATCGCTCCAGTAAGGCGATGACCACGGTCTTCGGGACGTTGGCGATCACCGAGAGCGATCCTTCGAGATCGCCGCCGATGGTGGTGTAGCCGACGGCTTTCTCGCTCATGTCGCCGGTCTGCAGGAACAACGCCCCGGACGTGTTTGCCCAGTTCCACATGCGCTGCCCGCGGATGCGCGCCTGGATATTCTGCCGGGTCAATTCGGTTGGCTGCGCGCCGCCGAGCATGTCAACCGTCGCAGCGATCTCACGCTCGACCGCATCGTGGATCGGGATGGTTTGCATGGTGACGCCAAGTTCCTCGGCCAGTACGGCCGCCGCATTTCTGGTGTCGCCGCCCGAATGCTTGCTTGGCATGTAAAACGCCGTAATCGACGTCCCGCCCTTGATCAACTGCGCTGCCCGCCACGCGACCAGCAGCGTCAACATCGAGTCGCGCCCGCCCGAGAGCGCGATGCCGAGCAGCTTGAATGCGCCGGTTTTTTCGTAATAGCTCTTGACGCCCAGCGCGAGCGCCTCGAAGAGATCGTCGAGCGCGCGATCGCGCGGGTCGATCTTCGGCGCGCCCGTCGCGGGCAAGAAGAAGCTGCCGCCGTCCGGGACCGGGTAGGACAGCGACGACGGATCGGCGGTGCCGCCTTCGACGCGAATCGCCGGCACGATCTCGCGCAACAAACGGAACGCTTCGCAATCGCTGCGCCAGGTGGTGTTCTCGAGCCGCAGGCGCCTCGTCCGATCGAGATCGACGACGGCTGACCACCACCCTTCGGTGAAGCGCGGCGCTTCAAATACGAGACGGCCGTTCTGAAAGATGAAACCGCCGCCATCGAAGATCAAGCCGTCCTGACCACCAACGGCGTTGGCATACAGCAACAGCGCCTGATTGTCCGCAGCACGGGTTGCCAGCATTTCGCGGCGGGTCGAATCCACACCCATGCGGTACGGCGAACTCGACACATTGACGACGATGTCGGCGCCCGAGTAGCAGCGCCGCCGCATCGGGCCGTCCGGCGACCACGCGTCTTCGCACACTTCGATCGCGACCTCGCCGAAGTCGAACTGAAAGCGATAGTCGCCGAGCGGCACACCGTCGGCGTCGAGCGCCAGGCCGGGACCGCCGCGCGAGAAGGTGCGCCCTTCGTAGAACACGTTATACGTCGGCAGTTTTTCCTTGGGGACGAAGCAGATGATGCGGCCGCGATGCACGACGGCGGCGGTGTTGAAGATCTGCCCGCTCGCCGACACGGCGAGACCAATCACGTACACGGTCGCGGCGTCACGCGTGTGATCGGCGAAGCGTTGCAGCTCGGCGCGCTGGCCAATCAGGAACCCCGGCCACTGCACCAGATCTTCCGGCGGGTAGCCGCCGACGACTTGTTCCGGGAACGCGGCGATCGTGACGTGCTCCGCCGCCATCTCCGTCGCGACGGCGATCAGCCGGTCGACATTGGAGCGCACGGCGCCAACGGTCGGACTGACACTCGCTACCGCGAGTTTGGCAAGCCGCATATCTGATCCAGCTTACCAAACGTGCATTGCCGGAACGGCGTGCACAATGTGTGCAATCTGCGCAAGCGGCGGTTATTTAGAAAGCGGCGTTTCGCCCAGCACGCGGCTCGCGCGCGGGACGGTTCTGCGCTTGAGGCCGAAGTGCTCGACCGCGTGCAGCTCGATGTGGGCCATCGCCTCGGCGACGGAATCCGTGAGCAGCATCAGGTCAAGGTCCGCCGCCGAGATCGTGCCTTCCTCGACCATCGTCTTGACCATTGCCATGAACGGCGCCCAGTAATCCTTGCCCATCAGCACGATCGGAAACTGCAGGATCTTCCGCGTCTGAATCAGCGTCAGCGCCTCGGTCAGCTCGTCGAGCGTCCCGAACCCTCCGGGCATGACGATGAACGCGTACGAATACTTGACCAGCACGACTTTCCGCACCCAGAAATAGCGGGTCGTCACCCACCGATCGAGGTACTTGTTGGGCTCCTGTTCGAACGGCAGCTCGATGTTGCAGCCCACCGACAGTCCGCCGGCGTCCCGCGCGCCGCGGTTGGCGGCCTCCATGATCCCGGGCCCGCCGCCGGTCATCACTGTGAACCCCACCTTCGCCAGCGCCGCTCCCACCTCGCGTGCCAGCGCGTAATAGCGGTGCTGTTCGTCGAACCGCGCCGAACCGAACACGGTGACGCAGGGACCAACGAAGTGCATGGCGCGGAACGCGCGGATGAAGTCGCGACCGGCGCGAACCAGCAGCCGCAGTTCCTGAAAACGCGAGTGGGGTCCTTCGAGCAGGACGCGATCCGGTTCGGACATCTCTGTTGTAGAGTCTATTCGTTATGTTTCGACAGTCAGGTCTGATCCTCGTCGCCGGCGTGGTTTTGGCGTTCGCGACCGCGCCCGCCGTTGCGCAAACCGCCGCGACGCCGTCACTTCAACCCCCGGCGGCGACCACCACCGGCACGGTCGTCGACATTTCCGGCGCGGTGATTCCTGGCGCCGAGGTGGTAGTGACCTGCCGCGATGGGCGCGAAAGCAAACTGACCACCGACGCCGACGGCACTTTTGACGCCCGGGTGATGGCGGCGCGTGTGCGCGTGTCTTCCGAGGGGTTCGAGACGATCGACATGGAGATCACGGGCACCGGTCCCGTGCAAATCGTGCTGCGTCCGGTCAACTTCGCCGACTCGGTCGTGGTCACTGCGACGCGCGGCGCCGACCGTCTGCCGAGCGCCGCGAGCTCGACGGTGCTGACGTCCGCGGAATTGGTCAACATGGCGGCCGGCGCCCTCGACGACGCATTGCGATCGACACCAGGCTTCACGCTGTTCCGCCGGTCATCGTCGCGCGTCGCCAATCCGACGACGCAAGGCGTGACCTTGCGCGGGGTGTCGGGATCAGGCTCGAGCCGCACCCTCGTGCTGGCCGACGGCGTGCCGCTGAACGATCCGTTTGGCAGCTGGGTGTATTGGAACCGCATCCCGATGGCGGCCGTCGAAAAGGTCGAAGTCGTACGCGGTGCGACGGGCGATCTCTACGGCGCGGGCGCGCTCGGCGGGGTAGTGCAGTTGTTGACCGTGCAGCCGAGCCGAACGCGCGCCCGTGCGACGTTCGACGGCGGTTCGCACGATACCTTCCGCGGTTCGTTGTTCCTTGCCGGACAGCGCAATGGTTGGAGCGCGAGCGGCGCGTTCGAGGGCGTGCGAACGGATGGCGTCTTCGTGCTGGCATCGGAGCTGCGCGGCGCGGTCGATACGCGGGCGCGCAGCGACTACAACACAGGCTTCGTCACCGCCGGCCGCCGCGGCGACAACTGGCACGTCACGATCCGGGGTGCCGCGTACGCTGAAGAGCGCAACAACGGCACCGTCGTCCAGGTGAACGACACCGACTGGCGTCAGTTTTCCGGCGACGCCGGGGCCTACCTTGGCGGCGGCGTCCTTGAACTTCACGGCGGCGGCAGCACCCAGGACTATCACCAGACGTTTTCAGCGGTGGCCGCCGGGCGCGCCACCGAACGACTGACGTTCGAGCAATTCATCGACACGCGCGCCCGCTTCTTCAACGGGCAATGGACCCGCCCGTTTGGGCGCGCCACGCTGATTGTCGGCGGCGATTACCGCCACACCAAGGGACTCCAGGACGAAATCCCGTTTGTGCTTGTGTCCGGCGTCAACACGCAACGGCCGACGCTGGTGTCCGGCGGCACCGAAACACTCTCGGCGGGCTATGGCCGCGCCAATCTCGCGGTCACTGACGCGTTGACGGTTGAAATTGGCGCTCGCGCCGACACCTGGCGGTCGGACCCGCAGGATCCCGCACTACCGACACAGGAAGTGCAGTACGTGAGCCCGCGGGCGGCGGTTTCCGCGAGGGTCGGGCGAATGCAACTGCAAGCGTCCACGTATTACGCCAACCGCACGCCCAGCCTCAACGAGTTGTTCCGCCGATTCGCAGTGGGCAATTCCGAAACCCGCGCGAATCCTCAGTTGAAGCCAGAGAAGCTGACCGGCGTCGAGGGCGGCGTGTTGACCCAGTTCGCGCGCGCGTCGTTCCGCGCCACCGCGTTCTTGAACAATCTCGAAGGCGCCATTGCCAACGTGACGTTGTCACAGACACCCACGGCGATCATCCGCCAACGCCAGAACTCCGACACGATTCGGGCGGCCGGTCTCGAGTTGGAAGTGGATACGCGCTTCACCAACACCCTGAGCGCCAGCGGTCAGGTGGTATTTACGTCGAGCCACTTCCGTGGATCGGTGGCGACGCCGGCGCTGCGCGACAACGACGTGCCGCAGGTGCCGAAGGTGCAGGGTGGCGTCGCCGTGACCTGGGCGAACCCGCGCTGGTTCACGGCCGCCACGCAAGTGCGGTTCAGCGGCAAACAATTCGACGATGACCTGAATACGCCGGCGTTCGTGCTCGGCGCTTATGGTGTCTGGGACGCGACGGTCAGCCGCGCGCTGCTGCGCGGAGTTCACGCCTTCGCCGCCGTCGAAAACATTCTCGACACCGAGTACGACACGGCGCGGACCCCGCTGCGCTCGGTCGGCTGGCCACGTACGGTCCGGGTCGGCGCGCGCGTTACTTGGCAATAACGTCGGAGTCGCTCAGCCGATGGCCGAAGGCTGAACGCTGCTGAAGGCTGAAGGCTGTAGGAAGGCTGATAGCTGATA
>Ga0196973_1000327_pt1 | contig 11724 bp, 10 predicted proteins | sample S1_513CmetaG_FD_155457 | JGI IMG/M metagenome (GOLD analysis project Ga0196973, IMG submission 155457) | Soil microbial communities from Anza Borrego desert, Southern California, United States - S1_5-13C | ecosystem: Environmental > Terrestrial > Soil > Desert | place: USA: California...
TCAACGGCCTGAGCATTGACCCCGAGACGGCTCGTCAGGTGGTCAAGTACCTGTCGAATCATCTCGGCCTTGCGCCAGAGGAGGCCAAGCCAGCAGCGTGGGAGGCCGAACGCCGCCTGATCGATTTCAAGTACACCGCCAACGCCGATGCCGAAGGCACCTGCAACAAGTGCCATTCACTCGGTCGCGTCATTTCGCAGCGGCGCACCAGGAGCGAATGGGAACTGCTGATCGCCATGCATCGCGGGTGGTATCCGCTGGTCGACAACCAGGCATTCCGCCGCACCGGACCGCCACCGCGCGATCCCACTCCGGATGGACGGCCGCCCGACACGCGCCATCCCATCGAGAAAGCGGTTGAACATCTGGCCCGCACGTTCCCTCTGAAGACGCCAGAGTGGGCGGCGTGGTCTGCGAACATGCGGCCGGCGCGTCTCGATGGGACCTGGGCGCTCAGCGGGTGGGAGCTTGGCAAGGGCCCCGTGTACGGGCGCGTCACCATCACCGCCGATCCGTCGGCGCCGGACGAATTCACGACGTCAACCACTTACCGTGTGGCCCGTACGGGAGAAAGCGTCACGCGCACGGGGCGTTCGATTGTCTACACCGGCTTTCAATGGCGCGGGCGATCGTCGACACAGGCACCCGATTCGTCGCTGCGCGAAGTGATGATGGTCGATCGCGAGTGGCGATCGATGGAAGGCCGCTGGTTCACCGGCGGCTACGACGAGCTCGGCATCGACGTGAAGCTCGAACGCATCGGCACTGACACGCGGGTGCTCGGCACCGATCGCACGGCACTGCGGCAGGGCTCGACCGGACAGGAGATTCGCATCTACGGCGCCAACTTTGGACAAACCATGCGTGCCGGCGATATCGATCTCGGCCCCGGCATCACGGTCACTCGCGTTGTCAGCGTCACCGGCGATACGGCGACGGTCGCGGTCGACGTTGCGGCCAACGCCGCGATTGGCGCGCGCGACGTGTTCGTCGCGGGCGCGTCACGTCCCAAGGCGCTGGCGGTCTACGACAAGATCGACAGCATCAAGGTCAAGCCCGATTGGGCGATGGCGCGTGTCGGCGGCGACACCTTCCCCAAGATGCTTGCCCAATTCGAAGCCTGGGCGTACAGCAACGGCGCCGACGGCAAGCCGGACTCGCCCGACGACGTGGAGCTGGGCCTCGTTGATGCGGCGTGGTCGATGGAAGAGTACGCGGCGATTTACAACGACGACGACATCAAGTTCGTCGGGTCATTGAACGAGGCGACCGGACGCTTCACTCCAAACGTCGACGGTCCCAATCCCAAGCGCAGCGGCGAGCGCAACAACATCGGCGACGTCTGGGTGGTCGCGAAATATCAGGGCGAGCCGGTCGACGGCAAACCGGCGCCCGTTCTCCGCGCGCGCGGCCATCTGCTGGTCACCGTGCCTCTGTACATGCGCTTCGAGCCGTTGGGTGGACGATGACCCGCATCGGACTGCGTGAATTTCACCCATTCGAAGCGGCCGGGCGCAGGTTCCTGTATCTCGTGCCCAGCGCCGCCGTGTTCGCGCTCGACGAATGCTCGATGGCCGTACTCGATCAGCTCGCGTCCGGCCCGCGCCCGGTTGATGACGTCACTGACGGACTGTCGGCGCGGTTCGCACGGGCGGACGTGATTGAAGCGATTGGCGAGCTGCACAGAGCGCGGGCGCTCGGCGCCACGCAAGGAGACGCCGGACCGGCGCCGGAACCGCAGCCGAAGATCATCCCGCTGTCGCCAGTGCCGCTGCAGACACTGGTGGTGAACGTCACCAATCAGTGCAATTTGAGCTGCACCTATTGCTACGAGTACGGCGAAGACAAGATCGTCGATACGGAGAACGGCAAGCAGCCGAAGTTCATGAGCGAGGCGACCGCCCGCGACGCCGTCGAATTCGCGCTGCGTGAGTCCCGCGACAACCCGCGCGCGCACATCACGTTCTTTGGCGGCGAGACACTGATGAACTTTGCGGTGCTCAAGTCGACGATTGGCTATGCGCGCCGGCGAGCTGCCGAGCTCGGCAAGGACATCGACTTCAGCCTCACGACCAACGCCACGCTGTTGCGCCCCGATGTCATCGAGTTTCTTGCCGACGAGCGCGTCGGCGTGACGATTTCGATTGATGGCCCGGAGGAGATGCAGGACAAATTCCGCGTTTTCAATAACGGCACCGGTAGCTATGCGGTTGCCGCACCCAAGATCAAGGCGCTGTTGGCCCGCCACCGGTCGCGGCCGATCGGCGCGCGGGTGACATTGACGCGACAGACGCTCGACGTCGGGCGGATTTACCGGCACCTCACCGAGGAGCTGGGATTCTGGGAAGTCGGTTTCGCGCCGGTGACCACCGCTCCAGGGCGCGACTACGCGATTACTGACGGCGGCTTCGATCACCTCCTGGCGCAATTCCGCGCGCTCGCTCACGAGTACCTCGAAGCGTCGCTGCAGGGACGCCATCATGGTTTCTCGAACGTTCGCGAGACGCTGCAGGAACTGCATCACGGTCACGCCAAGGCCTACCCGTGCGGCGCCGGATTGGGCCTGATGGGCGTCTCAACGGATGGCGACGTCGCGTTATGCCATCGGTTCGCCGGTTCGGCGGATCACAAATTGGGCAGCGTACGCGACGGCGTCTCGTGGGCAACGCAGCAGGCATTCCTCGATACGCATCATGTCTTCAGCAAGACGGACTGCACGACGTGCTGGGCGAGGCCGATCTGCGCCGGCGGCTGTTACCACGAGGCTCACACGCGGTACGGATCGACCACGCGGCCGAACCTGCATTACTGCGAGTGGATTCGCGGCTGGACCCATACCTGTCTCGAAATCTACGGCGAACTCGCCGAGCGCAATCCCGAGTTCCTTCGCCAGTTTGACGATGAAGACGTTCCGGAGAAAGTCTCATGAAGCATCTGACACCGGTGAACCGCAAGGCGGCGCGCGTCAGGGAGGTCACCAAAGATGTCGTGGCGCTGCAGCAGGGCGGTCCGCCGCAGCAACCCGAGCCGCCGCACATTCCGCACGGCTGCTCGCTGGTATTCGCGCCCGGCTGGGAGGCCGATCGCAACGGCGGCACCGCCGGACTGTGCCAGCCGGTCGAGCGCGATCTGTTCGACTGCCACATGGGCTGCTTCTGGCCCGCCCAGGTGCCCGATCAGTTGAATCACGCGCCTGACTGGACCGCCAAGTGCGCCGCGGCGCAAAAGGACTGGCGCAAGATCGACTTGGTCTTCCCTTCGGACGAGAAGAAAAAGTGAGGGCCGTCGTTGTTGCGATCGCGCTGCTCGCGGCATCGGCTCGCGGTGGCGCGCAGAAACCGACTCCGCTGTCACCGGCCGGCGGCGATCAGCTGATGTACATCGGCACCTACGCCGGTTCGATTCAGATCTTCGACGAGGCCACGGAGAAGCTCGCCGGCGAAATCAAACTCAAGACCGGCATTCCACGCTCGCTGACGCTCTCGCAATCGCGCGCGAAGTTCTACGTGCTCGATGCCACGCTCGAGAAGATCGAAGTCGTCGACATCGCCACGCGCGCCTCGGTGTCGACATTCACGCTCAGCGAAGGCAAGAAGCAGGTGCGCATCCGCGGCCTGCAGGTCGACCCGCTCGAGCGGTTCCTGATCCTGTTGACCAGATCGGCGGAGAAGAAGATCGATCGGTGGGAGATCGGCGACATCACCATTCAGTTGTACGACTTGACGCAGCAGAAAGTGACGCGCACCATCCCGTGGCCGCGCGGCGAAGAGCGCGAGTTCTTCAACATCCGGTTCTCGCCAGACGGCAAGCTGCTGTATTTCTTCGGCGAAGACGTGTTGATCCTCGAAACCACCAACTTCACTGAAGTCGACACCTGGCCGTTGAGCCGGCCGATCGAGCCGGGTCTCGGCAGGATCAGTTTCGGCGCGGTCGACGATTTCAATGACGATCCGGGGTTCTTTACGGGACTGTTCACCACGCAGGATCCGATTCAGAACCGGCGCATCATGAATCTTGGCCGCGTCGACCTCGTCGCCAAGAGCATCGACTTGACGCCGATCGGTCCCGCTGAAGGTGTCGGTTTCGCGATGTCTCCCGACCGGCGGCGCGGATATGGCTTGATGCAGCAGATTGGCCGCTACGAATTCTGGGCGTTCGATCTCGCCCAGCGGAAACTGCTCGGCCGCACCCCCTTCGAGGGCCGTCCACGCATGGCGCTACGGGTGTCGTCGAACGGGCGTTTGCTCTACATCTTCCAGGCCGGCGCGACCATCGACGTCTACGACGCGTCGAGCTACAAGCATCTGCGGACTATCCAGATGAACGCCGACCAGACGACGAACCTGTTCATCCTGCCAAGGGCCCAGGCGCCGCCGGCACGCCAGGCACCCAAGGCACCCTAGCCGCCAGGCACACACCGCAGCCAGGCCGACTCATGGATCGCCGCCCGTTCGCCTACTTGTTGCCGTACTGGCGGCGGCTCGCCCTCGTTCTCGCGATCAGCCTGATTAGCACTGCGACCACGCTGATCATTCCGTACCTCTCGAAGGATCTCATCGACACCGCGCTGGTCGGCCGCGACCTCGGCGCGTTGCGCCGCATCGTCGGATGGTTTATCGCGCTCGGCGTACTCGGGTTCTTTCTGAACGTCATCAGCGGCCTTCGCTATACGCGCGTCTCCGCCGAGATCCTGTTCGACATGCGTCTTGCGCTCTATGCGCATCTGCAGCGACTTTCGCCGCGCTTCTACGCGCGGACGCGGCTGGGCGACATCGTGTCGCGCTTGAACAACGACATCAGTGAGATCCAGCGTGTCGCCGCCGAAGCGGCGCTCGCATGGGTCGGCAACGTGCTGTTCCTGATTGGCAGCCTCGTGATGATGCTGTAGCTGGATTGGCGTCTTGCGCTCGTGGCACTGGCGCCGCTGCCGATCAGCCTGATCGCACTTGGTTTCTACCGCAGACGCCTTGAAAGCCGCGTCGCGGAGCTTCGCCAGCGTAGCTCCGACATCGGCAGCTTCCTGATTGAAACCCTGCAGGCGATGACGCTGGTCGTAGCGTCCAACGCACAACAGCGCGAGCAGCAGCGCTTTCGAAGCTTGAACGGTGCGTTCATCGAGGCGCTGATGCGGATGCAGCGCGTCACGTATTTTGCCGGCGGCCTGCCGGGAACCGTGCTGGCCATCGGCTCCGCCATTGCGTTTTTCTACGGCGGGTTACGCGTCATCGAGGGGACGCTCACGCTCGGGACCATGGGGGCGTTTCTCGCCTATCAGATGCGCGTGTTTGCGCCGGCGCAGGCGCTGATGGGCTTGTGGGCGAGCCTGACAACGGCGAAGGTGTCATGGCTGCGCGTGCTCGAGATCCTCGATGCGCCAGTCGACGTCGTCGAATCGGCGGCGGCGCGACCGATCGGGCGTGCGGCAGGCGAGTTGGTGTTCGATCGTGTCACGCTTGCGACCGACAGGCAGTCGCGTGTGCTCGACGAGGTGACATTCACCGCGCGTCCTGGACAGATCGTCGCCCTTGTCGGCGGCAGCGGCGTCGGCAAATCGACGATTGCCTACCTCGCGACGCGGCTGCTGGATCCGGATAGCGGCTCGGTACGGCTGGATGGCCAGGATTTGCGCGGCCTGAAGCTCGACGACGTTCGCCGGAACATCGTCCTCGTCGAGCAGGAGCCGACGTTGCTCTACGCGTCGATCGAGGAGAACATCCGCTACGTGCGCGCCAACGCCACCGCGGACGATGTGCGCCGGGCCGCCGACGCGGCCGGCATCAGTCGATTCATCGCCGGTCTTCCCCACGGTTTTGCCACGCTGGTCGGCGAACGCGGGCTCGCGGTTTCGGCCGGCGAGCGTCAGCGCATCGCCCTGGCGCGCGCCTTTCTCGCCGATCCTGCAGTGCTCGTGATGGACGAACCGACCGCAGCGCTCGACGCCGTCGCGCAACGCCAGATCATCGACGGCTCCCGCGCGGTGATGCGTGGCCGCACCACTATCCTGATCACGCATCGTCGAGAGGTGGCAATGGCGGCCGATCACGTAGTCGTGCTCGACGGCGCGCGCGTTGTCGACGCGGGCAGCCCCGCCGGCCTGGCCGAGCGGTCGGCGGCCTTCGCCACGCTGTTCGAGATCGATCGTCAATCACCGGTGGTGCGATGACCGGACAGCGGACCGTGCGCGTGGCCGTGATCGATAGCGGCGTGCACGCCTCACACCCGCACGTGGGCGGCGTGGCTGGCGGCGTCGGGATCGACGACAGCGGCGCGACTCATGAAGACTTCCTCGACCGCCTCGGCCACGGCACCGCGGTCACCGCTGCAATACTCGAGAAGGCGCCGAAAACAGAAATCGTCGCAATCAAAGTGTTCGACCGGGAACTCGCGGCGACCGGGGCGGCCCTGATCGCGGCTTGTCATCACGCGCGCGAGCGCGGCTGCGATCTCGTCAACATGAGCCTGGGAACGGTGAACGCCGAGTACGAGGCGAGCCTGATCGAGGCGATCGGTTCACTTCGCGAGTGCGGTGCCGTGGTGATCGCTGCCGGTGAGCAGGCGGGCATCCGTTGGCTTCCGGGCGCGCTGCCCGGCGCCTGGGCGGTGACGCTCGACTGGGGAATTCCGCGAGAGCAGTGCCGGCTCGATCGGCTCGGTGCCGGCGGCGCTGCGTTCCGCGCCTCGGGTTATCCGCGTCCGATACCGGGAGTGCCTGCGGTGCAGAACCTGCGCGGCGTCAGCTTCGCCGTGGCGAACGTGACCGGCATCGTCGCGAGCCTGATCGCGCGGCACGGCGGCGATCCAACGGCCGCCGTGACGCGGGCCTTCGAGAAAGGGTTTTTCACTTAATCGCGCCGGAGCGCGACCAGCGGATCGAGTTTCGTCGACCGCTTCGCCGGCACAAAGCAGGCGATTGCGGCCACCGCGGCGAGCAACAGCGTGATGCCGCCAATCGTGATCGGATCGCCGGCACGGTTCTGGACGAGCAGCTGGGTCTGCGAAAACAACGTGCCGACGCCAAACGCGCCGGCGACACCCAGCGTCAAGCCAATCGCGAGCTGCACAAACGATCGGCGCAGGAACAGCCACGCGACTTCGTTGCCCTGGGCGCCGAGCGCCATGCGGATGCCGATTTCCTGCGTCCGCTGCGACACCGCATACGCGGTGACCGCATACAAGCCGACCGCCGACAACGTCAGCGCGATCAGCGCAAAGATCGCGAACATGGTCCCGAAGATGCGGAACGGCCATCGCGCCTGCGCCAGCTGCGCATCCATGGTGCGGATGCCGAACAGCGGCAGATCCGGATCGATGGCGCGAACCTCCTCGCGAAGGATCGGCGTGATTTGATTCGGGTCGCCGGAAGTTCGGGCGATCAGGTTCATGAAGCCGCGCGGGTCGGTGCGGAACGGCAGATACGCGACCGGGTCCGGATCGGGCAATTGGAAATCACGCTGCCGCACGTTGGGCACGATGCCCACGACCGTGGCCGTCAGCGACAGCGGAATGCCGCCCTGGGGCGGTGCGCCGCCCTGCAGATCGATGCTCAGCGTGATGCGGCGGCCGATCGGATCCTCGTTGGGGAAGTGGAGCTGCGCGAAGCGCTGGTTGATGATCGCCGACTCGCGGCCGGTCATGCCGTCTTCGTCGGTGAAGTCGCGGCCGCGCTGCACCGGCAGGCCGAGCGTCGTGAAGTACCGCGGGTCGACGGTCAGCATCGTGACGTTCGGCGCCTGCTGCCCCTGATCGAGCGGCTTGCCGTCGATGACCATGCGCCGGAGGAATCCGCCCTGCAGCGGGATGTTGCTGCTCACCGTGACGCTCTCAATTCGCGGATTCGCCTTGAGCCGCTCCTGCAGGCGCTCGTAAAACGCCAGACGCTGCTCGAGCGACGGATACTTGCGTTCCGGCAACGCCAGCGCCGTGGTCAGCAGCTTCGAAGTGTCGATGCCGAGATCGAGGCGGTACATCGTCACGAAGTTGCGCATCATGAAGCCGGCGCCGGCCAGCAGGACGACGGTGAGCGTCAACTCGGCGACCATCAGCGCGCCGGTCCAGCGCCGCGCGCGAACGCCGGCCGATCCGGAACGGCCGCCTTCCTTCAGCACTTCGTTGACGTCGGTCTTCGAGACGTGCAGCGCGGGCGCGAGGCCGAAAATGATCCCCGTCAGCAGACAGATGCCGGCAAAAAACAAGAACACGGTGCCGTCCATCGTGAATTGGATCCAGTACGGGCGGCCGACATCCTGGGTGGCGCGATCGAAGAGCCGGATGCCAATCAGCGCGACGCCGAGACCGGCGATGCCGCTGATGCTGGCGAGCAGGACGCTCTCGATCAGCAACTGCCGGATGACGCGCCAGCGTGATGCGCCGAGCGAGACGCGGACGGAAATCTCCCGCGCGCGGTTGGTCGCGCGCGACAGCAGCAGGTTGGCGACGTTTGCGCATGCGATCAACAGCACGAACGCGACCGCGCCCATCAACGACAGGAACACGGTGCGGATCGGCCCGCCGTTCTGATACTGGTTGAAGGTTTGGACGCGGGCCTGGATGTCTTTGTTGGTGTCGGGATTCTGCGACTCGATGGTCCTGGAGATGTTGATCAGCTCGCTTTGCGCCTGTTCGCGGCTGACGCCCGGGGCGAGGCGCCCCCAGGTCTGAATGGTGCGTGCGTTCCGCTTCTGCTCCTCGAGACCGTTAATCTGATGGAGCGGCAGCCACACCTCGGTGTTGAACGGGAACTGGAAACCCTCCTCCATGACGCCGATGATCGTCGCCGGCACGTCGTTGATGCGCACGCTGCGCCCAATCACCGACGGATTGCTGCCGTAGCGGTTGGTCCAGACCTTGTGTGCGATGATCGCCACCGCGGGCGCGCCGCGCCGATCGTCGTCTGCGACGAAGTCGCGGCCGAGCACGACGCGCGCGCCAAGGACCGAGAAGGTGTTCGCGGAAATGTGCGAACCGTTGTAGCGCTCCGGCGGCTGCCCCTCGTCGCTGAGGTTCGCGGGGGTTCCATTAAAGGCGCCGAAGGCGTCGAAAGAGCGCGTATTCTCGCGCCAGTCGCGGTAATCGAGGTAGGACACGCCCATCGCGCGATTGCGCACGCGGTCGTACGAATCGATTGCCATCGTGCGATCGGGGTCGGCAATCGGCAGCCCGCGAATCAGCACGGCGTTGACGAACGTGAACACCGTCGCATTCACGCCAATGCCGAGCGCCAGCGCAACGGCGGCAACGAACGAGAACCACTTGTCCTTTAGAAGCAGGCGAGCGGCGAATCGAATGTCTTCCCAAAGACCCATGGCATCCCCTTTGAGGCAGGCTGGTGGACTTAGATCCCGTTACGGAGCGGAAGTTCCAGAAGTTCCGCTCGACGGCGCCGATTCGCGACCGTTGTACGATTCAGGAGTGACGATTCGCGTCGCGACGCTGGCTGACGCTGCGGTCCTGGCCGACCTCGCGCGCCGGACGTTCTACGACACGTTCGCAGCGACGAACGATCCCGCCGACATGGCGCTCTACCTGGCGCAGGCCTACGGTGTCGAGCAGCAGTCCAGGGAGCTTGGTGATCCGGCGATTACCACCCTGCTCGTCGAGCACGACGGCACGCCGGTCGCGTATGCGCAACTGCGCGACGACCACGTGCCGTCGTGCGTGACCGGCCCCGCGCCGGTGGAGCTGTGGCGGTTTTACCTCGATCGCGAATGGCATGGCCGCGGCATCGCGCAGCAACTGATGGAGCGCGTCAAGGACCACGCCCGCGAGCGCGGCGGCCGGACGCTGTGGCTTGGCGTGTGGGAGCGCAACGATCGAGCGCGGGCGTTCTATGCGAAATGTGGTTTCGTCGACGCCGGCGACCACATATTCTTGTTCGGCACGGATGCGCAGACCGATCGGGTGATGGTGACAGGTCTCTGACTCTATGAAGACACGCAGAATCGTCGGTCTGAGCATCGTCGCGACAGCGCTGATCTGGTTCCAGGTGGCGGGCTCGCTCGAATCGAGCCGGATCGATGCGCAACGCCAGCAAGCACTGGACACGCAGAGCAGCGGCGCGACGCGCGCGGGCGGTCAGGCGCCAGCGACGGCGCGGATCGACCGCGAGCGGTTGATGAACACGGTGCGAACACTCGCCGATCCGAAACTCGAGGGACGCGCTGCGGGCACACCGGGGGGGCTGGCGGCACGCGCCTGGGTCGTCGAGCGGTTCAAAGCGGCCGGGCTGCAACCGGTCTCAGGCGCCTACGTGCATCCATTTACGTACGCTCGCATGACGATGACCGGAAAAGAGGCCGGCGAGGGCGCCAACGTGCTCGGGATGTGCGTCGGCCGCGATCCGAAGCTGCCGTACTTCGTCATATCCGCGCATTACGATCACGTCGGCATCAGAGACGGGCAGATTCACCCGGGCGCCGACGATAACGCCTCGGGTGTGGCAGTGATGCTGGAGATCGCCGCGTTCTGTCAGAAGTCACCCTTCCGGCGCTCCGTGGTGTTCGCGGCGTTCGACGCCGAGGAGCGCGGCCTGCAGGGTGCGCGCGCGTTCCTGATGGCGCCGACGGTCCCGAAGGATCGCGTGGCCTTGAACGTCAATCTCGACATGGTCAGCCGCAGCGACAAGCGTGAGATCTTCGTCGCCGGCACCTACCACTACCCGGACCTCAAACCGCCGCTCGACGCCGTCGCCAAACGCGCGCCCGTCACGGTGCTGTTCGGGCACGACAAGCCCAAAACGATCGCCGGCAGCGTCGACGACTGGACAAACCAGTCGGACCACGGTCCGTTCCACGCCGAGAAGATCCCGTTCATCTATTTCGGTGTCGAAGATCACGCCGATTACCATAAGCCGTCGGACACCGCCGACAAGATCAACCGCGATTTCTTCGGCGACGTCGCTGAGACGATCCTCGACGCCGTGATCGCGCTCGACCAGGCGAGGCCGTGATGGAGCAGGAGCTGTTCGACGCCGTGAGGGCCGGCCGCGTCGACGCAGTGCGGCAACTGGTCGGGCGGGATGCAGGTCTCCTGCACGCGCGTGACGCGAACGGCGCCTCGGTGCTGCTGGTGGCGGCGTACAACATGAAGCCCGATGTGGTGCAGGCGCTGCTCGAGCTCGGCGCGCCGGTCGATATCTTCGAGGCCTGCGTACTGGGCAGGGTCGATCGCATTCAGGAGATTCTCGAGCGTGATCCCGCTCGGGTATCCGAGCATGCGCCCGACGGTTTCACGCCGGTCGCGCTCGCGGCGTTCTTCGCGCAGCCCGCCGCCGTCCATGCGCTGATCGCCGCCGGTGCCGACGTGCACGCCGCTGCGAAGAATCCGTTGAAGGTGCAGGCGCTGCACGCGGCCGTCGCCGGCCGCAATCTCGACATCGTCAAAGCCGTGCTGGCCGCGGGCGCCGATCCGAACGCGCAGCAGCAGGCCGGCTTCCGGCCGCTGCATGAAGCCGGCACGAACGCCAATCGCCCGCTCGCCGAGTTGCTGCTGGCCCACGGCGCCGATCCCGCGCTCACCGCGGACAACGGCAAGAGCGCAATCGACATGGCGCGCGACAAAGGGCACGCCGAGTTCGCCGAGTGGCTGGCGGCGCAGGCTTCGGCCCGCTAGTCCGTTGTCGAACCGATCAGCGCCAGACGCGCTGATAAACCTCGAGCGTGCCCTCGATCAGCCGATCGACGCCGAAATGTTCGGCGACCCGCCGCCGCGCGGCTTCGCCGAACTGCC
>Ga0196973_1000329_pt1 | contig 11709 bp, 9 predicted proteins | sample S1_513CmetaG_FD_155457 | JGI IMG/M metagenome (GOLD analysis project Ga0196973, IMG submission 155457) | Soil microbial communities from Anza Borrego desert, Southern California, United States - S1_5-13C | ecosystem: Environmental > Terrestrial > Soil > Desert | place: USA: California | collected...
CCACGCGGAGACGACTGCACCGCGCAGCTCGATCGTGCCTTGGCTCAGGAACTGGTTGACGGTGATGCTCCCGTACGCAGTGAGCCTCGAAGTGGCATCCACGCTGACGGACGAGATGAAGGAGAAGATCGAGGAGACCGTCGCGATTGCGCCCGACGAAAGGCCGATTCCGCTCAGTCCGGAGAGAACGCCGTCGATGGTTCCGTTCGTGATCGACACGTTTGGGGACGGGCCGCTGTCTTCGTATGGCCCCGGAGCGGCGCCGCGCAGCCTCGTCCAGTCGCTCGAGGCGCTGCCGACAACGAGCGCGTACATTCGCGCACCGCTTTGCGGCGCGAAGGTGATATCGCCGCCGATGAACTTCATCTGGTACAGCTTCACCGGGGCCGCGGCCGTGACTGTGTACGTTCCACCTACCGCGAAGACCGCCTGCTGGGTGGTCGTGGGCGGAGCGCCGCCCTGCCAGTTGCTCCCGACCCAGTAATCACCGCCTACGGGGTTGCTCCAGTGCACGTCCTGAGCGAGAGCGCCTGGGCAAGCCAAGAGGGCGGTGACGAGCATGGCCCGGACGGTGTGAGGGGGCATGTTGCTGCTCCGAGTGCGCTCACGGGCTGGCGCGTGCAGCCATTGTGACCACCCGCACCCGGCGCTCGCAACAGAAATAAGCGTCCGGTTTATCGGCCTGCTTGGCGTGGTGATTGCCCCTTCATCGCGCCGATCACCTCGCCCCACTTCTCCCGCGGCGAAGAGAACAGCGCCGAGCCAGTCACCATCACGTCGCACCCGGCCTCGCGGACGATGTGGGCGTTGGCGGGGGTGACGCCGCCGTCCATCTGCAAGCGCTGGTCCTTGCGCAGCTTGGCGGCAATCGCGCGGGTCTTGTCGAGAGCAGAGGCGATAAACGACTGGCCGGAGAAACCGGGGTTGACGCTCATCACCAGTACCAGGTCGGGCAGGTGGACGAAGGGCAGGATCTTCTCGACCGGTGTGGGCGGGTTGATGACCAGGCCGGCCTGCATTCCGAGCGAGCGGATGCGGGCGATCATCGGCTCGACCTGGTCGGGCGGCGTGACCTCCACGTGGAAGGCGAAGTGGTTAGCGCCGGCCTTGGCGAAGGGCTCAATGAACATGCCCGGGTTGGTCACCATCAGATGGACGTCGAGGTAGGCCTGCGGCAGGGCCTTGCGCAGGCACCGGCACAGGTCCGGGCCCATGGTCAGGTTGGGCACGAAATGGCCGTCCATGACGTCCAGGTGGAGCAGGTCGGCCCCGGCGGCCATTGCTGCCCGGCAGTCCGTTTCCATGTTGGCGAAGTCTGCGGAAAGCACGGACGGGGCCACCATGGGAAGCCTTGGAGGGTTCGCAAGAAGGTTGGGGGGCATGAAAGCACTGTACCGGGTGGAAATACGCGGTGCTTGCCCGCGTTGTGCTGCGTGAACCTAGTGCGCACTACCCTCGACCGAGGGCGTCCACCAGGTAGGATTAACCGAACTCTGTTCGGGGTGTGTGCCGCGAGGGGTTGAGCCCAGGAAGCTCGCCCTCAGGTGCCCCGGAAGCGAGCAAGAGCCATGTGCCAGAAGAAGACGTCGGGCCTTCCCAGCGGGATGAAGAGATCGCACGCACTGATCGCGGGCATGCTGCTCGCGGTGGTCGGCAGCACGGCCGTGCCGGCGTTCGCGCAGGGCGAGCGGCGGCGCGACGCGGGCAGCGGGCTCTCGCGCATGCAGTCGGGGGCGAACCGCGGGAATGAGGACAACCGGCGTGCGGCGCCGGCGCAGGCGCGTCCCGCGCCGCGCCCGAGTGCACCGGCGGGTCCGTCGCTGCAGAGGCCCTCGCAATCGCGGCCGTCAATGTCGCCCCCTTCGGCTCCTCGGATGTCGTCGCCTTCGCCGCGGATGTCGGCGCCGCCGCCCTCGATTCAGCGGTCGGAACCGCGGAGCATGCCGAGCGTGCAGCCACAGCCGCGCATGGCTCCTCAGCCACGGCTTGAGCGGCCGAGCTCGCGCGGCGGGATGCCCGGCGCACGCTTAACGCCCACGCCCACGATTCAGCGTCAGCCCAGTGTGGAGCGTGACCGCACGCCCGCGCCGGCGGTGCGGCCCAGCGAGCCGCGTCAGGCCGCGCCGCGCGTCGCGCCTCAGCCTTCGTTTTCGCGTCCTCAGCCGGCCCCACAGCGGACCTCTCGTGGCGGCATGCCAGGGGGTCGCCCTGCTCCGCAGCCGAGCGGGCGCGACGAACAGCCTGCCCCGGCGCCGCGGGTGGTGACGCCGTCCCAGCCAACGACGCAGCGATCCACGCCCGTGCCGAGCCAGCCGCGCCTGAATACCTCGCGTCCTCCGGAGCGGAATACGCGCGATTCGCGGGGCGGGATGCCGATCACGCGCAGCGTGACGCCGGACCGCAACGGCGACGAGCAGCCGCGGGTGGATTCGCCGCGTTCGGGTAGTCCGACCACCTCAGCACCCACGCCGCGCACCGAGCAACCCCGACTGGGCACCGGCAGCACGCGTGGCGAACGCGTCACGCGCGGCGGCATGCCGCTGACGCAGCGGCACCTGCCCCCCGCCGAGCCGCGTGGCGGTGGCGATACCAACTCCGGACGCGACCGTGACCATGACCACAATGGGCGCGACGGGCGCGGCGGGCGCGGCGGGCGTGACTGGCACGACCGCGACCACGGCGATCGCGACCGCCACTGGCGCGACCGCCACTGGCGCGACCGCGACCATAATCACCGCTGGGGCGGCCGGGATCGGCACCACTGGCGCCACCACGATCACCACTGGGGCCATCATCACCACCACTACAACACGTGGCGTCACCGCCACAATGATTGGTGGATCGGGTTCTCGTTCGGGCCGAGCTACTCGTACAGCAGCTGGACCCCCTACTACGGCTGGGGCACGCCGCTGTACTACTCAAGCTCGTACTCGCCCTGGCACCGCAGGTGGTGCGGGCCGACGTACTACACCTACAGCGATCCGCTGTGCCTGTCATCGTCGTACACGTACAGCTGGTACTACCAGCGTCCGCTGACGTACTCGCTCATTTACCCGGCGTATGAGACGACCAGCATCTACTACGACACGCCTGCGTACACCGAGACAACGTACTACTACGGCAGCACGATCCCGAGCTACTCGAGCAGCACGCTGCTGGACTACTCGGCCAAGCTGCCGGCGGACTACCGCGCGTACGCCGGGACCTATACGGAGCCGACCTACTCCGCGCCCGCGGATCAGGAGCCGGTGATCGTGTACCAGGCGACGCGTGACGCGGGCGAGATGGTGTGGTCGGACACCCCCACCACCATCGTGAACTCGCTGCTCAACAGCGGAGATCGCGGGCGTGAGGCGCAGCGATTCCTGGGCCGCACGGTTGCGGGCGCTTGGGAGGTGACGTTCGAGAGCGCCCGCCGCACGGCTGACGGCATGGAGCTCACGACCCGCGGCACGATGGACGCGGGCACGGGCGTGCGGCCCACGATCCTGGTCAACCTGCAGCGCGTCGAGTCGGGCCTCGAGCCCGGGCAGCGGCTGTCGATCACCGGGCGGCTCGTTGAGCTCTCCGTGAACGACCCGGAGAACGCGGGCGGGCTGCTCGTGCTCGACGAGGCCGATGTGAGCTGGTGAGCGAGCGACCTGCAGAAGTGAAGTGAATGAGAGTGGAGGCTCCGTGTGGAGCCTCCTTTCTTTGCGCCCTGCGAGTTCACCCCGGCATCGTGTCCTCATTTTCGCTCACCGGTTTCCGCATTTCGCTCTCCTCGTTTCGCTACACTGGCCCCCATGACCACCGCCCCCAGCGCCCCGCCCGCGTCTCCTTCGTTCCCCGCGTTCCGGCCGCTGCCTTTCATGGGCGTGATCCGCGTCAACAACGAGGCGATGAAGAACGGCTGGAAGATGGGCGCGCCCGACTGGGCGAACCTCGGCCAGGGGCAGCCAGAAATCGGCGAACTCGAGGGCGCGCCGGCGCGCTTCGATGAGCTCGAGATCGACACGCCCGACCACGGCTATGGGCCGGTCGAGGGCATCCCGGAGCTGCGCGAGGCGGTGGCGGCGCACTACAACCGCCTCTACCGCAAGAACCACCCGTCGCAGTACACCGCAGCCAACGTGATGATCGCACCCGGCGGCCGCGCGGCCCTCACCCGCATCGGCGCGAGCCTGAGCGACCTCACGCTCGGGTACTTCACGCCCGACTACACCGCCTACGAGGACCTGCTCGTCACCTTCAGCCGCATCCGCCCCACGTGGATCGAGCTGCGCCCGGAGAAGAACTGGCGCATCGGGCACGAGGAGCTCGACGCCCGCGTGGTGAAGGAGAAGATCGGGGCGCTGCTCATCAGCAACCCATGCAACCCGACGGGCGCGGTCGTCAGCGGGCGCGAGCTCGCGGCCTGGACCGAGATCGCCCGCACCCGCAACTGCACGCTGCTGATGGACGAGTTCTACTCGCACTACTCCTTCGCGGATGGACGGGTGCGGCCGTCGATATCCGCGGCCCAGTGCGTGCGCGAGGTCAACACCGACCCCGTCGTGATCATCGATGGCCTGACCAAGTGCTTCCGCTATCCGGGGTGGCGCGTGGGCTGGGTGGTGGCGCCGGTGCCGATCATCAACGCACTCACGGCCGCGGGCAGCTTCCTCGACGGCGGGCCGTCCCGCCCCATCCAGCGGGCGGCGGTGATGGTGTTGGAGCCCGCGCGGGCGGATCAGGAGACGAAGGCGACGGCCGTGGAGTTCGCCCTCAAGCAGCACCTGACGATCACCGCACTCCGAGGCATGGGCATTGAGGTCCCTGGCAAGCCCGAGGGCACGTTCTACGTGTTCGGCGACATCAGCAAGCTGCCCGAGCCGCTGAACACAGGCGAGGGCTTCATGTACGCCGCGTTCAAGCACAAGGTGCTCACCGTTCCCGGGGAGTACTTCGATGTGAACCCGAATCGCAGCCGCCCGGCGCCCTCGCCGCTCCGTGGCTTCGTGCGGTTCAGCTTCGGCCCACCCCGCAAGGTGCTGGAGGCCGGCTTGGGTCGGCTGGCCGAGATGGTCGCCAAGTACCGCAAGAACGCCTGAGTGCACCGGTCCGATTGCCGCCTGAAGGCATGGCGGCCGGGTATCATCGGGTTCCTGTCAGACCGTAACTTTTCCAGTGCTCAGCGCGGAGACGTTTGTGGATCAAGTCGGCGTGATCGCCGCGACTCCTCCCTCGGCCGACATCGCCCCCGGTGATGCCTTGGTGCGTGCGCCGCGCGGGATGGTCCGCAGCTTGGTGGAGACCACCAAGCCCGGGATCACCCGGCTCGTGACGGTGACGTCGATGGTCGGCTTTGTCATGGGGGCGGTGACGGGCAACTGGACCATTGGCGAGCTGCTCGTGACCGGGCTGATCTGCATGGTCGGCACGGCCCTCTCGGCGGCGGGCGCTAACTCGGTCAACCAGTGGATGGAGCGCGAGCGGGACGCGGTGATGCCGCGGACTCAGCGACGGCCGCTGCCGCAGGGGCGGGTGACGCCGGGTGCGGTCCTCGCGACGGGCGTAGCGCTGTGCGTGGCGGGCGTCGCGGTGCTGCTGCTTGCCGGGCCGATCCCCAGCCTGATCTCGCTGGCGTGCGTGGTCAGCTACGTCGCGCTGTACACGCCCATGAAGACGCGGACCACGCTCGCGACCTTTGTCGGCGCGATTCCCGGGGCGTTGCCGCCGCTGATCGGATGGACTGCGGCCAACAAGGGCGGCGGGTTTGAGTCGATCCTCGAGGCCGGCGGGCTGTCGCTCTTTGCCATCATGTTCATCTGGCAGATCCCGCACTTCATGGCGATCGCCTGGATGTACAAAGAGGACTACCGCACCGGCGGGTACATGGTGCTGCCGGTGGTGGACGAGAAGGGGCTGTGGACGGCGCTGACCGTCGCCCTGTGGACCCTCGCCCTCATCCCCGCGACGATCTTCCCCGCGAAGGTCATGCCCGAGCTGCTGGGGCTGCCGTACATCGTGATCGCCGGCGGCGCGGCCATGTTCTTCGGAGCGCTCGCGGTACGGCTGATCGTTACGCGGACACGTTCCGCGGCCCGGGCCGTGTTCTTCGCGTCTATCGCCCACCTGCCGCTGGTGCTGCTGGCGATGACGGTGGAGGCGGTGCTGCGGACGCTGCTGTAGGGCCTATGGCCGACTCCCTGCTCAGGATCATCGACGCGAACGCCAACCGCGCCCGCGAGGCGCTGCGGGTGATGGAGGACGTCGCCCGGTTCGTGCTGAACAGCACGGAGCTTTCGAAGGGGCTCAAGCACCTGCGGCACGACTTCCAAGGGGCCGTCGAGCTCCTGCCCGCCGACCGCCTGCGGCTGCTGGCGGCGCGAGACACGCCCGGGGACGTTGGTACGGTCATCAAGACGCGGCCCGAAATGTGCCGGGAGGGCGTGGCACGGATTGCCGCGGCCGCGGGGTCGCGACTGACCGAGGCGCTGCGGTCGCTGGAAGAAGCGGCGAAGGCACTTACGGCCCCGGGGGCGGCGGCGGCGTTCGAGCAGGTGCGGTACCGCGCGTATACCTGGGACCAGCGGCTGGCCCTTGCGTTGGGGGCGTTCGACCGGAGAAGGCAGTGGCGGCTCTGCGTGCTGATCACCGAGTCGCTGTGCCGGGTGCATGGCTGGCAGGAGGTGGCCCGGCTTGCCCTTGAGGGCGGGGCCGACTCCCTGCAGCTGCGTGAGAAGACGCTCGACTCTCGCGAACTGCTAGAACGCGCCCGCATCCTGGTGCAGCTCGCTGCTCCGCACGGTGCCGCGGTGATCGTGAACGATCGGCCCGACATCGCCCTCCTCGCCGGCGCTCAGGGCGTGCACGTTGGCCAGACCGATCTCCACGTGCACGAGGTGCGGCGCATCACGGGGTCCCGCCTGCTTGTGGGAGTTTCGACTGAGAACATGGAGCAGGCGGTCGCGGCCGTGGAGGCGGGGGCGGACTACTGCGGCGTGGGGCCGATGTTCCCGACGACCACGAAGGGCAAGCCGCGCATCGTGGGTCCGCAGTACCTCAAGGACTATCTGCGGGACGAGCGGACGCGGGAGGTGCCGCACCTGGCGATCGGCGGGATTACCGCCGAGAACATCGGACGGCTCCTCGAGGTGGGCGTGCGGGGCGTGGCGGTGTCGTCGGTGGTGTGTGGAGCGGAGGATCCGGCGGCGGTGTGCCGGAGATTGGTTGGGGCGATTTCCACAGCGCCGGTGTCGGGGCCCTGAGGTCTACTGCTGCACCACCGTGGAGCGGCGGGGTACGCGGGCTACCTTCCTGACGTGCGTCTGATCACCTGGAACATCCTGCACGGCGGCGGGCCCAAGCGGCTGCCGGAGATCATCCTCTCGCTGCTGGCCCACAAGCCCGACGTGGTGGTTTTGACCGAGTTCCGAGTGACGCGGGGCAGCTCGATCCGCGGCGTGCTCAACGACCATGGGCTGGAGTTCCACCTCACCTCCCGCAGCACGTCGCGCGTCAATGGGATCCTGATAGCCTCGCGCGTGCCGCTGCTGCCGGTTCTGATCGCGGGCGCACCGGAGAATGGGCGCTGGCTCGCCGCGAGGCTGCCGGAGCAGAACCTGACCGTCGCGGGCGTCCATGTGCCCGATGACGCCGACGCGCCGGGGAAGCGCTCGTACTGGGAGTTCCTGCTTGGCGCCGCCGAATTGTGGAAAACTACGGACGCGGTGATCCTCGGCGACTTCAACACCTCGCGCCGGGGGCTCGACGGCGGGCCCAAGTCGCAGCGGTGCACGAAGCAGCTCGAGTCGCTGCTGGGTCGGGGGTACGTGGACGCGTGGCGCTCGCGGAACCCCGACAAGGCCGAGTACTCGTGGTTCAGTCACGACGGCCAGGGGTGGCGGATCGACGCGGCGTACCTGTCGCCGCCACTCGCGGAAAGGCTGCAAAATGCGTGGTATTCACAGTTTGAGCGCGAGGCAGGGCTGTCGGACCACGCGCCGCTGCTAGTGGACCTGAGCCCGGCGGCGCTCGCCCATGGCGTGGGGTGCGCGAGCGCGGGGATGCCCAATCACCGGCACAAAGCGGGGCTTTTCGGAGGGGCGGCGTCCCCCACCGGCTGAGAAACCAGCGCATTTCCCTTGAAACTGTGCAGGTGCGGCAGGGGGAGCGCCGAAAAAGTGCTTGAAATCGGGGGTTTTCCACCCCCGGCACCTTGCTGACCTGCCGCGGCGCTGATACAACGCGGCACAGCACTCGCGGAAAACGTGTGGTTTTTCGGAGAGAAACCCCTTCCTTTACGGAGAAAGACAGATGGCGAAGAAAGCGAGCAAGAGCACGGCCAAGGCCGCCCCCAAGCCGGCCAAGATCACCCCCGCGTCCAAGCAGCGCAAGAAGACGGAGATCTTCACGCTGATCGCCGACAACGTCGGGATCAGCCGCAAGCAGGTCGCCGGCGTGTTCGACGTGCTCGGCCGCATGATGGCGGCGGACCTGGCCAAGCCCAGCGCCAGCCAGAACCGCGTGTTCGTGGTGCCCGGCATGATGAAGGTGCAGTCGATCTACAAGGCCGCCACCAAGGCCGCGCAGAAGCCCAACCCCTTCAAGCCCGGCGAGATGATGACGGTGAAGGCGAAGCCCGCCCGCACCGTGATCAAGATCCGCCCCCTCAAGGGCCTGAAGCAGATGGTGTGAGTGGCCTGAGGCTCACCCCATCAGTGATGTGCTGAACGCAACGCCGTCCGGAAGGGCGGCGTTGTTGTTTCGGGAGCTGGCAAGTGAGGGATTGAGGGAGTGGGAGGTCGCCCGTCAATCCTTCAATGATCACTGGCCAGCGGAGGACGGGGTCTCGCCGAGGCCGTTCCGTAGAACGTCGGCTGCCTTCTCGAGCGTGCTCTTCACCCTGATCAGCTCGTCAGCCAGCATCTGCTCGCTGCGACGTGCGATGGCCGCGTTGATGCCTGGCAGGATCCACGAGCTGTAGCCGGAGTCCTCGTCGGGGGCGGCGTAGCTGTTGCGGAACCAAGGGCGGTCCGGGAGCCCCTCGGGCGTGAGCCAGAGCCGGTCGAGCCTCATCAGGTGGGCGTTGGCCGCGTGCGGGGGCAGGTTGCTCTTCTCGAACTCCGACCACGCCTGCTCGAACTGATCAGCGGCTTTGTGGAGTACGTCAAACGAAGCCGCGACGCCGGCGGTGTGGGGCGGGTAGATCGAAGCGGCGATCGTCTTCTCCTTGAGAACCGCCGCCTTGGCCCGGACGTCATTGGCCACCGGAGCAAAGTCGAGCGGGAGGCGCTCCTGGTACGCCAGCCGCTCCACTGTCTGCGCCGTCACCCGCGCCACCATCCGCGCTGATTCGTAGTCGGTCCCCACCGTCTTCCAGTACCACGGCAGCGTGTCGTATGCGGAGTGGTACGAGTTCCCCTTCGAGCCGCTGCCGCCCATGGAGCAGCTGGGAACACCGGCGTGGCAGAGGAACGCGACGTGGTCGCTGCCGCCGCCGAGGTCGCCGAAGGGCGGGATGCCGTCGCTGGTCTTGGTGCGTTCGCGCCACGCGTCGAGGACGGTTTTTCCCGCCTGTTTGGGCTGAGGGACGCTGGAGGCCGCGTCGGCGATGACCCTGCGGAGGCTGGGAGAGGCGGCGCTGCCGAAGTCCAGGCCCATGGAGGCCATGTCGAGGTTGATGTAGGCGATGCCGTTCTTCGTGAGCTCGTCGCGGTGGGCCTCAACCCATTCGCTGGAGCCGATGATGCCGAACTCCTCGGCGTCCCACGCGGCGAACACGATGGTCCGGAGCGGGCGCTCGCCTTTTTTCTCGAGCTCGGCGAAGGCACGGGCGCACTCCATCATGGCAATGGTGCCCGCGAGGGGGTCCGCGGCGCCGTTGTTCCAGGCGTCATGGTGGCAGCCGACGATGACCAGCTGCTCGGGGTAGGTGCTGCCCTCGATGCGGGCGATGACATTCGAGGCCTTCTTAACTACGCGCTTCTGTTCGACCTTCAGCCGCACCTTGAGCTCGTCGCCGCCTTCAATGCGGTAGGTGAAGGGCAGGCCACCCTGCCAACCTTCAGGCACGGCCTCGCCGGTCATACGCGAGAGGATCTCATTTGCCGCTGCGTAGGACGCGGGCTGCACGGGGATGCGGGGCAGCGCGACCTCGCTCTCTTTGAGGCGCTCGGCCTCTTCTGTCGCGGGCCTGCCCGGGGTGAGGGGGTCGCCCTGCCAGGGCAGCGTCACGATCGAGCCGCGCTGGATGCAGCAGTCGTTGGCGTAGCCGCCCTCGGGGTACACCAGGCCCTTCATGTACCCGCTGTCCGCGGGGTCGGTGTAGATGATGAGGCCGGCGGCTCCCGCGGCCTCGGCGAACTTGGCTTTGTAACCGCGGTAGTTGCCGCCGTAGCGTGCCAGGACGATCTTGCCTTTGACGCTGACGCCCATCGCCGCGAGCTTCTCGAAGTCCGCCTTGGTGCCGTAGTTGGCGTAGACAACGCCGGCCGTGACCTCCCCACTGCCGCTGTAGGCGTTCCAGCCGAAGCCGATCTTGGCGCTGTCGGGGTCGCCGCGGACGGGTTTCTCGGCGAGGTCGAGGGTGAGACGCTCGGGGGCGATCACTTCCAACTCGGCGGCGATGGGCTCGCAGAGCAGCGGGTAAAAGTCCCATACCTCGGTCTTGAGGCCAAGGCCCTCAAAGCCCGCGCGAAGCTTCTCCACGACGCGGGCGCTGCCCTCGGTGCCGGCGATGTGGGGCTCCTTCGCGAGGTCCATGTGCCAGGCGCGGAGGGCCTCGGGCGTGATGAGGTCGTTGATGGCCACGCGCAGGTCAAGGCGGCCAAAGTAGCCCTTGATGGTCGCGTCGTGCTCGCGGGGGACCCCTTCGTGCACGAGTGGGCTGGGCGCGTCGCCGGGCTGTCCAAGGGCCAGCATCACACACATCGCCGTGGTCAGCATGCCGCTACGGGTACCACCCCCCGGCGCACGCGTCAACTACCATCGCTCATGCTCATCAACCGGGCCCGCCCCGCGTCCGTCGCCCTCGAGACCACGCTGCTGCTGCACGGCGTGCCCAGGGGCCAGGGGGAGCCCCTCGCGTACGAACTCGCCCGCATCGTGCAAGATCGTGGCGCTCACCCGTTGCTGGTGGGGGTGGTGGCCGGGCGGCCGACGGTGGGGCTGACAAACGAAGAGCTGACGGCGCTACTCGCGGCCGACGGGGTGCCGAAGGCCAACTCTTCGAATCTCGGGGTGTTCATCGCGCGCGGGCGGCACGCAGCGACCACGGTGAGCACGACGATGGAGCTCGCGGCCGCGGCGGGCGTGCAGGTGTTCGCGACGGGTGGGCTGGGCGGCGTGCACCGCGGGTATGGGGAGCACCTGGATATCAGCGCCGACCTCGCGGCCTTCACACGCTTTCCGGTTGCGGTCGTCACCAGCGGCGTGAAGTCGATCCTCGACGTGGAGGCAACGCGGGAGGCACTCGAAACGCTCGGGGTGCCGGTTATCGGATGGCAGACGGACCGGTTTCCTGCGTTCTACCTGCGGGAGAGCGCGGCCGGCGTGGACGCCCGGTTCGATGACATCGGCGAGCTTGCCGCGTACGTGCGGCATGAGCTCGCCCGCACGGGTCGGGGGATCGTGGTGTGCAATCCGATCCCGGCGGCGAGTGAGCTCCCGCGGGCCGATTGGGACCGCTGGCTGGCGGAGGCGATCAACGAGGCCGAGCGGGCGGGTATTGCAGGCCGGGAGACG
>Ga0196973_1000336_pt1 | contig 11632 bp, 6 predicted proteins | sample S1_513CmetaG_FD_155457 | JGI IMG/M metagenome (GOLD analysis project Ga0196973, IMG submission 155457) | Soil microbial communities from Anza Borrego desert, Southern California, United States - S1_5-13C | ecosystem: Environmental > Terrestrial > Soil > Desert | place: USA: California | collected...
TTCGGCGCGGGCGCGCAGTCGGGCTCTCGTGCGCGCATCGCCGAGGCTCGCCCAGGCGAGCAGCAGGCGCGAGCCCGGCACGCTTCGCAGCAGCTCGGCCCAGAGCGCGAAGACCTCCGGGTTGAGCTTGGCCACGTTGTTGAGGCTGCCGAAGGTGACGCGGCCTTGCTTCTCTGCCGGCAGCGGCGCCACCTCGGGCGCGTCCTCGGGCGGCATATAGGCGACATAGCCGGGCTCGAGGCGGAGGATGCGCTCGCTATAGAAACGCTCGTCCTCGGGCCCGATCTGATGGCGATCGGCGATCAGGTAGTCGATCTGCGCAAGCCCCGTGGTCGCGGGATATCCGGCCCAGCTTGCCTGCAGCGGCGCCGGTTTTTGCGCGAAGACGCCGAGGCGATGCGCGCCGGTATGGCCCGAGAGATCGACGAGGATGTCGACCCGGTCGGCGCGGATGCGGCGGGCGAGGTCGCGGTCGTCGAGGCCGGCCGTCTCGACCCAGCGATCGGCGGCAAGGCGCAGGCGCCGGGTCATGAGGTCGCCCGTGCCGCCGCCGGAATAGCAGATGGTTTCGAGCCGGGCGGGGTCGCGATGGACGAGCACGGGCAACAGAAAGAAGCCGACCGGGTGGCGGGAGAGATCGGCGGAGACATAGCCCAGGCGCAGGCGCCGCTCGGGATCGCGTGAGCGATCGGGACCGCGTGAGCGATCGGGATCTGGCGGCAGAGCCGGCGACGAGGCGTAGCGGCGGGCCCAGTCGAGATGGCGGGCGAGCAGCGTCTCGGGCGAGACCTGGCTGTAGGCGAGCTGCAGGAGCCGGTTGCTGGCGAGCGCCGGCTGCTCGGGCAGCAGGGCTTCGGCGCGTGCGAACCAGCGCGCCGCGGCGTCGTTGTCGGCGCCGCTGCGATAGAGGATGGCCAGCGCGTTCAGCGCGGGCGCGAGCAGCGCGGGGGCGAGCATCGGGAAGAGCGCGATGGCGCGCTTCAGGCCCGGCTCGGCCTGGCCGGGAGCGCGTGCCGTCAGCAGCTGGCCTAAGTTGGTGGCGGCATCGAGGGCGGCGGGATCGAGCGCCAGCGCGCGGCGATAGGAGGCGATCGCCGGCGCCGCGAGGCCAGCATCGGTCGCGACGCGAGCGCCGCTGGCGACGCCAGCGTCGCTCGCGATGCCGAGATTGATCCAGGCGGCGATCTGGGATGGTGCGAGCGCGAGCGCGCGTCTGAGCATGGTCTCGGCGGCGCCGGGCCGGCCGTGCCCGGTCGTCTGCGCGGCGAGGTTGATCCAGGCCTCGACGAAATCCGGCGCGACGCCGAGCGCACGCGCGATCCAGCCGGGCTTGCCGGCGTGGCGCCCGAGCGCTTCGAGCGCGAGAGGATCGGCGGGGTTCGCGCATAGATGCCGGCGCAGCCCGGTCGCGGCGGGATCGGTCATCTCGGGCTGGATTTCGTTCTTTCACGATCGCCCTGCTCTTCCCAGAGCCGGCGATACTGCGCCTCGACGGCGCGCGCATAGGCGGCGGCATCGAGCAGCGGCGAGGCTTCGAGGCGGGCGCGCAAGGTCGCGCGCAAGGCGGCGCGGCGCTGAGGCTGGGCGGCGAGCGCCAGCACCTTGGCGAGATAATCGGCCTCGTCGGAGGCCGCGAGCTCGGCGAGGCCGATTGTCTCGAGCATCGAGGCGCAAGCGCGGCCGACGAAGCGCCGGCCCTTGAGGGTGATCACCGGCACGCCCATCCACAGCGCCTCGTAGGTGGTGGTGGCGCCGTTGAAGGGGAACGGGTCGAGGGCGATGTCGGCGGCGCCGATGACGGCGAGATGGGCTTCGAGATCCTCGTCGCCGGCATGGAAGACGAGGCGCCCGGCGAGCGCGCCGGCCCGATCGCGCCAGCGCGCCTGGATCAGGGGATCGCCGAAGCGGTCGCGATATTTGAGGAGGAGGCGCGCCTCGGGCAGGCGCCGCAGGATCTCCATCCAGAGATCGATGACGCGGTCGTTGAGCTTGGCCGGGTTGTTGGCGCAGACGAGGAGAAGCGGCGCTTCGGCGCCCGGCGCGCGCGGCGCGACCGCCACCTGGGGCAGCGCCTCGTGCAGATAGAAGGAAGGCAGACGCAGGATGCGCTCGACGAAGCGCTCCTCGCCGCCTTCCGGCATCGTCGCCTCGTCGCCGAGCACGGCATCGATCTCGCCGAGCCCGCTGGTGGTGAGGTCGTGCATGGCGAGCTGCAGCGGCGCCGTGCGATGGGTGGCGAGGCTGAGACGGTTGTCGGGCGTGTGGCCGGCGAGGAAGACCAGGAGATCGAGGCGGTCGGCGCGGAGGCGCTCGGCGAGCGCGTCGTCGTCGAGATCCTGCGTCATCCGCCACGCGGCCGCGGCCGCCTTGAGGCGCCTGACGATGCGGTCCTCGCCGGCGCGGCCGGCATAGAGGAAGACCTCGACGGCGCCCGGGTCGTGATGCTCGATCAGCCCGACCAGGTTGCGGCCGACCGGATGGTCGTGGAGATCGGCCGAGAGATAGCCCACGCGCAGCCGGCTTCGGGGCGCGCCCGGCTTTGCCGATGCCGGCGCGGGAAAGCGCTGCTGCAGCGCCCCCGGGCGCGCAGGCAGCGCCCTCGGGCGCGCAAGCAGCGCCCCCCAGCGCCGGTTGAGGCGGAAGATCTCCTCGCTGGCGGCACGGGGATCGTAGTGGAGCGTGAAGGCGAGGCTCTCGATGAGCACGGGATGCGCCGGCGCCAGCGCCAGCGCGCGGCGATAGAAGGGGATGGCGGCGATCAGCGGATCGCCGTCGCGCAGCACATCGGCGAGGTTGGCGGCGGCATCGGCGGCGGGCGCGAGCGCCAGCGAGCGGCGATAGGCGGCGGCGGCTTGCGCCGAGCGCGCGCGGGCGACGCCGAGATTGAACCAGGCCGAGGGCTCGTCGGGCTTGAGCGCCAGCGCCGGGCGCAGCATCGCCTGGGCGGCGGCAGGGCCGAGCCGGGCGGCGAGGTTGATGCGCGCATCGACGAGCGCGGGCGCGACGGCGAGCGACCGGGCGAGCCAGCGCGGCGCGTGCGCGAGGCCGCCGAGCGCGGCCAGCGCCGGGGCGAGATCGGGGCTAAGCGCGAGGTCGCACCGGCAGAGGCGGATCGTGTCGTTCACTCAACGCTCCGCCAGCGCCGCGTCGATCCAGCGGCTCCAGATTTTCGCGCGCGCCTCCCAGGTGGCGGTGGCCAGGAGCTGGCGGCGCTGCGCGGCAAGCCTGGTCGCCAGCGCCTCGGGCTCGGCGAGGAAGGGAATGACGGCATCGGCGAAGCGCCTGGCGTAGAGCGCCGGATCCTCGGCCGGCGGCACGAGCTCGGCCAGGCCCTGGGCGGTCTCGGCGAGCGCGCCGAGATCGCCGAGCACGGCAAGGCAGCCTGCCGCCATCGCCTCCAGCGCCGAGGTGCAGAAGGTCTCGGGGAATGTGGAGGGATAGGCGAAGCAGAGCGCGCGCTTGAGCGCCTGGGCGAGCGCGGGCTGCGCGACCTGGCCCTGATAGTCGACGCCGTCGGTCGCCCGGCAGCGCCGGTAGAGGTCGCGATAGGCATCCTGGGATTCCTCGACCTGGTAGACGGCGAGGCTGGAATGCACGCTCAGGCGCGCCTGCGGCACGGCAGCGCGGATCAGCGGGAAGGCATCGAGCAGCACCTCGAGGCCGCGGAACGGCGTCGAGGTGTAGATCAGCCTCGGCTCGCGCTTGGATGCGAGCACGGGCTCGCCCTCGGCGAAGAGCGCCTGGAAGGCCGGCGCCATCGCATTGCCGATGACGATGCCCGGAGGATCCTCGCCGAAGCTCGAGCGATAGGCGCGCGCCTGCCAGTCGGAGACGAAGACGACGCGATCCCACTGCCGGCGCGTCTCGGGCTCGGCGAAGGCGGCGATCGCCGGCTGGTCGACATCGTGCTGGGTCCAGAGCACGCGGAGCGCGCCGGGGCCGATATGCAGGCGCAGCGCCCGGGCGACCTCGGGATCGGGATCGTTGAGGACGATGACGGCATCGGCGCCGGCGAAGAGCCCGAAGCCGCCCAGGCCTGAGAGGCAGTCGACGCCGTCGATGCGCGCCGGGCTTCGCGTCATCGTCACGGTGCGCACCTCGTGGCCGGCGCGGGCAAGCGCACGCGCGAGATAGCAGAGCGCCGATTGCGAGCCGCCGAGCGGGCGCTCTTCGGGCGTGTCGACGCGATAGTCCCAGGCGATGCGGTCGAGGAAGGCGAGGCGCGCCATGAGCGGGTTTTAGCGCAACACCGAGGCCGCTTGCGCACGAGACGAGCCGCGCTCGCGCCAGAGACGGCCGAACGCCGCCTCGAGGCTCGCCGCATAGGCCTTGCCGTCGATCAGCGGCGATCGGGCGAGGCGTTCGGGGATCTCGCGGCGGAGCCGGGCGCGGCGGTCGCCGTCCCCGGCCAGCGCCACGGCGCGCTCGACATAATCGGCCGCGGAGGCGGCGATCAGCTCCTCGAGGCCGAGAGGACCTAAGATCGCCGTGGTGGTGCGGCCGATCGCGGCCCGGCAGGCCAGCGTCACCACCGGCACGCCCATCCACAGCGCCTCGAAGGTCGTGGTGGCGCCGGAGAAGGGAAAGGGATCGAGGGCGATGTCGATGGCGCCGTAGCGCTCGAGATGGACATGCCCGGTCTCGGGCGCGGCGGCGAAGACCAGGCGCTCCGGATCGCCGCCGGCCTCGGCGATCAGCCTGCGCAGGCGCGCGACGAGCTCGGGGTCGCCATAGGCGGTGCGATATTTGAGGACGAGGCGCGCCTGCGCCAGGCGCGCGAGGATGCCGGCCCAGCTGCGGAGCACGGCGTGCGAGAGCTTGGCGGGGTTGGAGAAGGAGCCGAAGACGATGCCGGCGGGATCGGGGCGATGCGCCGCCGGCGGGCGGTCGGGCGCGAGGAAATTATAGAAGAGCGGAAGCCTGAGCAGGCGGTCGCCGCCGGCATGGCTTCGGGCGGCGCCCTCGTCGCGGGCGGCGCCCTCGTCGCGGGCGGCGTCACCGTCGCGAGCGGCGTCACCGTCGCGGGCGGCGTCTTCGTCGCTCTCGGGGTGCAGCCAGCGATCGGTGATCCAGGCATCGATCGCGGGCGCCTCGCCCTCGCCCATGCCGCTGGGGCCGCCATCATGCATGGCGACCTGCACCGGCGCGGCGCGCCATGCCGCGACCAGCGGGCGGTTGAGATCGAAGCGTCCGGCAGCCGAGACCAGGATGTCGATCGAGTCGGCGCGGATCAGGCGCGCGATGTCGCGATCGGAGAGCGGGGCGACGCTGCGCCAGAGATCGGCCTGGGCGCGAAACCAGCGGCTGGCCGCATCGGCGCGGGCGGCGGTGTCGTAGGCGGCAAGCCAGGTGAGGCGGCGGTCGCGATGGGCGAAGAGGGCGGCGAGGTTGCAGCCGACCGGGTGATCGCCGAGATCGGAGGAGAGGATCCCGATGCGCAAGCAGCGCTCGGGCTCGACATCCGGCGCTGCGATCGCGGCGGGGATTCTCGGCCCGTAGCGGCGGATGAAGGCGCTCATCGTCTCGCCGGCGCGCGCATCGTCGTCGTCGCGATAGAGGCCGAGGCAGAGCGTGTTGCGCGCCGCATCGGCGAAATCCGGCATCAGCGCCAGCGCCTTCCGGTAGGCGGCGAGCGCTTCTTCGGCGCGGCCCTGGCCGCTCAGCGCATTGCCGAGATTGTTCCAGGCGGCGGCCAGCGCCGGGGCGAGCGCCAGGCTTCGCGCCGCGGCGCGAGCCGCCCGGCTCAGCGCGCCCTCGCGCTGGAGAGCGACGCCGAGATTGAGCCAGGCCTGGGTCATCGCCGGATCGAGCGCCAGCGCGCGGCGGAAGGCGGGCGCGGCGGCGGGATGTCCGAGCCGCGCGAGAATGGTGCCGAGGTTGAAGCGCAAGCCCGGCTGATCGGGCGCGAGCGCCAGCGCGCGCAGGACCGCCAGGGCCGCCGCCGGGCTCGAGGCCAGGGCATCGAGCACCACGGCGATCTGGGCATGAGCGGGCGCGAAGCCGGGCGTCAGCGCCAGGCGCCGGCGATAGGCTTCGGCCGCCGCCGCGAGATCGCCGTGCTGGCGCGCGCTCTCGGCCCTTGCCCAGAGGCTCTCCGCCGTCGCCGTCACGGGATTGCCCGCGGCCGTGGGGCGAGCCTCATGGCCGGCGCTCGCGCGCGCTGTATTCCTGCCAGAGCCGGCGGAACATCTGCAGGAGAGCCGCGGCATGCGCTTTGCCGTCGGTGAGCGGCGAGGCCTCGAGGCGCTTGGGGATCTCGGCGCGAAGCCGGGCGAGGCGGTGGCGATCCGGCGCCAAGGCGACGGCGCGCTCGACATAATCCGCCGGCGAGCGGGCGACGAGCTCCTCGAGGCCGAGAGGGCCTAAGATCGCCGCGGTGGTGCGCCCGATCGCGGCCCGGCATGCCAGGGTGAGCACGGGCACGCCCATCGACAGCGCCTCGAAGGAGGTGGTGACGCCGGAGAAGGGGAAGGGATCGAGCGCGATGTCGATCTCGGCGTAGCGCTCGAGATGCGCTTTGGTGTCCTCGGTGGCGGCGAGGAAGCGGAGGCGATCGCCTTGCTCGGCGCCGATCGCGGCGAGGATGCGGGCGCGGACCCCGGGATCGCCGTAGAAGCCGCGATATTTGAGGAGGAGCCGCGCCGCGGGCAGGCGCGTGAGGATCGCCCGCCAGGCGGCGAGCGTCGCCGGCGACAGCTTGGCGGGGTTGGAGAAGGATCCCAGCACGATGCCGGCCGCACCGGGACGATGCGAGGGCGCCTGCTGCCGGCTCGCCGGCGCCTGCTGCCGGCTCGCCGGCGGCGGGACGGGCTTGAGGAAGCTGCAATAGAACGGCAGGCGCAGAAGCCGGTCGCCGCCGGCCCGCTCTCCTTCGGGATGAAGCCAGCGGTCGGTGATCCAGCCGGCGATGGGCGGGTCTTCGCCCTCGCCGAGGCCGGAGGCGCCGCCGTCATACATGGCGAGCTGCACCGGCGCCGCCCGCCATGCCGCGACCAGCGGGCGGTTGCGGTCGAAGCGGCCGGCGAGCACGAGCAGCACGTCGATGCCGTCGGCGCGGATCTGCTCGGCGATCTCTCGGTCGGAGAGGGCGGCGACGTTGCGCCAGAGATCGACCTTGCCGCGAAACCAGGCGCTGACCGGATCATCGCTGGCGCCGGTGTCGTAGACGGCGAGGCCCATCTCGCTCGCATCGCGATGCTCGATCAGCCCGGCGAGGTTGCGCCCGATCGGATGGTCGCAGAGATCGGAGGTCAGCAGGCCGACAGCGAGGCGGCGCGCGCGCGACGGCGCCGTGGCGAGCGGGTCCGCCCTCCTTGGCAGCGGCGCGCGCGGGCCGTGGCGGCGGACGAAATCCCTCGCTGCCTCTCCCTGGCGTTCCTCGTCGTCATCGAGGTAGAGCCGGGCGCCGAGCCGATTGCGAGCGGCATCGGTGTAGCCGGGCTTGAGCGCGAGCGCGCGGTCGTAGCAGAGAAGCGCCTCCTCGATGCATCCCTGGCTCTTGAGCGCATTGCCGAGATTGAGCCAGGCCTCGGCATAGACAGGCACGAGCGCGAGCGCGCGCGCTGCCGCCTTCGCCGCCTCGCTCAAGGCCCCTTCGCGGTCGAGCGCATTGCCGAGATTGAGCCAGGTGCCGGCCTGGCCGGGGCCGAGCGCGAGCGTCCGGCGGAAGGCGGCGCCGGCGCCGGGCCGGCGGGTGGCGTAGAGAAGATTGCCGAGGTTGAAGAGAAGCTGCGGATGGTCGGGAGACAGATGCATGGCCCGTCGGGTTGCGCGGATCGCCGCCTCGGTTTGCGCCTGCGCTTCGAGCACGAGCGCGAGATTGGCATGCGCGGCCATGAAGCCCGGCATCAGCGCCAGCGTCCGGCGATAGGCGCCCTCGGCCTCGCCGAAGCGTCCCTGCTCGCGTGCCGCCTCGGCGCTGGCCCAGCTTCTCTCCGCGCTCCCGGTCACGATGCGAGGCTTCGCTGCGCGACGACGCGCCGCCACATGGTGCGGTAGGCGGCCTCGACCTCGCGCGCGAAAGCCTTGCCGTCGCAGAGCCGCGATGCCGCCATGCGTGCGCGCAAGCCGGCACGCAGCGCGGCCAGGCGCCGGCGGTCGGAAGCGAGCGCCACCGCCGCCTCGACATAGGCATCGGTGCCGGAGGCGGCGAGCTCAGGATAGCCCAGCGTCTTAAGGAAGGCGGTGCCGTAGCGGCCGAGCACGCGATCGCCGGTGAGGCTGATCACCGGCACGCCCATCCACAGCGCCTCGCAGCTGGTGATGACGCCGCCATAGGGAAAGGGATCGAGCGCGATGTCGATGTCGCGATAGGCCGCGAGATGATCGGCGCCGGCCCAGCCGCGCAGCTCAAGCCGCGACGGCGCGATGCCGTGGCGGGCGAAGGCCTGCTCGAGGCGGCGGGCGACGAGCGGATCGCCATAGGCGCGCGCGCGCAGGCTCAGGCGCGCCGCGGGCAGGCGCTCGAGGAGGCGCGCCCAGGTGGCGATGCAGCCAGGCGAGAGCTTGGCCGCCTGGTTGAAGCTGCCGAAGACGATGGCGCCATCGCCGCGGGCGGCGCCATCGCCGCGGGCGGCGGCGGCGTCGCGGGCGGCGGCGGCGTCGCGGGCGGCGGCGGCGTCGCGGGCGGCGTCGTCGCCGCGGGCACGCGCATCCGGCGTCGGTGTCAGCGGCTCGTAGACGAAGGCGAGATCGATGCGCAGCAGGGTCTCGCTGAAAGCCGCCTCCATGCCCGGCGGCGTCAGCACCTCGTCGCCGATGGCGAAACCGACGGCATCGAGGCCGAATGAGCCCATCAGCAGCAGGTTGACCTGCACCGGCGCCGGCGCTTGCGCCAGCGCCAGCAGGCGCGAGCCCCCCGGATATCCGACGACGTCGACGGCGATATCGATGCCGTCGGCGCGGATCCGCCGGGCGAGATCGGCATCGGCGAGATGAAAGCTCGGCACCAGGGCCGCCGCGCGCGCGAAGCGCTCGGTCACGTGATCGGCCGCGCCCGGCAGCACGTCGGAATAGCAGACGACCTCGACCTGGCTTCGATCATGCGCCTCGATCAGCGGCAGCAGCGACACCGCCGCGGTATGCAGGCGGAAGGAGTCGGCGCCGACATAGCCGATCCTGAGCCGGCGCTCGGGATCGCGAAAGCGATCGGGATCGCGAAAGCGATCGGGATCGCGATCGCGCAGCGGCGCGGCGGGAAGCGGCGGCGGCGCGTGGCGCGCGGCGAAGCGCCGGGCCTCGGCGAGCTCCTGCACAGGCCCGACGCCCTCGGCGAGACGCAGCGCGCCGATCAGATTGGCATGGGCGCGAGGCGAGCCGCCTCCGTCGACGGCCTTGCGGAACGCCGCGAGCGCCGCCGCCGCCTCGCCGGCTTCCAGGCGAAAAAGCCCGAGATTGTTCCAGGCCTCGGCATGCCGGGGGTTGAGCGCGAGCGCGCGCGCCGTCACCCGCGCCGCCTCGCCCAGACGCACCTTGCCCTGAAGCACGGCACCGAGATTGAGCCAGGCCGGCGCCATCGCCGGATCGAGCACGAGCGCATGATGGAAGACACGCTCCGCCTGGGCCTGCCCAAGGCCGAGAAGCACGGTCGCGAGATTGCACGCGATCAGCGCATGCCCCGGATCGAGCATGGCAGCGCGCCGCATCGGCGCCAGCGCCTGCGGCAAGGCGCCCAGGATCTGCAAGACCAGCGAGAGATTGCCGTGGCCGGCAGCGAAGCCCGGCACCAGCGCCAGGGTCCGGCGATAGGAGGCGATCGCTTCGCCGAAGCGCGCCGCCTCGCGCGCCGCCTCGGCGCGCGCCCAGCATGCCTCTGCCGTCTCCATCAAGCGAGCGTCCTCGCTCACGAGCGAAGGTCTCCGCTCATGCCCCTGCCGTCTCCATCAAGCGAGCGTCCTCGCTCACGAGCGAAGTCTCCGCTCATGCCCCTGCCGTCTCCATCAAGCGAGCGTCCTCGCTCACGAGCGAAGTCTCCGCTCATGCCCCTGCCGTCTCCATCAAGTGAGCGTCCTCGCTCACGAGCGAAGTCTCCGCTCATGCCCCTGCCGTCTCCATCAAGTGAGCGTCCTCGCTCACGAGCGAAGTCTCCGCTCATGCCCCTGCCGTCTCCATGGCGACGGAGATTAGACGAGTCAGGCCCGGCGCTTGGACGACCGGGCGCCTTCGCTCGGGGGAAGAGCGCGCAACCGCGGCTGAGGCTTGCCGAGCGAAGACGCCCGGTCGCCGAGGAACACCCGGTTCGACGGCACCGCCGGCGGCGAAGGCTGGATCTGCAGCCCGCGCCCCGAAGCCTCGACCCTGGCGCCGTCATAGACGGCGAGCACATCGGGAAGGATCGCCTTCATGCGATAGGCGAAGGCCGCGGTCGAGCGATACGCAGCCCCGAATTGCTGCATCAAGACCGCCCACGGGATCTCCAGCGGACGCTCCAGACGCGGCAGCCGATGCGCCAGCCACACATAGACATCGAGGCAGAGCGGCGAGCCTTTTAGGTATGCAATCGCTCTTGGGTCGAGAGGGACGGCATGATCACGCAGATGTTCATAAAACTGCTCGGTCAGCGTGATCGCCTTGGGAAAGATCCCGCCCTCCTCCGCCGCCCACAGATGCAAGCCGCCCTCGACCAGATGCTGGTCCTGGATCAGGCTCTCCTTGGCCTCGACATCGTCCCACTGGAAGGTGAACTGGCAGCGCGAGATGCGCAGCGCCTGCTCGCGGATGTGACGGATCGAGCCTCTAGGACCACCGGTCACCGGCATGCCGAGCGAGCGGATCCACGCCGTCATCGACTTGCCCAGCGACACCTGGCGCGACTTGACCCCCTCGCTCATCAGATAAACCAGGATGAGCCTGGCCTTGGCGCCGTAAGGCACGCCCACCACCTTGACCTTGCCGTCCGTCACCACCGCCCCCGGCGTGATGATCAGATGGAACTTGCCGTTCGAGCGCACCCAGCGCGACTCGTCGTTCTCCGGGCGCATATGCGGCAGACCCGCCAGGCAGAAACCCGCATGCAGATAGGAGATGTCGTCCTCATAGGCCGACATGATCGTGCGCGCCGCCCCCAGACGCTTGAGCTCCTGGCGCGAGGCGTTGCGCAGACGCGCCTCCTCCGCCATCCGCTCGAAACCCTGCAACAGCAACTGCTCGTGTATCCGCGCCACGAAATCCCTCGAACCGGAAAACCAAACCCCCCGCAACCCACCCGCGACCGAAGACGGCCGCTCGCCCCGAACACCGCAAAACCACCCTATCGCGCCGCCGCCGCCTTCCAAGCCCCCTTCCAAGCCCCCGCCCGCCTCATCCCCGATAAACTCGCTTGTCCACGCTGAGTCTGTGATGGGGAGAGACCGCGCAAAGCGCGACCACCGACGGACGAAGACCACGGACGAAGACCACGGACGCGGCGATCACGCGGATCGCTCCAGCCGAAGCGATGACGCTTCGGTACGCGGTCCACGCGCCGCGACGTCTCAGCCCTCGCCTCCCAGCACCGCGACGTCGGCTTCAGCTCGAACTGTCGCAATGCCTCGGCCTTATCCCCCGCCATCCACGCTGAATCGCTAACCCCCTCCCCCGCCCCGATAGAGGAGATACAGGTCTTCCTATAGGACCTGCTCACCGATGCAGCGTG
>Ga0196973_1000350_pt1 | contig 11445 bp, 17 predicted proteins | sample S1_513CmetaG_FD_155457 | JGI IMG/M metagenome (GOLD analysis project Ga0196973, IMG submission 155457) | Soil microbial communities from Anza Borrego desert, Southern California, United States - S1_5-13C | ecosystem: Environmental > Terrestrial > Soil > Desert | place: USA: California...
AGCTAAGACAGGAAAGTTTGGAACATTAGCCGAATTTTTTGGACATTCAGATTTCAAAGAGTATCAAAATGCAATCCTTATTCCCATTGATCCAAAGCAAGAAGCAACAGCAATAGCGACAATGAACAATGAAGCGAAAAGTGAATACAATATCTTTGTAAATAACTGCGGCCATGCTGTTAATAATACTTTAACTCTCTTGGGCATTTCAACATTTAGTCCAAAAAGCTGGAGTAGTGGTTCGATTTATAATCTTGCTCGGGCGGCTCAACCAAACGACATGTACATAGATATTAAGATGGCAAACCATAAGAAAATTATTATGACTATTACAAAATAATTTTTAGCTAATGCGATTTTCACTTTTAATTGCGCTTTTTTTGATAAGTTGTAATGCTGACGTGAATACGGTCGATCCACAGGCCAGCTCTAGCATAGAAAATTCAAAGAAGGATAGTTTCTTCATTCAGGAATACAATTCGACCAGCAGATTTGCTGATGTCAAGGAAGCGTGGGTAGAATACAAATGGAAAAATGAAGCAAGTCTTTTTAGTAAATCTAAAGTCAGAACAACGGGAGTTCAACTAAATATCAAAGTCAATGATTTTAAAAACCCGGAGTTTGATGAAAATGAATATTTTATAACTTGGGAAATGGTAGTTCCCGGCATTGGCACTATAGGAACAGGCAATGGCGTTTACTCGTTATCTATCAATACCGGAAGAGTGCCTGATAGCGTGAAGATCGAAGTTAAAAAGCGAGTCGGTGATAGCTATTTGGTTACTGACTCATTCAATTTATACCGGAAGTAATTGTTTGGAAATAGGTCTCTCTCATTGGTCGTCGGCAAGTACCGCGCCGAGCCATTGCAGCCGAACGGATACCACTCATGTCACTCTGTATGCATCCGTACCGCTGCACCGCCCTTCGGGTGCTCAGCAACTTGTCACGGTACTTGCAGCTCCTCCCGCTTCGTTCGGGCAGCTCTCTGTGTCGTGCAGACGGCTGCGCTGCGCTAGCTTAGCAATAGCTTCACCTGGGTTCCGTTTACCACCTCCCTCACTTGCCCAGCGCATGTGCGCTTGCTACGCTCCATTCCTTACAAGCGGACACATGCCCTGATGCAAGGCTTATCGTGGTTCCGCTACCTTAAAACTCATCGCAGCCCTCTGCATGCCACCCGCTGCCTCATAATGTGCTCGCCTGGGAAGCCGCAGAGCTGCGTTCGAGCCACGCTGGCACAAAATCCTTCACGTATAGCTTCGCTATCCAAAGCAGCATGGTTCTCACTGTGCAGGTACCATTCCCTTCGGTCATTACCTCTACCTGCGCCAGCCTGCAGCACTCGCGGCCGCTTCTGGTCGTTCCTCCCGCTAGCGTCCTTACCGGCTCGCGAATTATTCTGTTATACGGTTGGGCGTCCTGTGTATTGATTCTCTTTGACTCTAGGCAAAATAAAAAAGCCGAAAGTTAGTTTTCGGCTTTTATCAGTATCTATCCGTGTGCCATCTGCTGTTTACAGAGTGCACTGATTGTGGATTCGTGTTTACGATCCGAAACGTTGTTTTTAACGGAGCCCAAGGCATTTTTAAATTGGGTGCTGTCGATGAGCAGTTCAACTATGTGAGCAACAACAGCGGTTTTGAGCAGGTGGGAAGCAATGAAGAGTTTAAAGAACATCTACAGAATAATCTCGGTGTCGATAAGAGCGGGTATTTGTATATCTATGTCAGCAATGAAACGCCGAACATTAGCGTGTTTTTTGACAATTTACAAGTGACGCACACTAAGGGGCCGTTAATCGAAGAGAACCATTACTACCCATTCGGATTGGCGATGGCAGGAATTAGTAACAGAGTATTGATACTCAACCGAGGTGGACCGAATCGGATAAAGTACAATGGATACGAACAGCAGCGTGAGGAGTTTTCGGATGGGTCGGGGCTAGAGTGGTATGACTACAAGCACCGATTTTACGATAATCAAATTTGCAGGTTTTTTGTGCAGGATAGATTGGCGACCGACTATGTTTACTACTCTCCCTACCAATTCGCCGGAAACGAAGTGCCGAATGCGATAGACTTAGACGGCTTAGAACCGGTTCGCCAAATTGTCGACCTAGCCACAAAAACAGCTCAAAATCCAAAAGGCCCAGCCGCTGTTGCTCTCGGTGTTGTTATTGGGACAGGTACTTTCGCTAAGAAGGCAGGCGAAGGGTTGTTGAATTTATTTAAAGATCCTCCGTCACTTACAACTGGAGCAAACATTGAACGTGGTGTAAATATTGGATTGGAAGTTGCACAGCGAGTAGATCAGATTCAGAATGGTTCAACGATGGAGAAAAGCGCGGCCATTACCGAAAGCGTTTTGGATGCTGTCGGTATTGGTATGGGTGCTAGATCAACGATAGGTGCCTTGACCCCGAAATTAACCTTGTTCAGAGCTGTTTCTCCTGCGGAGAGGGCTGATATTCCAGTCAATGGAATAAGACTTGGACCTTCGGGCTATTCAACTGGGAAACTTTTTGCAACTTCGGCAGAGGACGCTGCGCAGTTTGGAAAAAACAATTTCCAGCTTGATGGAATTCCTAATACAATCATTAAAGTGGAAGTTCCAAATTCCGTGAAAAAAACTGCACAACTATGGAGATGGATGGGATGAAAGCGGTTTCAATACCAACAGGCGAACTAAAAAAGGTTAAGTTTGCTGGTAGTTTAAATTATAGTCGAAAAACCTACCAACCCATTTGGCTTTGGGGTCTGGTAAAATTCTTAATATGGAGGATCTAATTAAAGTTTTAGCGAGAATTGAACTGCTGGCTGGTAAGGATGTTCGCCAGGTTCCTTTTATTAGTGGCTATCGGCCTGCGTTTTACTTTGAGGGAGAAAGGACGAGGATTTCAGGCCGAATTGATTTGACCGATCGAGATTCTTTTATGCCTGGTACTTCTGGATTGGTGAATATTGCATTTATAAAAGGCATGATTGATGATAGTCGATTCAATCCAAATGAAGAGTTTACTTTTAGTGAAGGGCGCAACGTACTAGGGAAGGGTATAATAATTGAGAGGCTTAATCAGAAATGAATTTTGTGTTATTCTCCAAATTGACAGATAATTTTTTGAACACTCTACGTCTATGAACTGATCATCGGTTAGTGGATTATGCACTTAATGTTGCTTCGCTGTATACAGGCTCTGGTAGTGAGACTTTCACGGATTATGCCGTTGGTGCACATCTCGCGACAGACTTGCTAATGGTAATGTCTCCACTGAAGGAAGCAATCCCTGGCAAAGGAGGTGAATTTAAAACCCTTTATCGAGGCGTCAACGAATCCCATGCCGCATTTACGGATGCTACTAAAGGAAAAGTAGCTCCCTAAAGGTGGAAATGCAACGCCTGGATGCCGGAATAGATAAAATACTAAAGGAATACACAGAGGATGGATTAAATCCTTTAAGGAATAAGCATTTGGGAAACTGTATGCAGTTAAATAGCGGAGAAATGGGGATTAAAATCAGAATGGGGTCTAAGCAGCCAGGTGGAATCTTTACAAAAATTGGAGAAGTTGTTATTTTTTGGTACCGTTAACTTTTATTTATGCAATTACAGGAAGCCTACGAGTTATTCAAGTCAGCCCCTTTTCCGGCCAATGACGCCAACAGCGATGAGCTTTCGGATATCTATTTTGAATTGGCGGACTACGATGGTCATGTTGCAGGACTGGTCGATTCACTTTTAAAAAAACGGGGGGATCCAAAGAATTTGAAATATGATTATGAATTAGAGAATAAATTGAATGAGTTCTTAAAGAAAACAGATCCTACAGACCCTGACTACGCGACAGCTACTGAAATGATGGCCTATTTGCAAAAAATTAGTAAGCTCATTGCGGTTGCCGAATCAGGCAATTAGGTTCCATTAAGGTAAATTGGATCACACTCCAGTAGATAAAAAAATATTATGCGACTACTAATAATTATCGGTGCACTCATCTCAGCTATTAATTTTTCAAACTGTAACAGCTCCGACAATGGCAAAGCATCAACTAAGCTGCGGTTGGATAAAGATTGCGTACCAATTATCGAGCGCTTTTTTGCCAGAATTCAGTCTGCAAAACATAAAGAGGCGATTGACTCTCTGCTGCTTTCTAACCCTTATATCAATTTCAATGATTCTTTGGCAGTCGATCTACGCCAGAAATTCAACGATATTAACGAGTACTCAGGAAAGTATTGGGGATATAAGTTGATTAAAAAGCGAGAGATTGAGGGCGATGTTGCTATATACAGTTACTTGGTAAAGTACGAAAAGAAGTTCTATAGGTTTATTTTTATCTTTTATAAGGCGTCCGATGTTACGCGACTCTACAAATTCTCTTACAATGACATGATTGATCTGGAACTTGAAGAGGCGCTGCGGCTGCATATTAATATTAGTAGTTAGCTGCAATGGATTTAGCTGAGAGAAATAAGTTTCGCTCGTTCGTTACCGTAAAATACCGCCTCAATAAACTGGTGCAAGTATGCAGCGATGACAATGTGCGGATGGGTACTTGCGCCCATCTTCTGTACAAAATGGATTCTCTTCATTTATCATCCCATTGTTGCAGGATTTGTTGATAAACCACAGGAATGGCTGTATAGTGCAAGAAAATATTACGGTCTAACGGGTTTGATTCAGGTTGAGCTTTTATGTGTGTAGTGCTTTTAGTATTTGTCTAAGATCGGGCACAAGTACGCTACAGCACGTAGCCTGCGCTGCATATTTGCGCCAGGGTTGGGAAATTTTTAGGCTGGCACATCGTTGATACTGATAGTTTAAAGGGACAACTACTCAGCAAGCTAACACCGGAGCAGAAAAAATTATCTCCCTGGGGAATATGGAATGACACTTTGCTGATTGAACCGTTAAAGAGCGACTGGAACTTAGGGAACTGGGTTTTAATTGTTAAGCTGCGAATGGTGCTCTTCAACCAATTGTGCGAGAGCTCGTATGGGGATAAGGGTGTCAACTTCACCTTCATCTAATGCTCTTTTTTCTATGCTGCCTATTCTCGTCGTTGTATAGTATTCTCCCAGCACAATGTCTAAGAGAATGAAGCTGGCTGCTGTCCATTCTGGCGATTCAGAGAATCCTCGGATATATAACTCAAGATCAATATCGCCGGCAATTTTTGAGTATTTAAAAAAGACATCATCAATGTTAATGATAAGGCCCTGATACTTAATTTGAGTAATGTCAGGTCGTGGTTGCCTGAATGCGGTAAATTTCCAATTTTTAAGGTGGGGGGCTTTACTCACTAAATTGCTAACTATGGGAAAAATGCTTTTAATGCCATCTGCGGAAATAACAAGCTCTCTAATTCCATTATTAAGGTTAGCACTAAACTCGAAAACAATATCAGGATGAATTTCGGCTAATTTAACTTTAAGCTCGGTAAATAATGCACTTTGGTTTTGATTAAATCGGTAGTACCTCGAAGCGTTCCTGGAAAACCAGTCCCAAAATGCTTCTTCTTTCTTTCTATTTTTAAACGGATTTTTGAACATGGAATTTAAATTACAAAAACTAAAATAGATCCGGTTGATTTTCGTAAGGAAAGTAAGGTTTTTTACTAAGGTAGGAAGTTACTTCTAGTGTGGCGGAATTCGAATCACAATTTTCTGGCGATTTATATGTGATTATTTGAAAAGCATAATTGCAATGCTGCCGGTCAATTAGTTATTGATCAGGGATTGTAGATGGGGGTTAGGCCGATTACACAACAAGTATTAGAGTAATCATAAATTCCATTAAGAAGCTACAAGCGAGCAATAAGAGTAAAGACACGAAAGTCGGAAAATAAAGGGGAACAGGACTGTTGAAATGAGTGCGGGCAAGAATTCAATTTATTTTTATAATCAGAAGGGAGTAATTCGTTATTAACAGGAATTCCTTTAATACTAAAAAGCAAGTAGAACTATGATACTAAAATATGCATTTACTGGGTTACTTATCATATCTTTTTCGTGTAAAGAAAATAATGCAAAAATAGAATCCGAGGTTTTAGTGAATACCAAATGGTATTACTATAGCTACGCCAGTGAGTTGACAGCATATGATATGAATAATCGACAGCTAAATCCGCTATTATGCAATATTTCCCCAACGTTAGTAGAGCAAAGTGGCGATACCACTAAGATATATTTTAAAGCTTGGTATGATGATAGTCAAAATTTATGCTCCTATAAGCCTCTCAACTTGCTCGGTATTACGGTGATACAGCAAAAGCAATATTTGCCCACCTATAATCATATTGTTTTTGACACTTTAGGTAAAACTGCGGCTATGGATCGAATGAGGATGTATGAGAACTTATTAAAAGAGACATTAATTAAGAGTAAAGATAGTCTGAATAAATGGTTGCTGCAGGAAGCCATAAAGAGAAAAATAATATAGCAAATTGACAATTATAGTAAGGTAATTAGGTCTCCCTCACCGGTCGTCGGCAAGTACCGCGCCGCGCCAGTGCAGCGACACGGATAGCACTCAATTCAATTGCCTGCATTCGTACCGCTGTACTGCCTCCGGGTGCTCCGGAGTTCGTCACGCACCTAGCAGTTCATCCCGCTTCGTTCGGGCAACTCCCTGGGTTTTGTAGACGCCGCGCTGCGCTTGCGCATCACATAGCTTCACCTCGGTTTTATTCTTCCTTTCTTGTCTGCGCCCGGTAGTGCACCAAATAAATGAACGCTCGTGACTTAGTTGTTTGCAGATGGAGATACGAAAAAGCGCCTGATTCACACCGGCCCTACGTATATTAGCAGAAGTTTTAAGGATTGAACCTGCAATCGAACTTTAGGGAAGGGATAAATTATTCAGGATACAGTTAATCTTGGTCTCTCATGAAACCAGTGGCATTATATAACGGCAAAGAATTTCCAGAGTTTATTTTTATTCGAAAAGACCTTACTTATTTATTCATCGAATTCATCTTTATTTTTCAGGAGGAATTTTTAATTCGATTTAAGAAATTCCTGGATAAGTACCAAATATCAAAAATTATAATCGAGAATTTACAACCTGTTGGTTGTGAGTTTTATGATGAAGTTGTGGTACAAGAGTTTCCCACATCTTTTATTAATTCGGTATCACAAGATCGTATTAAAACTTCTCTTGGAGCGACCATTAGCTTTCAAATGATAACTGAACAAGGAGTAATTTATACAAAAGAGAATGAAACTTTGTTTACTATCGTGCTGGATAGAGACTGCTGGATAGCAATTATTGGCCTGTCTCGGCCGGAGGACTTCCATTTTTTTGAGGATATTAGTATCACGAATGTTATTCAATACTTAACTGAGGAATTTCAAGATGAATACAGGGCTGCGAACTTTAGCAATGCTGTAGTCAGCAATTGGCCGTAATCATAAAGTATGCGGATCAACATCGTTTTTGCTACTGTTAGAAAGCAGGCCGTTTTAGGGCTTCGGTAAGTATTACACGATATGCCTCTGAAAAGCTGTACGCTGCTATAAGAAGTATTCCGTGAGAAAGAAGGAAAGGATGCTTCCTATCATGCAAAATGCGGTCAAATAAACGGAAATTATCGGGTTTTTCAATGCTGGCAGTAGGACAATCATCCAATTGACGCCTGCTATAGCCGTCCAGAAAATGGATTATCTTCATTATGATCCAGTTGTTGCGGGATTTGTCGATTAACCAGAGGATCGGCTGTAGAATAGTGCGAGAAATTATTACGTTATAAAGGGTTTAATTGAGGTTGAGCTTTTGTGTGTAGTGTTGGTAGTATTTGTTTAAGATTGGGCACAAGTACGCCCGCGCACGTGGCTGCGCTGCATACTTGCGCCAGGGTTGAGAGGGTTGGGAAAATGCCGTTCTGAAGAAATCAACTAACATTCATATACTATATGTTGAAACTTCGTTGGTTTGCTAAATTATTGCGCGCAGGTTTTTTTGCAAGCTTGATACTTGCATCTTGCAATGAACGGCGCAGTATACATAGTGAATCACCTGATAAGCCTTGGCCCAACCTGCTGGAAATTAAAAAAATTATGAATCAACATTATCAAGAAGATAGGTATGATTCTGCCATCATATATTTGGACCAGCTTATTGCTACTGATTCCTCAAATGGTGAATACTACTATAAGCGAGGATATTCCCACTCGCTTCTTGGTAATAAAGAACTATCGAATGCAGATTTCGAGCGGGCAATTTCATTTAACCATAGTGTATCAAACGCATATCTCAATCTGGGGTTGAACGCTGTATTTGATAATGATTCACTGGCCATGATCTATTTTAAAAAGAGCGTGGCGGCAGATAGTACCAACCAAAAGGCAGCAATTCAAGTTTACTTTTGCGAGATGCGATTGTATAATCGCCAATAAACGGGGCATGGGTGACGTACATCGTGTTGCAGCATGAAATACAGTACCGTAATAAAGAGAATAAACGCCATTCTGCATTCGTGGGATCCAATAGGATTTACGCCTATGGATGAATACCTGGAGTTGGCAACTGAAGTTTTTAAACGAATCAAAGCTGGTTACACTGAAGAACAGCTTGTTATATTCGTTACGGATTATCGACAAAGCTATGTGGGACTTTCAGGCTTGAGTAAGGAGGAGGTCGAATCGAATGTTCTATATATTATCACTGAATGCAGTTTTATTGATAACTTTTTGAAGAATAAAGGTAACACGGCAGTGTTTACCACCAGGTATGTTTTAGAACAAAAATCCGACATAACCTATGTAGTACACGACGCCGATGGCGATTGGCAGTTTTTTAGCGCAGAACAATTTAGTTCGGAAGCAGATGGGCGTATTGTATCATTTAGCGAAATTATAGAAATTGAGCCGTCAATTGCCGATATTTTGTGGATACCTCCAGGCACCAGAGCCTGGCGGACCGAACCTACCGGAGATTGGGAAGCCGGGATTTAGATACAACATTCGTTTCATGTCAATTATCTATAAATAGCGGAACTTAAACTAATACAACCATAAATCCTTTGGATAATAGAGAGACATGCTTCAATTGGCAATAAATAAAAGGTTTGCCGGATGGCCCGAAGATGATTATAAGAGCCCGGGAAATTCGACATCAACAACCTTCACATAGCCGGGAGACAACTAATGAACAACCGAAATTATAAAAAACTTATCGATAGCATAGGTTCATTCAACCCACCCGAGATAGATTTCACGCTAATGGCAAAGTACAGGGCGGTGATTTCTGATTCCGCTTACTTTGATTTCATAGTAGAAACACAAAACGGCGGCTTCTTCTTTGATCAGGCAGTACACATGTATGGGTACTCTTCTGCGATTGAGTTCCACGATATAGATTATGTAAATAAATTGCTCAAAGAGGAATACGGTAATATTGCAGCCGGCTTGCTAGCGTTCGGGCAAGAGGCATTTGGGAATCAGTACGTATTCGATTTAAGTACAAAGAAAATTAGTCTGTTTAATACCGAAAGCGGCGAAATCGAGGTAATTGCCACAAATTTTGAAGAATGGGTTGACGCAATAGTTAGTGACCAAAATTATTTGACGGGTGTTAAAGTTGTGCAAGCATGGCGAAGCGATAACGAATTGGGGTTTAATCAGCGGCTTTGCCCGAAAGTCCCGTTTGTTATCGGAGGCGAGTTCAAAGTAGATAATTTATACGCCGGCACATTTCCGGCATATTTAAGGGCATATGCAAACATTGCCCGACAGATTTATGACCTGCCCGATGGCACGCCCATTAGCATAAAAATAATTAATCGCTGAGTAATAATTTACAAACTGGCGCAAGTCTGCAGGGACGGCAATGTGCGGATGGGTACTTGTGCCCGTCACTGTAACAATAATGGATCCTCTTCATACCATTTTGTCCTTGAGAATTTGTTGATAGACTAGTAGATCGGATGTATAGTAATGCAAGGAGTCATTGTGGTATAAAGGATTTTTGATTGACGTTAGGCTTTCGCATATATAAGTTCTTTAACTGAGATTGGGCACAAGTACGCCAGCGCACGGGCCTGCGCTGCATACTTGCGCCAGCTTTTGGGGCATGTGTTACCCGTGGTGGGTATGGGCCCATGGCTGAAGTTCGTAATGTAAATTATCGTCCATACCCGGGTGTAAGAACTTTTGCCAAGCACGCGCCGACATACCTCGGCGAACCTTTCAAGTACGGTTGGGGCAATGAGCAGATCGACGGATGGGGGTTCAGATCGCGCGGCGTTGGTGGCGTGTTCTCACAGGCGTTCAACGATTACAATACCCGGTTTATCAGCGCATCTTCGGGCAGAACCTCATCCGGTATCGAGCGATTTGCCGAGGGATTCTCGCCGGTAAAAAGCTTATTGAGGACTTGGAAAACGGCGATATAACTTTAGCACCGGATGAAAAAATCAGAATAGTCGGTCACAGCCATGGAGCTGCGTTCGCTGCAGGAATTGCGACTATTCTAATGAAGCATGAGAAGTATTCAAAACGACTTGACGCAGTGCACTATATTGCAGCGCATGATCCAGGAGGCTTTGCGCATCCTCCGGGAATAGAGGGCACCAGTGGCTCACCATTTTCGACATGGTAGTGAGTGTGGATATCCCCGGCGCAGAAAATATCAGGAGAAACACAACTGTTGAAAGAATAAAGGTATTAAAATGAAGAACTATCATAGGCGACTCGTAGGAAAAGACGCAACAGGCGGTCATTTTATCGAGAGCTATTTACATGATTTGGCAAATTACTTTCGAGGATTAGGAATCGATGTTAAGGAATGGTACCAGAAACCCACACAAAAAAATGACTAAATGGATACACACAAATTTTTTTTGAATTGCGCCATTTTTTTAGGACTCAGTATGGTGGGATCATGCCAAGGAAGTAAAAAAGAATGGATTGAAAGAAAAAATAGATGTTATTCTGAACAGCTTAATGATATTAAGGATAGTTATCACTATCGGAAAATACATAATCAATTTCTCGACACTTTTGAGGTGCTACGAAGAGATAAAGAAAATTTTGGTGTAGCTGAATACGTGGAAACACGCGTCGATTCAGCTGTTTTCTTTAACAACGATAGTACCATGTGCATGCTTCTAGTATTAAAAAAACTGAGAGATTCGAGCTACTCATCGGAAGGTGCTGTAGTAATTTACGGAACGCTGGTGGGATCTGGTTGGAGATTTGAAGTCGGTTCTAGCCTTTCTTTTGATCCTGACTATTTAGAAAGCTACGAGAGAAAAAATTTCGAAGCCATTTCAAAGGTGTCAAGATACACAATTATGGCCACAGGGCAGGTAAAGCGCGATGGATGTGAAATCGATAAAAATTTCTGGTTTACAACTGAGCAACGGAAATAAAGGGAAATAGGTCTCTCTCACCGGTCGTCGGCAAATACCGCGCCGAGCCAGTGCAGCCAAACGGATTGCACTCCC
>Ga0196973_1000355_pt1 | contig 11355 bp, 7 predicted proteins | sample S1_513CmetaG_FD_155457 | JGI IMG/M metagenome (GOLD analysis project Ga0196973, IMG submission 155457) | Soil microbial communities from Anza Borrego desert, Southern California, United States - S1_5-13C | ecosystem: Environmental > Terrestrial > Soil > Desert | place: USA: California | collected...
TGCCGAAACCGCCGTCGCCGATGAACGCCTCGCGCGTCGCGCTGCCGGTGCCCGTGAACTCGTTGATCACCGTCGCCGTCGCGATCGTGTCGTTGGACTCGAACGGGCCGAAGACGTTGTTCTGGAACGTGAACTGGATGTCCCAGTCGTACAGACGGCCGTTGTCGCCGGGCCGGTTGTCGACGATGCGGAGCGTCCACAGGCCCGCGGCGACCTTGCCGTCGTACGCGGAGAGGGCCTGCTCCGGCCGGAACGTGCCGACGTACGGCGCCGTGCCTCCGGAGATCGCCGTGCCCGCCTCGTCGTCGAAGGTGGTGTAGGTGAGCGGGTTGCCGTTGCCGTCGCGCGTGCCGAAGTTGTCCTGGTCGAACCCGTAGAGGGGCGTCGCTGTGCCGTTGCCGTACAGGCGGATCGTGGTGTTGTCGGGCCCGATGAGGCTGATGGTGAGGTCGCCGACGGCCGTGTGCGCCGCGTTGATGCGGAGGTTGACGTCGCTGAGGCGTCGCGTGTCCTGCACGACGATCGCGGCGGTGGTCACGCCCGTCGTGCCGCTGGGCTCGTTGGGCTCGTTGCCGCGCGGGATGTTGAACGGCAGATCGGGCTGCCCCTGCGGCGCGTTGCCGTCGCTCGTGTACAGGACTGTGTCGTCCTGCGAGAGCTGGGCGCTGATCCGCAGGTTGTAGGTGCCGGTGGACTGTGCGCGGCCGCTGGCGCGGACGGTCGGGTCGTAGTCGTCGTTGCCGAAGCCGGAGACGGCGACGTAGTACGTGCCGGCGGTGCTCACGTAGAAGTCGATCGCCGAGTCCTGGCCGTAGAACTGGTCGTTGTCGGTGATCTCCACGCCGTTGCCGTCGAAGAGACGCAGGTAGCTGTCGAGCGTCGAGCCGCCGGGCAGCCGCCGCGCCGTGATCTCGGCGCTGATCAGGCCGCCGCGGCTCATGTCGATGCGGTAGATGTCGACGTCGAGCGCGCCGGCGATGCCGTCGCCGAGGAACGCGCTGTTGACGTTCGCGACGCCGCTGGCGTTGAAGACGACGGGCGTCGCGGTGGCGAGCGTGTCGTTGTCCGTGCCGCCGGTCTCCGTGGTGGTGTTCACCACGCGGAACGGGCGGACGTCGTCGATGCCGGCGGAGGTGTTGCCGTTGAGGCGGTTGCCGGAGATATCGCGGAAGCCGGCGTTGAAGAGCGTGAGCTGGTAGTCCTCGATCGGCAGGCGCTGGCTCGGGAAGCCGGCGAGATTGAGCGTGATGATCGCGGTCCGGTCGTCGGTCGCGGAGCGGACGATCGAGGTGATCGGCACGAGGACGTCGTCGCCGGTGCCGAACGAGTTGTCCGCGCCGTTGTGGCGCAGGCGGACGTTCGTCGCGTTGAAGAACGACGCGTCGTTCGAGATCGTTTCGCTGAAGCGGACCGTGATCTGCGTGAGCGGCTGGCCGGTGGAGGGATCGAGCTGCGTCGTGATCGGGCCGGGCGTGACGGACTGGACCAGAGGCCCCTCGGTCGTCGCGGCGAGGAGCGCTCGGTGCGCGTTCACGCGGCCGCCCGAGCGGACCTTGCCCTGCAGGCTCGGGAGCGGGTCGGACGTGGACTGGAGAAGCTCGCGGACTTCGACCGCGCTCGCCGTCGGCTTGGCGGCCTTGATGAGCGCCGCGATGCCCGCGACCACGGGGCCGGCGGCGCTGGTGCCGCCGAAGAACGTGTACCCGCTGTTCATCGCCGTGGTGAGCGTGTCCACCGCGGGCGCCGCGACGTCCACCGTCTGGTCGCCGAAGTTGCTGTACCCCGCGAGGCCGTCGGCGTTGTCCATGGCCGCGACGGAGATGATGCCCGGCAGGTTGTACGAAGCCGGGAAGGCCGTGCTTTCCGGATCGTCGTTGTCGTCGCCGATGCCGTCGAACCCGCCGTTGCCCGCGGAGGCGACGAAGATGCCGCCGGAGTTGAGGTACCTGAGGATCGCATCGCGCTCGGCGTTGAAGCCCGTCGGTTCGTCCTCGTAGAAGTCGCCGGCCTGGCCGTACGCGCCGTAGCTGTTGTTCGTGACCGCGACGTTGACGCCGCGGTTGCGCATGTCGGTGACGTAGTCGTGCGCCTGCACGATCGCGGCGAGCGAAAGGCCGCCGAAGGAGTTGGAGATCTTGAGCGGCAGCAGCGACACCTGCCAGTTGACGCCGGTCACGCCGACGCCGTTGTTGCCGACGGCGCCGATGAGGCCGGCGACGGGCGTGCCGTGGCCGCCGTTGTCGTCCGGGTTGTTGTCCGACTCGCCGAAGTCGAAGCCGTTGACGTCGTCCACGTAGCCGTTGCCGTCGTTGTCAACGCCGTCGTTGGGCACCTCGTTGGGGTTGATCCAGATGTTGTCCGCGAGGTCCGGGTGGTTGATCTGCACGCCGGTGTCGATGATGCCGACGATCACGTCGCGCGATCCGATCGTGATGTCCCACGCCTGCTCGGCGTCGATATCCGCGTCCGGGACGCCCGGGCCGGAGAAGCCGACGGGCTGCCCGACGTTGCGGAGGTGCCACTGCTCGTTGAAGCGAGGGTCGTTCGGGAGCGCGTGGCTCTGGAAGACACGGTTGGGCTCGACGCCGCGCAGGCCCGGGAGCGATTCCATCGCCCGGCGGGCGTCGTCGCCCGTCAGGCGCTTGTCGGTGGTGAACGTGGCGTTGTAGCCGTTGGCGAGGCCCTCGAAGTTCCAGGCGGCGATGCCGAGCGTGCGGGCCACGTCGCGGGCCATGAGCTCCGCGTTGGCCGCGCTCAGCTTCTCATCGAAGGTCACGATGTACGAGCCGGTGACCGCGGCGACCTCGGCGCCCTGCCACGGCGTCCAGCTCGCCCCGAGCGGGAGGGGCTCGGCGGAGAGCAACTGGCGCGGTTCCAACGCCTCGACGCCCTGCCCGGCGGCGCCCAGCAGGCGCGAGATCGACGCACGGGCGGAACGGAACACGCGGCTCGAACGGCTCGTCATTGATGGACTCCACGCCACGTTCGCCTGTTCGCGAACGCGGAACTGCCTGCGCTTCGCCTGAGAGGTGCGGTGCGCCACGCCATTCTTCTCTGGCCAATCCCGCCTCGCGGGACCGACCGGCGTTGGTGCGCTTCCGTCCGTGTGGCCTCACGCGCCCCTACGGACACCGCCTCTTCTTGTTCCCATCTTCCCCGATTTCCATCGTATGCACAAGTCGGAATTTGTCAGGCACGCACCGGTATTCTGTTCCCGCGTTCCGGAGACCGGACATCCTCCGAATACATGGGGGTCCGGGTGCGGGCCGCGCCCATGATGAACTCCGCGTGGACTTGTGCACATCCCCGGTTCGACTCGACGCATGCTTGACCCGCCTGGCCCATCAGTTCACGCAGTTCCGGGTCCGACAAGACCTTGCGGAGCGCGTCCGCGAGACCGTCCGCGGGAGCGACGCGGAGCGCACCAGCCGACCGCAGCGCCCCCACGATCGACTCGAAGTCACCGAACCGGGGGCCGATGATCACAGGTTTTCCCAACGCCGCCGGCTCGATGGGATTCGAACCGCTGAGCGTGCCGAAACTGCGCCCGAGGACCACCACGTCGGCGAGGGCGTAGGCCCGGCGGAGGTCGCCGATCGAATCGAGCAGAAAGAGGCGGCTCGAGGGGTCGCCCGACCCGGGTTTGGAGCGCCGAACACAGCCCGGGAGTTGCGCCGCGGCGGCGTCGAAGTACTCGGGCTTGCGCGGCGCGCAGAGGAGTTGTGCCCCGGCGGGCAGGCTGCGGAACAGGAGGGATTCCTCGCGCTCCGCCGTGCTGCCGGCGACGATGAGAGGGCGCGAGCGGTCGATGCCCATGTCGCGCGCGAGCGCGTCGGCGCCCTCGACGGTGCGCACGACCGGCTCAGCGTCCCACTTGAGGCATCCGGCGATGAAGACGCGGTTGCCGTCCATCCCGAGTTGCTCGAAGCGCTGCGAGTAGGTCTCGTCCTGCGCGGCGATGAAGTCCACGCCGCGCCACGCGGGCTTGATGCCCCAACTTGCGAGGCGGCGATAGCGCGTGAAGGTGCGTTCGCTGACGCGGGCGCTGATGAGACCGCACGGGATCCGCCGCGACGCGCACGCGCGGAGGAACTGCGGCCACGCGTCGCCTTCGGTGAGGGCAACGACGTTCGGGCGTACAGCATCAAGGAAGCGGTTGACACACCAAGAGAGATCGATCGGGTAGCGCACGACGGAGCACGTCGCGGCGAAAAGCTTGTTCGCGGTCTCCCAGCCCTTGTCGGTCGTGGTCGAGACAACAACGTCCGCGCACGGCGTCAGGAGCGGGACCACGCCCCGGAGCGACATCACCTCACCGACGGAAACGGCGTGCAGGAGTACACGCGGCTTTCCCGATGTGGGCGGCTTCAGCGACGCGTGGCCGAAACGCCCGCGCCAGCCGGCGCGCTTCTTCAGCGCCCATACGGGCGCGGAGAGCAGCGCGGCGGGGATATAGAGGGCGTCGAGGAGGGTCACTGCGTTTGAGCGTACGAGAACACGGAGCAGGACACAGAAGCGGAGCAACGAGCAGCAGGGAAATACATCACGAGACTTCTATGGTCAGGAAGTGCTCTGCATCAGAGCGGGGTCCCGGCACGCGGGCCGACCTTTGCCGGTGTTCAAGTTGAGCAAAGTCCGCAGGGCCGCTTCGGCGTCTTTCACCTCCGCGATCCCCATGAACCCGACCGGCCTCGTGCGCAGCCGAAAGTCGCTATACCCCTGCGTCGTCGCCTCGCGAAATACGATGTCGCCACTTCCGTCGGATCGCAGTGCCACTCTGACGTGATACAAACTGTCGGAAGTGAAAGACCTGACTTCACGCTTAGCGTTTAGCGGCCAGCCGAGTATCACGATCGCCCGCTTCTCCGTCACGGCATAGACGCCCTTGCGCCCAGCCCTCGCGTGCAACCAGCGATTGAGCATCGACGACACGGCGCCGAGCGCGAAGAAGCCGAGCAGAATCCAGAGGAAGATGTATCCTGCGCTCTGTTCGCGGTGCGGCTCTCTAAGGCGCACGATCGTCGCGAGCGCAAGCATGCACCCGACCATAAGAAACAGCGTTGACAGAAGCACAACCGGCGCGAGGGTGTAGAGCGGAGCGCAGAACCTCGCCGCTCTTCCGAACCAGATGATCTGCTCGCCGTACTCGAGTTCATCCTCGACGAGGCCACGAGCGATTGCGTCCTCTGCCACCTCGAATTGCAAGTCCGAACTTTGTAGCGCGTTGTCCAACGGTTTGATTGTTCCTCAATGGGCAAGCCGGGATTCGAACCCGGGACTCTCCGCGTGTAAGGCGGATGCTCTAGCCGCTGAGCTACTCGCCCGTCGTGCGATTGTTGGAGGTCTCACGCCACGAGGGTGCGCTTCAGCGCCGCCCATCCAAAGACAAAGCCCGCGGCGCCGAACAGGCAGAGGACGCCTATCGGGATCGCGAGTTCGCTCCAGGACAGGCCGCGCCAGACGCACCCCTCGGTAGCGACGACGCTCCACTTGAAGGGGCTGATGCCCGACGCGGTCTGCATCCAGCCCGGGAGGAGGAAGAGCGGCACCGTGCCGCCGCCGATCATCGCGAGGATCATGATGAGGGCCCGGCCCATGCCGCCGGCGCCCTCTTCGGACCGCGAGAGCCCGGCGATGGCCATCATGACGCCGGAGAAGCCGACGGCGTTGACGACGAGCACGAGCGCCATGCCCGGCCAGTTGGTGACGCCGAGGCCGAAAAAGGCGACGAAGACGCCGAGCATCGCGGCCTGCACGGCGATGCACGCGAGGAAGCACGCGAGCGCTTTGCCGAGCAGGATCTGGCGCCGGGTGAGCGGGCTGACGACAAGGCGGCGGAGCGTGCCGCCGGCGCGCTCCTGCGTGATGGAGATGCTGAACGCGGTGACGCAGCCCATGAGGCCCCAGACGAGGCCCTGCGCGAACGAGACATCGAAGCTGCTCGAGGGACCGTCGCGCTGGGCGCGGACCTCCGTCACCGTGACCTGGACCGGCATCCACGCGGGGCCGGGCGCGGCATCGTCCGCGTCGTCCCCCACGGTCGTCGCGCCGGAGTCCACGAGCGTGTCGATGCCGTTGAAGAATGTTCCGAAGGCAAGCCTTTGCGTGGCTGTCAGCCCCGCCGCGCTGTTGATCTGCTCGCGCGAGCGTGCGAGCGTCCGCTTGGCCTTCGCAGGATCGGTGAGCGCCTCACCGAACGCGGCGAAGGCTTTCTCCGTCAGCTTGCCCTGGAGCAGCCCCGCCTCCGCGCCGCGCGTGGGATCGACGAGCGCCTCGATCTCCGCCCCACCGCCGCCGAACATCGCCTCGACGCCCAGCTCGTACCCCTGCGGGATGACGACGCACGCAACGACGTCGCTTGTGCGCACCAGCGCCTCGCCTTCGGCGCGGGTCGCGACGCGCGTGACCTTCAGCGCAGCGTCGGATTCGAGGTCCTTTGCCAGTTGCTGCGCGCTGGGCCCTGCGTCCTCGCAGACGAGCGCGACTTCCATGCCCGAGCGAGGCTTGCTCCCGCTTCCCTGGAAGATGAACCCGAAGAAGATCGCGAAGAGGATCGGGAAGATGAACGTGAAAAAGAACCCGCCGCCGTCGCGGCGGAGGAGCTTCAGGTCCTTGAGCGCGAGCCCCGCGAGCCTGGACATGCCGGATTGTTCATCGCGCGGCGCGGGGCGTTACGAGCTGCCGGCGCGCATGCGCTCGAGACCCTCGGGGAACGGGTAGCTCGGGAAGACGCCCACGTGCGTGCTCCACGCGGCGGGGCTGGTGTAGACGTCGCCCCGGAACCCGGCCTCGTACATGGTGCGGAGGACCGTCTCGAACGTGGGCTCGCGGCCGTCGGGGCCCAGGAGCTTGTTCGCCTTCGCGTTCAGGAACGAGACGCTCGCGACCGGTTGGCGGTCGCCGCGGTGGTCGAGCATCTTGACCACGGTGCGGAAGCCGCGCGAGAGGTCGTGGAGCGTGAAGTGCTCGCGACCGTGCGGCCGCAGGATCGCGAGCACCAGGAGGCGGTCCAGATCGAACTTGAGGACGTATGGCTCCTTGTCGCCGCCGGCGAGCTGGCCGACGGAATCGTGGAACATGCGGGCGTAGCGGGTGACCGTCTCGTGCTTCCACTGGCTTGTTGAGACAAGGTCGCAGACGTGCGAGATGACGCCGTGGCTGTTGTCCACCTCGTTTACGCCGCAGACGACGGTGCGGTAGCGGCCGTCCAAGAGGTCGCGGAGCAGGTCCTGGCCCCACATGACGCGGATGCGCTCGTGCATGTCCTCGGGGCGTTCGACGCGCTTGTGCCCGCTGGGGAGGAGGACGAGCTTCTCGGGCGCGGCGTCGGCCATCATGAGCGTGTCGGCGTCGCCGTCGTAGAGGCGGAAGGCCGACGGTGACTTCGCCGGGGTCGTCATTCGTGACATGCGCGTCTCCTCGTGCACCGCTCGCCCGTGTGCGGACGCAGTGTATTGGCCGCGTGCGGCCGCGGGCTGATGAAGAAGCCATCATGCCACGCCGCGAGGAGATGGATCTCTTGGCTTCGGTGTCGGCGGTCCGGACAGGCGCGGCGATGGTGCGCTCGAACGGTCGAGAAGAAAAGGAAGTGGGCGCGGAGGGATTCGAACCCCCGTAGGCTTACGCCAACAGATTTACAGTCTGCCCCGTTTGGCCACTCCGGCACGCGCCCAGGGTTCCCTGTGAGGGGCGCAAGGGTAGTGCGTTCGCGTCGCCCGGGCAACTCACGGCTTCACGGCTTGGCGAAGAGCCGTGCGAGCAGGAACGCCATCTCCAGGGACTGGTGATAGTTGAGGCGCGGGTCGCACGCGCTGGCGTAGTTGGTCGCGAGGTCCCGCTCGCCGAGCCGCTGGGCGCCGCCGACGCACTCGGTGACGTCCTGGCCGGTGAGTTCGAAGTGGACGCCGCCGAGGACGACGCCGGCTCGCTGGTGCACGGCGTGCGCGAGGGTGAGCTCGGCCATGATGTCGTCGAACGAGCGCGTCTTGACGCCGCTCGCGAGCGTTCGTGTGTTCCCGTGCATCGGGTCGCAGACCCACAGGCAGCGGACGGCCTTGCTCGCCTCGAGGAGACGCGGGAGCGCTGCCTCGACGTTGGCGCGGCCCAGGCGAGCGATGAAGACGAGCTTGCCCGGCTCGTTCGCGGGGTTGAGCGCCGCGGCGAGATCGAGCACGTCGCCCGGCGTCGCGAGCGCCGACAGCTTCACACCGACGGGGTTGCGCACGCCCCTGAAGAACTCGACGTGTGCGCCGTCGATGTCCCTGGTGCGCTCGCCGATCCACGGCAGATGGCACGTCAGGTCGTAGAACCCGTCGCGCCGCGGGACGCGGCGCGTCTGCGCGCTCTCGTACCAGAGGCTCAGCCCCTCGTGGCTGGAGAAGACCTCGACGCGGGTGAGATCGTCCACGGTCTTCTCGCCGAGCGCTTCCATGAACCGGAGGCCGTCGGCGAGGTTGCGGCACAGCCGTTCGTACTCCTCGCGCAGGCCCGGCGCGAGCCCCGCGTGCCGAAGGAACGAGAGGTCCCAGTACTCCGGGTGGTGCAGGTCCGCGAACCCGCCGTCCACAAGCGCACGCACGAAGTTGAGCGTCATCGCCGCGTGCGTGTAGCCGGAGAGCAGGAGTTCCGGGTCGGGCGTGCGGCTCGCGGCGTCGAAGGCGGGCCGGTTCACCAGGTCGCCGAAGTAGCTCGGCAGCGTGGCGGGAGCGCCGCCGACCGTTCGCGTCTCGGTCGCGCTGCTGCGGGGCTTGGCGTACTGGCCCGCGAAGCGGCCGATGCGCGTCACCGGCTTTTCGAGCCCGTGGACGAGCACCATCGACATCTGCAGGAGGATCTTGAGCTTGTCGGTGACGACGCGGGGCTTGCAGTCGGCGAAACTCTCGGCGCAATCGCCGCCCTGCAGGATAAATCGCTTGCCCGCCTCGGCGTCGGCGAGCAACGAGCGGAGACGCTCGATCTCCCAACTCGTGACCAGCGGGGGGAGGGCGGACAGGCGCGCGACCGCGCCCTCGAGAGCCGCGGCGTCGGGATACCGCACCTCCTGCGCGTGCGGACGCGACCGCCACGACGCCGGCGACCAGTCGCCGCGTCGCTCGCCCAGCTTTGCTCCTTCCGTACGGAGAGCCGTCACAGCGGATTGTACGAGCCGGCGGTCACGACCCGTACATGAACTCTTCGCGCACGATCTTGCCGTTGCGCACGGTGTAGACGCCCACCTCCTTCATCGTGCGCGTTGCGCCGGAGGCTTTGTCGCGCACCTCCATGTCGAAGTGCACGGCGAAGCCGGTGGAACCGACGAAGGGCCCCGTGGCGCGGGCGCCGAGGATCTCGTTCTTCGACATCCAATCGTTGTTCTTGGCCTCGACCGCCTTGCGGCCGCGCCACTCGAGCCCGACGCCGCACCCCTCGCACGAGACGATCGCGGGCGACCAGAACTCTTCCTCGATCTCCGCGAACTGTCCGTTGTTGAACATCGAAACGAGGCCGCCGCCGATCTCCGCCGGGCTTCGCCCCGGGCCGGTCGAGACTTTGAACATGCCCGAGGGCGTGCCGCTTGGCGCACGGGGCTTCTTGCCGGCCTTCTTCGGGGCGGGCCTGCGGCTCGCCTTCGCTGTCTTTTTGCTCATCTTGCGGGCGGTTTTCTTGGCCATGGCATCGTCTCCTCATGCCGGGGTCTCACCGGCCGGCTCGAAGAGTGTTGCACATCGACCCGCACCCGGCCACCGGTTTTATCCCCGCGCGCCCGAAGTGCCGACAATACCCCCCGATGCGGACGCCGCGATACCACTCAGCCTTTCTCGCGGCGGCCGCCGCGGCCATCGCGTTCGGCTCCTGCACCGGGTTGGAGCCGACGGTCCTTTCCGCGGGCGCGTCCGTGGCGGAGACCGGCGCCAGCGTCTTTGCGCGCGGCAAGAGCCAGGTCTTTGAGCTGGCGACGTTCGATTTGTCGGTCGAGGCGGTGCGGAAGACCGCGGCGGCGCTCAGCCTCGAGCAAACGGCGGTGCGCGAGTACAGCGGCCGCATGCGGCTGCGGTACCGGGACGAGCGCGGGCAGTATCTGACGGTGCTGATCGAGCGGCGGACGGAAACGGTGACCCGGATTTTCACCGACGTCGGCTCGTTCGGGCGCAAGGGGCTTGCGGCGCTGTTCTTCGCGCAGTTGCGACGCGAGCTCGTGGACGAGCTCGGCGTGGAGCCGCTCTGACCATTATCGCTTCTCCGACTCCGCGGCGCGGTCGGCCCAGATCTTCGCGTTCGCGGCGTCGCCGCGCTGCTCGTACAGTTTCGCGAGCGTCGCCGCCGGCGTTGCGATGCGCTTGCCGCGGACAGGGGCGGGAATCGCGGCGGCGTTCGCGACGAGGCCCTCGTAGCCCTGCGTGAGGAGCGTGACGGCTTCGTCGATGCGGCTTTGGTCGGCGGGCGTGTCGGGCTGAGCGGCGATCGCCTGCCCGAGCATCGACTTGGTGCTCGCGACCAACCAGCCGCCCGGGAATCGCTCTTCGCGGGCCTTCAGGCAGTCGCGGAGAACCTGTTCCGCCTCGCGGAATGTTTCCGGCGTCGCTTGTTGCAGCAGGATGCCGGCGAGCATCGCCTGGTCGTCGGCGCGCCAGCGCGACGCGCCGGAAGCGGGTTCGCGCGCCGGGGCGAGCGCGAGCCGGTACTGCTCGGCGGCTTCGGCAAGGCGGTCGCCGTCGCGGAGGCATCGGCCGTAGACGGCGTGGGCACGCACGACCTGCGTGCTCTCCTCCGCGAAGTAACGGGCGCACTCGTCCACGCCTTGCCGGGCCGCGTCGATCGCCTCTGCGGTCTTCCCGAGCCGCAGGAGCGTGAGGGCGACGTTGGAGCGGATCTCCGCGATCTCGGGCAGGCGGGGCGGGGCGAGGGATCCGTAAATCGCCACCGCGTCGTCGAAGCCGGCGAGAGCGTCTTCCGGCCGACCGATCTCGGCCAGCGCGGCCGCCATCGCCGCGGTCGTGCCCGCGACCTCCGCGCTGCGCTCGCCGAACAGCCGCTTCTCCATCGCGAGCGATGCGCGCGTGAGCGCGAGGGACTCCTCGACGAGCGGCCCGGGGTTCGGGCTCTTCTGCGCCGCGTGGAAGAGCGTGCCCGCGAGGTTGTGCATCGACGTCGCGATCTTCGGGTGCGGGTCCGGGAATATCCGCCTCGCGGTGCCCAGCACCGCCCGCATGTCCTGGATCGCCTCGTCCGGTCTGTTCTGGCTCACGAGCAGCGAGGCGCGGTTGTTCTGAAGCTCGACGCGCAGCGGCGAGTCCGCCCACTCCGGCCGCTCCAGGATTGTCATGGCTTCGTCATAGGAGGCCTGCGCACCGGCGGTATCGCCGTTGAGCTTCTGGC
>Ga0196973_1000362_pt1 | contig 11194 bp, 12 predicted proteins | sample S1_513CmetaG_FD_155457 | JGI IMG/M metagenome (GOLD analysis project Ga0196973, IMG submission 155457) | Soil microbial communities from Anza Borrego desert, Southern California, United States - S1_5-13C | ecosystem: Environmental > Terrestrial > Soil > Desert | place: USA: California...
AAGCGCGATCCATGCGCGTCGCCAACGTCGGCGAAAAGTCACGCGTCTGATAGGTGTGCGGCAGCATGACTACGGCCGGCGCGACCTGCGTGATCACCTGCTGCAGCGCCTGCACGAACGCATCGGGGGTGTACTGCGCCAGCGCAGCGTGTTCGACGGCGATCACTTCCGCGACGGCGCCCTCGGCCAGTTCCGCGGCTACCGCGGCGACACTCTGACCGACCACCGCCACCTTGATCGGCAGCGAACCCGCCAGCTGCTGGGCGGCGGCGATCGTTTCCCAGCTCGCGCGATTGAGCTTGCCGTCCTTCTGTTCGGCAATGACCAGGATCATAAGACTCGTGCCTCTTCGCGCAAGCGCTTGACCAGTTCCTTGGCCGCGTCGGCCGGCGAACCGGTGATCATCACGGTTTGCTTCGCCTTCTGCGGCGCATACAGGGCGATGATCTTCTGGCGGCTGCCGCCGGCGCTCGACCCGGCAACCTTGGTGATCTCTTTCTTCTTCGCCGCCATGATGCCTTTCAGCGTGGCGTAGCGCAGCGTGTTGATGCCGCTTTGAATCGTCAGCAACGCCGGCAGGGGCATGGTCACGTACTGGAACCAACCGCCTTCGAGCTCGCGCTTCACGCGCAACGCTCCGCCGCTCTGGCCGGCGTTCGGGTCGATGTTGACCTCCATGATGATCGTCGAGTGCGGAATCCCGAGCTTCTCGGCGAGCACCGGGCCGAATTGCGCGTGGCCCTGGTCGTCGCTCTGCAACCCGGTCAGGATCAGGTCGAACTTCTGTTCCGCCATCGCCGGCGCCAGCGCCGATGCGGCGGTAAATGCATCCGCCGCCGCCAGCCCATCGTCTTCCACCTGCAAGGCGCGATCGGCGCCGCGCGCCAGCGCCTCGCGGATCACCTGCTGGACGCGGGCGGGCCCGGCCGAGCAGACGACGACCTCGCCGCCGTGCTTCTCGCGGAGTCGCAACGCCTCCTCGAGCGCGTAGGCGTCCGGCTCGTTCATTTCGTAGCTGACGTCCTGATCGCGCACCCACGTCTTGTCGTCGTTCAGACGTGGCTGCCATTCACGCGTCGGCACTTGCTTGATGCACACAGCGATCTTCATAGGGTTCGTGGCCGGTTCGGCGTCACTCGGCGTAGCGCTTGAACAGCAGCGCGCCGTTGGTGCCGCCGAAGCCGAACGAGTTCGACAGCGCGTAGTCGATCGTCATGGCGCGCGCGGTGTGCGGCACGTAATCGAGGTCGCAGCCCTCGTCCGGGTTGTCGAGATTGATGGTCGGCGGCGCGGTTTGATGGCGCACGGCCAGCGCGGTGATGCCGGCCTCGAGACCGCCGGCCGCGCCGAGCAGGTGGCCGGTCATCGACTTCGTCGACGACACCGCGAGCCGGCGCGCGTGGTCGCCGAACGTGCGCTTGATCGCGGTGGTCTCGATGCGATCGTTGTGCGGCGTCGATGTACCGTGCGCGTTGATGTAATTGACGACATCGGCGCTGACGCCGGCGCGGTCGAGCGCCGCCTGCATCACGCGCACCGCCCCGTCGCCATCTTCGACCGGCGCGGTCATGTGGTAGGCGTCGCCGGACATGCCATAGCCGACAATCTCGGCGTAAATCGTCGCGCCGCGGCGCCGCGCCATCTCGAGCTCTTCGAGAATCAGGATGCCGGCGCCTTCGCCGAGGACGAAGCCATCGCGGTCCTTGTCGAACGGCCGGCTGGCGCGCGCCGGGTCGTCGTTGCGCGTCGACAGCGCCCGCAGCGCGGCAAACCCGCCGACGCCCATGTGGCAGACGGCGGCTTCCGCGCCGCCGGTAATCATCGCGTCCGCGGCGCCGCGCTTGATGATTTCAAAGGAGTCGCCGATCGCATGGGCCGAGGCCGTACACGCCGTGCAGGTCGCGAGGTTCGGGCCTTTGGCGCCGAAACGGATCGAGACCTGGCCGGCCGCCAGGTTGATGATCGCCGACGGAATGAAGAACGGCGAGATCTTGCGGGGGCCGCCGTCGAGGTAGGCGCTGTGCTGCTCCTCGATCGTCGTGAAGCCGCCGATCCCGGAACCGATGAAGACGCCGACCCGAGGCGCAATCGTCTCGTCGATCGTCAGCTTGGCGTCGTCCATCGCATACTGCGCGGCCGCGACGGCGAACTGAATGAAGATGTCCATCTTCTTCAGTTCCTTCTTTTCGATGAACTGCAGCGGGTCGAAGTTCTTCACCTCGCCCGCAAACCGCGTCGAAAAGGCCGCCGCATCGAAACGCGTGATCGGGCCGATGCCGCTGGTGCCCGCGCACAGGGCCTCCCAGTTGGCCTGGGTGCCCATGCCGACCGGCGAGACCAAACCCACGCCGGTCACGACAACTCGCCTGTTCAAGTACTCACTCCTGTGAGGTCCCCGGGACCTGTGAGGATCCGCCGTCAGGCGGACCGGTCGGTCACTTTTTCTTCGCGTGGGACTCGATGTAGTCGACCGCTTCCTTGACCCGGGTGATCTTCTCGGCTTCCTCGTCAGGAATCTCGATGCCGAACTCTTCTTCGAACGCCATCACGAGTTCGACGGTGTCGAGCGAGTCCGCGCCCAGGTCGTCGACGAACGACGCATCCGGAGTCACTTCCTCCTCGTCGACGCCCAACTGCTCCACGATAATGCTCTTCACCTTGTCGGCAACGGCCACTGTGTCCTCCTGCTTGAACGCGCGCTACATGTACATCCCGCCGTTGACGGCGAGAACCTGACCAGTAATATACGACGCCTCATCTGAGGCCAGAAAGCAAACTGCGGCGGCAATGTCGGCGGGCGTGCCCATGCGGCCCAGCGGAATCTGCGCCGACCAGTCCGTCTTCGCGTCGTCGCTGATCGCCCGGGTCATGTCGGTCTCGATCAGACCCGGCGCCACCACGTTGACGGTCACGTTTCGCGACGCCACTTCGCGCGCCAGCGACTTGCAGAAACCAATCAGGCCGGCTTTCGACGCGGCATAGTTCGCCTGACCGGCGTTGCCCATTTGTCCGACCACCGAGCTGATCGCCACGATTCGGCCGGCGCGCTGCCGAATCATCGGCTTCAAGGCCGCCTGCGCGAGCGTAAAGGATGCCGTCAGGTTCGTCGCGAGCACATCGTCCCAGTCGGCGCGCTTCATCCGCAGCATCAACTGGTCGCGCGTGATCCCGGCGTTGCTGATCAGGATATCGAGCTTGCCGTGCTTCTCGATCACCGACTTGATCAGAGCGTCGACCGCCGCCGCATCCGTGACGTCGACCCCTTGCGCCTCGGCGACGCCGCCGCGCTCGGCGATCGCCGCAGCCGTCGCCTCGGCATTGGCGCCGCGCGCGACGCACACCACGGTCGCACCTCCGGCGGCCAGCCGCTCCGCAATGGCGCGGCCGATACCTCGTGACGCGCCGGTCACGACTGCGATTTTTCCGCTGAAGGAGTTCAGGACACGCCCTCGAGCGCCGCCAGGTCCTCCGGACCCTCGACGTTGTGGATGGTGGCGCCGGTGACGATTCGCTTGATCATGCCGCTCAATGCTTTTCCCGGGCCTACTTCAACATAGCGGGTGACGCCCTCTGACGCAAGGCGCCGCACGACATCTTCCCAGCGCACCGGCGATGCGACCTGCTGAATCAGCGCCTCGATCGAGGCAGCTGCCGTCGTCTTCGGTTGCGCGTCGACGTTGGCCACGACCGGTATGCGCGGATCGCGCGACGGCACGGCCCGCAGTTCCGGCGTCAGCCGCAACTCGGCCGGCTTCATCAGCGCGCAGTGAAACGGGGCGCTGACCGGCAAGGGTATGGCCCGCTTGGCGCCGAGCGCTTTGGCGCGCTCGCTGGCGCGCGCGACCGCGGCCGCGGAGCCCGCGATGACGACCTGCCCCGCGCCATTCAGATTCGCGGGACTTACGACGTCGCCTTGCGCCGCTTCCCGGCACGCCGCCTGGACGGCGGCTTCGTCGAGGCCGATGATCGCCGCCATCGCGCCGCTGCCGACGGGGGTGGCCTCCTGCATGTAGCGGCCCCGATTGCGCACCAGCCGCACCGCGTCGGCAAACTGCAACGTACCGGCGGCGACGTGTGCCGAATATTCGCCGAGGCTGTGGCCCGCGACAAACGCAGGCGTGATGCCGCGCTGCTCGAGCAATCGATACACCGCGACGCTCATCGTCAGGATCGCCGGCTGCGTGATTTCGGTGAGGGTCAGGCGGTCTGCGGGACCGTTGAAAATCAGATCGCTCAGCGGCTCGCCGAGCGCCGCGTCGGCCTCCGCGAACGTCTGTCTGCACACGTCGAATTGATCGGCGAGCGCCCTGCCCATGCCGACCGCTTGCGAACCTTGTCCGGGGAAGACACACGCAATCACAGCGAATTCATCTCCGCGCCCAGCCGCTCCATGATCCCGTTGCCGGCCATCCGCGACGCCATCACCACCGCGTTGCGCACCGCCTTCGGCGAGGAACGGCCGTGGCCCACGATACAGAGACCGGCTACGCCCAACAGCGGCGCACCGCCGAACTCCGAGTAATCGACTCGCTTCCGGAATCGCCGGAACGCGCGCCGCGACAGCAGATAACCGACCTGGCTCGAAAACGTGCTCTGCAGCTCTTCGCCAAGCAGGTCCTCGACCATTTCGACGAGGCCCTCGCTCAATTTCAGGGCGACGTTGCCGGTGAAGCCGTCGCAGACAATGACGTCGGCGTCGCCGGAAAAAATCGCCCGGGCTTCGACATTCCCGATGAACGTCAGCGCCGAGGCTTTCAACAGCTGGTGCGCGTCACGCGTCAGTTCGTTGCCCTTCGAGGCTTCCTCGCCGATCGACAACAGTCCGATCCGCGGCCTGTCGATGCCGAGTCCGACCCGCGCATACATCGCGCCCATGTGCGCAAAGTGCAACAGGTGCACCGGCCGGCACTCGATCGTCGCCCCTGCGTCGAGAAGCACCGCCGCCCCGGACCGCGTCGGCACCGTGGGTGCCAGCGCCGGCCGATCCACCCCGGCCAGCATGCCGAACACGCTATGCGCAGCGACGACCGCCGCGCCGGTATGCCCGGCACTGAACAGCGCGACCGCGTCGCCGGCAGCAACGCGCTCCGCAGCGACGCGGATCGATGCGCCGGGCTTGCGTCGCAGTGCCTTCGCCGGCGCCTCGGACATCTCGATCACGTCGGGCGCATCAATCACGCGCACGTCGAGATCGCCGATGTCGGGATGGCGCTCCAGCTCCGCGCCAATCACCGCGGCGCGCCCGACCAGGTCGATCCCGATCCCGTGAATGCGGGCGGCGGCAACGGCGCCATCAACCGGATGGGCCGGCGCATGATCGCCACCCATCGCATCAACAGCTATACGCATGTCGCTGCGCCGAATCTGTGTTTAATCTGTGTTTAATCTGTGGCTATTCTTCGTCGACCGGCCGGACCTGACGCGCGCGGTAATAACCGCAGTACGCGCAGACGCGATGGGCGGCTTTCGGCTCACCGCACTGCGGACAGGCGCCCGGAGTGGTCGATTTCAGCGCGTCGTGCGTGCGGCGCTTGCGGCCGCGGGTCTTGGAATGTCTGCGTTTTGGATTAGGCATCGTCTTTTCGCTTTAGTAACGTCTTCAAACCAGCCAGCCGGGGATCTTCCCACTGCGGGCTGCAGGTGCAGGGGTTGATGTTCCGGTTGGTTCCGCACTGCGGGCAAATCCCTTTGCAGTCCTCGGCGTGCAGCGGCTTCATCGGCAGCGCCAGGTAGAACTGTTCCCGCAGCAGCTCATTCAGGTCGATCGCCTCGTCGCGGTAAAACGTCACCGCGACGACATCGTCTTCGACCTCCGTCTCCTCGTCGTCATCCGCCTCGGCCTCCGCCGCGCCGTGCGGCAGGAAGCGCAAGTCGAATTCGCGATCGACGGGCAACGCAAACGGCTCGAGACAGCGGCTGCACTGCAGTTCGAGCGCGGTCTTGACGGTCCCGACCAGCCGGTAACGATCGTGATCCTTGTGGATCGTCATCCGCAGGTCCACCGGGGCCGTAACGCGATAGTCCTCGCCCTCCGCTGTAACTTCGGCCGGTTGCAAGACCTTGTGGTACTCAGTCTCCGGCTGCCGGAAATGGGATAACTCGAGGCGCATCACTACTTACGGCGCATTTCGCCGTATGACCAGACTTTTCAGTATACCACGCAGCCCTTCTCCGTATAATCGCCGCCAGTCGTGGAGGCGCGCATGCAACGTCGTGTTCAGGCCGGTTTTCTCGTAGTCACCCTGGTTGCGCTGGCGGATGCCGGGCGACCCTCGCTGGCAGCCGGAACGGCCTGCGCCAACCTCGCATCCCTTACGATTCCCGATGTCACAGTGAATGCCTCGGCACTCGTCGCCGCCGGCTCGTTCACGCCCCCAAACAGCACCAGCGCGTTACAGGTCCCCGCATTTTGCCGGGTCGAGGCGACGGCGCGGCCGACCAGCGATTCCGAAATCAGATTCGAAGTGTGGATTCCACCAGCCGAAGCCTGGAACGGCAAATTTCAGGGCGTCGGCAACGGTGGCTATCAGGGATCGATCTCGTATGCCGCGATGGCCAACGCGCTGCGACGAGGCTATGCGACGGCAAGCACGGATACGGGACACACCGGAGACGATGTGCGTTTCGGGCAGGGCCATCCCGAGAAGGTGATCGATTACGGGTGGCGCGCGATTCACATCATGACCGACACCGCGAAGCTCATCGTCCGCAACGCCCAGGGACGATTCGCGGACAAGTCGTACTTCGTGGGCTGCTCGGCCGGCGGCCATCAAGCCATGTCGGAAGCGCAGCGCTTCCCTGACGATTACGACGGCATCATTGCCGGAGCGCCGGCCAACAACCGAATCCGGCAGACGTTCGGGTTCATGTGGTCATGGACCGCGACCCACAACGAAGACGGCTCGCCCCTCCTGACGCCGGCAAAGCTCGCTCTGGTGACCAGGGCGGCGGTGGCCGCGTGTGATTCGACTGATGGACTGAAGGACGGGCTCATCGAGGATCCGCGCAAGTGTGCATTCGATCCGCAGACGCTGGTCTGCAAGGCCGGCGCGGACGAATCGACCTGCCTGACGCCACAGCAAGCCGAGTCCGTGAAGAAAGTCTATGACGGCCCGAAGAACCCACGAACCGGGGAGCAAATCTTCACCGGATGGCCGCGCGGCAGCGAAGCATTCGGCGAGTCCGCGATTCAAAGCTGGCGTCAGTACATCACCGATGCCAAGGAGCCGTCTCGCGTCGGCGTCTTTAAATACTGGCTCTTCCACGATCCGAATTGGGATGTCCGGTCCTTGGATTACGACCGCGACTTTGCGTTCATGAACGAGCGGCTGCCGCACATGCACGCCATCGAGCGTGACCTGACGCCATTCAAGAAAGCCGGCGGCAAGCTGATCATGTACACCGGCTGGCTCGACCCGGTGGTCCCGCCGCAGGATACTGCCGCCTATTACGAAGGCGTCGCGAAAGTGATGGGCGGCTACGACAAGACCCGCGACTTCTTCCGGTTGTTCACCGCGCCGGGAATGGGTCACTGTTCCGGCGGCCCGGGACCAAATTCGTTCGACATGCTGACGGCCCTCGAGAGCTGGGTCGAGAAAGGCGTGGCCCCAGACAAAATCATCGCCACCCACAGCACGGCCGGCAAGATCGATCGGTCGCGGCCGTTATGTCCCTACCCCAGCGTCGCGCGATATACGGGAAAAGGCAGCATCGACGACGCGGCGAATTTCACGTGTCAGTCGCCTGATGCGTTGACGACGCGGCGGACGTCGCAGCGGTAGAACGCTTCGACATTCGTCGCTACAACAGATCCAGAATCTGTTGCGCCTGGGCGATTTCGTCGTCGCTGACGACATGGCCCATGCCCGGATAAATCTTCGTCGTCACGCGCGCACCCATCCGTTCGACGACGGCCGCGCTCTCGCGCACGCGCGCTTCGGGCACGTGCGCATCCGTGTCGCTGCACCCGAAAAACATCGGTGTCCCGTCGAAGGATCCCGTGAAGTCCCAGCGCGTCCCCGGCGGGCCGATCGCCCCTCCGCTGAACGCGATCAATCCGCCGAATCGTGACGCGTTCCTGATCAGGAATTCGGTGGCGAGACACGCACCCTGCGAGAAGCCAAGGATAGCGATGCGGCCCTTCGGGACGCCCGTGGCTTCGACTTCGGCGACGATCGCGCGGACCTGCGCCAGCGCGTTCGACAAGTGCGGCTCGTTGCTTTCGATCGGCGCCATGAAGCTATAGGGATACCAGGAGCGATTGGGCGCCGCGGGCGCGAGATACCGGCAGTGCGGACGATTCAGTCTCGGCACGAGCTCGAGAATGTTCTCAGGTGCGGCGTTCCGGCCGTGCAACAGGACGACGGCCGGCTGCATCAGTAGCTCACGGTCGCGAGATTCTTCTCAATCGATGCGCGGTGCGGCTCTTCCCATGCGGGCAGCTTCAGGTCACGCCCAAGCGATTCCACCGGCTCGTCGACGGCAAACCCGGGCTTCATCGTCGCGACTTCGTAAAGTACGCCGCCGGGCTCGCGAAAATAGATGGACGTGAAGTAGCAGCGATCGCGTACGTCGGTTACCGCGACGCGGAGGCGCATCAGCTCGTCCCGCAGCGCCAGTTGCTCCTCCGCCGTGCCGATCGCCATCGCCACATGGTGTACGGTGCCGAGGCCGTTGACCGCCGTTTTCGCCCCGGGATCCTCGATGATGTCGATAATACGCCCGGGTATGTCGCCGTTGACGGCAAGGCGCGTGCGGTTGTCGGTTTTTTGCACGACCCGGTATCCCAGCACGCTCGTCGCGAACTCGACGGACGGTTCCGCGCTTCGGACCAGCATCTGCACGCTGTGAATGCCGCGAATCGCGGCATCGTCGGCCACCTCACGCGCCCATGGCTGCCGTGAATCCCGGTTGGTCGCAATCAACTCGAACCGCAACCCGCTTGGATCGTTGAACGCGATCGCCGGCTCACCGAAAAATGCCTCGACGTCGTTGAACGCTACTCCGGCGTGCTGCAGTCGGTTGCGCCAGAACTCCAGCGAGCCGACCGGAACCGAGAACGCGGTGGTGACCACCTGGCCGGCACCCTTGGCGCCGACGCGCACGCCGTAACCCTTGTACGGAAACGTCGTCCAGATCGTGCCGGGCTCGCCGCGCTCGTTGCCGTAATAGAAGTGATAGACGTTGCGGTTGTCGAAGTTGACGGTCTTCTTCACCAGCCGCATGCCCAGCAGCTCGATGCAGAAATCCAAATCGGCCTGCGCATCGTCGACGGTGGCGGTGACGTGATGCAGGCCGAGGATGCGGGGTGTCATGCGTTAAATTTCAACCCAAGGCTTCGGGATAAACAACTCCTCAAAAAGCCGGACCGCATAGCGATCGGTCATGCCGGCGACAAAGTCCTGAGCCGCGACGTCGATGCCCTCCTGCTCGACGGTCCGCAGATCGAGGAACTGTTCGGGCCGCTGCCGGACCTTTTCCCATAGTCCGCCAAGAATGCCCGCAGCCTTGCCGAACTCCGCCGTGGCGGTCTGGTTCTCGTACACCGCATCGAACAGGTAGCTGCGCAATGCAATCAGCGCGGTCAGCACCTCGTCGCTCATGCGAATTTCGGTTAACCCGCCCGCGAGCGATTGATGGACAACGTCCGTCACCAGCTTGCCGATGCGTTCGGAGGACGAATGCCCGAGCAAACGCACGGCATCCCTCGGCAGGCCAGCCTCGCTGATGATGCCCGCCCTCACGGCGTCATCGATGTCGTGATTGACGTAGGCAACGATGTCCGCGACGCGAGCCACCTGGCCTTCGATGGTGCTGGCTCGATGCTCGGGCGGCGCGCCGACCGGCATGCCATGCTTGCCTTTGGAGTGGCGCGCGATCCCGTCGCGGACTTCCCAGGTCAGGTTCAGGCCCTGGCGGTCGTTTTCAAGCACGTCGACGATGCGCAGGCTCTGCTCGTAGTGATTGAAGCCGCCGGGGACCAGGCTGCTGAGCACGCGTTCGCCGGCGTGACCAAACGGCGTGTGTCCGAGGTCGTGGCCGAGCGCGATCGCCTCGGTCAGCTCTTCGTGCAGGTGCAGCACCTTGGCGATGGTCCGCGCGATCTGCGCGACTTCGAGGGTGTGCGTCAGCCGCGTACGGTAGTGATCGCCGGTCGGTGAAAAGAAAACCTGTGTCTTGTGCTTCAGCCGCCTGAACGACTTGGTGTGAATGATGCGATCGCGATCGCGCTGAAAGGCGGGCCGAATCGCGTCTTCCGACTCGGTGCGCAGCCGGCCCTTGCTGTCGGCGCTTTTGGATGCCTGCGGCGCCAGAATCTCGCGCTCGCGCTGTTCGAGCTGTTCCCGGATCGACACGCTCATGCGTGCTTCATTATGTCTCGCAGGAAGCTCGTGCCGTTGTGCAAAGCGCCGACGCCGAAATTTTCAGCGAGCGTTTGCCCGAGATCGGCAAACGTCGAGCGCGTCCCGATGTCGGCGCCGGCCTGGACCCTCGCACCGGTCAACAGGATTGGGACGTGCTCGCGGGAATGGTCCGTGCTTGGCGTCGTTGGATCGTTGCCGTGATCGGCAGTTATGACCAACAGATCGCGTTCTCTGAGCTTCGGGAGCAAACCAGCCAGGCGCGCGTCGAATCGTTCGAGGTTGGCGGCGTACCCCGCCACGTCGTTGCGATGGCCGTACTGCGTATCGAAGTCGACCAGGTTCGCGAAGATCAGGCCGGCGTCCTGGGTGGCCATAGCCGCTTCCACCTTGTCGACGCCCTCGCTGTCGCTGGTCGTCGGATTCGACGTCGAGATGCCCTTTCCTGCGAAGAGATCGAATACTTTGCCAACCGAGGTCACCTGGTGGCCGTTGGCGGTCAGGCGATCGAGCAGTGTTTCCGCGACCGGCGGCATCGCGTAGTCGTGGCGGTTCGAGGTCCGGGTAAACGCTCCGGGCGTGCCGATAAAGGGACGGGCGATGACGCGTCCGAGGCCGAGGCCCCTGACGGCGATGTCGTAGGCAATCTCGCACCACTCGTAGAGCTGCGCAACCGGCACAACCCCCTCGTGCGCGGCGATCTGAAATACGGAATCCGCCGACGTGTAAACGATTGGAAAACCGGTCGCGACGTGCTCGGCGCCCATCTCGTCGATGACGGCCGTACCAGACGCAACCACGTTGCCGATCGATTTGCGGCCGATCCTTTGCTC
>Ga0196973_1000372_pt1 | contig 11058 bp, 14 predicted proteins | sample S1_513CmetaG_FD_155457 | JGI IMG/M metagenome (GOLD analysis project Ga0196973, IMG submission 155457) | Soil microbial communities from Anza Borrego desert, Southern California, United States - S1_5-13C | ecosystem: Environmental > Terrestrial > Soil > Desert | place: USA: California...
TCAACCCGGTCCGTCACGTCGACCCGGTCGGGACAGTCGCGCTGCCCCTGGTGCTGGCGGTGAGCGGCGCGCCCGTCTTCGGCTGGGCGAAGCCGGTGCCGGTGGTGCCGCACCGGATGCGCAGGCCCCGGCTGCACATGATGATCGTCGCTCTCGCCGGCCCGGGCATGAACCTGCTGCTCGCCCTGGTGGCCGCGATCGCCCTGGCCCTCTTGCTGCCAGTGGTGCCGTCGGGAGGCGGCGCTGCCTGGCTGTTCCTTTTGCTCAACCTGATCAACTTCATCGCGATCAACATCTTTCTCGCCGTCTTCAACCTCCTGCCGCTGCCGCCGTTCGACGGCAGCCATGTCGTCGAAGGCCTGCTGCCGCGTCGCATCGCAGGGTATTATGCGAAACTCGGCCGGTTCGGTTTCGTCCTGCTCATCTTCCTGCTGCTGATCCTGCCGATGCTCGTGCCGGGGGCTGATGTGGTCGAGCGGGCGGTGCGCCCGCCCGTCGAGTGGCTGCTTCGGCTGATCCTGTCGCCCGACCTTGGCTAGCGCTCGCCGGCCCAGGCGGTAAAAGGCGTCATGGCCAAGCTCTATTTCTATTATGCGTCGATGAACGCGGGCAAATCGACGGTGCTGCTGCAGACCGCGTTCAACTATCGGGAGCGGGGAATGGAACCGATGCTGTGGACCGCCGCCGTCCACGATCGGTCCGGCTTCGGCATCATCGATTCGAGAATCGGCATCACCGCCCAGGCCAACGCCTACGAGCCCGCCACCGACCTTCGCCGCGAGATCGAGGCCGAGCTCAAAAAAAGGCCGGTCCACTGCGTCCTGATCGACGAGGCCCAGTTCCTCAGCCGCGCCCAGGTCATCCAGCTCGCCTCGATCTGCGACGAGCTCGGAATTCCGGTGCTCGCCTACGGGCTGAGAACCGACTTCCAGGCGAATCTGTTCGAAGGAAGCGCCACCCTGCTCGCCCTCGCCGACAAGCTGGTCGAGCTGAAGGCGATCTGCGAATGCGGCCGCAAGGCGACTATGAACCTGCGCGTCGACGCGGCCGGCCGCGCCGTGGCGAGTGGCGCCCAGACCGAAATCGGCGGCAACGACCGTTACGTCGCCCTCTGCCGTCGCCATTTCATGGAGCGGATGGCCGAGGCGGAGGCGCGGCAGCTCCGTCTGAGCCTCGTCGGCGGCTGACGCCGTGCACGGCTGGCTGGTGATCGACAAGCCGGTCGGGCCCGGCTCGACCGAGGTCGTCGCCAAGGTCAAGAGGGCGCTGCGCGACGGCGGCTATGCCAGGCTCAAGGTCGGCCATGGCGGGACGCTCGATCCGATGGCGAGCGGGGTGCTGCCGATCGCTCTGGGCGAGGCGACGAAGCTTGCCGGGCGGATGCTCGATGCCGACAAGTGCTACGAGTTCACCATCCGCTTCGGCGAGGAGACCGACACGCTCGATGCGGAAGGGAAGGTCGTGGAGCGCTCCTCCAAGTGGCTCGATGACGCCGATGTCGAGGACGTGCTGGTCGAGTTCGTTGGGACGATCGAGCAGGCACCGCCTGCTTATTCCGCGCTCAAGCTGGGCGGAAGGCGCGCCTATGCGCTGGCGCGCTCCGGGGCCGAGGTGACGCTGGCCAAGCGACGGGTCACGGTCCACGCGCTGGATTATCGGGCCTCCCGGAGGGAGGAGGGTCTGCTCCATGCCACCCTCGTCGCCCGCGTTTCCAAAGGCACCTACATACGCTCTCTCGCCCGCGACATCGCGCGCGCCTTGGATTCGGTCGGCCACGTCACCGTGTTGAGGCGGCTCAGGGCCGGGCCGTTCGGCCTCGAGTCCGCGATTTCGCTGGACAAAATGGTCGAACTCGCTAAGGCGCGGCAGCTTGAACAGGCACTCTTGCCGCTGGCGGCGGGGCTGGACGACATCCCGGCTCTCTCCGTCACCCCCGACCAGGCAAGGCTGCTCCGCGAGGGGCGGAAATTGGCCGGGATCGCCGCAAAGCCAGGGCTTCATCTAGCGACCGAAGGGCCTGTTCCGGTTGCGCTGGTGGAGCTTCGCGAAGGGGAGCTTCGCGTGGTTCGCGGCTTCAACATCTAGACCAAGGAGTTTGACGATGTCGGTCACCGCCGAACGCAAGCAGGAAATCATCGACGACAATGCCCGGGCCAAGGGCGACACCGGATCCCCCGAGGTCCAGGTCGCGATCCTGACCGAGCGCATCAACAACCTCACCCAGCATTTCAAGACGCATGCCAAGGACAATCATTCCCGCCGCGGCCTCCTGATGATGGTCAACAAGCGCCGCGCGCTGCTCGATTATATCCGCAAGGAAGATCACGAGCGCTACACTGCTCTCATCGCGAAGCTCGGACTTCGCAAATAATCGGGGCGGCCCCGTTCGGGGCCGCTTCGCGTATCGGGCGTTCCGCAATCCGGCGGTGCCCGATCCGGGTCGCATGGACCCAAGAGCCGGGCACGCGCCCGGGAAATAGGCCCCCGCGGCATCCGGTCGCGGGCGTTGAAGGAAAAACAATATGTTCGACATGAAAAAAGTGGAGATCGAGTGGGGCGGGAAGACGCTGACTCTCGAGACGGGGCGGGTCGCCCGCCAGGCCGACGGCGCGGTGCTCGCGACCCTCGGCGAAACCGTGGTCCTCTGCGCGGTCACCGCCGCCAAGACCGTCAAGCCGGGACAGGATTTCTTCCCGCTGACCGTGCATTATCAGGAAAAATTCTCGGCCGCCGGTCGCATCCCGGGCGGCTTCTTCAAGCGCGAGCGCGGCGCCACCGAGAAGGAGACCCTCACCAGCCGCCTCATCGACCGCCCCATTCGGCCGCTCTTCCCCGAGGGTTTCTATAATGAGGTTTTGTGCATCGCCCATGTGATGAGCTATGACGGCGAGAACGAGCCGGACGTGCTGGCGATGATCGCCGCCTCGGCCGCTCTCACCCTCTCCGGAATCCCGTTCATGGGACCGATCGCCGCCGCCCGCGTCGGCTACAGCGAGGGCGACTACATCCTCAACCCGAGTCCGGACCAGATCAAGGAAGGCGAGCTCGACCTCGTCGTCGCCGGCACCCACAACGCGGTAATGATGGTCGAATCCGAGGCCAAGGAGCTTTCGGAAGACGTGATGCTGGGCGCGGTGATGTTCGCCCACCGCTCGATCCAGCCGGTCGTTCAGGCCATCATCCGGCTCGCCGAGCAGGCCGCCCGGGATCCGTGGGAGCTGGCCGACGCCGCCGACACGTCCGCGGTCAAGCAGCAGCTTAGGGACCTGATCGGGGCCGACATCGCCGCCGCCTATGCGACCACCAACAAGGGCAGCCGCCGCGAGCAGCTCGATGCGGCGCGCGACAAGGCCAAGGCCGCTTTCGCCGACTCCGAGCCCCAGCAGCAACTGGCGGCGATGAAGCTGGTCAAGAAGCTCGAGGCCGAGATCGTCCGCACCGCCATCCTCAGGGACGGCCGCCGGATCGACGGTCGCGACACCAGGACCGTCCGGCCGATCGACGCGATGGTCGGCTTCCTGCCGCGGACCCACGGCTCGGCGTTGTTCACCCGCGGCGAGACCCAGGCGATCTGCACGACCACGCTGGGCACCAAGGACGCCGAGCAGATGATCGACGGCCTCGAGGGCCTCTCCTATTCGCGCTTCATGCTCCACTACAACTTCCCGCCTTACTCGGTCGGCGAAGTCGGGCGCTTCGGTGCGCCGGGGCGGCGCGAGGTCGGCCACGGCAAGCTCGCCTGGCGGGCACTCCACCCGGTCCTGCCCAGCCACGACGACTTCCCCTACACGATCCGCATCCTCTCCGACATCACGGAGAGCAACGGCTCCTCGTCGATGGCGACCGTCTGCGGCGGCTGCCTCGCTTTGATGGACGCGGGGGTCCCGATCGCCCGGCCGGTCAGCGGCATCGCCATGGGCCTGATCAAGGAGGGCGACGACTTCGCGGTGATCAGCGACATCCTCGGCGACGAGGACCATCTCGGCGACATGGACTTCAAGGTCGCCGGCACCGAGAAGGGCATCACCTCGCTCCAGATGGACATCAAGATCGCCGGAATCACCGAGGAGATCATGCGGGTCGCCCTCGACCAGGCCAATGAGGGCCGCGCCCATATCCTCAGGGAGATGGCGAAGGCGCTCGGCGACGTCCGAACCGAGCTCTCGGCCCACGCGCCGAGGATCGAGACGATGCAGATCGACAAGGCCAAGATCCGCGACGTCATCGGCACCGGCGGCAAGATCATCCGCGAGATCGTCGCCACCACCGGCGCCAAGGTCGACATCGACGACGAGGGTGTGATCAAGATCAGCTCCAGCGACGTCAGCCAGATCGAGGCGGCGCGGAAGTGGATCCAGGGCATCGTCGAGGAGCCCGAGGTCGGCAAGGTCTATTCGGGCAAGGTCGTCAACCTGGTCGATTTCGGCGCCTTCGTGAACTTCATGGGGTCGCGCGACGGCCTCGTCCACGTCAGCGAGATCCGCAACGAGCGGGTCGAGCGGGTCGCGGACGTGCTCAGCGAGGGCCAGGAAGTCAAGGTCAAGGTCCTCGAGATCGACCCGCGCGGCAAGGTGCGGCTGTCGATGCGCGTCGTCGACCAGGAGACCGGCGAGGAGCTCGAGGACACTCGGCCGCCGCGCGAGGAGCGCCCGAGGGGCGAGCGCGGCGACCGGGGCGATCGGGGTGACCGCGGCGGCCGCGACCGCGGCCCGCGCCGCGACGGCGACCGGGGGCGAGACCGGGGTCCGCGCCGCGAAGGCGGCGACCGCGACCGCGGCCCGCGCGAAGGCGGCGGCGAGCGCTCCGACCGGGGCGAGCGTTCCGACCGCGGCGACCGCGGCCCGCGTTCGGACCGGGGAGACCGCGACCGCGGCCCGCGCCGCGAGCGCGAGGGCGGCAGCGATCGTTCCGAGGGCGACGGCGGGCCGGAGCCCGAATTCGCTCCGGCGTTTTTGACCCGCGACGACGACTGAGCGTCATTGCGAGCGTTGCGAAGCAATCCAGCAGGGCCTCGGAGTCACGCTGGATTGCTTCGTCGCTTCATTCCTCGCAATAGCAACGAGTAGGCCCTCAAGCGATGCGGGGCCTTTTGGTGATCCACGCGACGCCTCAACACCGCGAAGCCGCCGAGACGTGCCGCCGACCGCTTCGGCATTGTGCCGGGCGGCGCACTGCGGCACCCTGACGCGATGCTCGACGGTTACGCCCGCCGGATCAGGCGCGAGACCCTGCGCGCCGTGAGGGGCGGAGGCGGGCCGTTCATCGATCGCGAAGCGGCGAAGCCGCTTCTGGTCTTCTGCCTGAGCGCGCTCATCCCCTACTCACTGGGCGCGAGCCCGCGGGCGATCCTGCTCATCTTCGCCGTGCCGGCGCTGCTGTGCCTGGCCTGGTGGGCCTTCATCCTCCGGCACTGGTGGATCGTCGTCCACCGCTACAACGACCGGCGCTATCACCTCGTCACCAAGAAAATCCTGTCGAGCGAATATCGCGAGCAGCGCTCGCCTTATGACGGTCGCCGAAACGGCTCCGCGGAGGGTAGGATGGCGGAGGCGCCTCTTCTCGGCCGCCGGGCGCGCCTGGCGCTGCGGCTGCTGGGGATGCTGCTGATCGCGGCGGCCTTGCTTTTCGCCTATGGCTTCGCAAGCAACATCCTGGCGGGCCTCGCGGAGCCCGTGCATCCGACCGGACTCGAGCGGGCGCTGATCGCGTCGTACGCGCTGTTTCCGTTCCTGCTCTTCGCGTCAGGGGTCGTCAGCCTGCGGAGCCGCACCAGGCGGCAATTGTGGGCGCCGGGCGCGCTCGCCGCCGCGGCCGCCGCCGATCTCGCCATCTCGCTCATCCTGTACCCGCAGGCCATGCGGTCCGCCTGCGAGCAATATCTGGCGACTCAACGGGAGCTGGCGCCGGATGGTCGGGTCGACGCCAGCTGCCTCACGAGACGCTGACCGGCGGGAACGACGCAGCCGGGCGCGCGCGCAATTTTCCCACTTTGGACGATCAAGCCGCGAAGCCGCCGAGGCCCTGTTTCCCGCCGTCATCGCGCATCGGCAGCCTTCCTTGCCCGAGGTTTACAGAAGATCGGTTCTGTATTTTTCTTTGTATCTGCCTCTATTAGAATCAATAAATAATAGTTCTAAATCTGGAACTATTATGGGCGAGGTGCATTGAATTAAATGTCAGGCTTCTAAGCGGTTATTGTAATCGATATAGCGGGGGCCTTGAATTGGTAATTGCGGATTTGACCCTGATTGGCCGCCATTCCTCAATAGATATTTTCTCGTTTGATCTCCGCTGCCTGCCCATTTCGGGTCGTCGATGGATATCTCCGAGGGCGAGGTGCAGTCCATCCCCACGCACCCGGGGACTCAAGGAGCATGTTCATGAGGACGATTTTCCCCACCCTGGCGGCGCTGGCCGCCATCGCCGTCGCGACGCCCGCCGCAGCGCAGCCCTGGGGCGACCATGGCGAGAGCGACCACGGCACGCGCAGCGGCGAGCTGCAGATGCAGATCGACGCCGGCGTCCGCAGCGGATCGATCTCGCGGAGCGAATTGCCGCCGTTGCGGCATGGCCTTTTCGAGTTGGTCCGGCTCGAGCGCCAATACGGCCCGGGCGGCATTAGCGGCCGCGAACACGCGACCCTGCAGCAGCGCAGCGCCGCCCTCCGCCAGCAAATCGACCGCGCCGAGCAGACCCGCACTCGCCGCTACGGCGCGATCGGGCGCGGCGACAGGGAAGGCCGTATGGCCTGGGAGGCCAGCTACGATCGCGACCATCGCGCCGCCTGGAACGAGCGTTACGACCGCGAGCGCCTGGCCGCATGGAACGCCCGTTTCGGAGCCGATGATCTAATCTCCGGCGAGCGCTTCGATCGGCCCAATCGCGGCGACCGCTTCAATGGCGATGTCCGCATCGGTCAGCGTTACTCCGCCCGCATGGTTGCCCTCCCGGCCGAGTACCGGATCGAATATCCGGACACCGACCGTTTCTATCATGGCTTTGATAATGGCAGGATCTATCGGGTCGATCGCAGCACCAGCCTGATCCTGGGAATGCTAGACCTTTCCAACTGATCCACGGCGGCACAAGCCGATCTTGTAATCGCTAGGAAAAGCGACCAGTTTCTGCCGGGCGTTTTTTTAATTGAGGGACATGTGGGGGGCGTAACATAAAGATATATTATTGCGGCGCCCTCGTTTTGGCGGTGCGGTGCCCCATATAGGGTTCATCACCTGCGTTTCTTCGCAAGCGTCCTGTGACAGAGAGACCATCGAACTCTCGCTTGCATATCATAAGGGGCGAGGCTTATGGACAAGACCTATTGGATCGGGCGCCAAGCGGCCGCGAGCGCGATGGCGCGACGCGCCGCCAGCGCTAAGGTCCGCCTGATCCATTACGAGCTCGCCGGCCGCTACAGCGTCATGGCGGCTTCATGCCCCCCTTTCATGCGGCCGGATACGGCGCCACCGACCGGCGGCGCGAGGGCGGTGTTGCACCTGCCGGAACCTGCGACCGCAGTACCGCCTGTTCCCGCCCGCTACGACGAGGCCCGCGCCCGCCGGGATCCATCAGCGAACGATGGGACGGACTGATGAGCGTCCGCTTTTTCAGGAAGCGGCCGCCCGGCCCGGTCCTTTCGCGGGACCAGTTCAGCCGCCAGGGGCGGGCCGTCCGGGCGGCGACCGCAGCCCTGGCCGACAATGAGTCCGTTCGGGCCTTCCTCAACAGCCACCATGACGGCCTTAGCGGCCGACCGCTCGACCTCGCCGTCGCCAGCGATGCCGGCCTCCTGGCGGTGGAGTCGGCGATCGGCGAAGCGGCGCAGTTCGCTTCCGGAGGGGGCTGAGCCACCGTTCTGCACAGGCAAGGAGAAAGATCATGTTCGGCTTCCAAGGTGGCGAAAGCGCCGAGACCGTCGCGCGCAAGCGACTCTACATGGAGGACGCCCGGCAGCGCTGGCCCTTCCTGACCCATTTCGATGCCTCTACGATCCGCAACGAGCCGCAGCTGATCGCGATCGTCAAGGACCGCAGCGGCCGTACGCGCCCCGAAGCCGAGGCCGACGTGCAGGCCTGGATGTCCGGGAAGCTGTTCCTATGAGCCTGCACGGCTGGCTTGGCCGTCATGCCCCCGACCTCGAGTCCAGCCACTGGGACCGGGGCCACTTCGTCAGCTGCTGCACGATCTGCGGGCGGGCTATGATCAAGCTGCCCGGCCTCGCCTGGCAGCTCCGCGCGGCGGCCGCCTGAGATGGCCGCCGCCAACGCGCCGTCGGCGATCAAGGTCCTGAATTACGGGCTGCTCGCTCTCCTGGTCATGCTTCCCACGCTGATCCTCGGCTATAAATGGGCGACGGGAAACTAGGGACGGCCGCGACCCGCCGGGTTCGGCTATTGGGGCACCCGCCTTTCCGACAATCCGTGCCATTCACGTGGCCGCCGCCGCATCCCTGCGTCGAAGCGACATCGCCGGGCGCCTTGGACGCGGTGGAGCGCGGCTGGAGCCTTGGGCGAGGCGCCGAAAGGCCGCCGACCGACGCGAACGGGCGCGGCCGTGGTCAAGGCGGTCGCGTCGGCATTGCGAATCCCGGCGGCGGATGCGAGGCTTCGAGGCATGGGAGACGAGAGCCCGCCGGCCGGCGCCGGGCCGCCCGCCGCAGCGGGCGGGAGGGGATATGGAGCCGCCGCGATGGCGCTGCATTGGGCGCTCGCCCTGCTGATACTGGTCGCCACCGGGCTGGCCCTGTTCCGCGAGGCCTTCGCCAGCCAAGGGGTGTGGATGATCTCCGCCCACAAGGCCACCGGATTGACCGTCCTCGTGCTGGCGCTGGCGCGCCTCGCCTGGCGGCCGGGTCCGCCGCCGCCGCCGCTGGCCGGCGAGATTGGCCGCCGCGAGGCGGCGGTCGCCCGGGCCGTCCACCATCTGCTGCTCGGCCTGGCGGTGCTGGTGCCGCGCGCCGGCTGGGCGTTCGTGTCGCTGGCGCCGGACGCGCGGCCGCTCGATTATCGCGGCCTCGCCAGCGTTCCGGAGCTTCCGCTGGCGGAGGAAGATTCGGCCTCTTTCGCCTGGCACGAGGCGCACGAGCTGCTGGGCTTCGCCCTGGTCGGCCTGCTGCTCGTCCATCTGGCGGGCGCGCTCCGGCATTCGCTGCCCGGCCGGGAAACGCTCACCGAAAGGATGCTGCCGCGCCGGCCGCGCTGGCTCCGCCGGCTCGTCCTGTTCGCCCTCCTGCTGTGGCTGGCCGGGCTCGCACTCGATCTGGCCGGGATCCGGCTGACGTGACGGAGGGGGCGCGCGACGGCGTCAGCGGCCGAACGCGCGGTCCCAGACCGCCCCCTCGACGCATCGGCCTTCGGCGCAGATCCGCTGCCGCTCGAGCGCGGCCCCGACCGCCCGCACGCTCGCGCAATCCGCGCCGGCCGAGACGCGCACGATCAACCAGGGCGCGGGACGAAGCTCGCTCATCACCGGCAGCAGCCGCTCGAGCTCGGCCAGGCCAACGACGCGGTCGGCGCCGGGGAAGCCGCGCCAACGTATCCTGCCTGAGCCTTCCACCGAAAACTCCTCGCGCGGCTCCTGAGCGTCCGGAAGCATCGGCGGCATGGCCTTCGGCCAGTTCGGCGCCGCGACCGAGCAGTCCGGGCCGCCGCACGCCGGGAGCGACGGGGCGGCCAGCAGGCAGGCCGTCACCAGGCTGAGGCGTGCGCGCATGCTCGCTTCCTAAAGGTTGCGGCGCGTCAGTCCAGCGGGGTCCGGCGTGGCCGCTTGCGGCGGCGGGACGGGGAAAGGCGAGTGGGGGGCTAGGGCTCGGTCCGGCGACGCCGCGGCGTAAATTAACCTGGAGTGTAGCGCCCGGGACGCTAACCCCATGAAAAAAAGGCGAAATCGGTGATTTTTCAATTGACGGGCCAGCGGCGGCCTCTTTAGGCCTGTCGAATCATTTAAGTCATTGCGAATGAGAGGTAAGTTGGTGGCTAAGGGACAAGTGAAGGACAATCCGGCGAAGGGCGGCGGCAAGTCCGGCGGCGGCAAGCCGCCGAAGGGCGTCACGCTGTTCGGCACGGCGGAGGCGGATACGCTCACCGGCGGCGACGGCAACGACATCCTCGACGGCGGCGGCGGCAACGACCTGCTGATCGGCGGCCTCGGCAACGACTATCTCGTCGGCCGCGAGGGCGACGACGTGCTCGACGGCGGCTCCAATTACGACCAGATGGACGGCGGCTTCGGCAACGACACCTTCATCGTCGACCATTGGGGCGACTATATCATCGAGCGGATCGACGGCGGCACCGACACGGTGATGAGCTCGGTCGGCTGGACGCTGATCCCGGAGGTCGAGAATTTGACCCTGACCGGCGGCGAATCGATCCATGGCACCGGCAGCTGGCGCGACAACCGGATCACCGGCAATACCGGCGACAACCGGCTCGACGGCCGTGAGGGCAATGACGAGATCGACGGCGGCCTCGGCGCCGACACGCTCATCGGCGGCCTCGGCGCCGACGTCTTCGCCTTCACCGCCGCGCTCGGCGCCGGCAATGTCGACACGATCGTCGACTTCGCCCCGGGCGCCGACCGGATCGCGCTGGACGATGCGGCGTTCGCCGGACTCGTCCCGGGCGCGCTTCCGGTCGAGGCGTTCGGGGTCGGGACGGCGGCCGCGGACGCCGACGACCGCATCCTCTACGATCCGGCGACCGGCGCGCTTCTGTTCGACGCCGACGGCGCCGGCGGAGCCGAGGCGGTGATGTTCGCGACCGTGCAGCCTGGCCTGTTGCTGAGCGCGGCCGACTTCGTGGTCATCTAGGCCGGCGCCCGCAAAGCCCCGTTGCATTTGCCGGCGCCGCGGCCATGATGGGCCGCACTCGGAGGACCGGGGGGTTATGCGCGGACAGGTGCTGGGCGTGGACAGGCGGACCGGGGACGGGGTGGTCGCCGGCGAGGACGGGCGGCGCTACAGCTTCCGCCCGGACGACTGGGCGGCCCGCGGCGAGCCGGCGGTCGGGATGCTGGTCGACTTCGAGACCCACGAGAATCGGGCGCTGACCCTGTTCC
>Ga0196973_1000381_pt1 | contig 10833 bp, 13 predicted proteins | sample S1_513CmetaG_FD_155457 | JGI IMG/M metagenome (GOLD analysis project Ga0196973, IMG submission 155457) | Soil microbial communities from Anza Borrego desert, Southern California, United States - S1_5-13C | ecosystem: Environmental > Terrestrial > Soil > Desert | place: USA: California...
CTTGAAGACTGCCAATCTACCCCATGGCACTCCCCTCTGTGGCGCCAAAAATCGTCAGGGGAACGCCTGCACCGCTCTCGGAATGAAGAATGGTCGCTGTCGCTTCCATGGGGGCAAATCCACAGGACCTAAGACCCTTGAGGGTAAGCAGAGGTCGAAACGCGGGAATTGGAAGCATGGGCTGTATTCGGCAGAGGCGAAGACTGAGAGGAAGGAAGCTCAGGCACTCTTAAGATCGGTCAAAGCGCGGCTTAGACAAGATTAGCGGATGCAATCCTCACGCTCTTCGGTACTTACGACACCGTGGTAGAATGGCTTTATGAGCGAATGGTACTTAGCCCATCAATCTGAGATCTATGAGTGGCTACAGCGGCTCGCAATCCTAATGGGAACTCTTTATGGCTCAAGCTGGGCGATAAGGTTCGGCAAGATCTCGCTCCTACCGACAAGGAAACGTCGCTCGCGTCCTGCTTCGAACTGATTCTAAACTGAGAATCTCTCAGGACTTCTTTTTTACCCATTGGACATATTGATCTAGCACCGAAGAAACAACATCCGTCGTTGTCCATCCGGTGTCCTCTGAGATCGCCTCAACTTCTTTCATTAGACGCTCAGGAAGGCGCATAGAGACCATCTTCTTGGGTCCGTCGCAGTATTCCCTCTTTGGGATCTCTTTAAACTTAACCATAACCGAAGTTAATCACATTACTTTACATTGTCAATCAACCGTCTTACTGTATTGACATTGTATTACAAACGCAGTTACATAGTGCATTAGGAGTTCCTATGAAATTATCCAGCCTTATCCAATATCAGGTTTCTGAACTTGCTTCTAAGCTCGATGGGATTAGCCATTTATTATCCAACTTTGCTTCCTTCGGATCGGGCGACCGCGACAATGATCGAATGATGGGCCTAGGAACTCTTGTTGAAGGACTCGCAAATGACGGCCACAGGATCGCCCAGTTGATCGACACGAGCCAGTCTCTTCACGGCGATCTGGAAGTTGATATGGAAAAGTATGAGTACGACCCTATTGGCTGCGCTTTGAAGGCAGTTGAGGAAGCGAGGGCATTGCGATCAGTGCGCTCCAAAACCCTGTGAGAGTTGCAACCTACTCTCGCGTTTCCACTTCTCACCATGGGCAGAACCCAGAGGTCCAAGTGGCTGAACTCAGGCGCTATGTTCAAGCACGTGGCTGGGAAGTTTCTAAAGAGATCATTGATCATGGCTTTAGCGGTTCGACCGACAAGCGCCCTGGCCTCAAACAATTGATGGACCTAGCGAGATCCCGCGAAATTGACTGTATCGTTGTCGTAAAGCTCGATCGCCTCTTTAGAAGCCTCAAACATTTGGTCACTACTTTAGAGGAACTTGAAAGTCTTGGCGTGCAGTTTGTTGCCGTTAAAGACTCTGTAGACTGGACTACTCCCGCAGGCCGGTTTTTCGTTCAGGTTCTTGGAAGTTTAGCCGAGCTCGAAAAAGGGATTCTTCGAGAAAGAACGATGCTTGGACTTCTGCATGCTCGGAACAAAGGGATAAGACTAGGCCGGCCCAAAATCCATGATGGATCAATGATCCGAGCCCTTCGATTACAGGGAAAATCTTATAGGGAGATCTCGAAATTTCTAAGTGTCCCTATGGGAACCATAACAAAAGCAATTCGCAATCCCGATTAGCCTATCGACTGTAAGACTTTCCGGAGTCGCGCTGCCAACTCACTGAGATCTTCACAGTCTTCAATCGGATGTTCCAGCAAATCTGCGGATTCGATCAACCCATGTCGGTAAGACTTGTAATTTGTCTTGTAGAGCTCTGGCTGATTGGCATCTCTACGCTCACAGGCGTGCTCCACAGACTTAAGCCTCCGCTCAGCAAGATCAAGTGCATCTGCCCACCAAAGCGGTCGTGCCAACCGTCTAGCTATCAACGGAACAAGACGCCAAACTCCGGAGGCGATCAAGAGCCCAACTACTATTATCCATCCATAGACATAAGTGGCATGCGCACGATCCGGAAATAGCTTGCCGCTATAAACAATCGAGAACACTTGAAGCGCTACACCAAGGAATGCCACGAGCGAATACCCAGTATTGATGTAGTGGTTTACAATCACAAGCTTCGATTTGACGGGGTTGAATCCTAGCCTAGTCTCAAGTGTCCGCTTATCCGAAATGGTACCGAATACGCCGGCCAAACCCACCGAGCCTAAAAACAATGAAATTAAATCGAGCACGACCTTGTCTAAAACCTGCACAAACTCTCCAAAAATTAAGCTGAATATTTCAAAAGCTGATGCTTCACGATGTCAGATAGCGGAAAGAGGTTCTCTTAAGCATGCCGACAAGTTTCTCAGCGAATCGATTTGACGACTCAGTAGTGGCAGCCAATTAAAGCTCCATCCTGCGCACTGAATACGGTCGTAAAGTGTGCACTCACCGCTAACTTAATTCTACCATCTAAGCTATTGATAATGCGGATGCTCGATTGAGCCCCCGTAAGGGGGATTTGTGTGCGCCAGAAAAACAGGCCCACCCTGCGTGTGACCCGATCATTCAATTTCCATTCAGGGTAGCCTCACTCATCCCATCTTCCTGAAGCTAGCGAGACCTCATAGCGGTCGAAAAACTTGAAGTCTCCAGTATAAGTAATGCTTTCGCAAGATTCAGGGGCCACAATGATATCGCCATCAATTTTTGTGTAGATAAGACCTGATTCTGACTTTCTTACGGCATTTTTTGCAGAACGCCCTTCGCGCAACCCGGAAACATAAAAACTATACGATTTAAGAGGAATCTTTCTCTTATTACAAATACGGAACGACATCTTCACAAGGGTCAATGGGCTCTCATTTACAACCTCATCTAAATGCTCCTGAGCCTTTTTCCAAACTCCATTATAAGTGCTCCGAAGACTCCTGTCCTCCACATCCAAAGCATCCTCAAACACCTTCTTTGCAGCGGAACTAGAGAAGGAGTGTATTGCTTGGTCGATGTGTGATGCGAATAGGAACTTATTTAGACCGGTTCCGCTTCTTGCTCGAAGTGTCGGAATACTTCGCACCATTTTATTTGCCCTCTCAACTTCAATGTCCCGGAGTCTGTCCTTCGCCTCGCTGGAATTATCTTCGAATGTCACGAAGAGTGCTTTGTACTCGGCGTTGCTAATTTCAATGTTATACGGTGCGGGTCTTTTGACGGCTGAGGTGTCGGAAGAATCAGTGCCTATCCACCCCGAGAAGAGAATCGATTTTACTAATTCGTATTCAGAAGCACTTATCTTCCCGAAGTCAGACAACACAGACGGAAGAACAATCTGGAAAGCCTTCTCGACTGCGTCCTCCTTGCGTCTGTCGCGATCAAAATCCCTTCCTATGTAGGAAACTCTAATTCCGTTTTCTCGTTCTAGCGATTTCCACTTTGAGTATCCCAGGTACCCCCCGATACCCAACACTGCTAATATCGAAACCAGTGCGCAGGCTTTCAGCGCGACGACCTTATGTTTTCGATCAACGAATCGGTAAAAAAGAAATATCCCCAAAACTATGGCGATCCAAACCATTAACTATTCTCCGCCTTTAATTGTCACTGCTACGCTTTTACCGGGAGTTCTTCTTCTAAGAGCCTCAATAGAAGCTGTTCTTCCTTCTTAAACTTAGTCATCAGGCGATACTCAACTCCTAGTCCTCCAAGAGCTTCACTACTGAAGAGAGCGGAGATTTTCTCGCGGTCGGCTTCTGGGAAACTCAAGGGAAACTGCACCTCGAAACCATCGTTAGTTTCTACCAAGTCCAACGCATGGGTCGCTGCCAACTTCTTTAGGACGACTAAACCTAAACGCATATTCTGAAGCTCTTGGCGAACGGCGCCTCTGAACTCGTTACGATCAAAGAGATCAGGGCACTTAGACATCGCGAAGAAACGTAGCTCAAAGCCTTTCCACTCATGCCAAAGTACCGAAAGCGCGTAGGAACGAAGCTCTTCTTCCACTGAGGCGATCTTAAATTCTATCTTTGTATTGCGTTCACGACATTCGAGCTCGAGCACAACGCCGTCTTTTACTCTCCACTCAGGCTGGCCGTACTCCTCGATCCAGTCATCCAAGAGCCGGACTTCTAGCCGATTGCCAGCGAACCTATATTTATATCGCGAATGAAAGAGGAATAGGTAGTCAGGCGAGTGGGAACGCATCCGGAACTCTGACAAAGTGCGATCAAATTCCACCGTAAGCCCGGCCTCGCCGAACATGGTAAATTCTTGCTCAAGCTCCGAGCGAGGAACTTCGTCGATGAAACGCGATGGCGGTAACTGGAGATCGTCGATTAGCTGTTTCTGGAGTGCCTTCATTTCCAGTTCTGTCAGATCTAAACTCGCTATTTTGTACTGAACTTCTTTGACCTTCTCAGGAACAGCACTTCGCCTGGTATGGAACGCAATCAAACCCCAAATCGAAGCTCCAACTGAAAGCCAGCTAAAGATCGGGGTAACAACAAGCATGTACCCAAGATAGAAACAGAATCTGATCGGATCAAAAGGAGTTGTTGATGTGTACGCACCCGCAATAGCTCGATAGTAGATACCCACCTTCGCTAGGTTTCTTGCACGCTGAGAAAACAGATGGTTTATCGATATCGCTACTTTTACCAACCCGATCAGGAACGCGATGAACACACCGCTTTCGTATGTACTGTCCATTCGTGCTCCAGTCGCTAACAACAGATTTCTGTAGTTCTTATTTATCGGTACAGATTAACGCTAGATGGAGTGGATTATGTCCTGTTCGATGTGTGCACGTTGACACACGCAGGACTCATTTTCAGTCGCAATAGTGGAGAGCAGATTTCACTATTTTCGCACAACCCGGCCACGATATTCATTTTTTGAGGAAGCAGCTTCGCCTCGACCCTGAGCTGGACTAGTCAGAACCCCGATCTAAGCGCCCTTAAAGCCCAAGTCCAAAGTTGAAAATACTTGGAGTCACTTGTAATTTTTTCCAGTCAGACTTGATCCTAGGTGCAATCTCTTCAGCACAACTTTTTGAGATACTAAGAGTGTTTCTCAATACTAAAATCAGAGATTCTTCAGCGGTCAGATCTGGGCCGGAGAGGATTTCCGTGAACTTCTCATATTCAAATACGCGTTTAGTGGCCGTTCTTCCATCTCGTAACTTAAAGAGGATTGCCACATTCAGTTTAGCTAGCTCAACAGGACCATGTAGCTCCTGACGCTGGGCCTTTTTTGGAAAGAGAAAGCCAAAGTTCCTGGCCTCTAGGTAGTCCTTATATGGCGTAAGAAGTGTTTCTATTTCAGCCCTTATGCTCTCGTCCGACTGTTTACCTTTAGATGCGCGCTTATAAATCTCCGTAAGGCGCGGAAGAATCTTTCGAATGAGCGCCCCCTGGACGCGCTGTTGGTAGGCTTCGACCCAGTTGGCCCAGACATCCATCATCTCTAGAAAGAATCGATACCGGGCTGAGTCAGCCTTCAGCAGACCTTTTTCAGAAAGCACGGCGGTTTGAATTGCGAGCGAAACAGTGCTCCAGATGAGCCGTTCTTGAGTCCTACTAGGCAGGGCCTTCGCCCACTTGTTCATTAGTTTTTGCCGGGCCATTTCGGGCCACAGAATTATCTAAAGCAGTAAGGGTGGCAAGGTTGACAAGGGACTGAGACCGCATAAAATCGCGCTGGAAGATAAAAAAGGCATGCAAGCACCTGGAAACGTTCTCATAACCCAAAGGTCAGAGGTTCAAATCCTCTCCCCGCTACCAATTAGAAAACGCGAGGTTAGCTTAATCGCTGACTTCGCGTTTTTGTTTTCTACGGGCCAAGTCCGGGCCAGCCAAACTCAAATCAGCAAAATAAAGGTCATTGGATGCGGCAGCCAGCCTCCTGTTTACCCACTATTTCTAGCGCATGGCAAAACCAGTTAAGCACTACGACAAATGGCGCATTCGCTGGGTTGATGAAAACGGCAGGAGGCAAAGTCGCGTTTACGAAACACTCAAGGAGGCCGAATATTCTCTAGCTAAGTACCAGGCTCAGGTGGGCGCGATCGCCTTGGGTTATGAAGAAAAGCTAAGTGAAGGGAAGACCTTTGAAGATCTCTGCGAAGAATGGCTCAACTTCCATGCTGCCCAAAAGAGGAGCTTAAAAAGTGATCGCAGCATAATCAATGTTCACTTGCGTCCATCTTTCGGAAGGCGACTCTTAAAAACTATAAGCGTCGCCGATGTTGCTCGATACAAGCAGGATCGCGCGCATTTAAATTTCAAAACTTTACATAATCATCTCACTTTACTGATTAGCATGCTGAATCTTGCTGTTGAGCTCAGGTGGTTGAAACATGCACCACGAATCAAAAAGCCGCGCCTTCCTACTTTTAGTTCCGACTACAGATATTTGCGTACTGCTGAGGAGATTCAGCATTTTTTGATTACCGCTCGCAACGTAAGCGAGGGTGCATTTGCATTGTATTCAACAGCAATCTTCACTGGATTACGGCAAGGCGAGTTGGCTGGTCTCAGGTGGCAAGACGTTGATCTGGAAAAAAGATTAATCACTGTTCAGAGGAGCTTTAGAGGCCCTACGAAAGCTGGAGATGTGCGCTATGTGCCGATCCTAGATCCTCTCCTCGCGATTCTTAAAGAATGGCGAGCGAAGTCTTCTGGCCTGTTCCTGTTTTGCAACTCCCTTGGAAAGCCTCACACTCCTTCTGCGAGAATTTTTCAGGAAGTCCTTCATGAGGTTCTGAAGCGTGCAGGTTTTCCAGAATCCGTTTCAGACCTTGGCGAGATTCGAAGGTACATTGTTTTCCATGACCTACGCCATACCTTCGCAAGCCATTGGATGATGCGAGGCGGAGATATCTTTAAGCTTCAAAGAATTCTCGGACACAAAGATATCAAGATGACCATGCGCTATGCGCACTTAAGCTCGTGCGCATTTGCTCTCGACTACTCCCGATTTGAAGGCTCACATCAATTTGACCCTTCCACCTTTTCGCCGGTTCAAACCAATACTGATTCCACCGCAAAATAGATTTTTTTCGATGTAGCAGACCGGAAGGTCAACAAAAGTTACCACCTTCCTAAAGCTGAGAATGATCAGCAAGGCCTAGGAGGAAACTTGAATACATCGAAATCCGAGAATCTTAATTACGACGAAGCGTCGCAGTTTACGGGAATTTCAAAAAACACACTCTACGCAAAAGTAAGCCGCAAAGAGATCCCTCACATTAGATTGGGCGGACGACTTGTACGCTTTTCACGAAGCGAACTTGAAGCGTGGATTAACCAACATCGAGTTCCAGTCACTGATGGTTCAGAATCTAGAACCCTCAAGCGTAAGTGAACCTCATGAGATATTCCCAATCCTGGAACGGGGTCACGCCTAAATTCCCATGTCAAATTTGCGGTAAGGGCGATTGGTGCTCAGTCTCTAACGACAACGAGTCGCGAATCTGCCGAAGAGTTGATGATGGCAGCGGACACCATCGCGTTGATAAGAGTGGCGGAGAATATTGGCTCTATAGAAACGGAACGATTTTTCCTGCTCTAAAAAGCTTGCCTACTCCTCGGTCGGCTAGTCCAGAAGTCGCTGGTATCGATACTTTGGATTCAGCGTACTCTTCTTTACTCGCTAGACTCACTCTAGAGCCCAATCACTTTGAAAACCTCAGAAAAAGAGGGTTGTCGTCCAAGGAGATTCATTTCCGCGGATATAAAAGCCTACCCAGCAATCGAATTGAAGTTGCTCACAATTTGGTTACGGAGTTCGGCGAAGAAAGCTGCTCCAAAATCCCTGGCTTCTATTTTACAAAAGTAAGAGATCAAAAGATTTGGAGTTTAGCCGGCGGTACCGGAATTCTGATCCCGTGCAGGGAAATACATGGAAAGATATTTGCTCTAAAAATTCGCACAGACAGCTCCGAATCCGGAAGTCGTTACCATTATTTCAGCTCTCGAAAACACAATGGCCCTGGCGCGATCTGTAAAGTTCACGTTCCTAAGCACACCGGAACGTCTTCGATCCTTATTAGAATTACTGAAGGCGAACTCAAGGCTGATATTGCGACAGCCTTAACCCAGGTCCTCACTCTCTCGATACCCGGTGTTTCGATGTGGAGAAGTGTAGTTCCAGTGCTTCGCGAGCTAAATGCTCAAACTGTCCGAATTGCATTTGATTCAGACGCGGACACAAATCCAATAGTTGCCCGCGCCCTTACCCAAACAAAAACAGCACTCCTCACTGAAGGATTCCAAGTGGAGGTCGAAACATGGAAGAACAATTAAAAGGGATTGATGAAGCCGTTGCAGCAGGACGATTATTGAAAGTTACCCCTATTCAGAGTCCGTTAGGCTCAACTCGCAACGCTAGCAGTCCCTATCTCCCAGATTCGGACAATGCGAAACACGCTGATTCATACAAGGCGAAGACTCAGACAGACCACGATTATCCAAATCAACTTGCACCTGAAGCATTCCACGGAGTTCTTGGGGAGATCGTAAGGATCATTGAACCTCATACCGAAGCGGATCCCGCAGGAATATTGATTCAAGCACTTACTGCCTTCGGGAACGTTATCGGGAGAAAGTCACATTTCTTAGTCGAGTCCACGCTTCATTTTACAAATCTATTTTGTGTACTCGTGGGCAATACTAGCCAAGGTCGAAAAGGTACTTCGTGGAACCATGTCCGAAGAATATTTTCGTTGGCTGACCCCGACTGGGCAAAGAACCACATTCTTGAGGGGGGCCTTGCTAGTGGAGAAGGTTTAATCTGGGCGGTTCGTGATCCAATTGAAAAGACTTCTCCGATTCGTGAAGGCGGAAAGATTGTCGATTATCAAACTGAGGTCGTCGATCATGGCGTTAAAGATAAACGACTTTTAGTAATTGAATCGGAGTTTGCTTCAATATTGGGCGTGCAGAAGCGCGATGGAAATACCCTCTCGGCTCACTTACGCAATGCTTGGGACCGGGGTCAGTTAGAGAATCGAACTAAGAATAATCCATGTCGAGCGACCGATGCGCATATCTCCATTATTGGTCACATCGTCCAAGACGAACTCTTGAAGCTTTTGAGCGAAGCTGACAAGCGAAACGGATACGGAAACAGAATCCTATGGTTTATCGTTAAACGATCAAAATCACTTCCGAATGGTGGAAATCTTAACGAACGAGACCTCACTCCGCTTGTAGCCATCCTTCAAGACGCAATCCGTTTTGGATCTGAAGTGATTGAGCTCAAACGAAGCATTGAGGCACAAAGGATTTGGGAAAATACTTACGATTGCTTAAACGCAGAGAGACCCGGCCTATTTGGAGCAATGACCGCCCGTGGCCCTGCGCAAGTCTTGCGCTTGTCATGTCTCTACGCACTCCTTGATAGATCTGCCGTAATTACAGATCAGCACTTAAATGCCGCGCTAGCGGTTTGGGAGTATGCCGAAGCCAGCTGCAAAGAGCTTTTCGGAGGCTCCATGGGTAATCCGGCGGCAGACCAAATTCTAGCTGCTCTTCAGCTTGCGCCCGAAGGACTTGCACGCGCTGTAATTAGCCACACTGTCTTTAATAAGAACAAACCTTCAGTTGAGATCGACGACGCCTTGAATCTGCTGCGTCGCTATAAGCTTGCCGAATCGCGCATTGAAGAAACAGGAGGGCGGCCTTGTGAGAAGTGGTTTCTTACGAAATCGGATTCAGCCCTTCTTACGAATAAAACGACAAAAGCTCCCTTGAAGCCAAGCTAGAGCAGCTTATTTCGTTTAAGTCGTATCTTTCGTACCGGGGGATCAATGGGTCGATATCTGGAAATATCCAAACGTGTAACCGCGGAGCTTCGAACCGCGAGAACAGCGCTCTATCAGGAGTTAACCGATGGCACATCGCCGCCCAGTACCACCCCAGTAATTACCCCCTGGAATGATCAGAAGATTTGGGAAGCTATTCAACTGGGGTTCTCAGTCAAAGTTTGGTCGAGAACTCTTCAAGCTTGGGTCTATTGGGTCAAAGACGATCAGATTAAGGCAGCTCTCATTAATCAGGGAGTCTCAATTGCGATTTACACATTAACTGAGCTGCAAGCCATAATCTCGGATTCTTGGTCTATAGAGCAGCTCAGAAAGATTCATATGGCGAAGGAAATATTAGGAGGAACTATTCAGTGAAAAAACTATCTAAGCCGAAGAAACGTATCAGTAAAGAGCGCTCCCCTGCATTGAAAAAGAAAGGAAGCATTAGTCCAAGTAAATCCTTATCCCCGGAAGACAAAGCCCTACTTAAAGAAACATACGGGTTTTCTCAATATGAGGCTTCAGCACTCTTATCGGGACAAACTCAACAAGCGAGTGGCGCTGGAGATGACCAAGAAGTCAGTAAGATTGCCCTTGTTCAATTTTTGAAGAGCGTGAAACCCAGAGACGAACTTGAAGGAATGCTTTCTGCGCAAATGATTGCCGTTCATAACCAAGCGATGAGAAGCCTCGCCAGGTTTGAAGCCTCCACAACTCTTCAAGGAAAGAAAGTTTACGGAGAAATTGCTGCTAAGCTTTTCCGAGTTTATACCGCCCAGGTCGAAGCTCTGGGCCGCTACAGAAACCAAGGCAAGCAACAGGTTATTGTGAAGCACGTTCACATCGAGAGTGGCGCTCAGGCAGTCATTGGATCGCTCACCCATAAGAGCAAGGAACCGGGGGACCAGGGGTGAGCTTGAAGACTGCCAATCTACCCCATGGCACTCCCCTCTGTGGCGCCAAAAATCGTCAGGGGAACGCCTGCACCGCTCTCGGAATGAAGAATGGTCGCTGTCGCTTCCATGGGGGCAAATCCACAGG
>Ga0196973_1000383_pt1 | contig 10803 bp, 9 predicted proteins | sample S1_513CmetaG_FD_155457 | JGI IMG/M metagenome (GOLD analysis project Ga0196973, IMG submission 155457) | Soil microbial communities from Anza Borrego desert, Southern California, United States - S1_5-13C | ecosystem: Environmental > Terrestrial > Soil > Desert | place: USA: California | collected...
CAGCGTCCGGCTCAGCGTCGCCGGCGTCGCCGGCCGGACGGTCTCGCTCGCCGAGGCGCCGGGGGCGCAGCGCCATACGCTTACGCTGCGCTCGGGCGCGGCCCCGGTCCGCAAGTTCGACCTGCTGCTGGCCATCGATACGACCGGGAGCATGGGCGACGAGATCGCCTATCTGAAGTCCGAGCTGCGCTCGATCCTCGCCGATTTGAGGCGCAGCCATCCCGGCCTCGACATCCGACTCGGCCTGATCGCCTATCGCGACCAGGGCGACGTCTACGTCACCCGCACCTATCCGTTCACCGCCAACCTCGACTCGATGCAGGCCAACCTGCGAGCCCAGCAGGCGGCCGGCGGCGGCGACTATCCCGAGGCGATGGATCTCGCCCTGGCGCGCGCCGTCTCCCAGGACTGGCGGCCCGACGCGGTCAAAACCCTGCTTCTGGTCGCCGACGCGCCGCCGCACGACGAGAATATCGGCAAGACCTGGCGCGCCGCCGAGGCCGCCCGAGGCAAGCGCATTCAGATCGTGCCGGTCGCCGCGTCCGGCGTCGGCGACACCGCCGAATATGTGATGCGGGCGATGGCCGCGGCGACCCAGTCGCGCTACATCTTCCTCACCGACGACAGCGGCATCGGCAACCCGCACGCGCCGCCGGCGGTCGACTGCTATCTCGTCACCCGCCTCGACCGGCTGGTCCGCCGGGTCCTCGACAGCCAGATCTCAGGCCGGCGGGTCGAGCCGAGGGAAGGCGAGGTGATCCGAAGCGTCGGCCGCTACGACAACGGCAAATGCATCCTGCCACCCGATTATCCGAGCGTGGAGCAATATTGACCTTCCGTCGCCCCAGCGAAGGCTGGGGCCCCAGGGGGTGAAGAACGCCGGCGCCCTTCACCCCGGGATGCCAGCCTTCGCTGGCATGACGGGAGTCGTCACCGGTTTATGTCGACCGTCGGCGGCGGGTTGCGGACCTGCTTGGGATTGGGGTTGAGGCCGACGAAGGTGGCGAGGTCCACGACGCAGACCGAACGGTTGACCGGGTGGCTGCCGCAGGCGACGCCGGCGCGGCGGTATTTGCCCTCGAACAGGATCTTGCGGTTGGGCCGGCTCGGCACGCCGTCGTCGACGATGAGCTGGCGGACAACCGCTTCCGGGTCGCTCGTCCCGTAGGACAGGACTTCCGCGGTCAGCCCGCTTCCCTTGTGCTTCTTGATCCTCGCCTTGGCGTCGGATCCGTCGGCGGCGGCATGGCCCATCCCGCCGACGAGGCCCTGATGGGCGGCGAGCAGGCGCGCCGAGGCCTCAAGCTCGGGCGCGCTGCGCAGCGGTGGCACCGGCGCCTGGCGGGCGAGGAACGCGATCGCCTGGTCGACCGCGGCGACGCCCTCGCGGGTGCGCAGGCCGACGTCGCTTCCCGGAAGATGAACGACATTGCCGTCGAAATGGGACCGATACCGGCGCAATTTCTCCGCATAAGCCGTGGGATTGGTCCGCGCTTCGTTGATCCCGGCCAGCACCTGTTGCTCGAGGCTTAACGGCGCGGGGGGCTGCGCGTCCGCCGCCGGCTGCGCCTGGGCGGCAACCGCCAGGGCCGACAGGGCGGCGACGAGAATCGGACGTATCATCATGGCTTCCTTCAGCTTTTGCGCCTCAGGCTACAGCCTTATCGGCCGCATTCCAATCGCCGTTGCGAGCCCGGACGGGCGACAGGGAGAGAGTCCCGGCATGAGCGCTTGGGCACGGGCGCCGGCGGCAGCTGCCAAAAGAAAAGCGGCGGTCTCCGTGATAGAGGGCGGCTGAGACTCCAGCGCCATGCCAGGGGCAAGGCAAGGCTTGGGGGTCCGCCTGACGACGGGAGGGAATCGATGACGCCGGCAGAAACCTTATCGCTCCTCAAATATCTCAGCTACGCAGTCGCGGCCGCGGCCGCCATCTGGGCGGTCGTCAAGGAAAAGATCGGTCGAGACCCGGCGGGCAAGATCCGGTTGCAACTGAGCCGTGCCAGCCAGGTCGCGATTTCGCTGGCCATCGGGACGGCGCTGATCGGCACGCTTTCCTACGGTCTCGAGAGCAGCATCAAGGAGACGGAGAAAGCGGAAGCTGCCCAATTGGCGGCGATCGAAGCCCAGCGCTCGGCAGCGGAGAAGGCGGCGGAAGCCCGGCGGGTGGCGGCCGAAAAAGCGGCCGATCGGCGCGAAGCCCTGCTTCGGCACGCGCTAAGCGAGGAGCGGGCGGACGCACGAGCCGAGCGCATCGAGGCCAGGACGGCGTCACTGGCGGCCCGCGCCGAGCTCAATGCGAGCGCTCGTGCCCAGATTGCCGAGCTTGCCGCCATCGGACGCAATCAGAGGCTGCTGCTCGCTTCGCAGCCCTTGAGATCGGTTGCCTTTCATATCGAGTTCGAGGGCGTGCCCCCGAACGTCCTCGCTATCGCTCAAAGCGGGGAACAGCGCGTCCGCGACTATGAATATGGCCAGGGCGACGAACTCGAGGACCTGCCGCCCGACTATCAGGGGCTGATAAGCAATCAGCTTCGCAGGGAATTCGTCCTTTATCCGGTGCTGCGCGCGCTGGTGGGTGCCGGCGAGGGGGATGATGTTGCGCTTCTGGTCGATTTGGATGGGACCGGATCAGTGCTCGCGCCGATCGGCATCGCCGCGGCTGGACCAAGCCGCGGCTTTGTCGACAACAGGCCCTTCCTCGCCCTCACCAAGGATTTGTACCGCCAGCCCGAAGACTGGCATCGGGCGGCCCCGATGCCGACGGACTGCGGCGGCTATGCGGTAAGCGTGGATCCGCGGCGGCGGTCGGTGGCCATCGACGGGACCGTAGCCTCGCAATGTCTTGATTTCGTCATCCACCGGCCGGGGAACAGCATCGTCACCGCGGCCTTCGTCCGGCGGCCCCGCGCGATACTGCTGAAAGGCGGCCCCAGCGGGCTCGCGGTCGATCCGTCCAATGCGACCCGCAACCGTCATTCCGCAGGCCTGTGCTGGGACGCCGTCGGAAGGGTCGCGCAACGGTTTCGGCTGAAGCTCCGCCTGGTTCCCAATGGCGTCGGCGAGATCGCCTCAAGCGCCGTCACGGCCCCTGCCGGAGGATCCGGCCTGCAATCGGCCGGCGGGTCCTACGAACCGGCAAAGGATTTTGGGGAATGCCTCGTCATGCGTTGAACGGCCGCCTCGATCGGGCAGACGGTCCACCTGCCAAAGCCCTTTCGCGCTTGACGCTGCTCGCGGGGACGAATCACCCTATGCGCGTACGCGTAAGGGATCGGCATGAAGCTTGTCGTCGTCGAATCGCCGGCCAAGGCGAAGACCATCGAAAAATATCTGGGGAGCGGCTATCGAGTGCTCGCCTCCTACGGCCATGTTCGCGACCTGCCGCCCAAGGACGGCTCGGTCGACCCCGAGTCCGGCTTCGCGATGGAATGGGAGACCTACGCCGACAAGGCACGGCAGTTGAAGGCGATCACCGACGCGGCGAAGAAGGCCGACACCCTGATCCTCGCCACGGACCCGGACCGGGAAGGAGAGGCGATCAGCTGGCACGTCCAGGAGGTGCTGAAAAAGCGCCGGGCGCTGCCGGCTGAGGTCGAGCGGGTGACGTTCAACGCGATCACCAAGGCGACGGTGACCGAGGCGATGAAGCATCCCCGCTCGCTCGACGAGGACTTAATCGACGCGTACCGCGCGCGCCGGGCGCTCGATTATCTGGTCGGCTTCACCTTGTCGCCGGTGCTGTGGCGCAAGCTGCCCGGCGCCAAGTCGGCCGGCCGGGTCCAGTCGGTGGCGCTTCGCCTCATCGTCGACCGCGAGCGCGAGATCGAGCTGTTCCGGGCCCAGGAATATTGGAGCGTCGCCGCCTTGATGGAGGCCGACGGCCAGGAATTCCTCGCCCGCCTGGTGCGCTTCAAGGGCGAGAAGCTCGACCGGCTGTCGATTGGCGATGCCGGCAGCGCCGAGGCCGCCAGGGAGGCCGTCGAGGCGGGCCGCTTCGCCGTGGCTTCGGTCGACACCAGGCCGCTCACCCGCAACCCGCCGCCACCCTTCACCACCTCGACTCTCCAGCAGGAGGCCGCGCGCAAGCTCGGTTTCTCCGCCAGCCACACGATGCGGATCGCCCAGGCGCTCTACGAGGACGGCTCGATCACCTACATGCGCACAGACGGAGTCCAGATGGCGCCCGAGGCCATCTCAGCCGCCCGCCGCGCGGTTGCCGCCCGTTTCGACGCGGGCTACGTTCCCGACCGGCCGCGCCACTACGAGACCAGGGCCAAGAACGCCCAGGAGGCCCATGAGGCAATCCGGCCGACCGATTTCGGCCGCGACCGCGCGGGTTCGGGCGACCACGGCCGGCTCTACGAGCTGATCTTCAAGCGCGCGCTGGCGAGCCAGATGGCGTCGGCCCGGCTCGAGCGGACCACCGCCGAGCTGGTCGACGGAAGCGGCCAGACCGCGCTTCGAGCCACCGGCCAGGTCGTGCTCTTTCCGGGCTTCCTCGCCCTCTACGAGGAAGGCCGCGACGACCCGGAAGACGAGGAGGCCCGCCGCCTGCCGCGGCTGCGCGAAGGCGACTCGCCAGCCAAGAAAAAGGTCATCGCCGAACAGCATTTCACCCAGCCGCCGCCGCGTTATTCCGAAGCCAGCCTGGTCAACAAGATGGAGGAACTCGGCATCGGCCGCCCTTCCACCTACGCGGCGACGCTGCAGACCCTGAAGGACCGCGGCTATGTCGAATTGGAGAAGAACCGCTTCATCCCCCAGGAGAGCGGCCGGCTTCTGACCGCCTTCCTCGAGCGTTTCTTCGAGCGCTACGTCTCCGACGATTTCACCGCCCACCTCGAGGACGAGCTCGACGACATTTCCGGCGGACGGATGAACTGGCAGGCGGTGCTCGAGGAATTCTGGCGAGACTTCAAGCCGAAGACCGCTGAGATCATGGAGAAGCAGCCCTCCGCGATCACCGCCGCGCTGGACGATTTCCTCGCCCCGTGGCTGTTCCCGGCCAAGGGGGAGGGCGGCGACCCCCGCCTTTGCCCGGCCTGCGCCGAAGGGCGTCTGTCGCTGCGCGGCGGCCGCTTCGGAGTCTTCGTCGCCTGTTCCAACTATCCGGACTGCAAGTTCACCCGCCGGTTCGGTCAGGGCGGCGACGAGGCCGGCGCCGAGGCCGGCCCGACCCGGCTCGGCGCCGATCCGGCGACCGGCGAGGAGGTGAGCCTGCGTACCGGCCGCTTCGGCGCCTATGTCCAGCTCGGCGAAGGCAAGGACGCGAAGCGCGCCTCCATCCCGCGCGACCTCGCCCACGAGCAGGTCGACCTCGACGCCGCGCTCCGGCTGCTGTCGCTGCCGCGCACGATCGGCCCGCATCCGGAAACCGGCAAGCCGATCACCGCCTCGATCGGCCGCTATGGGCCCTACCTCGCCCATGATGGCAAATATGCGAAGCTGCGATCGACGGCGGAGGTGTTCGAGACCGGCATGAACGCCGCCGTGGTCAAGCTCGCCGAGGCGGCCGCGGGCGGCGGCGCGCGCGGTTCGCGCGAGCCGCTCCGGATGCTGGGCCCGCATCCCCGCACCGGCGCGGACATCCGGCTGATGGAGGGCCGCTTCGGCCCCTATGTCACCGACGGCACCACCAACGCCACTCTGCCGAAATCGGTCCCCGCCGATGCGCTCACCCTCGAGGAAGCCGCCCAGCTGCTCGACGACCGTGCCGCCAAGGGTCCGCCGGCGCGGACGAGACGGGGCCGGAAAACCGCGGCCGGAAAGGCTCCGGCGAAGAAGAAGGGCTGATGCGGCGGTCCTGGACGCTGGTCGGCATCGGCGCCTCGGCGGAGCTGGCCGGGCTGGTCCTGTGGCCCTTCCTCGGCCCGTGGGACCTGTTGTTCTGGCCGTTCGTATCACTCTCCGCGGTCGCCGCTTTGGCCGGCGCCTGGATCGTGCTGGCGACGATGATCGACGTCACCTTCCATCGCCCGCGCGGCGAGCGGCTGCGCCCGATCCGCGCTTTCGACCTGGTGCTCGGCGCCGGGATGTTCGTCCTCGCCCTGCTTCAGCTGCGTGACGCGCTGGGCCAGCTTCCCGCCTGAGCGGCGCACGCGCGGCAGCCGGGATCCTTGGCGACGCTGAGGCTGCGCATCGCCGGCGCGAGGGCGTCGAAGACGTGGACCTTGCCGGCCGCCTCGCCGCCGAAGCCGACGATCTGGCGGATCGCCTCCAGCGCCGCCCAGCTGCCGGCGAGGCCAGCGGCGGCGCCGAGCACGCCCAGCTCCGAGCAGGTGTCACAATCCTCGGCGTCGAAAGCGTCGCCGACGAAGCAGCGATAGCAGGGCCGGTCCGGCTCCCAGCCCCGCCAGGTGCCGACCTGGATCTGGAACTGGCCGATGGCGGCGGAGACGAGCGGGATTCGCGCCGCGGTGCAGGCGTCGGACACGGCCAGCCGGGTGGCGAAATTGTCGCTGCCGTCGAGGACGACGTCCGCGCCGGCGATCAGCCGGGCCGCATTGGCCGCGCCCAGCCGCTCCTCAACGCCGGTGAAGCGGACGTCCGGATTGAGCCGCGCCGCGGCTTCGCGCGCCACGTCCGCCTTGGCTCGGCCGACGTCGGCGGTTCCGAACAGGATCTGGCGCTGGAGATTGTCGAGCGACACGCGGTCGTCGTCGATCATCGTCAGGCGGCCGACTCCGGCCGCCGCGAGATACTGGAGGGCGGGACAGCCGATGCCGCCGGCGCCGATCAGGACGACATGGGCGCCGAGCAGCCTGCGCTGGCCCTCGCCGCCTATCTGCTTGAGGACGATGTGCCGCGCATAGCGGTCGAGCTGCGCGTCGCTCAGGCTCACTCTTGGATGTAGAGCTGGCTCGCGAACCAGCGCGGCGCGGCCTGCCCGCTGCCGTCGGGCTCAACCAGCACGGCATAAGGGACGGTGATGTCGAACCTTTTCGACGTCTGGCCGGGAATCGAGCAGGCGCCGCTCAACAAGATCCTCTCGACCTGGCCGACCATGCCGGGGGTCGGCAGACGCCGTTCCCCGGCGTTGAGCGGCGCCATGCCGCTCCCGTCCGCGCGGCCGACATCGACCTGGATCGGGCCACTCGCGGGGCCGAGCATGTCGGCGACGACGATCGATCCGAACATCCTCCACTCCCCCTTGAAAAGACTGTCTATCTTCCTCCCCTCGGGCGGCGAGGGCAAGGGCTAATGCGAGTCAGCGGCCGGTCGAGCCGAAGCCGCCCGCGCCGCGGCCGGTCGCGTCCAGATCCTCCGCTTCGCGGAAGACCGCGCGCTGCACCGGCGCCGGCACGAGCTGCGCGATGCGCTCGCCGCGGCGTAGCTCGAACGTCTCCGCCCCGAGATTGGCGAGGATCACCTTGACCTCGCCGCGATAGTCGCTGTCGATGGTGCCGGGCGTGTTGAGGCAGGTGACGCCGTGCTTGAGCGCCAGTCCGGAGCGGGGCCGGACCTGGACCTCGTAGCCGTGGGGGATGGCGATGGCGAAGCCGGTCGCGACGGCGTGACGGGCGCCCGGGGCGAGGGTGACGTCCTCGGCGGCGACCACGTCCAGGCCCGCGGCATGCTCGGTGGCGTAGGCCGGCAGGGGAAGGCCCCCGCCGTGCGGCAGGCGCCGAAGCGCTATCTCGATCATCGCCGGGCCTTGTTTCCGATCATTTCGTCGATCGAGTAGCGTCCGGCGCCGGGCGTGGCAAACAGGATGCCCAGGAAGACGAGCATCGGCGCCGGCCACCAGCCCGGGAAGGCGCGCGGCCAGTTTCACCATCGAGATCGTCACGGCAAGGACGAAGGCGGTGACGAGGCCGGTCCAGCGAGAGGTGCTTGCGCGTCCTAGGTCCCGAGCCGGGCGGCGATCCTGTCCGCCAGGCGACGGGCGATCTCATCCTTGGGCGCGCGCTTCCAGCTCTCGACTCCGTCGGCCGTGATCAGGTGAACCGCGTTCGAATCTCCGCCCATGACGTCCCCGGAGACATCATTGGCGACGATCCAGTCGCATCCCTTGCTCGTGCGTTTCGCCTGGGCGACGTTAACGACGTCGCCGGTTTCCGCCGCAAAGCCGATCAGGAGTTGAGGTCTCTCGGGGCTGGCGGCGAGGGCGGCGAGGATGTCGGGATTCTCGACCCAGCGAAGGTGCGGCGGCCCGTCCGCCTTCTTGAGCTTGGATCCGGCCGGCTCGACCCGCCAGTCGGCCACGGCGGCGACCAGCACCGCCGCGTCGGCCGGCAGCGCCGCATCGACTGCCGTCTGCATCTGCGCCGCTGTCTCGACGTCGACCCGTCTGACTCCGGCCGGCGTCGCCAGGCCGACCGGCCCGGCGACCAGGGTGACCTCCGCACCGAGCGCGGCGAGGGCGCCGGCGATGGCGAAGCCCTGCTTGCCCGAAGAACGATTGGCGATCACTCGGACCGGGTCGATCGGCTCGTGGGTCGGCCCGGCGGCGACGATGACGCGCCGCCCGGCCAGCCGCCCGGCCGGCGCAAGCCGTTCGCGGATCGCGGCGAGGATCGCCTCCGGCTCGGGCAGTCGCCCGGGCCCATATTCGCCGCAGGCCATCTCGCCCTCGTCCGGCTCGAGGACGGTCACGCCGTCCCGGCGGAGCTGGGCGACGTTGCGCCGAGTCGCCTCATGCCGCCACATCCTCACGTTCATCGCCGGCGCGGCGAGCACCGGCTTGTCCGTGGCGAGGAGGAGGGTGGTGGCGAGATCGTCGGCGATCCCCGCCGCCATCTTCGCCATCAGGTCCGCAGTGGCGGGGCAGACCAGGACGAGGTCCGCCTCGCGGCTCAGCTGGATATGGCCCATCTCGACCTCGTCCTTGAGGTCCCACAAACTGGTATGGACCGGCTGCTCGGACAGCGCGGCCAGAGTCATCGGAGTGACGAACTGCGCCCCGCCCGCCGTCAGCACGCAACGCACGCTGCCGCCTCCCTTGCGGATCAGCCGCACGAGCTCGCACGCCTTGTAGGCCGCGATCCCGCCGCCGACGATGAGGAGGATGCGCTGGCCCTTCATCCGTCGAGACGGTCCAGCGGTTGCCGGCACACGATGCGGGGGGCGCCCAAGCTGTTCGTCGGGACCGTCCAGAATGCGGGGCCGTGGAGCTCCCCGATCCGAGGCATTGCGCCGGGCGGCGTCAGACGGCTGAAGTCCGGATCATGTCCAATTTCGAGGGCATGAAGCCCGTCGGCATTCTCGCGCAGAATGCGGATGACTTGATCACGGTCCATGCCGCTAAGGTAAGAGCAGAGCCCCCGCCGCGCCAGTCGCCGCGGCGACGACCGCCGTCAGCGCATAGCGCCAATAGCGGCGCGGCCTCACCACCACGACGTCGGCGAGCGGCGGATCGGGTGGGGCGGCCCCGGGCGGGGGATAATAATGGTCGATGCGGCGGATCAGCTCCGGGATCCTCGCGAAGGTCCTGAGGTCGCGGACGATGCGGTCGGCGAGCGCCGCCTCCGGGCCCAGCTCGGTGCGCACCCATTCGCGCAGAAACGGCTCGGCCGTCTCCCACATGTTGATGTCGGGATCGAGGGCGTGGGCGACGCCTTCCTCCATCACCATCGTCTTCTGGAGGAGGAGGAGGTGCGGCTGCGTCGGCATGTCGAAGTCGCGGGTGATGGTGAACAGGCCGTCGAGCATCTGGCCGATCGAGATGTCCTTGACCGGCAGCCCGCGGATCGGCTCGCCGACCGCGCGCAAGGCGGTGGCGAATTCGTCGACGTCGTGATGCGGCGGCACATATTGCGCCTCGAAATGAATCTCGGCGACTCGGCGGTAATTGCCGACCAGCAGGCCGTAGAGGATCTCGGCCAGCCAGATCCGGGCTTGGCGGTCGATCCGGCCCATGATGCCGAAGTCGATCGCGGCGAGACGTCCGTCCGGCAGGGCGAACAGATTGCCCTGGTGGAGGTCGGCGTGGAAGAAGCCGTCGACCACCGCCTGGCGCAGGAAGGCGCGGACGAGGGTGGCGGCCAGCGCCTTGAGATCGTGGCCCGCCGCGACCAGGGCCTCGCGGTCGTTCAATTTGATGCCGTCGATCCATTCGAGCGTCAGCACCCGGCGCGAGGTCCGTGTCCAGTCGATCGCCGGCACGTAGAAGCCGCTCTCGGCGACCAGATTCTCGCGCAGCTCGGACGCCGAAGCGGCCTCGCGGCGAAGGTCGAGCTCGCGCGTCGTCCATTGCCGGAAATAGGCGATCACCGCGCGCGGCCGGAGCCTCGCCGCCTCGCCGCCCATTCCCTCCACCTGCGCCGCCGCCCATTCGTAGGTCTCGATGGCCCGGGCGAAATCGTCCTCGATATTCGGCCGCAGCACCTTCACCGCGACGAGCTTGCCTTCGGTCGTGTGGGCGCGGTGGACCTGGGCGATCGACGCCGCGCCGACCGGCTCGGGATCGATGTCGGAGAAAATCTGCTCGAGCGGCTTTTCCAGGCCTTGCTCGATCGCCAGCCGCACCTCCTCGAACGGAGCGGGGGGCAGGCTGTCCTGGAGCATCTGGAGGTCGCGCGCCGCTTCCATGCCGACGAGATCCGGCCGAGTCGCCAGGGCCTGGCCGAATTTGATCGCGGCCGGGCCCAGCTCCTGGAACGCCTCGCCATAAGTGGGCACCCGGGGCACGGTCGCGCCGAAGCGGGCGATGCGGGCGAGCCGGCGCACCGGCTGGGGCGTGTTGATGTCGCGCTCAATCCCGCGCAGGGCCCTGTGGCGAGCCAGCACCCGCCCCCATTTCAGCAGGCGCCAGATATGGACGATGGGACGGGTCAATTCAGACTTTCCAGCCGCTGTGGATGG
>Ga0196973_1000386_pt1 | contig 10781 bp, 10 predicted proteins | sample S1_513CmetaG_FD_155457 | JGI IMG/M metagenome (GOLD analysis project Ga0196973, IMG submission 155457) | Soil microbial communities from Anza Borrego desert, Southern California, United States - S1_5-13C | ecosystem: Environmental > Terrestrial > Soil > Desert | place: USA: California...
AGGGAGCAGGCGCGCCGCTGCCGTCGGCTCGCGCGTGGCATCTCGACGCCGGACGTGGTCCGGACCCTCATTCTTCTGGCGGACGATTACGACGCCCGAGCGGAACAGGCGGAACAGGAAAAACCGGGGCAGCCGTGAACCCCCGACCGGACCGGCGGCGGCGGTCGATCTTCCGCCGATCCGCCGCCGTCCCGATTTCTAGCGGCACCTGGCCTGGGATCTCGCGGCCGGCAGGCGCTGCCTGAGCCAGTCGCGCATCGTCGCGCCGTAGACGTCCTGCAACTCGTCATAGGCCTTGCAGGCGTCGGCGGGCTTGTCGAGCGCGACCAGCGCCTGGCCGAGGAAATAGAGGCTGTCGGCGGCGCGCTCGCCGCGCGGATTGGCCTGATAATTGGCGAGGAAGGTCTTGGCCGCCGTCGCCGGCTTGCCGGCATCGAGATAGGCGCGGCCGGCGAGGTTTGAGGCCCAGCTCGCCCACTTGCTAGTCGGATAGCGCTTGGCGACCGCTTCCAGCGCCTGCTGCGCCTCGGTGTAACGCTTCGCCTCCCACAACCGGAAACCGGCATTGTAAGCCTCCTCGGCGTCGGCCTCGCGGCTCGCCGACGCGCTCGGTGCGGGCCGCTCGGCACCGGTGACCGCCGGCGAGGGCCGCGGCAGCTGCGGCGCCGCCGAGCTATCGCGCGCGGGCTCGGCGGCGGGCGGCGCGGCGCCGCGCTCGAGCGTGTCGAGGCGGGGGGCGGTGCTGTCGCGGAAACGGGCGAAGGCTTCCTCCAGCTGGCGCAGACGGTTGGCATTCTGCTCGGTCTGGCCGGTCAGCTCGCGAAGCTGCGCCTCAAGCGAATCGACGCGGGCGGTGAGGTCGGCGACGGCGCTCGACGCGGGGACCCCCGCCTGGGCGACGCCGCCCGGCTGCGGCTCGATCTCGGGGACAACCTGGGTTCCGCCGGGGAAGACCCGGCGCTGGACGGCGCGAAGCTCCTGCTCCAGCCGTTCGATCCTGCGCTCCGGGCTCTCGCTGCGCTGGGCCGCGGCCGGCGCCGCGACGCTGGCCAGCAGGAGCATCCCAACAAGATGAAAACGCATCACAATTCCCCCGCCCTTACGGTCCCGCGCTTCATCCTAAACGGCTTGAGCGCGCCGTAGAAGAGTGAATTATTACGGTGTCGCCGGCGGCGGGGCCGGCGCCGCGCCGCGGGTTCGCGCGAGCAGATCCGCCGGCGCCAGGCTGACGTTGGAGATGGTCGTCTCCGGCGGCCCGATCGGCGGGATCGCGGTGCCGCCCACGCTGACCCTGAGGACGTTGGCGCGCGCCGTGCGGATGCGCGGCGACTGCGCGCCCGCCGGCACCTGATAGCTCTGCCCCGCCTTCAGCGTGCCCATGTAGAGCGCCGGACCGCCGCCGGCCTGGTCGATACGCAGCCAGACATCCTCGGCGGCGGTGAGGACGACCGGGCCGCTGGTCGGTGCGGCCGCGGGGATGGTCGGCTGGCCGCGGCGCGGCGCGGCCGACCTGGCGGGCGCCGAAGGAGCGTCGCTCTGGGTGATGGCGATATCGGCCGGCGCGCCGTCGTCGACCGCGCTGCTGCGCCAGACGAGATAGACGATGACGAGAAGGATCGCGATCACCGCCGCGGCGATAGCGATCGAGCGGGGCGGCACCCGCGCCGGATCGGCCGGCTCATAATAAGCGGCCGCGGCGGGGCCGCCGGCGCGGCTGCCGCCGAGCTGCTCGCGGACCTCGGCGCCGATCTGGGCGCCGTCAAGGTCGATCGTGTTGGCGTAGCTGCGCGCGAAGCCGACGCTGTAGGTGATGGCGGGCAGCGCGTCCCATTCCTCCCGCTCGATATGCTCGAGGTGGCGGATCGGGATTCGCGTCTGGCGGGCGACGTCCTCGAGGCTGAGGCCCTTCGCCTCGCGGGCGGCGCGAAGGCGCTCGCCAACCGAGCCGGTTTGCAGCTGGTCCTGCTCCAAATCCGCCATCGGACGCTTTTTTCCTCCCAAATGGACCGATTCATAGAGACGGGGAGCGGCGACAAAGTCAACCGGAGCGGCGTACCACCTGTCCAGGCGATTGCCCGATCCGCCATCGCGAGCGAGCGAAGCAATGACGCTCTAGCGCACCTGCACCCCCTGGTCCTCCGCCCACGCCCTGAGCGCGCCGCGCAGGTCGGCCGGCGGGATCGCGAGCATCTCCTCCATCTTCGGCAGCAGCGCGGCCCGGTCGAGCGAGCGGATCATCGCCTTGATCGGGCCGACCGCCGCCGGCGTGATCGAGAAGCGGGTGAGGCCGATTCCGATCAGCGCCATCGCCTCCAGCGTCCGCCCCCCCATCTCGCCGCACACTCCGACCGGCACTCCGGCCGAGTCCGCCTCGCGCACGATCCGCCGCAGGAAACGGAGGATCGACGGGCTCAGCCAGTCGTAGCGCTCGGCGAGCTTGGGATGGGCGCGGTCGGCGGCGAACAGGAACTGGGTGAGGTCGTTGGTGCCGATCGACAAGAAGTCGATCTTGGGCAGCAGGATGTCGAGCGTCTCGGCCAGCGCCGGCACTTCGAGCATGGCGCCGTAGCGTATCTGGGTCGGCAGCAATTTCTTGCGGCTCGCCAGCCATTCACGCTGCTGCTCGACCAGCGCCCGCGCTTCGTCATATTCCCAGGGCTCCGACACCATCGGAAACATCACGTTGAGCTCGCGGCCGGCGGCGGCGCCAAGCAAGGCCCGCGCCTGCGCCTTCATCAGTCCGTCGCGGTCGAGGGCGAGTCGAAGCGCTCGCCAGCCCATCGCCGGATTCTCCTCGAGGCCGCCCTCGCCCATGTCGATGTAGGGCAGCGCCTTGTCGCCGCCGACGTCGACGGTGCGGAAGATGACCGGCCTCTCGCCCGCCGCCTCGAGCACCGCCTTGTAAAGCCGCTGCTGGCTCTCGCGGCTGGGCAGCGTCGCCGAGACCAGGAACTGGAATTCGGTGCGGAACAGGCCGATGCCGTCGGCACCCATCATCTCCAGCGCGGCGACGTCGTCGCGGAGGCCGGCATTGACCATCACCCTGATCCTGAGGCCGTCCTTCGTTACCGGCGGCAGGTCGCGCAGCGCCGCGAACTCGGCTCTGCGTTTCTGGGTGACCAGAAATTTCGCCTTGAACGCCTCCTCGACGGCCGCGCTCGGCCGAACGAACGCCACGCCCTCGTCGCCGTCGAGCAGGACCTCGTCGCCCTCGCCGATCACCTGGCGGACGTTGGCGACGCGGCCCAGCATCGGCACCCCCATCGCGCGGGCGACGATCGTGACATGAGCGGTCAGCGACCCTTCTTCCAGCACCACCCCCTTCAAACGCCGCCGGTCATATTCGAGCAATTCAGCGGGGCCGAGGTTGCGGGCAACGAGCACGGTGTCGTGCGGCAGGCCGGTCTGCGCCGCCGTGCCGAGCTGGCCGGCGACGATGCGCAGCAGCCGGTTCGACAGGTCGTCGAGATCGTGCATCCGGTCCTGCAGCAAAGCGTCGTCGATCTCGCGCATCCGCATCTGCATGCGCTGGCGGACGCGCTCGATCGCCGCCTCGGCGGTGAGGCCGGAATCGATCGCCTCGTTGATCCGTCGCGACCAGCCCTCGTCATAGGCGAACATCTTGTAGGTCTCGAGCACCTCCTGATGCTCGCCCGCGGTGCCGAATTCGGCCTGGTTGGTCATTGCATCGATCTGCTCGCGCATCTTGCGGAAGGCGGAATAGACGCGGTGCCGCTCGGCCTCGACATCCTCGGCGACCGTGTGCTCGATGAGGATGCGGGGCTGGTGGTAGACGGCGACCCCGCGCGCCATGCCGGCGACCAGCTTGAGGCCCGAGAGCCGCTCCGGCCCCTCCTCCCGCTCCGCGGCGCCGGCCTTGGCGGCCTTGTCGGCGAGCCCGGCATTGGCGATCAGCTCGCTGAGCACCATCGCCACCGTCTGCAGCGCCTCGATCTCGAGCGCGTCATAGGCGCGGGCCTCGGCATGCTGGACGGCGAGCACTCCGATCGCCCGCTCGCGGCGGATGATCGGAACGCCGGCGAAGCTGTGGAACAATTCCTCCCCCGTCTCCGGCCGGTAGGCGAATTCGGGGTGGCTCGGCGCCTCGGCGAGGTTGAGGATCGAGACCTGCTTTGCGATCGTTCCGACCAGGCCCTCGCCGAGCGCGAGCTTGGTGACGTGCACCGCGCTCTGGTTGAGGCCCACCGTCGCGAACAGCTCGAGCACGCCGTCGCGAAGCAGATAGATGGAGCAGACTTCGCTCTCCATAGCCTCGGCGATGATCTTGACGACCTTGTTGAGCTTGGCCTGGGCGCTCGCCCGCGAGGCCATCACGTCGTGCAGCCCGGTGAGGATCTCGCGGGCGGAAACGGCCGAGGCGGTGGGCATGAAGGAGGGGTAGCAGAAGGGCCTACGTGGGCGCCACGGAGAATTGCGCAAACGAGGCGGAATGGCCTATGATCTACATTGAACCGGATGTATATCCGGGAACCGAATATGAAGGTAGCGAATGGGGCACGCTACAAGCTCGCCATCTACGATGCGATGCTGGTCGCCTCGGCGCTCCTTGTTGAATGCGACGTGCTTTGGTCCGAGGACATGCACGACGGGCTCGTCATCGAAGGGATGCTCACCATCCGCAACCCGTTCCGCCCCTAAACGGATCTCCTCTCCAGCGCGTGCGCGGCTTCGTCGACGAGCTGGCGCAAAATCTCCGCGACGCTCGCTTCCTCCTTGACCATGCCCACCGACTGGCCGGCCATCACCGAGCCGGTCTCGACGTCGCCTTCGATCACCGCCCGCCTCAGCGCCCCGGCCCAGTAATGCTCGATCTGGAGCTGGGCCTCCGCCATCTCGACCTCGCCGCGGTCGAGCAGGTCGGCGACCTCGCGCTGCTTGGCGGCGAAGCTCTCCATCTCGCGATTCTTGAGCGCGCGCACCGGGATGACCGGCAGGCGCGGGTCGATCTGGACGCTGGTCACCGCGTCGCGCGCCGAAGCGCGGATGAACGCCTTCTTGAAATTGGGATGGGCGATGCATTCGTGGGCGCAGACGAAGCGGGTGCCGAGCTGGACTCCGACCGCCCCCATTTCGAGATAACCGGCGATGAGGCCGCCATGGCCGATGCCGCCGGCAACGAAGATGGGGATGTCGGCGGCGAGCGGCGGCAATATCTCCTGGGCGAGGACCGAGGTCGACACCGGCCCGATATGGCCGCCCGCCTCCATCCCCTCGATGATGAGGGCGTCGACTCCGGAGCGGACCAGCTTCTTCGCGAGGGCGAGGGCCGGCGCGAAGCAGATCAGCTTCGCTCCACCCTGCTTGACCCGGTCGATGGCGCCCGTCGGTGGCAGCCCGCCGGCGAAGACGACGTGGCTCACCTGATGGCGCTTGCAGACGTCGATCAGCTCGCTGAGCTGCGGATGCATGGTGATCAGGTTGACCCCGAACGGCCTGCCGGTACGCGCCTTCGTCTCCGCGATCTCGGTGTCGAGCAACTCCGGGGTCATCGCTCCGCAGGCGATCACTCCGAAGGCGCCGGCATTGGAGAGAGCAGAGACGAGGTTGCGCTCCGAAATCCAGCTCATCGCGCCGCCGAGGATGGCGACCTCGCAGCCGAGGAAGTCGGTGCCCCGCTTCATCAGGCGCAGGAGGCGGTCGTGGCCGATCCTGTCGGCAGAGGTCGCGGTGTCGGTCATGCTTTCTCCGTCGCCCCAGCGCAGGCTGGGGCCTCAGCGGGTGAAAGGCGCCGGCGTTCCTCACCCGCCGGGGCCCCAGCCTGCGCGGGGGCGACGCTCATCCTTCGTCTCCCACGTCGTCAAGCCCGTAGGCGGTGTGCAGGACTCGTACCGCGAGCTCGGTATATTCCTCGGCGACCAGCACCGAGACCTTAATCTCCGAGGTGGTGATCGCGAGGATGTTGATGCCGCGGTCTGCGAGCGCCCGGAACATGGTCGCCGCGATGCCGGCATTGGAGCGCATGCCGACTCCGACCGCGCTCACCTTGACGACATTGGTGTCGGTCAGGATCTCGTCGAAGCCCACCGCATTGCGCGCCCTTTCCAGGAGATCGCGGCTGTGGGCGAGCGACGCCGTCGGGACGGTGAAGGTGAGGTCGCTCCTCTGGCCGGCGCGCGGCACCGACTGGACGATCATGTCGACGTTGATATTGCCTTCCGCGAGCGGAGCGAAGATCGCCGCCACCGAGCCCGGCCGGTCGGGCACGCCGGTCAGCGTCACCCGCGCCTCGTTCTTGTCGTAGGCGATGCCGGTGATCAATTGCCGTTCCATGTCATATTCCTCGATGGCCTCGTCGCCGACCACCATCGTGCCGGGGCGGTCGTCGAACGACGAGAGGACTCGGACCGGGATGTTCTCGCGCATGGCGAGGCCGACCGAGCGGGTCTGAAGCACCTTGGCGCCGACGCTGGCGAGCTCGAGCATCTCCTCGTAGGTGACGGCGGGCAGCTTGCGGGCGCGCGGGACGATTCGGGGGTCGGTCGTGTAGACTCCGTCGACGTCGGTGTAGATGTCGCAGCGATCGGCCCTGACCGCCGCCGCCAGCGCCACCGCCGACGTATCCGATCCGCCGCGGCCGAGAGTGGCGAGGCTGCCGTCGGCCGCCACGCCCTGAAAGCCCGGGATGACGGCGATCCCGCCCTCGCCGAAGACACGCTCGAGCACGGTGGCGTCGATGTCGTCGATCAGCGCCGAGGCGTGGCCGGAGGCGCGGATCGGAAGCTGCCAGCCCATGTAGGAGCGGGCGTTGAGGCCCATACCCTGGAGGGTGATGGCGAGCAGCCCGCTGGTCACCTGCTCGCCCGAGGCGACGACCACGTCATATTCGCGCGGATCGTAGAGGCTGGAGGCCTCGCGGCAGAACTGGATCAGCCGGTCCGTCTCCCCGGCCATGGCCGAGACCACCACCGCCACCTGATTGCCGGCTTCCGCCTCGCGCTTCACGAGCTGGGCGACGTGACGGATCCGCTCGATGCCCGCCATCGAGGTGCCGCCGAACTTCATCACGATGCGGGCCATTTTCAATCGTCATCCCGGCGGAAGCCGGGGTCTCTTTTCCCGTCGCCGCGTTAAGTGCAAGGAGATTCCGGCTTTCGCCGGAATGACGGAACGGAAACCATGGCCGCGACCAACACGATCGACCCCAGGGAAGCCGCGCATTTCGGCGCCATGGCCGCCGACTGGTGGGATCCGAACGGCTCCTCCGCCATGCTGCACAAGCTCAATCCGGTGCGGCTCGGCTACATTCGCGACCGGATCGACCAGCATTGGGAGCTGGACGAATGCGGCCTCAGGCCGCTGGAGGGGCGGCGCGCGGCGGACGTCGGCTGCGGCGCCGGGCTGCTCGCCGAGCCGCTGGCGCGGCTGGGCGCAGCGGTGACGGCGGTCGACGCGGCCCCCGAGAATATCGCCGCGGCGCGCGAGCATGCGCTCGGGCAAGGGCTGGAGATCGACTATCGGGTCGGCGGCGTCGAGGCGCTCGACGGCCGGTTCGACCTCGTCACTTCGCTGGAAGTGGTCGAGCATGTCGCCGAGACGAGGACCTTCGTCCAAGGCCTTGCCGACGCCCTGGCCGAGGACGGATTGCTCATCCTCTCCACCCCCAACCGCACCGCCTGGTCTCGGCTGATGCTGATCCTGGTCGCCGAGGGCACCGGCCAGATCCCGCGGGGCACGCACGACTGGGACAAGTTCCTCTGCCCCGAGGAGCTGTGCGAACTGCTCAACGACGCAGGGCTCGAGATTATCGACTGCACCGGCCTCGCCTGGGGCCCGGCCCGCGGCTTCCACCTCTCCGACAACAAGAGCCTGGATTATTTCGTGACGGCGAAGCGGGGGTAAGGCCCTTGCTGCCGCGAAGCGGTCGGGCGCAAATGCAGCAATCGATATCAGTCCCCTTTGTGGGCGAGCTCGGCGCTGACCGAAGCGAGGACTTCTCTCGCGAACGTCGTGCGATCCCGGCCGATCATTGAGGCAACGCGCATCGTCGACATCCAGTAACGCAGTTCCGACATGAGCGCCGGATCGCGGCGGATTCTGTCGACGATTTCAGCCGCGGCTGCCTCGCTGACGGGCGACGCGCAATCCCGCATGTTTTGCTCGCCCTGTGCATTGGAAGCGTAGCATCTCGCCCAGATGTACATCTGGACATCGATCGGAATCACGCCGCGGACGTGTTCGCGGTACGCGGGACGCTCGGTCAATGCCGGATTGCCGGATTCGGTATAATAGCGCGCAAGCGCGTTGCGCAGGTCCAGGTTGGCAATCAGATTGAGCTCACCCGCGCTCTTCAGCTCGTCGTAGGTCGTGCTCCTCGTCCAGAATTCGGCTACCTGGCTGGCTTGAAAGTAGGCCAGCAGCAGGTTCCAGTGCGTTCGATCAGGCGTGCGTCCGGTGTCGGCGTAAGTCAGACCCGTATGGCCGTAATGCGAGACGGCGTTCCAAAAGCGGATTTTGTCCTCATAATTGGCGAGGTCGGCCTCGAGATCGGCGTGAATTCGTTCGAGGTAGCCTCGCGCACGGGATGCATCTGCGCGGGCTTCGTTCCAGTTCGCCGCCTGTATGCCGACGAATACTCCGACGACGACAATCACGAAGTCTATCGCGATCGCGGTCCATTCCTGCTTCCTGACGTGCTCGATCACACGGCGCAGCAACATCTTGGGCCCCTCCCCGCTTTGAGATTGTGACCGTAGACCCAGCGATCCCCCGAGGGAAATCATTACCCGCGGCGGCAACCATGTCCGCTTTGGGTCGAAAGCAGACGTTTGCGCCGGTTGGGGGTATCAAAAGTCGACCTTGTCATAATGCGGCGGCGGGGCGATCACCTCCATCCGCTCGGCGAGCAGGGGGCGGAAGCTCGGGCGCGACTTCATCACGCTGTACCAGTCGGCGGTCTGCTTGTGCCCCCGCCAGTCGATTCCGCCGAGATAGTCGGCGACCGACAGGTGGGCGGCCGCGGTGAGGTCGGCGAGGCTGAGCACCGGCCCGGCCAGCCACCGCCGGTGGTCGAGCAGATAATCTATGTAATCGATATGGTTGTTGGCGGTCTTCATCGCCTCGCGCAGTACCCGCGTGTCGGGCGGGTCGCGCGCGACAAGCCGCTTGGTCATCCTTTCGTCCATCAGCGGCGCCACCACCTCGCGGTAGAGGCCCTCGTCGAACCAGGCGACCAGCCTCCTGACCTCGGCGCGGTTGGGGGCGGTGCCGGGGATCATCGGCGAGCGGTCGACGGTTTCCTCGAAATATTCGCAGATCGCTTTGGAATCGATGAGGACGATTCCGCGCGCCTCCTCGACCAGGACCGGGGTCTGTCCGGCTGGGTTGAGGTCGGTGAATTCGTCGCGCTTGAGCCACGGCGATTCCCGCACGAGCTCGTGCGCGATGCCTTTCTCGGCGAGCATCAGCCGGACCTTGCGCGAGAATGGACAGAGCGGGAATTGGTAGAGCTGCCACATCGCCCGCCCGTCTTAGCGGCGGCGCGGAGGCCGCGTCCACGCCGATTTCGTCATTCCGGCGAGAGCCGGGAGCTCGGATCGAGAAGATCCGGCGGGGCCTGGCGAGATCGGCGGCCGTCGCCGGAACGACGTTCAGCGCGGGCCGGGGTCCGGATCGTAGTCGGGCTCGTGGTCGTCGGCGCGAGGATCGTAGCGCCGGTCATGGTCGCGATCGTGGGGGCGTGCGTAGCGGCCCCGGGCGATCGCGTCCTCCATCCGGCGCGTCGCCTCCTCGAGGCTGCGGCGCAGGATGGGAGTCAACACAGCGAACTGCTCGACCGCGGCGCCGAGACCGACCGTCACCGCGCCGATCTCGCTGCGCATGCGCTCGCGGGCATAGGGGTCGCGGCGGCTGGCGAGGTCGCCGAGGGTCTCGCGCCCGCCGTGCCGGTAACGCCGGTGATAGGGGTCGAGCGCGTCCGCGACGGGGCCGATGTCGACGTCCATCAGCGCGTCGGTGGCGCGGGCGATCGCGTCGCCGATCCGCTCGACCTCGCCCGGCGGCGGCAGCCGGCGCACGATCTCCTCGTCGCGCGGGTCGGGATAGGGCTGGGCGGCCAGCGGCGCGGCCGCGGCAAGCGCCGTCACGGCGATGGTCAGCTTACGCAAGACGAGGCCTCCTCAGATCCTTGGCGCACCGGCAAAAACGCGCAGCGGCGCGACTCGGTTGCGGCTATCGCCCGGGCAGCCTGAGCCTAATCTGAATGGCCGCCTCGGCTAGCGCGCCAGCAGCCAGGCCAGGGCGATCGAGCCGACGACGATCCGGTACCAAGCGAACGGGGCGAAGCCGTAGCGGCTGACGATGGCGAGGAACCAGCGGATGACGAGCAGGGCGACGACGAACGAAACCAGGAAGCCGACCGCGATCGTGACCCAGGCGTCGCCGTCGAGCCGCGCGCCGGTCCTGAGCAAGTCGTAGCCGCTCGCCGCCAGCATCGTCGGCACGGCCAGGAAGAAGCTGTATTCGGCCGCGGTCTTGCGCTCGACCCCGAGCGACAGCGCGCCCATGATCGTCGCCCCCGATCGGCTTACGCCGGGAACCATCGACAGGCACTGGATGAGGCCGATGCCGAGCGCCGTCTTCCAGTCCATCGCCTCGACACTGTCGACCCTGGGATGGCGGACCAGCCGCTCGAGCAGAAGGATGGCGATCCCGCCTGCGATCAGGGCGATACAGACCAGCACCGGGCTGCCGAGCATCGCCTTCACCCCGTCGTAGACGACGAAGCCGATCGCCATCGAGGGGAGAAAACCGAGCGCGATGTT
>Ga0196973_1000387_pt1 | contig 10767 bp, 10 predicted proteins | sample S1_513CmetaG_FD_155457 | JGI IMG/M metagenome (GOLD analysis project Ga0196973, IMG submission 155457) | Soil microbial communities from Anza Borrego desert, Southern California, United States - S1_5-13C | ecosystem: Environmental > Terrestrial > Soil > Desert | place: USA: California...
TAGTCCGACTCTGCGTTTTTTTCCGTGTGCACCGATCAAATGGCGCAAGACGAGCAGGGATCGGTGGTTAGCTCGCTACCGTTTTCCTCTAGGATGCCGTGATGAGCGTGAGTGGAAAGCGAGTGGTGGCGTTCTGTGGCGCTGGCCTGTCCGTCCGAGATGGGTACCCGGCGATGTCGAGCTTCAACGGCTACCTGCGGTCATCTGGCCTGCTCAGTAATGACGAGCTGCGAGCGTTCGACGCGATTCAAGCGCATTGCACGGACATCTCGGCCCTAGTTGGCGGGTCCGCACGGAACATCGAGCAACTAGCGTCGCTGTTGGAACTGATGCGACTCTCCAAGCCCACGCTGACGTTCCCGGGCGCGGGCCACTACGCCACACCAGCAGCCGCGCTTGCACTCGTGCGCAAGGCAATCGCTCTCGTCTATTCACCTAACCACCGCGAGATGAACTCCGGGGTCGGCCCGTTGCTGAGCAACGTCCTGGAGCACGACAACGAGCTCACGGTGATCACCACGAACTACGACCTGAACGTCGAGGCGGCGGCTGCCGCAAACGAGATTGCAGTGCGTATGACTCCGACGGTCGTGGCCGCATGCGTGCACCCGAAACGGGAGCAGGAGCCGCGCTTAGGCTCTCTCTATTCTGGGAAGCTTGGGCACAACCGCAATCTAGCCGGGCGGCAGCTCACTCTGCTCAAGCTCCACGGGTCTGTGAACTGGTTTAACGACGGGATGGACTTCCGCGTCGATGACCGGATCACAGGTTCGGAATACAACGCTCAACAGGAGAAGTTCCACCGCCGGAGATGGGACCGCGGCGCCGAGTCATGGTGCTTTCCCGAGCACACCGTGATCATTCCGCCAACCGTGCTTAAGTCCGCCTTCTTTGACGCTGTTCAGGAACAGTGGCAGCACGCCGCGGACGCTCTAGGCCAGGCGCAGGTGCTCGTGTTCATCGGGTACAGCTTCCCCGAATCCGACACGTTCATGAGGTACTTCATGGCAACCTCGCTTCATCGGAACGTGAGCATCGAACGGATCATCGTTGTGGACCCAGCGGCGTACGAGATTGCCGAGCGTATCCATCCGCTCTTGGCGCATCCCCAGCACCAAGGCCTTTGGGAGGTGCACGCAATGCCGTGGGAACGCGTTCACCTCACGGCCGCGTTGGAGGGTGGATGGGTCCCAGACGCCTCTGACCACTACGTCAAGGAGGTGAAAAACCGGAACCAGGTCAAGGCAGTCCTGCGGGGGGAGGTTGTCCCCGAGGACCGTGTGGTCTATCAGCGCGGACTCCGTGGCCGATAATCCCGCTCCTCCCGCCGTGAAAACGGTGGTGGGGGCCCGGCGGGGTCCAAAGGGAGCTCTTCAAGGTCGACACGGAGCTCTTCCGTGCCGACACGGAACTCCTCAGGGTCGACACGGAGCTCTTCCGTGCAGACACGGAACTCCTCAGTGTCTACATGGAACGCCTCCGTGTCTGCATGGAGCCCCTCAGTGTCTGCACGGAACTCCTCAGCGCAGACACGGAACGCCTCAGTGTCGACACGGAACGGCCCCCCGCAATCATCCGGGCAGGGAGTCGCAAGAGGGGCGGCGAGCCCCTTTTGCATCAGCGGAACAACTGCGACGAGGTGACGCCGCGCAGCCGAGACGGCCTCAGGGCCGGCGCTTCCTTCGTGGGGGTCGGGCTCTCCCTGGCCACTCAGTGGACGGCGGGGTTTGGGGGATCGGGGTGGGCGACGTGCCATCACCTTCGGCACTGTGAAGGTAATGTCTTGGCGCGCGGAGTTGTGGGCCGCTGCGTGTCCGGCAGTCCCGCAGGACCACATTTCGAAGCGGAGAGGTGGTGGCAGGCCGAAGGTCATGCCATCCGCCGCTATAGGGCGTGGTATGCTCTACGCCGGGACCTGCCGGAGCTTTTTTTATGACCTGTATTCTCGCCGCCCGTCGCCGGATGGTCGCCCTCGTCCTTGCGTGTTCGTCCGCCGCGGGCCCGGCGCAGACAATCCCGAGCCAACCGCGTGCGCTCTCCGGCGTGACCGGCCCATTGGGCCCGGGCATGGGGGACCTGACGTACCTGACCGCGGGAATTCCCTGCGTGGACGCCGCGGGCAATGTGGCGTTCGGGGCGAGAATCGCGGGTCCGGGGGTCACCGCGGCCAACGATCAAGGGCTCTGGCTCGGAACTCTCCAGGGGAACCAAGTCATGGTGCGTCGCGGCGATCCCGCGGTTGGCTTTGCGCAAGGGGTGTACGGCCAGTTCAGTCTCTTGGCGCTCTCTCGCTCCGGAGTGCTCGCGTTCCATGCCTTCGTCGACGGGTTGTCGCCCAATGCCACGGTGAGTGGGCTGTGGTCAAACCGCACCGGCGTCCTCGCCAAGGCCGGTGAATCCAACAACTACCCGGTGTTGCAGGAGAATCAGTTCCGGGGCATCACGCGGTTCTACTTCGGCGATGCCGGACTGCTGACGCTGGTGGTTACCGACGACTCGGGCTTCTCGTACCCGACGCAGGAAACCCCGACCGCGCCGCCGCCGAGGTTCCCTCCGGGAACGCTTGCAGTGCCCACCGGGACTTTGGAGTCGGTTGAGTATGGTGTGAACGGGGCCGCGGTCTCGGAGTCTGGGGGCGTGCTGTTCAGCGGGAGGTACCGCGCGCCGTCGAACCAGGTTGGGGCGGGCCTGTGGACGCTGCACAACGGTGTGATGACAGAGGTGGCGTTGGTCTCTTCACCGGCGCCCGGCGGGCTGGTCTACTGCTCGTTCGATGAGCGGAAGGCGGCGAACGAGGCGGGCGACCTCGCGTTCAGCGCCGCGTTGGGTATGCCCAACCAGCTTCCGACGACGGGTGCTCTGTTCCACGTGAGGGGGGGCGTGGTGACGCGGTTGGTCACCACGGGGGACCCCGCCCCCGGGCGTCCGGGGGTGACACTGCGCGGCGCAGGTGTGCGTGTGATGAACCGCGCGGGCGCCGTTCTTTTCAGCAGCCATACCAGCACGAACGCGAGCGCTGAACTCTGGCGCGTGAGCGCTGACGGGCAGGTGTCGGGCGTGGTGGGGCACGGGCAATCGCTGCCCGGCTTGCCGCCGGGGGTCACCACCTCCAACCTCTGGGACCCGTCCATGAATGCGGCGGGGGAGGTTGCCCTGATGGTGGACGTGGCGGGCCCTGGGATTAGCTCGGCGAACAACCGGGTGCTGGTGTGCATCGGGGCCCACGGGCGCATGGACGTGGTCGCGCGAACGGGCGTGCCGCTCACGATCGCGCCGGGCATTGTGCGAACGCCGACAGCCATCGGGTTCCAGAGCGGCGGCGGGGGGGAGGATGGACGCGCGACCGGCCTTTCGGACAGCGGGGTGGTCGCGTATCGGGCGATTTTCAGCGACGGGTCGTACGCCGTGCTGACGGCGACAGTCCCCCGGTGCGGGACCGCGGACTTCAACAACGATGGGGACATCGGCACCGACGCGGACATCGAGGCGTTCTTCGCGTGCCTGGGCGGGAACTGCTGCGAGACGTGTTACAGCGGCGGGGCGGACTTCAACGCCGACGGGGACATCGGGACCGATGCGGATATTGAGAGCTTCTTCAGGGTGCTGGGTGGGGGGAGCTGCTGACCGGTGCTTTCGCGGTCAGGGGCGGACGGACCGGATGTGATTCGCATCCGTCGTTGTCGAGCCTTCGGCCACGCGGGCGCGGAGTTCAGGGCGGAGGCGTTCCCAGTGCTCGGCCATCACCTCGTCGGCGGGGCGGTCGTAGTAGTTCCAGGGTATGTGGCGCGCGTTCAGCCCCACGAGGTGCGCTCCGCATCGCCCCGGTCGCGGGGTGTGGGGGTGGAAGGGTGAGCACATGGTGAGGTCCGGGGCGGGCACGGCGAGAGGCATGCCACCGAACATCGCGGCCGCGACCTGGAGGCCCTGCTCGTCGAGCTCGGACACGAGGCGTGCGTCCTTGGGCAGGCGCGAGAGTGTCGCAGCGAGCGCCTCTTCGTAGTCGAGCGCGGCGGGTACTCCTCTGAGCCCCGCGTTGAGCGGCGGGTGGGCGGGGGGCGGGCACCACGCGTCGAAGGAGCCGTAGGCGCGGGTGCTGTCCGTCGCGAAGATGCTGCGCGTTCCGCCTGCCTTGGCATCGCTGATCCAGTGTCGAAGCGTTTCGGGCAGGTCCCACAGGATGCAGTCGTTGTCCAGCGCCAGCTCGAGGGCGTCTGGGCTTACGCGGGGCGGGGCCAGTTTCCAGGCGGCGCCCTCAGCAAGGGCGCGTCCGAAGGCACGCTGGATTTCGGTCGGGATGTCTTCGATGCTCACCGGCCGCCATTGAACGCGCGGCGGTACGGGTCCGGTGCGTCGCTGTGCCTCCGCGACTTCAAGGGTGTTCACGCACACGACGTACTCCGCGGCGTCACCGAATGCACGGGTGGCGCCTTGGACTGAGAGTGCGAGGGCCTCGAAGCCGCGGGGGGCGACGTCGCCGATGGTCCAGCGCACAGTGAGCGGAGTGTTCACGCGGCCTCCTGCGCGGGGCCGGAGAGAGGTCGACGCATGACCAGCAGGCCGCGGAGGGCCGGACCGGGGGGCTGGCGCAGCGGCGGGCCGGGTTCGATGCGGAACCCGAGTCGTTCATAGAACCGGATGGCGCCGTCATTGTGCGGTTCGACCTCGAGCTCGGCGGTGGCGGCGCCGCGGCTGACGAGCGCGCCGAGTGCCGCCCGCACGAGCAGCGAGCCGAGCCCCAGGCCGCGGATGTCCGGTCTCACGCGCACGGCCCAGAGCGCGCCGACGCCGCCCGGGGCGAGCGGCAGTTCCACCCACGCCTGTCCGGCGGGAACGCCGGCCACTTCGACCACCAGGAAGCAGCAGTCGCCGCGCAGGTGCCGGCGGAACATCTGTCGGATGAGGGCGCGGTCGTGGGCGAAGGCGTGCCCGAACTCCAGCTGCCGCAGGTCGCCCCGGAGGCAGTGCCGCACGTGTGCATCGATGGACTGGCTCACGCGGCAACCCTCCGGCGCGCTCGCACACAGAGCGAGCGGGTCGGGGCCTCGCGGCCGCCCCAGAGGAACTTGTAGCGCTCCAGCCCACGGAGGAAGTCGAAGCGGGCGGCCCCGGCCGCGTGTGCATCGTGGATCAGTGCGCTGACGGCGAGGGTTCCGGGGCTGAGCTCGGCGTGGGCTGGATCGAAGCCGCCGATGTAGTAGAACACGACGCGGGCGTGGGGGTCGGCGAGCCCGAGGGCCGCGCCGATGACGGCCTGAGGGGACTTTACGAGGACCAGTCGGAGCATGCCGGCCTGGTGGAGCCGCTGCGCGGCGTCACGCAGGAACGACTGCACGCGCGGGTCCGCCAGCACGCCGTTCTGTTCGCGCGCCTCCCAGCGTGCGCGGTGGAGGCGGAAGAGCTCGAAGAGTGAAGCTGCGGCGTCGTCGCGTGCACCAAGACGGTGCGTGGTGACGCCCGCGCGGACCGCACGCCGGGTGATGGTCCTCAGGTTCTGCTGCATCTTGGCGGGGAGGACGTCGGCAAGCGCACGCCCGGTGAAGTCGAGCACCACGCAGGGCTCCGCCGGTTCGGTCGACTCCGAGGCCGCGAGGGGAGAGCATGACCGGAGCTGTGGGATGAGGGCCTGGTCGGCGCCGCCCTCCAGCAGCCGGTGCAAGGCCGCGAGGGCGTCGGCGTCGGCCCCGGGCATGCAGAGCGCGTCGAGGTAATCGGAGTTTCCGATGCCCAGGGGGAGGAGCTGGTCTGAGTGTCGGTCGCGGTACATCGGGACCAGGGCCCGCAGCTCACCCTCGCGGCTGCGCACCGTAGCAACACGGAGGGGGCCGGGTGCGAAGTGCTCGGCCCATGGGATGAGCCACGCGGGGTGCTGGAACGGTGTCGCCCGCGCGTCGGCCGCCGCGAGGGTTGCCCATTCCGGCTCCAGAGAACGCAGCTCCTCGAGCGAAGTGAGCACTGCGTGCTGCGGCCTTGCACGCGGGCGGTGGCGACTGGGTGCGCGGGCGAGCTGCGAGTAGCGATCCAGGTACTGCGCGGTCATACGCGAGACTGAGAAGCGGCGGGCGGCGTCATCGCGGCAGTCACGCGGGTTGATCCGGTCGCTGCCGGCGATGGCCCCGGCCATCTCTTCGGGCAAGTCGACGAGCAGACCGGTGACGCCGTCGCGGAGGATGTGCGGGAGGTTGCCGCGGCGGTAGGCGATCACGGGGGTGGCGTGGGCGAGAGCCTCCATCGCGACGAGCGAGCTGGTCTCGGGCTGCGTCGAGGGGATCAGCACGCACCGGGCGCGCGAGAGCAGCCGGTGCTTGAACTCGCCGGCGGCGTGCCCGAGGAATCGGGCGCCGCGGCCGAGCTGTGGGGCGACCTCTGTGGCGAAGTAGCGGCGGTGCTCCTCGTAGGGGAGCACATCGCCTGCGATGAGCAGCGGAACGCCGGCGCGGGTGCAGGCGGCGATCGCGTCACGCTGGTTCTTCTGCGGGCACACGCGCCCGAGCATGAGTGCGTACCGGCCCTTGTCCAGGGACCAAGGGACATCGGTGCGGACGCCGTTGTCGATCGGCGGGAGGAGACGCTCGCGCCAGGCGCATTCGTCGTGCTGCGACCGCGAGACGGCGTGGAGGTAGACGTGGGGACCGGCGAGGTCCTTTACGCGCGGGTCGTACCAGCCGGTGGGGAGGTGGAGTGTGACGAGCGTGGGCGGGCCTGAGGGTGGCGGTGGCGGGAGGTAGGCGTGGAAGTCCAGGCCGTGGTAGTGGACAATGGAGACGGGCTCGCGTGCGAGGACGCGTGAGATTGTCTGCTGGTAGTAGGTCCATGCCCGGTCGCGGTCCTCGCCGTCGCGCGGGCGCGGCGTTGCGACCAGCTCGCCCCGGACGTTGGAGCCCTCGCACGCGATGACGAGCGAGCGGTGGCCCGCGTCCACGAGCGCGGCGTCGAGCATCGCCAGCACCTGTTCGGCGCCGCCTGGAGCGTCGGGCGCGACGGGTACGAACGGGAATGCGACGCTGAGCACAGTCAGCATGCCGCCTCCGCTTGAGCGACACTCGCCGGGTTGTCGCCCTCGAAGCCGAGCTCCGTCAGGGCCGCGCGGGCGAGGGATGTGAAGCGCGGGCCTGTCATGCCCCAGGGCTGAGACTCATAGTGCAGCGGTCCACGGTGTGGGGGGCGTGTGAAGTCGTGCTGGGGGGCCAACCGGAACTGCTCCTGCACCTGGCTGAAGAGTGCGAGCGTGCCGGCCTGGGAGTTGTAGCAGGCCAGCAGCCGCCGCTTGCGGGCCTGTTCGCCCGCGGTGAGGTGCACGGTCAAGGCTCCGGCTGCATGGATGAAGCTGTTGGAGGTGAACGCGCCGGCGGCCGCGTGGTAGAGCGCCATTTCAATGATGATCGGCGCCCGGCGGGTGAGCAGGCGCACGGCGGCGTGGACAGAGAACGCAGCGGCGTCGTGGTCGGGGTGGCCGCCCTCGTAGGCGTGCGTAAGCACGAGGTCGCACCGAGTCTTCTCGAAGTGGTCGGCGAGCGTTTGCGCGAGCGCCGGCAGGTGCAGGCTGGCCGTCTGGTCGCGGAGATTCAGCTCGCGGGTGGCTGGAGGGCGGCAGCAGCCGAGGGAGAGAGCCGCGTCCCGCTCGGCGCGGCGGCAGGCCGCGTATGCGGTCTGAGTGAGGCCCAGGCGTGCCGCGTCGTTCCCGTCTGCCGGTGAGCCGTCGGTCAGGAACACGAATGCGGCGTGGCCGAGCACCGGCAGGAGTGTGGAGGCGCCGAGCGTCTCATCGTCGGGGTGGGCCACGACGAGGCAGGGGGACCGCGGGATGAATGGGAGCTGGAGCGCGTGGGCGAGGCTGCGGAGGTCCATGGGGTGCCGCGAGTATCGACGCGCCCGGTGGGGTAGGAGTGAGTTGCGGCTGATGGCGCGGACACCGTGTGGCGAGCGCGGTGTGGACATCGCGGTGAGGCAACGGCGATGGTGAGATCGGGATGGACCAGGACGTCGAGAGCATCTTCAGGGCGGGGGCGGCGGCGTACTGAGCGGCATCGGCGTCCTCGCCAGCCGGATCATTTACTGTGGTAAGCACCGGGCGTGCGTGGAAGGCTGCCCGCCATGCGATCCACCCTTACCGACCGTGTGTTTTCGTGTCCCGTGCTTCGGCTCCTGGGCGCGGTGCTGCTCGTGCTGTGCGTGATGGGACAAACCGCCGCGCGGGGGCAGTCGGTGGTGTGGCAGGAAGAAGAAAAGGTGGCGCCGCCCAGCGGGAGGAACGGGCACGCGATGGCGTACGACTCGGCCCGCGGCGTCACCGTCCTCTTCGGGGGTGATGACGGGAACGGCATCCGCAGCGGCGAGACCTGGGAGTGGAACGGGACGAAGTGGAGACAGGTGCTGGTCAGCGGCCCTTCGGCGCGGCGCTGGCACGCGATGGCGTACGACTCGGCACGCGGGGTGACTGTTCTCTTCGGTGGACAGACCGCGAGCGGCCGCAATGGCTAGACCTGGGAGTGGGACGGGGAGACCTGGACCCAGCGGCTGGTCGGCGGTCCGTCGCCTCGGTTCTACCACGCGATGGCCTACGACTCGGCCCGCGGCGTGACGGTTCTGGTCGGGGGCGACGCCGGGGGCGCGGGCAGCAGCATCTACAACAACCAGGTTTGGGAGTGGAACGGGACGGCCTGGACCTCGCGCCCGATCGGGCCATCGGCGCGGCACCGGCATGCGATGGCCTACGACTCGGCCCGTGGCGTGACGGTTCTCTTCGGTGGCTACACCAACGGCGCGAGCGTCCGCAACGGCGAAACCTGGGAGTGGAACGGGAACACGTGGACACAGCGGGTGGTCACCGGGCCCTCGGCGCGCGCGAGCAGCGCGATGGCTGAGGTGGGGCCACGCCATGGCCTACGACGCGGCCAGGGGGCTCATGGTCCTCTTCGGGGGGCATTACAACTGGTCCTTCGACGAGACATGGGAGTGGAACGGGACGGCCTGGAATCAGCGGGCGATCCGCGGGCCGACCGGGAGGTGGGGGCACGCGATGGCGTTCGACACGGCCCGCGGCGTTGCCGTGGTCACCGGAGGGATTGTCCCCAATGGCCAGCTCACTCAGATCACCGGCCAGGTCTTGGAATGGAATGGCTCCTCATGGGTTCAGCAGTCGAACTTCGGTTTCCAGGATCGGTACGGGCACGCCATGGCGTACGACGCGGCCCGCGGCGTGACGGTTGTCATGGGGGGCTTCACCAGTGACGGCGTCATGACCAACGCCACCATGCTGTGGAATGGGACCACCTGGTCCACGGGCTCCAGCGGCCCGTTGGCGCGGATCTTCCACGCGATGGCCTACGACTCGGCGCGTGCGCGCGTTGTGCTCTTCGGCGGCAATACGACCTCCGGATACACCGGCGACACCTGGGAATGGAACGGGTCCGCCTGGACCCAGCGAGCCGTGGCCGGGCCCTCGCCAAGGGCGGGCCACGCGATGGCCTACGACGCAGCGCGCGGCGTGACCGTCCTCTTCGGTGGTTCAACCGCCAGCAACGTGCTGAACGGCGAGACCTGGGAGTGGAACGGTACCACCTGGACACAGCGCGAGGTCGCCGGCCCCTCGCCACGCGGGGGCCATGGGATGGCGTACGACGCTCCGCGGCGTGACCGTGCTGTTCGGGGGCAGCACGGGCGTCTACGACGGCGAGACGTGGGAGTGGAACGGGACGGCCTGGACGCAGCGTGTGGTCAGTGGACCCGCGGCGCGGTCGCACTTCCCGATGGTGTACGACGCTGCCCGCGCCGAAGTGGTTCTCTTCGGCGGGAGCACCGGCGATTACAGCGACGAGACGTGGAGCCTGGGCTCGTGCACGGCCCCGTCGCTCACCGCGCAGCCCGGGGCTCAGACGGTGTGCGCTGGGGGCTCGGCGAGCTTTGCGGTGTTGGCCGCGGGGACCGGGCTGCTCAACTACCAGTGGATGAAGGGCGACGCGCCCCTCGCGGATGAGCCGAACCGCATCGCGGGGGCGACTGGCGCGACGCTGATGATCCTGAACACGACCGGCGCTGACCGGGGCGACTACTCGTGCACCGTCACGAATGCCTGCGGCGGCGTGATCAGCAACATGACCACGCTCACCATCAACTCGTCGGACTTCAACGGCGATGGTGACGTGGGCACCGTCCAGGACATCGAGGCTTTCTTCGCGTGCCTGGGTGGGGACTGCTGCGCCACGTGCGGGAGCTCGGACTTCAACGCCGATGGGGACATCGGGACCGACCAGGACATCGAGAGCTTCTTCCGCGTGCTGGGCGGGGGGGCGTGCTGAGACTGCCGTTCGGTTCAGGGCGTCATTGGGTGCATGGCGGTGGTTGCGTTATGCTCGGCGCGTGATTGCTGCGTTTGTCATTCAGGTGGTGCTCGCCCTCGCGGCGGCGTTGGCGGCGCCGTGGGTCGGGCGGCGGGGGCGCGGGGTGTGGCTCACCGTGCTGATCGCGGCGACGGTGGTGATGGCGTGCTGGCCGCTCATCCGGGTGTTCACGCCGGACGCGGTGGCGCTGCTGGGGGTGCGCACGGTCGTGTGCACCGAGCTGACGGCGATGATCGTGCCGGCGACCTTGTTCTTCGGGATCGTGGCGGGGAAGGTGCCCAACAAGCGGGACGGGCGGATGCTGCTGGTCCTGTCGGCGGCGGTGGGGCTGTACTTCGTGAAGGCGGGGGCGTGGATGGTGTGGCCGGCGGGGGGCGGTGTCGGCGAGGAGGCGCGGGGGGGCGTGGGGGGGACGAAGATCGACGGCGCG
>Ga0196973_1000392_pt1 | contig 10708 bp, 10 predicted proteins | sample S1_513CmetaG_FD_155457 | JGI IMG/M metagenome (GOLD analysis project Ga0196973, IMG submission 155457) | Soil microbial communities from Anza Borrego desert, Southern California, United States - S1_5-13C | ecosystem: Environmental > Terrestrial > Soil > Desert | place: USA: California...
TGTTAGCTTCCATAATAAAGGTGAGGAACTGCTCACTGAGTTCTTTCACGACCTGCTTTTTAGGGGTGCGTTTGGAAATATGCGTCACAATAAATATATGCTAGCTAATTTACCTCGATTAATCGAGGTAAATACTCACTCTTGCTACAGATACTTGCTGTTTTACATACGCTATTTGATATACTTTAAGCATCTATGCCTCCCTTTCGTGAAGATACAGAACGAGTAACCTACTTTGCCGAGACCGATGCTCGGGGCAGGAAGGTGCGTTTCGGCATTAAGGCAAAGGATCGCCTGCGCCACATGTACATCATCGGCAAGACGGGCATGGGTAAGTCCACACTGCTTGAAAATCTTGCCATCCAAGACATCCAAAACGGCGAGGGACTTGCCTTCATCGATCCGCACGGCTCCACAGCAGAGAAGCTTCTTGAGTACGTGCCAGAGCACCGCGTCAAAGACGTACTCTACTTCGCGCCGTTTGATATGGATAACCCGGTGGGCTTCAATGTCATGGAGGACGTCGGCTACGACAAGCGCCATCTGGTGGTCTCGGGACTCATGAGCGCCTTCCACCGCATTTGGGAGGACGCGTGGTCGGCGCGCATGGAATACATTCTCTCCAACACACTGCTAGCCCTCCTTGAGTACCCCGATTCGACACTTCTGGATGTGAATCGCATGTATACCGACAAGAGTTTCCGCAAGAAGGTCGTGGAGTACATCACGGACCCCATCGTGAAGCGCTTCTGGGCAGAGGAGTTTGCCGGCTACTCGGACCGCTATACGCAGGACGCGACGCCGGCCATTCAGAACAAGGTGGGGCAGTTCACGAGCAATCCTTTGGTGCGCAACATCATCGGCCAGCCGAAGTCGTCCTTTGATATCCGCCAGATGATGGATGAGCGGAAGATTCTCATCGTGAATCTCTCAAAGGGAAGAATCGGGGAGACCAACGCGAACCTGCTGGGCAGTATGCTCACAACGAAGATCTATCTCTCCGCGATGTCGCGCGCCGATTTGCCTGAGGCGACAAAGAACAAACTGCCGAGCTTTTATTTCTATGTAGACGAGTTCCAGTCTGTGGCGAACGATTCCTTTGCGGACATTCTCTCGGAGGCACGTAAATACAAATTAGCGCTCATCATTGCGCACCAGTACATCGAGCAGATGGAGGAGAATGTCCGCAACGCCGTCTTCGGCAACGTTGGTACGACGATCTCGTTCCGTGTGGGGCCGTTTGACGCTGAGACTTTGGAGACGGTATTCCAGCCGCAGTTTATGGCGGCAGACTTGGTGAATCTGGGCTTTGCGCAGATCTACCTCACGCTCATGATCGATGGCATCGGCTCACAGCCGTTCTCAGCTACGACGATTCCTCGCATTACGGAACCCCGTCTCTCGTATGCTGATCATGTCATGGCGAACACCCGGAAGGTGTACGGCCGGCCTCGCACGCAGGTGGAAGCGGAGATCACTGAGCGCAACAAAGTAGTGGAGGTTGAGAAGCCTGCCGTCAAAGCTGCGGGGGGTGCAGCACAGCCTCGAGATCGACGGGAGGGAGGAACCCCTCGGGAAGCGATGGCAGCTCGTCCGCGAAACGAGGGAGGCGCACCGCGTCCGCCTCGCCCTCAGAACCCTCCCTCAGAGCGCCCCGCACTCTCACAACAGCAGGCCGTTTCACTTAAGGATCTTTTAAAGCAGAAGACAGAAGCTGGGAGCACTCCGAAGAATGACGCCCCGCAGCCTGCGCCGCAGACGCGTCAACCTGATCCGCGTACGCATAATACGGCAAAAGATGCTACGCCGGAGAAGCGCGAGGAGCTCCGTTCGATTCTTGCCAACCTTTCGAAATCAGTACAGGCCGCCGAGCAGAAAAAGCAGGAGCACAAGAGGCCTGAGAGCAGAGCGCCCCAGCCGGAGAAGAATCCGGTGCAGGCTGCCCCTCCGCCTTCTTCTGAGAAACCTTCAAGCGGCGTATCCCCCGATGAGCTCAGGAAACTGCTGAAGGTGGACGGCGATTAACAGCTTCCCTATGTCTCGTACGTTTGCGCTCAGTCTTCTCTTCCTCGCACTGCCCTCCGCGGCATCCGCAAACGTTATCATTACGGAGATCATGTACGATCTCCCGGGCACCGACACGGGCCGGGAGTGGATTGAGGTGCGCAATGAGGGTTCTGCTGATGTTGATCTTTCGGCGTACAAACTTTTTGAAGCGAACACGAATCACAAGCTGACGTCGGTCGCAGGAGGAGTGACGCTTGCTTCGGGAGCGTATGCTGTCATCGCTGACAACACGGAGAAGTTTCTGCTCGACAACGCGGGCTTCAGCGGCGTGCTGTTTGACAGTGCATTCTCGCTTGCCAATACGACCGAGACGCTCATTCTTAAAAACGGAGATGCTGAGGAGGACAGCGTCACGTACTCGTCGGAGAGCGGTGCCGCAGGCGATGGGCAGACGCTCCAGCTCATAGGGACAAGCTGGGAGACGGGGAATCCCACTCCTGGAAGAGATAACGTTGCCAGTGCTCCACCTGTGCCTGAAGAGGGAGAGGAGGAAAATCAGCAGGCTTCGACTTCGACCACATCTGCGACGCAGACCACGGCACCGCCTCCTGCGCCGCTCGCTGAACCTGTCGATGATCTGGGGATTCCGCTTACGATGACGGTCAAAGCAGGGACCGATCGCGTTATGATTGCCGGTGCATCGGAGCTCTTCAGAGCTCAAGCATTCAGAAAAGATGGCGTAAAGCAGAACAACGCGAAGTATCGGTGGAATTTCGGCAATGGGTTCATGCGGCACGATCAAGAAGTCTTTTTCCAGTACAACTATCCTGGGAAATATGTCACCGTTGTCACTGCGGAGGGGCCGAATGACTCGAAAGCATTTGCGCGGTTTGCGGTTACGGTGGAGCCCGCACAGCTTGCTGTGGTGGGGGCGGATGCTATAGGAATCACCGTAGCCAACCACGGCAAGCGGGAGCTCAATCTTTCACGATGGAGCCTGCGGGTGGGCGATCAGCATTTTTACTTGCCGGAGGATACAATCATTCTTCCCGGGACTGACGTGCTCTTCCCGAATGAGGTGACGGGGCTTAGTCCGCACAGCGATGAGAGCGTTGCCCTTGTGTATCCGAATGGAAAAGATGCAACTACATACGGAGAGCAGGCGGCGCGTGCCACAGATAAAGTAGTCGCTGTCACGACGGCGAGCTATCCTCCGGTTGAAACTGCCGAACTGAAGGGGAAGGAGAGCGCCGTAGTGCGTGTAGCTGAAGGTACAGAGTGGACTGAATCCGAGACACTGCTTCCCGCGGTTATTAAGGCAGAGCCGAAGAAAGACATGGTGCCGTGGTTTCTGGGACTTATGGTGCTTATCGTTGCGGGACTTGTGGCGCTCTTTATGATTCGCAACAAGCTCGAGGCGACCTCGGTGCACGGTTTTGAAATTATTGATGCCACCCCATCGTCTCCGCGCCTGCCCATGGTCGTGGATGATGTCTCAAAAGAGTCGCACAAGTGAGATTGTGCTTTTTCACGATAAGTTCATACTGAAGGTAGCTTTGAGGGAGGTGCGATCATGCGTCGACCAAGCAGCAATCGTTACCATCTGCCCCGGCCAATCCGATTTTTGTGTGCCCTGCAGGCAACCTGCATGGGCTTCTGGTTGGGGTCTGAGGGTTCAGACCTGGTGCGGGCAGCCTGGGGTGACTATTGAGGGAGTAGGCTCATGGCACGACGACGGCGAGGGCAAGAACCACGGAGTCCTCCGGCGCTTATGCTCTGGAGTGCATTCCCGCTTATGAACCTTCTGGATCAGATGAGCGCCATGTTCGTCGAGGCCTGGTATCGATCAGTTCTGATGCCGGTCTGTTTCGAACATCAGGCTCAGCATCTAAGTCGGAGCATGGGGCTGGGCTCGGTGGGTTCTTCTGCTGAAGAATAGAGTGACACCATCTTAGGAGGGGTTGTGATGAATCACAGCCCCACCTTTTCGTTTAACTTCTCAATTTCTCAATTTTGGGTAGTATTGCTTTCATGGCTGAGGGAACACAGAGGATTGTCCTCGTAACCGGCGGAGCCGGCTTTATCGGCTCTAATCTTGTAGAGGCGCTCCTTAAGCGCGGGGATAGAGTCATTTCGCTGGATAATTACTTTACAGGAAATGAAGCGAATCATCTGGAGGGAGCGGTTTATGTGCGTGGTCACACCAAAGATATTGCAGGACTAATCAATGAGACTCCCGATCTTGTCTACCACCTCGGCGAGTATGCCCGTGTAGAGAAGAGCTTTGACGACAGTGAGGCGGTGTTTGATCTCAATATTATAGGAACTCATGCGGTACTCGAATTTTGCCGCGCAAAAGGAAGCAAGATTGTTTACGCTGGTTCAAGTACAAAGTTCAGTGATAATGGACTCGGTCGCCACCAAAGTCCGTACGCTTGGAGTAAGGCCTCTAACACGGATCTCGTAGCGAATTACGGATCATGGTTCGGTCTTCCTTACGCTGTAACATATTTTTATAACGTGTATGGCCCTCGAGAGAGATCAGGTTCTTACGGAACGGTAATTCAGATTTTTAAGGAACAATATGAGGCGGGCAGACCGCTTACGGTGGTTGCGCCAGGAACACAGAAGCGGAATTTTACTCATGTGGCTGATATAGTCTCGGGTCTCTTGCTCGTGGGTGATAAAGGGGAGGGGGGCGAGTACGGTCTCGGCTCCGAAGAATCCTTTTCGGTACTCGATATTGCCCGGATGTTCGGTGCTCCCATTGAAATGCTCCCCGAGCGACGAGGTAATCGTTTGAATTCTACGGCACACACGGAGAAGAGTCGTGCCTTGGGGTGGTCAGCGACACACCGGATTAACGACTACATAAAAGCTGCAATCGCACGGACATGAAGCGGGTGCTCATTTTTTCTCTCGCATATTGCCCCTACGTGGGTGGGGCAGAGATCGCCATTAAGGAAATTACTGATCGTATTCCACGCGAAGATATAGCCTTTGACATCATCACTCTTCGCATGAACAAAGATCTTCCGCTCGTTGAGAAGGTCGGCAATGTTCGAGTGTATCGAGTGGCGGGCTTTGATAAGCGAAACCCAGCATATTCCGAGCTTGTTCAATTTCCGTTTTATCTCAATAAGGTGCTGTTTCCGTTACTCGCTGCTCTCGGTGCTTACCGTCTCCACCGTCGTTTCCGCTATGACGCATTTTGGGCAATGATGTCATATATGACTTTTCCTATCATTCTCTTACGCCTGATGGGGTTTCGTATTTCGTATATGCTTACGCTTCAAGAAGGCGACCCTTTTGAACATGTATTTGATCGTTGGTACATTCGTTTTGTAAGCCCGCTTTTAAAGCAGGGATTTAGGAAGGCTGCTGTGATACAAACCATCTCGACATTCTTAGCAGGATGGGCGCGGCAGATGGGCTTTAAAGGACCACTCGAGGTTATTCCTAATGCAGTAAATACTGCGCATTTCTCTCGGCTATACAGTAATGAGGAGCTTGGTGTCATCCAGAAGAGGTGGGGTAGAAAAGAGGGCGATGTCACTCTTATTACTACGTCGCGTCTGGTTAAGAAGAATGCGGTGGACGATGTGATTCGTGCGCTTGCGTACCTTCCCGCCCACATTCATTTTGTGGTGCTCGGAATTGGTCCTGATGAGGACATGCTCAAAAAGCTTGCGGAGGAATCCTCGGTGGCAGACCGGGTTCATTTTCTCGGACAGGTGGATCATGCTGATATACCCAAATACCTCAAAGCTTCCGATATCTTTATACGTCCCTCACGCTCCGAGGGTATGGGCAACTCGTTTGTAGAAGCTATGGCAGCTGGCCTTCCCGTTATAGCTACACAGGAAGGAGGAATAGCTGATTTTCTTTTTGATGAGAAACGAAATCCTGACAAGCCGACGACAGGGTGGGCCGTGGACGCTGATGCTCCAGAACAGATTGCAGAGGCCGTGCGCGATATCATGTCGCGACCTGAGAAAGTACATGCAGTTACGAGAACTGCTCACGAGCTTGTCACGCAAAAATACGACTGGGATCTCATTGCGCGGGATATGAAGGAAAAAGTCTTCGTTCCACTGTTGCAGCTCTCATGAAAATCCTTATTGCGACAGGGATATACCCGCCCGATATCGGTGGCCCGGCGACCTATACGAAGCTGCTCGCTGATGAATTGCCGCAGTATGGAGTTTTGATACACGTGCTGAGTTTTGGATCTGTGCGCCGTTTCCCACCTGGTATACGGCACATGTTTTACTTGTTTCAATTGCTCCGACATGGCACAGGCGCCGATCTCATCTACGCGCAGGACACTGTGAGTGTAGGCGTACCGGCCGCTGTGGCCGCTTTTCTCCTGAGGAAACCGCTCTGGGTTCGTGTACCGGGTCACCACGAGTGGGAACAAGCGGTACAGCGGTTCGGAGTTACAGCGACACTCGATGAGTACTTAAAGCAAGCATCGTCCAGTTTTCTGCTTCGTCTCATGCGCTTTTGTATGAAAGCAGTGCTTTCAGGAGCAGAGCAGATCATTGTGCCGAGCCGCTATCTCAAGGGTGTTGTGATGAAGATGGGTAATCCTGAACAGAAGATTGCGGTGATCTACAGCAGTGTGAATGTCCCCCACGTTACAAAATCAAAACAGGAACTTAAGACTGAACGGGGACTGTCGGGCAGAGTCATTGTCAGCGCCGGCCGGCTCGTTCCATGGAAGGGTTTCGAGGCTCTGATTACCGCATTTTCAAGACTGCATGCCGCAGTGCCCGACACTCGTCTCGTTATTGCAGGGGAGGGTCCGCTTCGGCCGAGGCTAGAGCAGCAGGTCCGCGCGTTAGGGTGTGCTGAGGAGGTCGTCTTTACGGGGCGACTGCCCCAATCTGAGCTATTCGCATATCTCACAGCCGCTGATGTGTTTGTACTCAATACCGCGTACGAAGGTCTGTCTCACCAGCTGATCGAAGTGATGCTGCTCAAAACCCCGATCATCACGACACCAGTCGGCGGTAACCCGGAACTCATCCAGGATGGGGTGGAGGGTGTCTTTGTGCCCTATAATGATGCTGAGGCGTTTGCTGAGTCGATGCAGCGGGTACTTGAGGACGAAGCCTATCGCGAACATCTCGTCACCGCTGCGCACGAGCGAGGGCTCATCTTTACTTCCGGGCAGTCGGTACCGCAGTTACTCGAACTTTTGAAACAGCATGGTTATCGTACATAAAATTTTTCCATGAAAGTTTTGATGATTTCCACTGACCGGAAGATTTTTGAACCGGATAGCCCGGTGCGGCGGCGGATGATTGAGTACGGGGCACTTTTTGAACAGCTCCACATCATTGTCTTTACTCAGCAGTCCAGAGGCTATGCGTTTACCCAGATTGCAGAAAATGTATGGGTGTATCCTACGGATTCGTGGATGAAACTCGACTACGTCTACGATGCTCTTCAGGTAGCACGTCACGATCTTGTCATACAGGGAGAATTTACACCAGATATCGTGTCTGCACAGGATCCTTTCGAGGCCGGGCTTGTGGGGTGGCTCATAGCGCGCCGATACAAGCGGAAACTGCAGCTGCAGGTGCATACCGATATCTATGATCCGTTGTTTAAAAGCAGTCTGCTGAATCGGCTGCGACTCCTGATCGCAGCGTTTCTTCTGCCTCGTGCGCAGTGCGTGCGAGTCGTCTCAGCACGTATTAAATCAGAGTTCTTGCGCCGTTATCCGGTGCTTGCCGGGAGAATCGTTGTGCTCCCTGTATACGTTGATATGGAATATTACCGGACGGCTAAACCCACATTTGATCTCCACGAGAGATATCCGCAGTTCTCATTCATTATTATGATGGCGTCTCGGCTGACGCCAGAGAAGAATTATGCTGTTGCCGTTGAAGCCTTTGCTGAAGTGGTAAAGCGATATCCACGCACGGGGCTTGTTATCGTGGGGAGCGGACCGGAGGAGTCACGGATACGCAGATTAGCAGCTGAGCGCGGCGTTCTCTCCTCAATAATCTTTGAGGGGTGGCAGGATGACCTGCTCTCTTATTACAAAACGGCGAATCTCTTCCTGCACACCTCTCGCTACGAGGGATACGGGATGGTGCTTGTCGAAGCCGCGGCGGCGGGCGTTCCCATCGTGAGCAGTGACGTGGGGGTGGCACGGCAGTTGGCGCAGGCACGCGGGGATTCTTTCGTGTGCGGGCCAGATGACGTTGCCTGTTTCGTGCGGCAGATCAGTGACTACATCGGGAATCCGGAGCGCCGCGCCTTTTCGCGCCTTAATCAGGACAATGATCTGCAGGGCGTTATTTATGAAAGCAAGGAGTCCTACCTTCTGGCGTATCGTGAGGCTATGGAGGCGTGTTTTGCCCTGCCTAAGGACGCGTCTGCATGAGGCTCCTCTTTATCACGCAGAAAATAGACGAACGCGATGGACCACTGGGATTTGTGCACGGGTGGGTCAAAGCGTTCGCGTCCCGGTATGAAAAAGTGACGGTCATATGTCTTGAACAGGGAGCCTCTACGCTGCCAGAAGCAACAGCGGTCCTCTCCTTAGGCAAGGAGACACACCGTTCTCGTCTGCAGTACGTCGTGCGCTTTTACAAGTACATCGTGCGTCTCCGCAGAGATTACGATGTGGTGCTGGTGCATATGAACCAGGAGTATGTACTTCTAGGAGCGATTCTGTGGAAAATGCTCGGCAAGCGTGTGGGGTTTTGGTACAACCACACGCATGGGGGTTTTCGAACGAAAGTCGCCATGATGTTAAGCGATGTGGTCTTTCACACTTCTCCCTATGCTTTTACAGCGTGCGCATCTCATTCACGGCGTATGCCTGCGGGAATCGACGTGGAACAGTTTGTCGATGAAGATTCAAATCGTGATGAAACAGAAGTCCTGTTTATTGGAAGAATAGCTCCGATCAAGGGACTTCATGTGCTTGCTAAGGCAGTGGGGTTGCTCTCTCACGATACGCCTTTGCACTTGACGGTATACGGGGCAGCGCTCCCTGAAGATGCGCAGTATGCGGCTGGTATCCTTTCGGAAGCGCCTTCACGATCTCTTTTTAATCCCGCAGTACCTAATGTACAGACGCCGCCTCTTTATCGTAAAGCGGGGATCTTTGTGAATTTAACTCCGGCAGGAAACTATGATAAAACCGTACTCGAAGCTATGGCCTGTGGTGCTCTGCCTGTCGTTTCGAGTCCTGCCTTTAATGATGCTGTTCCTGGAGATTCCCGCTTTGTAGAAAATAATCCGGCAAGTCTCGCAAGTGCACTCGAAGCGATTTACCGTCTGCCTGCAGAAGAAAAAGCATCCCGCCGCCGTAAGAATCGCGCCTATGTGTGTGAGCGGCATAGCCTTGAGGTTCTCACAGAGGCTTTAGAGCATAACCTCATGAGGTTATAAGCTATGAATGTGGAGCAATTTATTAAAGAAAAAACACGGCTCATCAGCGAGCGCAAACGGGTGCTTGACGTTGGTGGGGGAGAGCGCTTTCAGAAATGGCTGGCCCCGTACCGGTCATACTTTGAGGGTGTGGATTACAAGACGTTTGATTACGATTCAAACTCAGGCGCAGATATCGTGGGCGATATTCACGCCATGCCGCTTCCCGACGGATCGGTGGACGGCATCATCTGCCACTCCGTGCTCGAACATGTACGTGACCCTGTGAAAGCGATGCGAGAGCTTCATCGCATCCTCGTCCCTCACGGAGCTCTGTTTCTGCACGTGCCGTCTATCTATCCCTACCATGCGCGCAAGGGTGTCTACCCTGACTATTGGCGGTTTTTTGACGATACGCTCGATGTACTCCTTGTTGGGTTTAAGGACATCGAAATAGTAAAGCGGGGGGGTTATTTCACGGCGCTGTCATTCTTTGTCCCGCTGCAGCACCGTCTTCGTTTTATACTCAATCCGCTTGCTTCACTCTTGGATCGTCTGTTTAAGACTGAACGAAGAACTACTACGGCCGGCTATTACATCTATGCCATCAAAGAGTAAACAGACTCTCACGATAGTGTATGTAAGCAATACACGCCTTCCGACGGAAAAAGCTCACGGCCTGGCTCTTGCCAAGCTCTCTGAGGCATTTGCCGATGTGGGTCTAAGCGTCGACATCGTTGCGCCGTTGCTGTGGCGAAAGCGCGGTGCTGACTATTTTGACTACTACCGCGTGAAGCGCAATGTTCGTCTCACATTCCTGCCGACCATCGACCTTATCCCTCTTCATGTGGTTCGGCGTTTTGCTTTTGTACTGCAGATGCTGGCGTTCTCCCTTGCCGCGTATCTCTATTGTAAGTTCCATTACCGTGGGCGGAGCGATGTGGTCTTTTTCTCACATGATTACATCCCGCTCTACTTTCTCTCCTTTCTTCCGCAGCCCATTTTCTATGATATACATCACTTCCCTGGGACCAATTTTATGTATGAGCGCGTGCTATCAAAAAGCCGCATCGTGGCAGTTCAGACGAAATGGAAGATTCAGGCGCTTTCCAAACAGTTCCGGATCGAGCCTCATCGCGTTATCTATTGGCCTAACGGAACTGATGTAGAAGCCTTTGCCCGTACAGAGACCGTGCGTGAAGCGAGGAGAGCACTTGGCTTGCCGGAAGAGGGACGCTTCATTGTGTATACAGGCCAGCTTTTTCAGTGGAAGGGGGTTCAGACCGTTATCCGTGCTCTGGAGTTT
>Ga0196973_1000394_pt1 | contig 10700 bp, 12 predicted proteins | sample S1_513CmetaG_FD_155457 | JGI IMG/M metagenome (GOLD analysis project Ga0196973, IMG submission 155457) | Soil microbial communities from Anza Borrego desert, Southern California, United States - S1_5-13C | ecosystem: Environmental > Terrestrial > Soil > Desert | place: USA: California...
GATCCGAATCGTTGACGGTGCGAATCCCGCCAGCAGTCGCGGACGGCTCGCGCGTCCGCATCCCCGGCAAGGGCCATGCCGGCGTCCGCGGCGGATCGCCCGGCGACCTGTTGATCGACGTGTCGGTGGCGCAGCACCCGATCTACCGCCGCGAAGGCGACGAATTGCACATGACCGTGCCGATTGCGGTGCATGAAGCGGCGCTCGGCGCGAAGTTCGATATCGAGACGCCCGACGGTCCGGTGCGGCTGCGCGTGCCGCCGGGCACGCAATCCGGCCAGCGCTTCCGGTTTCGCGATCGAGGCGCGCCGACGCGCGGCGGCCGGCGCGGCGACCTGGTGGTCGAAGTACGGATGAAGCTGCCGAAGGTACTCGACGAGCGGTCGCGGGAATTGCTGCGAGAATTCGGCCGCATCAACGGCGAAAGCGTTCGGGAGCCTGCGGCCGCGAAAGCAACGGTCGACAAGCCATGAGCAAGCGTCCCGGCAAAGCGTATTTCATGATCAGCGCGGTGGCGCAACGCTACAACATCCACCCGCAGACGCTGCGCCTGTACGAGCGCGAAGGATTGCTCAAGCCTTCACGGACCGAAGGCAACACCCGGTTGTATTCCGAAGAAGATCTCGAGCAGCTCGAAACGATTCTGGCATTAACCCGAGATTTGGGCGTCAATCTCGCCGGCGTCGAGATCATCCTCAACATGCGCCGGAAAATGGAGCAGATGCAGGGCGAGGTCAATGAATTCATGGAATATGTGAAGCGCGAGCTCGCGCGCGGCATCGATGATTGGGAACAACGTTTGAGTACCGCGCTCGTCAAAGCATCACCGACGGATTTGGTACGCGCCGCGCAACCGGATGCGACCGTCACAAAATCAGAACCGCAAAAGAAATCACGCGGCGCATGACGCCGATCCGATGATAAGATTCGCGCGTGGTCAGGAAGTTCGAGTCGCTCGCATCTGAATCACGAACACTGCACGCATATCTTCGAGAAATCGCGACGTTTCCCAAACTGACTCGCGACGACGAACACACTCTCGGACAACGTATTCAACAGCACGGCGACGAAGACGCGCTCGGCCGTCTGGTGCAGGCCAATCTGCGCATCGTCGTGACCTACGCAAAGCGGTTCCGGAATCTCGGTGTGCCGCTGCTCGACTTGATTCACGAGGGCAACCTGGCGTTGATCGAAGCCGGGCGCCGCTTCGACCCGGCGCGATCCGAGGATTTTCACTCGACCGCCGTATGGTGGATTCGGCAGGCGATTCTGCACCTGCTCGCGGAAACCGGCCGTAGCGCCGATCCGTCGTCGTCGGGATTGCTGGCGGCCGCGACGCAGGGCCGCCACGTCGACGCGATCCGCATCGGCCTCGAATACGCGCAGTCCGCCGCCAACGGCCGCGAACCGCAGGAGCCGGCGCTGACGGACGCCGAAGCACTCACCGCGCACCTGCACGATCAGGGTCGCCGCAAGACGTTGCGCAAGACGCGGCGCCGCCGCACGTCAGACGCCGTTGCCGTACAGGTGATTCGCCAGCACAGCGTGCTGCGCGGATACCTCAATTGATCGTCCGCAGCCGGTAGGCACATAGATCCGATGGAATGCGAGATATGTCACGGGTCGCGCTGGAAAAGCGTGACCGTGGATGGCGTGGAGCGGTTGACGCGATGCGATTGCTGGCGCGGCTTCGTCGTCTCTCGCTATCTCGCCGAAGCACGCATTCCCCCCAAGTTCGCAAAAGCGGAGCTGTCGACCTACAAGCCCGATACCGATTCGCAGCGTGACGCGCTGCGGCTGGCGAAACGGTTCGTCGATGTCTGTCCGGCGGAACAGAAGGGTCTGGTGTTTTTCGGCCCTCCCGGTGTCGGCAAGACGCACCTCGCCTCGGGATTGCTCAAAGCGGTGATTCGGGACAAGGGCGCTCGCGGCTATTTCTTTCAGACGACGGAGCTGCTGCGTCTGGTGCGTGAAACCTACAACCGCGGCGCCGATGAAACGGAGATGGAAATCCTGCGTCCGGTCCTCGAAGCCGACGTGCTGGTGCTCGACGATCTCGGCGTGGAGAAGACCTCGGAGTGGGTCCACGAAACGCTGGGCCTGGTGATCAACACGCGCTACAACGCCAAGCGCGCCACCATCATCACCAGCAATCTCGCCGACGTCGTCGATCCCAACCACAAGGACTTCATCAATTCCTTCATGATGCAGCTCGGTCAGCGCACGCGGTCGCGGCTGCTCGAGATGTGCGAATGGGTCGAGGTCCAGGGAGCGGACATTCGCGACGTCGACCGCGTGACCGAGGCCGCGAAGACCGGCCAGATGCCGGAGCCGCCCGGACGACTGACGAAGAAGAACCTTCCGGGCAAGAGCGGCGGGATGGCACGCGCGCGGTTGAAGGATTCCGGCCTCCAATACGAGCTAAATTGGTCGGGTGGCAAGGCGGGAAACAAGTAGCGCGGGCGCGCGAGGCCGGGAGCCGGGAGCCGGTAACCGGGAACCGGCCGGCATCTACATTCACATCCCGTTTTGCGCAGCGATTTGCCACTACTGCAACTTCAACCGCGGCCTGCACGATGATGCGACACGCCGCGCGTTCGTCGATGCGCTGATCGCGGACATCACGCGATCCGCCGATCCCGATATTCAGGCCGACACCATCTTTTTCGGCGGCGGTACCCCATCACTGCTCGAATCGTCGGAACTGGACGCGATCATTCAAGCCTGCTACGACAGTTTCGATGTCGCGATCGATTCCGAGATCACGATCGAAGCCAACCCCGAGTCGTCGCCGCGCGCCATCCTCGACGGGTTTCGCGCCGCCGGTGCCAATCGGATTAGCTTCGGCGTGCAATCGTTCAGCGACGATGAGCTCCGGCGCCTTGGACGCCTGCATTCCGCGGCCACCGCGCGAACCGCGGTGGCCAACGCGCGAGCAGCGGGCTTCGATAATCTCAGTCTCGACCTGATGATGTGGCTGCCGGGCCAATCGACGGAGCAATGGCTGGCGTCGGTCGATGCCCTGATCGAGCAGCAGCCCGATCACGCCTCCTTATACCTGCTCGAGATTTACCCGAATTCGCCGTTGCGGGACGAAATGGCGCGGTCGGGCTGGTCGGTGGCGCCAGACGATGATGCGGCAACGATGTATCTGGAGGGATTGGCGCGGCTCGACGCCGCCGGTTTCGAGCAGTACGAAATTTCGAATGTCGCCAGACCAGCCGAGCGCCGTTCTCGTCACAATTGGAAGTACTGGACACAAGGGCAGTGGCTGGCGTTTGGCCCTGGCGCGCATGCGACCTTTGGCGGTGAACGGTGGCGCACCGTAAGCTCGGTGGCCGAATATATCGATCGTGTCCGCGCGGGGGCCGGCGTCCAGGTGGAGCGCCGTCACCTAGGGGCGGAAGAACAGCTCGAAGAGGCGCTATTCATGGGGCTGCGGTTAACCCGGGGGCTTGACCTGGCCGAGATGTCCCAGCGTCACGGTATTGATATCTGGACGCGTTACGGGCAAGACTTAGCTCCGTACGTCGTTGCGGGATTGCTCAAACATGAGCCGGAGCGCCGACTGGCGCTGACACGCCATGGCATGCTTCTGGCTAACGACGTAATGTCGGTTTTCATCGGCGGAACAGTACGGTAAAGTTACGACCTTTCGTGCCAAGGAGGCTGGTCAAATGCTTCGAGGATTGCAGGTCTTCGTTTCTGGGATTGCGCTGGCGGGATTCACGCTGGCCGGGGCAGCGGTAGCTTCAGCGCAGGAGGCGAAGCCCGCGCCGGTGATGGCGCTCGAGGGCGACGCCGCCGTCATCACGATCCTGATCAAGCCCGATAAGACGGCGGATTTCGAGAAGGTGATCGCGAAATACCGCGAGTCCCTGGAAAAGAGCGAGAACGCGACGCGGAAGCAGCAGCTGACGGGCATGCGATTCTTCAAATCGCCGACCCAGGCGCAGGGCAACGCGATGTACATCATCTACGTGGACGCCGTCGTCAAGGGCGAGGAATACGACATCACCCGCGTGGTGACTGAAGTGTTCCCGACCGAAGTACAGGCGATCTACCAGTTGTACAAGGACAGTTTCGCGGGACGGCAGATCATCCCGTTGAACAAGATTCAGTAGTCCACCACCAACGGCGTCCCGAGGCTTCGCGCCTCGGGACGCGTTCTCGTGAGTCTCCTTCTCGCTCTCGCCGTCGTCTTGGGCCAGGCCGTCCCGGCCGCGCCAGCCACGCCTCCATCACCCGTCTCCCAGAACGCGACGCCGGCGGCGCCCACGCCTCAGAATGCCACGCCGGGTAAGCCCGCGATCGTGGCGACGCCTGATCCGGCCTCAGCACACTTCACGTCGGAGCTCGGCATTCTGCTCGTCGCCATCAAACCGACTGCCGTCGCCGACTACGAGTTGGTGATCAGCACGCTACAGGAGATGCTGGCAAAGGACACCGACCCGATTCGATCCGCGGCGGCGCAAGGATGGCGGGTGTGGAAGGCATCGGAGGCCGACGCCAAGAACAACGTGCTGTACGTGCACGTGATGATGCCGGCGACACCCAACTTCGATTACCGGCCGTCATTGCTGCTCGACGAGCTCGTCGATGATCTCGCGCCCGAATTGCTGTCGCGATACCAGGAAGCGTTTGCGATGCCGCCTTCGAAACTGAATTTGATCGAATTTGCGAAAATGTCGGTCGCACCGCTGCAGCCGGAGACCAAGCCGGATCCGACCAAGAAGCCTGGCGGGCATTAGGCCCGCCGCGCGACGGGCCCGTCCCTCTGACGGACCGTTCGCGCATCAGAACTTCAGATTGCCTCCGACATAAAACCGCTGATAGACGCCGTGCATCGGCGTGCCCTGCAGCTTGAAGATGCGGTAATCCAGCCGCACGCGAATCGGTCCGAGGAGGCGAATTTTAGCGCCGCCGCCGACGTTGGTCCCGACGTGGGTCTCCTGCACGGCGCCGAGCTGTTCGCGATAGCCCTGCGCGCCGGCCGTCGCGTACAGCTGCGTCCCGGCGACTTCGATCGGCGTCTGCACCAGCACGTTGCCCGCATACGTCTTGAGACCGGGCAGGGCGTCGACCGGATCCTCGGTGATTTGCGCGTATTCGAATTCGAAGCCAATCACCAGCAGCCCCAGACCGGCGGCGAATCCCTTGAGCGCATGCCGCTCGGGCGTCGGCGTCAGCCCGATGAACGCGGTGATGTCGGCGTGGGCCGGCCGCGCCGCCGCGGCAAGCATGCCAAGCGTGAGTGTCAGAACGATGGCGATCCTGTGCGGAGCGCCGAGAATCCGGGTCATGTCGCCTCCGATGCTATGATCGCACGCATTCCCGCAAGACAGACGGCACGGACCAGGGCACGGAATTCGCAGTGTCGGCTCTCGAATCCCGGCCGACTGTCCGGAGGAGGCGACACATATGGTTCCCCAACGCGCATTCGCAATCCTGGCCCTCATGCTGGCACTGCCCGCCGGGCTGCTCGCTGACACTCTGTACCTGCGAGACGGCTCACGCGTACAAGGCGAGCTGATCGCCGTCCGCAACGGCACCATCGAGTTCGAGGAGCGCCGAGGTTTCGGCGGCGGACGGACGTTGCGCATCGATCGCGATGAGGTCGAGCGCATCGAATTCGATCGTCGTGGCGGCGGGCGCACGACCGACAATTTCGCCGGCAGCGGCGGCCGACCGTCGGGCATGCGTGAGCGGCTGACGATCGTCTCGGCTGACGTGGATTGGAACGATACCGGGATCGACGTCCGTGCCGGACAAACGATCTACATCGAGGCGCAGGGCCAGGTTCGCTGGGGCCGCGACCGCCGCGATGGTCCCGGAGGCGAACGCAACTCGCCGCCGAATCCGAACCGCCCGATGGGGAATCGCAACGCTGCGGCGCTGATCGGCAAGATCGGCAACGACCTGTTCTTCATTGGCGACGAAACGGGGCCGATCCGCCTGCGTTCGAGCGGCCGGCTGTATCTCGGCGTCAACGACGATGTCCTGACCGACAACTCCGGTAACTTCCGCGTCGTCGTCTACTACTGACGCCGTCGCGCAGAGCATGGCGGTCGGGGGGCTTGTCGCGACGAGATTGTTGCCGCGACGAGACTCCCTGCCGGCGTTATCACCGCAGGGAGCCGAACGTCCGTCGGGAATATAATTGACTCGATGGATTTTGCGTTGACCGACGAGCAAGCCCTCCTTCGCAGGAGCATTCGCGAATTCGCCGAATCGGAAATTCGTCCCCACGTCATGGCCTGGGACGAGGCGCAGCATTTTCCAGGCGAGCTTCTGCCAAAGCTTGGCGAGCTTGGGTTGATGGGCATCCAGTTCCCGGAGGCCTATGGCGGCGCCGCGATGAGTGCCATCGATTATTGCATCTGCATCGAGGAACTGGCGCGCGTCGATCCGAGCATCGCGCTGTCTGTGGCGGCGCACAATGGTCTCGGCGCGGCTCACATCTCGATGTTTGCGAGCGAGCCCCAGAAGCAGAAATACCTCGTGCCGCTCGCGCGAGGGGAAAAACTCGCCGCATGGGGCCTGACCGAACCCGGTTCCGGCAGCGATGCGGCGGCCATGCGGACGACGGCGGTCAAGGACGGTGGCTGCTGGGTGCTGAACGGATCGAAGATTTTCATCACGCACGGCACCTCCGCCGACACGCTGGTGGTCACCGCGGTGACCGACAGGACCAAAGGTCCGAAGGGCATCTCGGCGTTCATTCTCGAGCGCGGCATGGGTGGCCTGCTCGCCGGCAAGAAGGAAGACAAGCTCGGCATGCGGGCCAGCGAAACCACCGAAGTCATTCTGCAGAACTGCCGCGTCTCTCCCGCGCAATTGATCGGCGAAGAAGGCCAGGGGTTCATCCAGACGTTGCAGGTGCTCGATGCCGGACGCATCGGCATCGCCGCGCTGTCGGTCGGTCTCGCCCAGGGCGCCTACGAGGCGGCGGCCCGCTACACCGCGGAACGGCGGCAGTTCGGCCGGACCATCGCGTCGTTTCCGTCGATTCGCGAGCGCCTCGAGCAGCACGCATCGCAGGTCGAGGCGGCACGGCTGCTGACCTACCGCGCGGCGTGGCTGAAGGATCAGGGACGCCGCATGACGCTCGAGTCGGCGATGGCCAAGCTGTACTCGAGCGAAATCGCCGTGCGTGCGGCCGAAGACTGCGTGCAGATGCACGGCGGCTACGGCTTCGTCAAGGATTACCCCGCTGAAAAGTACTTTCGCGACGTCAAGCTGCTGACCATCGGCGAAGGCACGAGCGAGGTGCAGCGGCTGGTGATCGCGCGGCAACTGCTCGCTGCCTAGATGTCTGCTGCACTGGCCGAGCGCGTCCGGGCGGGTGACGTGCGCGCGATGGCGCGCGCGATCTCGCTGATCGAAGACGAATCCGCCACCGCGGCCGCGCTGGTGCGTGACATCTTTCCGCATACCGGCCGCAGCTACCTGGTTGGCATAACCGGCCCGCCCGGAGCGGGGAAGAGCACGCTCGTCGACCGGTTGACGACCGAGACGCGACAAGCGGGCGAAACCGTTGGTGTTCTCGCCGTCGATCCGACGAGCCCTTTCACCGGTGGCTCGATACTCGGCGACCGGCTCCGCATGCAATCGCACGCGCAAGACGATGACGTATTCATCCGCAGCATGGCGACGCGCGGGCACATGGGCGGCCTGGCCCGGACCACCGGCGACGCCGCTCTGGTGCTCGACGCGTCCGGCAAGAGCCTGGTGATCATCGAAACGGTCGGCGTCGGCCAGGACGAAGTGGATATCGTTCGCACCGCCGACATCTCCGTGGTGGTGTTGGTGCCAGGCACCGGCGATGACGTGCAGGCGCTGAAAGCCGGCATCATGGAGATTGCCGATATCTACGTCGTCAATAAATGCGATCGCGATGGCGCCGAACGCATGGTCAGCTCGATCGAGTCGAATCTGGCACTGCAGCACTTCGGCGAAGGCGAATGGCGTCCTCCGATCGTCAAAACCGAGGCGACGACCGGCCGTGGTGTCGCGGAGCTGTGGCAGACGATCAAGTCTTTCCGTACGCACTCGGAAGGGGCACGCGCCCGGCGCTTGAAGGCGCGCAACGAATTCCGGCTGCGTGATTTGCTGACGCACCGTTTCATGGAGCACGTCGAACGAGAAGTGCTCGGCGATGGCCAGTTCGAGGCACTGGTCGATCGGATCGCGAAGCGCGAGCTCGATCCGTATACCGCGTCGTCGGACATTCTTGACCGCGCTTTGAAGCGTGAGTCCGCCGGGGAGCCCGGCACCGCATGAAGGCGGTGCTCGATCATGTCGGAATTGCGGTGAGCGATCTCCGAGCGTCGCTCGCGTTCTTTGAGGACGCGCTGGGACTGCATGTCGAGTGCAGTGAAGACGTACCGTCGCAACGCGTTCGTGCGACATTTCTCGGCACCGGCCGCTCGACGCTGGAAATGCTCGAGGCGACGTCGGCAGATTCGCCGGTCGCCAGATTCGTCGAGAAGCGCGGGCCAGGGCAGCACCACATCGCGCTGCGCGTCGACGACATCGATGCTGCGCTGGCGCACCTGCGGGCTCGCGGTGTCCGCCTGATCGACGAAACGGCCCGGCCCGGCGCCGAAGGCGCACGCGTCGCGTTCATTCATCCGTCCGCGGCGCAGGGCGTGCTCGTCGAGCTCAAACAGCCGGCACCCAAGGTGCCGCTGTTCACCACACCGGTCCGATATTCGCTTGGCGATCTCGAACTGCTGTCGATGTCGGATGGCTTTATCGGCCTGGATGGCGGCGCGATGTTCGGCGTGGTCCCTCGCACACTCTGGGAGAAGCGGCTGCCACCGGATGACGCCAACCGCATTCCATTGGGGATGCGGCCACTGGTGGTCCGCAACGGCGCGACGACCGCGATCATCGACGCGGGCTGTGGCGACAAGATGGATGCGAAGAGCGCGCAGATCTACAAGCTCGACCGCCGCTACCATCTGGATCACGCGCTCGCGGATGCGGGGCTGTCGGCTGACGACATCGATCTGGTGATTGCCAGCCACTTACACTTCGATCACGTGGGCGGCTTCACGGCACGCCGGAACGGAGCGACCGTCCCGCGATTTCCGAAGGCACGCTACGTCGCCCATCGCGGCGAGTGGGCTGATGCGACGCATCCGCACGAGCGCAACCGCGCCAGTTATCTGCAGGATAACTTCGTGCCGCTGATGGACGCTGGCGTGCTGACGCTGGTCGACGACGACACCGAAATCATGCCGGGTGTGCGGTATCGCCGCTCCGGCGGTCACACGCCGAACCACCAGGTCGTGATGATCGAGTCGCAGGGCCGGACCGCCGTGTTCGCCGCGGACATGTACCCGACGTCGGCGCATATTCCCGATGCCTGGATCATGGGCTATGACCTGTATCCGATGGACACACTGGCGTTCAAACGAGATTTCGTACGCGAGGCGATCGAGCGTGAGTACCTGGTGTTTTTCGAGCACGACCCGTCGATGGCCGCCGGCTACCTGCGAGAGCAGGACGGCAAGCGTTTCGTGGAACGAGTGATCTGAGCCGGCGGCGGAGAGCCGGAAGCGGAAGGCATAACTGAATGTCCGTACAAGTTGGCATTATCGGGGGCAGCGGCCTCTACGACATGGGCGAGCTTACCGATCGCGAAGAGCGCGTGTTGCACACGCCGTTCGGCGAGCCGTCGGGCCCCTACGTCCTCGCGACGCTGCGCGGCAAGCGCGTCGCCTTCCTGGCGCGCCACGGCAAGGGCCATCGCCTCAACCCAAGCGAGTTGAACTACCGCGCCAACATCTTCGGGATGAAAATGCTCGGCGTGGAGTGGATCCTCTCGGCGAGCGCGGTGGGCAGCCTGCAGGAACACTATGCGCCCACCGACCTGGTGTTCCCGGATCAGTTCATCGATCGGACCCGCGGCCGGATCAGCACTTTCTTCACCGACGGCATTGTCGCGCACGTCGGCTTCGCGCATCCGCTGTCACATTACCTCGCCGAGCTTGCGGCCGACTGCGCGACGGAAGCCGGCGCCCGCGCGCACCGCGGCGGCACCTACGTGTGCATGGAGGGACCGCAGTTCTCGACGCTGGCCGAGTCCAATTTGTACCGGTCGTGGGGCGGTGATGTCATCGGCATGACCAATCTCCAGGAGGCGAAGCTCGCTCGCGAAGCGGAGATTGCCTACGCGACGATGGCGCTGGTCACGGACTATGACTGCTGGCACCCGGATCACGATTCGGTGACGATCGACATGATCATCGGCTACCTGACGGCGAACGTGAAAATGGCGCAGGAAGTGATCGCGAGGGTCGTCGAGCGTCTCGACGTCACGCACCACGACCCGGCGCACAGCGCCCTGCGATCGGCGATCCTGACGCACGCCGACGCCATACCCGAGCGGGTCAAGCAGGATCTCGCGCCGCTCATCGCCAAGTACGTCAAATAGTCACCGACACCGCGACCGCCAGGACAACCATGAAACTGATCGTCACCGGATCGATTGCCTTCGACTACCTGATGTCGTTCCCCGGCAAGTTCACTGAACACTTCCTGCCTGAGCACATGCACCGCGTCTCGCTGAGCTTCCTGGTCGACACGATGGACAAGCGGCGCGGCGGCTGCGGCCCGAACATCGCCTACACGATCGCGCTGCTGGGCGAGCGCCCCTACCTGATGTCGACCGCGGGCCAGGATTTTGGCGA
>Ga0196973_1000397_pt1 | contig 10665 bp, 8 predicted proteins | sample S1_513CmetaG_FD_155457 | JGI IMG/M metagenome (GOLD analysis project Ga0196973, IMG submission 155457) | Soil microbial communities from Anza Borrego desert, Southern California, United States - S1_5-13C | ecosystem: Environmental > Terrestrial > Soil > Desert | place: USA: California | collected...
TGGGGCAGCTCGCCGACGAGCTCCGCGCCGAGACGATCTCGGCCGTGTCGGTGACGGGCGGCCATCTCGGCGCCGGCCTCGGCGTCGTCGAGCTCACCGTCGCGCTCCATTATGTGTTCGACACGCCCAACGACCGGCTGATCTGGGACGTCGGCCATCAAGCCTATCCGCACAAGATCCTGACCGGACGCCGCGACCGCATCCGCACGCTGAGGATGGGGGGCGGGCTCTCCGGCTTCACCAAGAGGAGCGAGAGCGAATACGACCCGTTCGGGGCGGCGCACAGTTCGACCTCGATCTCGGCCGCGCTCGGCTTCGCCGTCGCCAACAAACTCGATGGCAGGCCGGGCCGGGCGATCGCGGTGATCGGCGACGGCGCGATGTCGGCGGGCATGGCATATGAGGCGATGAACAATGCCCAGGTCGCCGGCAACCGGCTGGTCGTCATCCTCAACGACAACGACATGTCGATCGCGCCGCCGGTCGGCGGTCTCTCCCACTATCTCGCCCGCCTGGTCTCCTCGCCCAAATATCTGACTCTTCGCCATCTCGCCCAGAAGCTCGCGCGCAAGCTGCCGAAGCGGCTTCACGTCATGGCCCGGCGGTGGGAGGAATATTCGCGCGGCTTCTGGACCGGCGGCACCCTGTTCGAGGAACTGGGCTTCTACTATGTCGGCCCCGTCGACGGTCACAATGTCGAGCGGCTGGTCCAGATCCTCGAGAATGTCCGCGACGCCGACGAGGGGCCGATGCTTGTCCATGTCGTCACCAAGAAGGGCAAGGGCTACGGCCCGGCCGAGGCGGCGGCCGACAAATATCACGGCGTTCAGAAATTCGACGTCGTCTCGGGCGAGCAGGCCAAGGCCGAGCCCGGCCCGCCCAGCTACACCGCCGTCTTCGCCAAGGCGCTGACCGCCGAGGCGGAGCGGGACGACAAGGTGGTCGGGATCACCGCCGCGATGCCGTCAGGCACCGGCCTCGACAAGTTCGGCGCCCGCTTCCCCGACCGCATGTTCGACGTCGGCATCGCCGAGCAGCACGCCGTCACCTTCGCCGCCGGACTCGCCGCTCAGGGCTACCGGCCGTTCTGCGCCATCTATTCGACGTTCCTGCAGCGCGCCTACGACCAGGTCGTCCACGACGTCGCCATCCAGAATCTGCCGGTCCGCTTCGCCATGGACCGGGCCGGGCTGGTCGGCGCCGACGGCGCCACCCATGCCGGCAGTTTCGACCTCGCCTACCTCTGCACCTTGCCCAATTTCGTCGTGATGGCGGCCGCCGACGAGGCCGAGCTCGTCCACATGGTCCACACCATGGCGCTGCACGACGAGGGGCCGATCGCGGTCCGCTATCCGCGCGGCAATGGCACCGGCATCGCCCTGCCCGAGACGCCGCAGCGACTCGAGATCGGCAAGGGCCGGGTCGTCCGCGAGGGCAAGAAGGTCGCCATCCTGTCGCTCGGGACCCGCCTCGAGGAGGCGCTGAAGGCGGCCGACGCGCTCGAGGTCCGCGGCCTTTCGACCAGCGTCGCGGACCTCAGGTTCGCCAAGCCGCTCGACGAGGCGCTGATCCGCGGCCTGCTGACGACGCACGAAGTCGCGGTGACGGTCGAGGAAGCGTCGATCGGTGGCTTCGGCGCCCACGTCCTCACCCTCGCCAGCGACGCCGGCCTGATCGACGGCGGATTGAAGCTGCGTACCCTGCGCTTTCCCGACCGCTTCCAGGACCAGGACAAGCCCGAGAAGCAATATGCCGAGGCCGGCCTCGATTGCGACGGCATCGTCGAGACGGTGCTCAAGGCGCTCCGCCACAACAGCGCCGGAATGGTGGAGAGCGCGCGGGCCTGACGTGGCCTCGCCGATTGCTCGGAAACGGAGTCGAAAGGCCTGCGAGCGCGCTTCATCCCCCCGCGGGATGCGCGTATGCTCCGCGCCGACTCCGCGGACTTGAAGGGGGGACGAACGTGGCAGCCGGACGGATTGGATCAGCCTTGCTCGGCTTTGCCCTGATCGCGGCGGGGTGCGCGCACCATCCGCTCAAGGTCCGCGAGCCCAACCCGATCGGCGAATATCATCAGGTCCACAGCAACGCCTTCTTCTGGGGCGCGGTCGAGCAGACCAAATATGCCGACCAATGCGCGACCAACGTCCTCGACGAGGTCCAGACCGTGACCAGCCTGCCGCAGGCGCTCGCGACGGTGCTGACTTTGGGCATCTGGATGCCGGCGACGGTCAAATACAAATGCGCGAAGCGGCCGGTGCTGCCGGACGATCCGGAGCCGGGCGAATAGGGGGCGGACATGGCGGCCGAGGCGAGGATCGTCGCGTTCGAGAACAAGAGGCACTGGTCCAACTGGCACCTTACGATCGAGCGCGAGCCGATCCTCGGTCGTTACGAGGTCCACAATCCCGAGACCAATCCCGGCTGGGTCGGAATGCGCAAGACCGCCGCTGTCCTGCAGCGCTTCATCGCCGAGACCAACGCCGCCGGGCAGCGTCTCCATCCGATCGGAGCGCGCTGGTCCCATTCCTCCTGCGCCTCTCCGTCCGGCGGCCGGCTGCTCGCGACCGAGACCGCCAACTGGACGCTGCGGCCCGATCGCGCCAGCCTCGCCCCCGACTTTCGCGGCGAAGCCGAGGAGCTGGTCCTGGTCCAGTGCGGCGTCCAGATCAGCGAGCTCAACAAAAGGCTGGAGCAAGGGTGGGGTCGCTCGCTCAGCACTTCCGGCCTCAACAACGGCCAGACCATCGCCGGCGCCATCTCGACGAGCAGTCACGGCTCGGCGATCGACCAGGGCGCGCTGCAGGCGCAGGTGTGCGGCCTCCAGCTGCTCACCGCCGACCGCAACCTCTGGCTCGAGCGGGACGGGGATCCGATCGCTGGCCCCGGCCTGCTCCAGAAGCTCGGCGCCAGCCGGCTGCGCGGCGACGATCTGTTCGAGGCGGCCCTGGTCAGCCTCGGCGGGCTCGGGCTCATCCATTCGGTGATGCTGCGCACGGCGCCCCTCTTCCACCTGATCGCCTATCAGGAAAAGCTGCCCTACGATGACGCCCTCCGGCGGGCGATGGACGAGAGTGACTTTTCCGGCCTTCGGCTGCCCCAGGGGACCGAGCGGCCTTATTATTTCCGGGTCATCCTCAACCCGCACGACCGCCGCAACCTCGCTTACGTCAACGTCATGTACAAACGGCCCTTTCCGCCGGGAACGCCGATCGACTATTCGATCGACGGCGAGTTCGGGCCGGGTCGCGACGTGCCCCGCCTGGTGGGCGAGCTCCTGGACAATTTTCCCGGACTGACCCGCGGCATCAGCAGCGTCATCGTCGACAATCAGCTCAAGCTCTATGCCGACGAGCGCGGCACCTGGGGCGAAATGTTCGGCTATTCGGACCCGCGCGAAAAGGGCGCCGCCGCCTCGATGGGCATCGCCCAGAACCTCACCAGCCGCGCTGTCGAGCTGGCGCAGAAGGCCTATCGGGAGGCGGGGCCGGCGCCGGTGGTCATCACTTGCCGGTTCATCGGCCGCACGCCGGGCCTGCTCGCCTGGCAGCAGCACGAGCGCAACTGCATCATCGAGGTCGACGGCCTCCGGACCGAGCGCGCCCGCAAGGTCATGGAAGCGGTGCGAGCGGAGTTCGACCGGGCTGGTCTTGCCTATGGGGAGCATTGGGGCAAGCTTCACGGTCTCACCCGGGCCAAAGTCGAAAGGGCCTATGGCTCGAAGCTCGACCGGTGGCGCGCGGCCCGCGAGACCTTCCTGCCGATGCGCCGCGACCGGCAGACGTTCAGCAACGAGTTTCTCGAGAATATAGGCCTCGGCGCCTGACGCGCGGGTTTCGCAACCCCCCAAGTGGCGCCTTGAAGGCCCTGCCGCTAGAAGCGGGACCATGGGCAGGACGCGCGCGGATCAATTGCTCGTCGACCGCGGGCTCGCCGAGAGCCGGGCGAAGGCGCAGGCGCTGATCCTCGCCGGGCTGGTCTTCTCCGGCGAGCGGAAGGTGGAGAAAGCGGGGCAGGCGCTGGCGGCGGAGGCGCCGATCGAGGTTCGCGGCAAGGACCATCCCTGGGTGTCGCGCGGCGGGATCAAGCTCGCCCATGCGCTCGACCATTTCGGGTGGGACGTGACGGGCGCGGTGGCCTTGGACGTTGGGTCCTCGACCGGTGGGTTCACCGATGTGCTTCTCCAGAGAGGGGCGGCGAAGGTGTTCGCGGTCGACGTCGGCACCAACCAGCTCGCCTGGACGCTTCGGCGGGACCCGCGCGTCGTCGTCCGCGAGAAGACCAATGCCCGCTACCTGACCGAGGCGGAGGTGACCGAGCCGATCGACCTCGTCGTTTGCGACGCCAGCTTCATCGCGCTCGCCAAGGTGCTCGATAAGGCGCTCGATTTCGCCAGCCCGGCCGGACGGCTGGTCGCCCTCGTCAAGCCGCAGTTCGAGGCGGAGCGCGACGAGATCGGCAAGGGCGGAGTGGTCCGCGACGCCTCGGTGCACGAGAGGGTCTGCGCCGCCGCGGCCGATTGGGTGCGCTCGCGCGGCTGGCAGGTCGAGGGGGTCGTCCCGAGCCCGATCACCGGCCCGGAGGGAAATGTCGAGTTTCTGCTTGCCGCCCGTCGTGCCGAGGCTCGATAGTCGATCGATGTCGGACGGGCATGAAGAACTCGAGATCTGGCGGGCGGGCCATCGCGCCGGCGTCGGTGGAATCGTGCCGGTGGCACCGGCGATCGTTCTCCACGAGCCCAAATATCCGCACAATGTCGGCCAGGTCGTTCGCCTCGCCAGCGCGTTCGGCATCGCCCAAGTCTGGTACAGCGGCGAGCGCATTCGGGAAGCGATGGGCGCGCGGTTGCCGCGCGAGGAACGGATGCGGCGCTACGAGGACGTTGCCCTGATCAACCATCCGGACCCGCTGACGAGGCTGTGCCTGGCGGTGCCGAAAGCCTGCCCGGTGGCCGTCGAGCTCAGGCCCCATAGCGAAAATCTGGTCGATTTCGTCCATCCCGGCGCCGATTCCCCGCCTATCTACGTTTTCGGACCCGAGGACGGCTCGCTGTCCGGCCCGGTGGTCAAGCGCTGTCACCGCTTCGTCGTCATACCGTCTTATGAATGCCTGAACCTGGCGACTTCCGTGGCGACTGTCCTCTACGACCGAATGGCGAAGATGCCTGCCCTTGAGCGGCCGTCGGTCCGGCATCGCGGGCCGGTTCGGTCGGCGGACAGCCGGGGCTGATTACCGCGCCGGCCGCGTGAGGTCTTTGCAACGTGTCGCTCTTGCTACACCCATTTCGAGGCGCTAGCGCCCAAGCCGTGCCGATACTGCGGAATTTCCTTGTTCCTGTTCTGCTTGCGGCTATGGCCGCGGCCTGCGGCCCGGGCGGCGACGGCGAGGCGAAGGGCAAGAGCCGGCCGCCGCCGGTGGTCAAGGTCGAGCCCGCCACCACCATCCGCTTCGTCGAGACGATCGAAGCGGTTGGCACGGCCCGCGCCAACGAGCAGGTGACACTGTCCGCGCCGGTGACCGAGCGGCTGGTCCGCCTGGGCTTCGACGACGGCGATTTCGTCCGCCGCGGCCAGGTGATCGCGGTTCTGGCCCAGGGCCAGGAGACTGCCCAGCTCGCCGAGGCCCAGGCGCGGGCCCGGGAGGCGCAGCAGCAGCTCGCGCGCGTCCAGACGCTGAAGCGGCGTGGCTTCGCCACACAATCGCGCCTCGACGAGCAGAACGCGGCGGCCGCGGCGGCCAGGGCGCAGGCGTCGGAGGCTCGTGCCTCGATCGGCGAACGGGTGATCACCGCGCCTTTTGCGGGCTATGCCTCGCTTCGCAACATTTCGGCCGGGGCGGTAGTAAATTCCGGCACCCCCATCGCGACGATCAGCGACATTTCGAGCATCAAGCTGGACTTTCCGGTTCCCGAGACCGCGCTCTCGGCGATCCGCCCCGGCCTCACCATCGAGGCTCGCTCCGCGGCTTGGCCAGACCAGCCGTTCCGCGGGCAGGTCGCGAACATCGATCCGGTGATCGACCCCAACACGCGCGCGGTGATGGTCCGCGCCCGCCTCGCCAATGGCGACGGCCGGCTCAAGCCGGGCATGCTGCTCGCCGTCGCTATCGAGACATCGCCCCGCATGGGTCTGTCGGTCCCCGAACTGGCGGTGGTCGGCGAGGGCGACAGCCGCTTCGTCTACACGGTCGACGACGGCGGCACGGCCCGTCGAATCGCAGTGCGCACCGGCGTGCGCAGCGGCGGCCGCGTCGAAATCCTCGAAGGGCTGAAGCCGGGACAGAAAGTGGTGACCGAGGGAGTCGTCAAGCTCACCGACGGCATGAAGGTGCGGCTCGCCGGTGCGGGCAATGCCGCGCGCGGACCCAGGGGGCCGGGGGAGAAGGCGCCGCGGGGCGCGGGCAAGGCGCCGTGAAGCTTTCCGACCTCTCGGTCCGCCGGCCGGTCTTCGCCGCCGTCGTGGCGATGCTGATCGCGGTCGTCGGCCTGGTCGGCTTCTTCGGCCTGTCGGTGCGCGAATATCCGGACGTCGATCCGCCGGTCGTCTCAGTCCAGACCCAATATATCGGCGCCGCCGCGAGCGTGGTTGAGACCCGGGTAACCCAGGTGCTCGAGGACCAGCTGTCCGGAGTCGAGGGCTTGCAGACGATAACCTCGCGGAGCCAGGACGGCCAATCGTCGATCACGATCGAATTCTATCCCGGCCGTTCGATCGAATCGGCCGCCAACGATGTCCGCGACCGTGTGGGCGCGGCGGCCGGCAACCTGCCCGACGACGTCCGCCCGCCGGAGGTCCGCAAGGTCGACGCCGACGCCTCGCCGATCCTGTTCCTGGTCGTCTCCAAGCCCGGCTGGTCGCGGCTCGAACTCAGCGACTATGTCGACCGCAACCTGCTCGACCGCTTTTCCTCGATCGAGGGCGTCGCCCGGGTCTTTGTCGGCGGCGAGGCGCGCCCCGCCATGCGGGTGTGGATGCAGCCCGGGCGGCTCGCGGCCTACGGCCTCACTCCGGCCGACCTCGAAGGCGCGCTCCGCCGCCAGAATGTCGAGCTCCCAGCCGGCCGCCTTGAATCGGCGCAGCAGAACGTCACCCTGCGCGTCGACCGCCCGTTCGCCAACGCGCAGCAGTTCGCCCAGCTCGTCGTCGGCCGCGGCGCGGACGGCTACCTCGTCCGCCTTGGCGACGTCGCCCGGGTGGAGCAGGGACCGGAAAATCCCTACAGCGCCTTCCGTCTCAACGGCCAGCAAGCGGTCGGGCTCGGCATCGTCCGCCAGTCCGGTGCCAACACGCTGGCGGTGGCCGAGGCGGCGAAGCGTACCGCCGAAGAGCTGCAGCCCACGCTACCGGAAGGGATGACCGTCGTCGTCGGCTCCGACGACTCGCTGTTCATCAGCCGCGCCATCGAGAAGGTCTGGGAGACGCTCGCCGAAGCCGCGGTGCTGGTGGTGCTGGTCATCTACCTTTTCTTGGGCAGCTGGCGCGCCACGCTCATCCCGGCGGTTACCGTGCCCCTCTGCCTGCTCGCCAGCTTCGCCGTGCTGTGGCTGTTCGGCTTCTCGATCAATCTGCTCACCCTGCTCGCGATGGTGCTGTCGATCGGAATCGTCGTCGACGACGCGATCGTCGTGCTCGAGAATGTCTACCACCGCATCGAGGAGGGCGAGCCGCCGCTCGCGGCGGCGTTCGGGGGCACCCGCCAGGTCGCCTTCGCTATCCTCTCGACGACGATGGTGGTCTGCGCGGTGTTCGTGCCGATCATGTTCATCGCCGGCCAGACCGGGCTTCTCTTCCGGGAGCTCGCCGCGGCGATGATCGGCGCGGTCGCCTTCTCCGGGTTCCTCGCGCTCAGCCTCGCGCCGATGCTCTGTTCGAAGCTGCTGCGCTACGAGGAGCGCGGCCGCCTCGCGCGCTTGATCGACGAGCGCTTCCGCCGGTTCGAGGCATTTTACGGCCGCCGCCTCGACTTCGTCATCCGCCGGCCGCTGCTGCCGCTCGTGGCCGTCGGCATTTTCCTGGCGGCGTCGGCGGCCCTGTTCATGACCCTCAAGTCCGAGCTGGTTCCCGCCGAAGATGTCGGCATCCTCGCGGCCACCGTCAACGCGCCGGAGGGTACCGGTTACGAGCAGATGGACCGCTACATGATCGACGCCCAGGGCAAGCTTCTGCCGCTCGTCGAGCACGGCGCCGTCCGCGCCATCATCACCCGCACGCCCGGCGGCTTCGGCGTCAGCGACGACTTCAACAGCGGCACCTTCGTCGTCTTCCTGAAGCCCTGGGAGGAGCGCGAGAAGACCACCCAGGATGTCGTCCAGGAGGTCAACCGCCGGCTCAGCCAAATGCCCGCGGTGCGCGGCAACGCCCAGGTGCGCTCGTCGATCGGAGGCCGCGGTCGCGGCCAGCCGATCAGCTTCGTCATCGCCGGCGCCACCTATGCGGAGCTTGCCCGCGCCCGCGACCGGATCCTCGCCGCGGCCGCCGCCAATCCCGGCATCGTCAACCTCGATTCCGATTATAAGGAGACCAAGCCCCAGCTACGCATCGCCGTCGACACGGCTCGGGCGGGCGATCTCGGCGTTTCGGTCGAGGACGTCTCCAACGCCCTTCAGAGCCTCCTCGGCTCGCGCCGGGTTTCCACCTATGTCGACCGCGGCGAGGAATATCGGGTGATCGTCCAGGCCGAGGCGGGATCGCGGGCGACCGAGGCCAATCTGCAGACCATCCACGTCCGCAGCCGGTCGGGCGAGGTGGTTCCCCTGGCCAGCCTCGTCACCGTCACCGACACTGCCGGTGCCCGCGATCTCGGCCGTTACAACAAGATGCGCGCGATCACGCTGTCCGGCGGGCTCGCGCCCGGCTACTCGCTCGGCGAAGCGTTGACTTTCCTCGAAGCCCAGGCGGCCCAGTCGCCCGAGGTGATCGCCGTCGGCTATCGCGGCGAGAGCCAGGCCTTCCGCGAGGCGGGCAGCTCGATCCTCGTCGTTTTCCTGCTGACGATCCTGATTATCTATCTGCTGCTCGCCGCGCAGTTCGAAAGCTTTGTCCATCCGGCCGTGATCATCACCACCGTGCCGCTGGCAGTAGCCGGCGGCATCATCGGCCTCGCGGTGATGGGGCAAACCTTGAACCTCTACAGCCAGGTCGGAATCGTCATGCTGGTCGGCCTTGCCGCCAAGAACGGAATCCTCATCGTAGAGTTCGCCAACCAGCTGCGCGACGCCGGCCGCGACATCGGCACGGCGATCCGCGAAGCCTCGGCGCGGCGCTTGAGGCCGATCCTGATGACTTCGATCGCCACCGTGGCCGGTGCGGTACCGCTGATGCTCGCCGGCGGCGCCGGCGCGGCGGCGCGCACCGCGATCGGTGTTGTCATCGTCTTCGGCGTCTCCATCTCGACCCTGATCACGCTGTTCCTGATCCCGCTCCTCTATTCGCGGCTCGCCCGCTACACCGGCTCGCCGCTGGCGGTGACGCGCAAGCTCGAAGCGCAGCTCGGCGCGCGGCCGGCCGCGCAGCCGGCGGAATGAGGAGGCCGTCATCCCAGCGGAGGCTTGGATCCCAAGTGGTGAGAGGTGCCGTTGCCCTTCACCCGCCGGGGCCCCGGCCCGCGCCGAGGCGACGGTCATGTCCCGATCGCTCGTTGACGGAGGCCTCATGACCGCGATCGCGTCGAAGTCGCAGCTCAGGATGTCGTTCTTGCGCTACGCCCTGTTCACCGTCCCCGCGATCCTACTGCTCGGCACCGTCTCAGGCCGGATATCCGGTGCGGGCTATGGCAATGCCTGGTTCGACGCGCTCGAAAAGCCAGCCATCATGCCGCCCGGCTGGGTCTTCGGCGCGGCCTGGGCCGTCCTCTACATCCTGCTCGGCCTTGTTCTCGCGCTCCTTCTTCACGCCCGCGGCGCCGCCGCCCGCCGTCCGGCGTTGGCCCTCTTCGTCTTGCAGCTGCTGCTCAACTTCGCCTGGCCGCCGCTTTTCTTCGCCTATCACGAGGTCGGCGCCGCCCTCTGGACGATCGTCGCCATGGTCCTGCTCTCGGCCGCGGCGACCGTCCTGTTCTGGCGGATACGCCGTGCCGCCGCCCTGCTGATGCTGCCCTATCTGGCCTGGCTCGGATTCGCCGCCCTGATCACCTGGCAGGTCGGCGCGCTCAATCCCGATGCGCCCCGGCTTGCGCCGGACGCCCCCGCTACCGATATCGCGCTCTAACGAGTATCAGAAGGAGGACGCGCCATGCAGTCCGAGAACCGTCTGTTCGACGATTTCGTCAAAGTGATGAACGGCGCCGCCGGCACGCTCGCCGGCATGGGGCGGGAGGCCGAAAATGCGTTCCGCGAACGGATGCGTGAATGGGTCGGCGGCCTCGACATGGTTTCCCGGGAGGAGTTCGAGGCGGTTAAGGCGATCGCCGTCGCCGCCCGCGAGGAAAGCGCGGCGCTCAAGAGCCGCGTCGAGGCCCTCGAAGCGGCCGCTGTCTCGAAACCGAAGCGCAAGCCGGCCGGAGGGGCCGCCGCGGCTCAGTAATCCACAACATATTGTGGTCCCTTAACGTGCGTCACTTGCGCTTCGCCCCGCGCAAGGGCAGATTCTGTATATCGAGGTGGGCCGGAAAGCAGAGCGATGAACGTGGATGAATTCGAGCTGGAGCGCGAGACGGGCGGTCCGATCG
>Ga0196973_1000400_pt1 | contig 10642 bp, 5 predicted proteins | sample S1_513CmetaG_FD_155457 | JGI IMG/M metagenome (GOLD analysis project Ga0196973, IMG submission 155457) | Soil microbial communities from Anza Borrego desert, Southern California, United States - S1_5-13C | ecosystem: Environmental > Terrestrial > Soil > Desert | place: USA: California | collected...
CCGGGGAACACGACCAGTTCGGTCTGCGTTTTCGTCAGCCCTTTCTTGCGTGCCGCCATCAGCACCAGGGCAGCCGACAACAGATCGTCGTAGCTGCCGTTGGTGCAGGAACCGATCATTGCTTTGTCGAACGCAATCCGCTCGCGCGCGACATCTTCGGCGGGAAACGCGTTGCCGGGACTGAACGGCTTCGCAATCATCGGCGCGACATCCGCCAGATCAAAGGCTTCGTCGATTTCGAACACCGCCTCCGATCCGCATTCGAAGTGCGGATACGGCAGCTCGGTGACGCCCTTGGCTCTGTACCACGCGTAGGTGATCTCATCCGGGGCGAAGATGCCGTTCCAGGCTTCCGCCTCCGCCATCATGTTGGCAATCGTGTTGCGGAAGGCGATCGGCAGCTGCTTATCGGCGTCGACCAGCTCGACCGACATGCCCTGCGACTGCTTCGCGCCCCAGCGGCGCAACAGCTCGAGGACGATGTCCTTGCCGGTGACCCAGGGGTTGAGACGGCCGCGGAAACGCACGCGGCGCTGTTTGGCCATCGTCAAGTAGATGTATCCGGTCGACCATCCAAAACCGAGCGTCGTCGATCCGACGCCAATACCCACCGCCCCGTACGCGCCATAGGCCCGGCTGTGCGAGTCGGCGCCTGGGATGAATTGCCCGGGCAACACGAGGCCCTGTTCGGGAAAGTAGAAGTGAAAGATGCCGTCTCCGGGCGTCGCGTAATAGGGCTTCTCGATGCCATGGAATTGCGCGAACTGCCTGCCAATCGCGGTCTGCTTGTCGTCGTCCTGCTTGCCGGTGAACACGAAATGATCGTTGGCGACCGCCGCCTGTCGCGGGTAGATGGTGTTCCCGCCGGTGATTTGATTGAACGTGTGGATGGAGAACGGCGCCGTGCCGTCGGACGCCGGCAGGAGATCCGCGTAGACCCGCAGCGTCGATCCCGGATTGACGTCGGCGTCCTTGTCGACGCGATGCGCCCAGATGATCTGCGCGGTTGATGACATTCGACGCGCGGTGTCGCGATCCGGGAACACGATCTCCGGCACGCGGCGCACCGATGCGACGAACTCACGCCGCCCGACTGCGAAAATCCCGCCGCTCTGCCTGATCTCGTCTTCCTTGGCGCTCAGCGGGACGGGCGTATAGGTCCGGCCTTGCGTGACGTTGACGATCTGGCGCGATGCCGGATCGAAGGTGAACTCGTCGCCGTCCCGCGCATCGGCGACGGCTTCGGGACTCTGCGCGACGTGCAGGCCGAGATTGAACGCGTTGCGCCGGAAGATGTCGCCCATGTTGTTCCCGCAGATGATGACCATCTCGAGACCGGCTTCTTCGGCGATCGCCTTCAGCCCCGCCGGCGACATTTCGCGCGAGCTGCCGATCGCAAAGCGATCGCCCGCAATCACGAACGTCTCACCGCGATGCACGCGGCTGCGGAAATCCGGCATCAAGTAGCGGAATGAACCCGCCTTCCACCGTTCGTCCAGCGTATCGAGGCTCTCGGAGACGCAATCAGCCGCGGGCGTAATCTGATCCGTGTCGATCGCATCGAGTTTCTTCGCGGGATTCTTCGGGTCCCAGAAGATCAGCGCGCGCCCACGGATCAGGGGCAGAACCCCGGCGACGGCGGTATCGGACTCGCGGGGGCCCGGCAGCGACTCGACAGTGACACCGGGTTTCAGAACGGCTGGCTTCGCAACCTGCATACTTCTGCAATTGTACCTTCGCGGAGATCTAGAATACGCAGGCCATGCAGAACCTCGCTCTCGCCATTACGCTGATCGCTGTCGTCGCCAGTACCCTGGCGCCATCGGCTCAGGAGAAAGTCGATTCCGACATCCAGTGGCGCATCCGCCGCGAAGCGATGGAGCACTCGCACATCATGCGCACCATGCACGTCCTGACCGACGTCCATGGACCGCGACTCACCGGATCGCCAAACCTCAAGGCCGCGCAGGATTGGGTCGTCCAGGAGACGACGCGGTGGGGATTGAAGAATGCCCATCTCGAACCGTGGAACTTCGGTCACCCCGGATGGGCGAACGAGCGCCTCTCGGTGCACGCCATCGCACCGTTCAAGGATGCGCTCGTCGCGGAAGCCCTCGCGTGGACGCCGGGTACCGCAGGACCAGTCACAGCACGGGTCGTCCAACTGAACGTCCCCGCCTCGCCAACCAAAGACGTGCTGACGAAGTTCCTGGATGACCGTCGCCCCACGGTAAAAGGCACATTCGTGCTGGTGGGCCCGCCCGCGATCGTACCGGTGACGATCACTCCGCCACACAAACGCCGTGACGACAACGATGTGCGCGCGCAGTTCGATCCGGCAAACCCGCAGCCATCGAACTTCGGCGGGGGTCCGCAGCCATCGGCACCGAATGTATTGACGGCCAATCAGATCAGCGAGCACCTCGATCAGTTCCTGGTCGCCGCCGGCGCAGCCGGCCGGATCAACGACGCGGGACGAGAGCACGGGCAAATCCGCGCGTTCAACAACCGCACTTTTGACGTAGCCAAAGCGGTACCGACGATCGTGATGCGCAATGAAGACTTCGGCCGCATCGCACGCGTTCTCGCGGACGGGACAGCCGTGCAGCTCGAGCTCGATATCGTCAATCGGACCTATCCGGAAGGCGCGACGGCCTATAACGTGATTGCGGAGATCCCTGGTAGCGACAAGGCTCAGGAGGTCGTCATGCTCGGTGGCCACATCGACTCATGGCATGCCGCGACAGGTGCCACCGACAACGCGATCGGCTGCGCAACGATGATGGAGGCGATCCGCATCCTGCAGGCGATCGGCGTCAAGCCGCGGCGGACGATTCGGCTCGCTCTGTGGAGCGGCGAAGAGCAGGGCCTGCTGGGCTCTCAGGCCTACGTGCGCGAACACTTCGGGATGGCCGAGAACCCCAAGCCCGCGCACGCGCTATTTGCCGGCTACTTCAATATCGATTCAGGAACGGGACGCGCGCGCGGCGCGTCGGTGTTTGGTCCGCCCGAGGCCGCAGCGATCCTGCGCGAAGCGACCAGGCCGTTTGCCGATATCGGGTTCTTCGGCGTCAACGCGACGCAGAGCCGTCGCCGCGGCGGCACCGATTCGACGTCGTTCAACGAAGCCGGGCTGCCGGGCATCGGCATTTCTCAGGATCCAATCGAGTACAACTCGCACACCTGGCACACCAATCTCGATACCTATGAGCGAATCATCGAACAGGATGCGCAGCAGTCGGCGATGGTCATCGCCGCGGCGGTCTACCACCTGGCGATGCGCGATCAAATGCTGCCGCGGTTGCCGAAAGAGCGGATGCCGGCGCGGCCGACGCCGTAGCCGTCGGCGTTCAGCTTTCGTCGATCAGCTTTCAGCTTTCGGCGAAGACTACTTTCCGACCGCGTAGATGCGATCGTCGGCGCGCAGGAAAATCCTGCCGCCGCCCGCGGCCGGCGACGCGACGAAGTGGCCTTCGAGCTTGTTGCGGGAAATCACCTCGAACGTGCGGCCAGCCTTGACGACGATCGTCTCGCCGCCCTCGCTGACGAAGAACACCTTCCCGTCGCCGGCAATCGGCGACGCGCTGAAGGTCCCGCCGACACGCTCCTGCCACAAGCGCTGGCCGTTGGTCGCATCGACTGCGGACAGGATGCCGTTGTCGGTGCTCATGTAGATCACACCCTGGTAGTGCACCAGCGACGAGACGTAGGGACCTCCAGTCGGCACGCGCCACGCGACGTGCGTGTTGGTGATGTCGCCGCGACCACCGAGCCGAATCGCCATGTAGGGGCTGCTGCGATAGCCGCGGCTGACATACAGCATGCTGCCGTCCACCATCGCCACCGGAATCGGGAAACGGTTCACCTCCGGATAAGTCCACAGTGATTTTCCAGTCGCCGGATCGAATGACTCGACACCGGTGCTCGAGTTGACGATCAACTCCGGTCCGCCGGGTCCGTCGACCACGATCGGCGAGCTGTAGGATTCGACCCCCGCGGGCTTGTCCACCTTCCACTTGACCGCGCCGCTGCGTTTGTCCACGGCGAGCAGGTACGACGCCGGCGTGTGATAGCACAGCAGAATCAGCGTGTCCTGAAACAGCACGGGTGAGCTGGCGTGGCCCCAGTTGATGTCGAAGGGACCGTATTCCTTACCGAGATGCTTCGACCACACGCGCTTACCCGCGGTGTCGATCGCGGCAATCTGTCCGGTGCCGTACCACGCGTAGACACGCTCGCCGTCGGTGACCGGGCTGGCGCTCGCAAGATTGTGCTTGTCGTGGACCGGCGGCAGGTCGCCCTCCGCGGCCATCTCGTGGATCCAGGCGCGTTTGCCGGTGGCCCGATCGAATGCCTCGACGACGAATGTCACGTCGGCGCGCTTGACCCGTCTGGCGAGCGTCGACTCGCCTGCGGCGGAAGGCTCGCCGCCCTGCGTCAGCGTTGGATGGCGTCCGTCCTGGCGGCGGCCATCGCCGATCTGTGAGGTGACGAACACGCGTGATCCCGACACGATCGGCGACGACACCCCGGCGCCGGCCAACGCCGCCCGCCACGCGACGTTCTCGGTGTCGCTCCACGTCGACGGCAACGGCGACGATGCCGCCACGCCGCTGGCGGCAGGACCACGCCAGTGAGGCCAGTCATTCGCGCCGACACCTGCCGTCAGCGCGAGCACGATCGGCAGGGCCGCGAACCATCGCATTTGGAACTTTGGCAGCATGGAATTGTCGTTACTGCGGTTCGAGATCGCTTTTCAAGATGCGTCGAACGTTCGAGTACGTCGCCGTCGCAAGGATATCGTCGAGCCCGCTGTAGGCCTTGTAGTACTCGTCCATCTTCTCCGGCACCCACAAGTCCAGCTCCTGATCGCGGCGGAAGGTCACGGTCACCTGGCAGCGCACCTGCGGATCGGCGGCATTCATTTCCGTCTTGACCACGGTGCCGTTGAACGGATCGATCCAGAGGAAGCCGGTCAACGCCAAATCGCGGCCGCGCGACGTCCGAATCAACGTGGGCCGCGCGACTTCCTTGAACACCGCCTTGCGCAGAATGCGGCCGTTGAGGTTCTCCTCGCCGCCGTCGGTGAACTCGAACCGCTCGTTGACTCGCGGATGCAGGAACATCATCGCCAGCGTCGGAATGTTGATGGTGCGCGCCACGTTGCCGAGGTTGTACTTGGCGGCCTCATTGCTGTACTGGGCGGCCTTCTCGAAGCGCGCCTTGTCGTTCGACGTGAACAGTTTCAGCAGGCGCTCGTCGCGGTTGCGAACCTTGCGCCCTTTCACTTCATACGTGTCGCGGAACGGCATCCACCCTTCGCCGTCGCCGCCAAGCTGCACCAGCAGGAAATCCGACTTGATGACCTGCTGATTGATGGCGCCGCCACCCTGCATGCCGCCGCCGGGATTCGACCGCGACAGGTTCGACCCGGGATTCGGCGGGCGGTGAATCTCCTGGACGTAGTGCTCGTCTGCCGCGAGCAACGCGAAGCGCTGCTCGTAGTTGACGGCGTACCGCATGGCGCTTGCCAGGATCGTGTGGAAACCCGAGCCAGGCTGACTTCCGACCTGGGCGCTCGAATCGGCCAGTCCGAGCACGATCGCCAACACCGTGACCGAAAGCTTGGTAGGCATAACCGCTCCAGCCGCAAATCTTACTAGAATAGAAAGCCTTTGCCATCGATTCGCTCCGAGTTAGTGCCGATGCTCAAGATCGCCGTCCCCGTGGTCTTGGCGGAGCTCGGATGGATGACGATGGGCGTGGTCGACACGATCATGGTCGGGCCGCTCGGCCCCCAGGCAATCAGCGCCGCCGGCGTCGGCAACTCGATGCACATCGCGTTCGCGATCTTCGGGATGGCGGTGATGCTGGGTCTCGATACGCTGGTGTCGCAGGCCTACGGCGCGCGCGACATCCGCGACTGCCACCGGTGGTTCTTCGACGGCTTGACCCTCGCCGCCTTGATGACGGTGCCGATCATGGCCGCGCTGCTCGGCGTTTGGTTCGCGATTCCGGCGATGGGTTTCCACGGCGAGGTGCGGCCGCTGCTCGAGTCGTACTTCGGCGTCTTGCTGCTGAGCACCCCGTTTCTGCTGCTCTACGCCGTTTGCCGGCGCTACCTCCAGGGCATGCACGCCGCCATGCCCGTGATGTTCGCCCTGATCACCGCGAACCTGATCAACGCGGCCGGCAACTGGATCCTCGTCTACGGCAATCTCGGCGCACCGGCGCTTGGCGTCGCCGGATCGGCCTGGACCACGGTCATCTCGCGCGCCTACATGCTGTTTGCCTTGCTGTTCGCCGTGTGGTGGATCGACCGCAAGCGGACACGCGAAGCCGGCGTTCAAGACGCGCATGGCCTATGGGATGTCGATCGCGCCATCGACCTGTCACGCCTCCGCCGTCTACTGACGCTCGGACTGCCGGCGGCATCGCAGATGGGGGCGGAAGTGGGCGTGTTTGCGTTGGCCACGGCGCTCTCGGGCATGCTCGATCCCATCTCGAGTGCCGCGCATCAGATCGCGTTGAACCTGGCCGGCGTCGCGTTCATGGTGCCGCTCGGCATGGGTTCCGCGGGCGCGGTGCGCGTCGGCCACGCCGTCGGCGCGCGCGATCGACCACGCGCATCGGCAGCCGGTTGGACGGCAATTGCCCTCGGCACCGGCTTCATGGTCATCGCGGCGCTGGCGTTCGTGTTGATCCCGCGGCAACTGATCGGCTTGTTCAGCAGAGATGTGAACGTGCTGCGGGTCGGCGCGTCGTTGTTGGTGCTGGCCGCGGTGTTTCAACTCTTCGACGGCATTCAAGGCGTCATCACGGGCACGCTGCGCGGCATTGGCAACACGCGAACCCCGATGAAGGTCAACCTTGTCGCGCACTGGCTGCTGGGGTTGCCGACCAGTTACGTGCTGTGCTTCGTGATCGGCTGGGGCGTCTACGGCCTGTGGGTGGGCTTATCGCTGGGGTTAATCGTCACCGGCAGCATTTTGTTGTGGGTCTGGAGCCGCGAGATCCGCGAATATCGAGAGTACGGGAAACTCCCGGCGCCTGCTCATCATGATTTGTGACACACACATCCACTTCCTCTCACCAGGGTTTTTCGCCGGTCTCGGCACCAATCGCGACACCATCTCCAAGTTCGGCTGGGAGTTTCCGGAATCGACGGAGGCCCTCAGCAGCCGCTGGGTCGACGAGCTCGAAAGGCACCGCGTCGATAAGGCAGCGCTGATTGCCAGCCTGCCGGGCGACGCCGACTCGGTCGCGAAAGCGGTGGCGATCAATCCGTCGAGATTCGTCGGCTTCTTCATGCTCGACCCGACGCGCGAGGACGCCGTCGAGTACGCAGGGCGAGCGCTTGACGAAGGGCTGCGGACGATTTGCCTGTTCCCGGCCATGCACCGCTACGCTCTTCACGACGAGCGCGTCGCGCGGGTATTCGAGATGGCCGCCGGTAAACGCGGCGGTACCGTCGACACCGTAGCCGTGTTCGTCCATTGCGGCGTGTTGTCCGTCGGTATCCGCAAGAAGCTTGGGCTGCCGAGCCCGTTCGATATCCGCTACGGCAACCCGCTCGACCTGCATGGGCTCGCGATGAAGTTCCCGACGGTGCCGATCATCATTCCGCACTTTGGCGCCGGCATGTTTCGAGAGGCGTTGATGCTGGCCGATTGCAGCGCCAACGTGTATCTGGACACGTCGAGCTCGAACTCGTGGATCAAATACACCCCCGGCCTGACGCTCGATCAGGTGTTTAGGACCGCGCTCGACGTCGTCGGTCCGGACCGGTTGATCTTCGGCACCGACTCGTCGTTTTTCCCACGGGGATGGAACACCGAGATTCACCGTCAACAAAAAGCCGCGCTCGACGCGATTGGCGTGAGCGCGGCTGTACAGGAAAAAATCTTCGGCGAGAACTTCGCCAGGCTGTTCGCCTAGCCTACTTGTCGCCCGATCGCGTCGTCCGGCCGCGCGCGGTCTTGCGGCGCCCGCGGACTTCGCCGGGCTTGTGCCCAGGCGCACGCTGCGGTGACTCAGACCGCGTGCGCGGATGGGTTCCCGTACCTCGCTCGGATTGACGGCGATCGCCGTGATTTTTCTGTCCCACGTGACCCTCCCGCGGTCACACGTTGCGAGAAACGCGCCAACGAGAGCCCGGCGTTAGCCTTTCGGTATCGGTTTAACCGGCGGAAACATCGCCCCGTTGCCGATCAAGTCCTTGATCAACCCCGGCAGCTTCGCGACCGCCGCATTGGCTTGATCGATCAACCCCGGCAACGCTGCGCGCGCCTCTCGAATCTGCATCATTTGCGTGTTGGTCGGCACCGCCGTTGCGGCCATCACCGATCCTTTCAGCTGGCCGAAACGGCCACGCAGGTTTTCGGCGTTGGCCGCGAAGCCGCCACCGCCGCCCTGCTGTCCGAGGCCGAGCCGGCGACGCAGCGTCTCGAATTCTTTCACGAGGTTGTCGAGCTGCGTCTTGGCGTCGCCGGACAGCTTGCTGTCGCGAGTCTGTTGCTGCACGAGCTGCACCTGTGCGAACGCCGTCTGTACCATCGTGGCAACGTCGTTGGCTTTCTGCTGCAAGTCGTGAAGGTCGCGCGCGGTTTCAAACCAGGTGCGGCGTTCGAGGTCGGTGATCCGGATGTCGGGATCTCCCTTGACCGCGACATCAATGCTCTGCGCATCGCGGCCGTTAACGGTGAGAGTTGCCCTGTAGGTGCCGGGCAACACGAACGGGCCATTGTTGCCGCCGCCGCCGAAACCGCCGCCGCCCGGCGCGGCCGCCGCGGTCTGGCCCGGCGGGGCAGGCACCGGCCGCAACGGCTGCACTCGCAGGTCCCATTTCACGATATTGAGGCCCGCCTGATTGCGGTCGCGCAGATCGGGACCGGTCAATTCACGAACGGTCGATCCGCTGGCATCTTTGATGGTGATCGTCACGTCCTTGGCCTCCGACTTCAGTCGATAGGCCAGCGTCGCGCCGGGGGCCGGGTTCTGGCCGAGGAACAACCGATCGCCTTCGAACCCTTTCATCTGGTCGTTGGCCTGATTCATCGCCGTGCCGCCCTCGCTGCTGAAAAAGTAGCCGTCTGCGGCTTCGGATTTCGCCCACTCCTGAATCGGCGTCACATCGTCCAGGATCCAGATGCCGCGGGCGTGGCTCGCCAGAATCAAATCGTTGTCGCGCGGGTGCTGCTTGATTTCATAAATCGGCATCGTCGGCAAATTCGCCTTGATGCGGGTCCAGTGGCCGCCGCGATTCATGCTGACCCACAGTCCGGTTTCCGTGCCCAGATACAGGATGTCCGGGTTGCGGCGGTCTTCGGCGAGCCCGCGCGCGACTTCACCTTTCGGCAGGTTGCCGGCGATCGAGCGCCAGGTCGCGCCGAAGTCGGTGGTCGCAAACACGTAAGTGTTGAAGTCACCGCCGCGATGGCCGTCGAATGCCACATACGCCGTTCCCGCCGCCGCGCGTGAGGGCACCACGTCGGACACGTACGTCCACTTGGGCACGCCGCCGATCTTCGACGTGACGTTGGTCCATGTCTTGCCCGCGTCCTGAGTGACGCTGACGATGCCGTCATCGCTGCCGACCCACACGACGCCCTGCCGCGCCGCCGACTCTTCGAGCGTCACGATATTGCCGAACGAGCCAACGCCATCATTCTTGGCGATGCGAACGTCTTTGCCGACGACGCCCATGATCGAGAGCGTTTCACGGTCGGTGTTCGTGGTGAGATCGGGACTGATCGGCTGATAGGAGCGGCCGCGGTCCGACGACTTCAGCACCAGGTTCGCGCCGATGTAAATGGTCGCCGGATCGAACGGCGAGAGCTGCATTGCCGTGTCCCAGTTGAATCGATACTGGCTCGACGGCTCCCCCGGCTTCTGCTCCGCCGGCTCCGGCCGGATCGTCTGGCGCTCGTTGGTCAGGCGATCGGTGCGGCTCATCCGACCATCCTGCGATTCGGCGTAAACAATGCGGGCGTCGGTGGGATCCATGAGCGGCTGGAACCCGTCGCCGCCGCTGATCACATACCAGTTGTCGTTGTGGATGCCGCTGTTGGTGCGTACCGCACTCGGCCCGCACCAGGTGTTGTTGTCCTGCAGTCCTGCGCAGACGTGATACGGCGTCTGCATGTCGAACTCGACATGATAGGCCTGCGCGCCAAGCACGTTGGGCAGCCACACCCACGTCTGCGATCGATCGTGCGAGATGCTGACGCCGCCGTCGTTGCCGATGATGATGTGCCGCGGATCGCGCGGGTTGATCCACATCGCGTGGTGATCGACGTGAATGCGCTCGGCGCCGTCGGCGCGGAAGGTGCGGCCGCCGTCATCCGACACGTGCAACGACACGCCGAGCACGTAGACGCGCGAGTCGGTCTGAGGGTCGACGCGGATTTGACTGAAGTACATCGGCCGCGGGTTGGTGTCGCTGAGTTTCCGCCACGCCGCGCCGCCATTGTCCGTGCGATAGACACCGCTCTCTGCCGGATGCTCGACGGTCGCGTAGAGCACGTTGGGATTGGCGCGATAGATCGCCAGACCGATGCGGCCCTTGGGGCCGGACGGCAGTCCGGTTTCGATCTTCGACCAGGTCTGTCCCGCATCCGTCGATTTCCAGATGCCGCTGCCG
>Ga0196973_1000404_pt1 | contig 10618 bp, 11 predicted proteins | sample S1_513CmetaG_FD_155457 | JGI IMG/M metagenome (GOLD analysis project Ga0196973, IMG submission 155457) | Soil microbial communities from Anza Borrego desert, Southern California, United States - S1_5-13C | ecosystem: Environmental > Terrestrial > Soil > Desert | place: USA: California...
CCGCCCTCGCCCTCACCCCCGCCGCCGAGGCCCGGATCGCGGCCTTGATGGCGCGCGCGCCCGAAGGCACGATCGGAGTCAAGCTGTCGACGCCTCGCCGCGGCTGCTCCGGCCTCGCCTACAGCGTCGACTATGTCGCCGAGCCCAGCCCGCTCGACGAGCGGATCGACACGCCCGCCGGCCCCTTCTTCGTCGACGGCGCCTCGGTCCTCTACCTGATCGGCTCGACGATGGACTGGCGCGAGGACGATTTCGCCGCCGGCTTCGTCTTCGACAACCCCAATGCCAAGGGCCAGTGCGGCTGCGGCGAGAGCTTCACCGTCTAGTTCGACCGGTGCGGTGGGCCGGGGACGTCGACTGCACCGAGTCGGAACGAACGACCGGCCTTGATGCGAGGAGCATGCCGTGGATTCAGCAGTTGCGATTGTCGGTGCGGTAGCCGGCATCGCGGCTCTGTTCCTGGCGATCTGGCTCGGGCTGCCGAGCAGGAGACTTGCCCAGCGGGACCTCAATGTCGTTCGATCTCTGAAAATAGAGCTGAACGGCAGCGACGCGGATCATTGCGTCTGGGTGCTGCCTTGGGCCTCCGACACCGCCTTCATGATCGAGCTCGACATCACTCTAACCAACGAGGGCAATCGTTCGGTCGAGGAGATCATGGTGGAGCTGGATATGCCCAAGGTCGCCTACCTCCCCGATTTCCACCGGGAACCGGGCGGCGGGGCGCGTGTAGCCAGGATCGAGCAAGGCACCGATCCGGTGGAAGGGACCGAGCGAACCAAGGTGTTTTTCAAGGTGCCCAGCGTGCCTCCGGGAGTGGCGGTACATATATCCGATTACCTGTTCCTCCCCGTCCAAAGCCGATATCGAGACAGCGTCGAGGCCAAGACGAAAGATGACGTTGCTGTGCGTGCCCAGTACGAATTCGTGTTTGGCTGGGCCGTGCGGGTGTCTGCGATGGCGAGGGACCTCGCTGCGGCGCGGGGCCGGTTCACCATTTACTCCTTCGTGCCGGAGGACAAATCGCTTGCGCCCCTCGCGGATGCCAACGGCGCCCTGGCTGCGCTCGCCAAGGCCCTGGAGGACCCGACCAAGCCCGAAATGGCCACCGCCATCATATTGACGCCGAGCGTGACCGACGAAGCGCCCGAGAACATGCAAAAAGCCTTGGGCGTTTCGCTGCGGCGGGCGCGGCTCGGCGGCGCCCAGGCTCAGGCCGCCACTTATGTGAAAGGCGTGGGCTACCTTCCGCTCAAAATGGAGCAGGCATGATCATCCGTCCGGCCGTCGCGGCGGACCTGCCGGCCTGGGCGGCGATGCGGCGACGCCTGTGGCCCGATTGCGAGGAGGACGAGCTGGAGCGGGAGCGACCCGAGCTCGGCCTGGTCGCCGAGGCGGAAGAGCGGCTGATCGGCTTCGCCGAGGCCTCGGTCCGGAGCGTCGCCGAAGGCGGCCCGCCCGGGCCCGCCGCCTATCTGGAAGGAATCTGGGTCGAACCCGACCGGCGCCGAATCGGCGTCGGCCGCGCGCTGCTGGCCGCGGTCGAGAGCTGGGCGCGGCGGCAGGGACTGGCCTGGCTCGGCTCCGACGCGGTGCTCGACAATGAGCTCAGCCGTCTTTGGCATCGCGCCGCCGGCTTCGGCGAAATCGAGCGGATCGTCGTCTTCGGCAAGCGGCTCCGCTGACCGCACGGCCCGCGCTTGCCGCGATCGCCGATCAGCGGCTGGCGGCGAGCCCCCGTTCCGACAGGCGTCGGCCCGGCGCCGCGGCCAGCGCCGCCCGATAGGCCTGAGCCGCTTCCGGCTTGCGCCCGAGGCGGAGCAAGGCGTCGCCGAGCAGTTCGTGGCTCGGCTTGGGTATTGCCGGCGGGCCGAACTCGGCCGGCATCGCCGCCTCCTCGGCGGCGGCGGCGCGCAGGTCGGCAAGGCCGCCCTCATTGTCGCCCGCCGCCAGCTTCTCCAGCGCGGAGGCCTGGAGCAGGATGATCGCCGAGCGCCGCAGCGCCTGCGGATCCTCGGCGCGGCTGGAGCCCTGGGCGCGGCTCAGCGCCTCGACCGCCGCCCTCAGTCGCGCGTGCGCGGCCCGCGCCTTCGCGGCATCGCCCGCCGCTGCCAGCACCTCGCCATAGGCGAGGACGAGGCGGGTCATCGGATAGCGGCCCTCCGGCAGGGCCAGCGCGGCGGCGCCGTCCCATCGGCCGGTGTCGATCAGCTGCCGCAGCGCCATGCCCGCCCAGGACAGCGCCGACGAACGATAGGGCTCGATCGCGGCGGCGGAAGGCGCCGACGCGAGTTCCGCCGCCGCCGCGTCCCGGCAGCGGCGGATTTGCGCCTCCGCTTCCGGGTCGGCGCGCTGCAGACGGGCATAGACGAGCCATTCCGCATAATGGCCGCACGGCGCGGGCGGACGGCCGGCGGCGGCGCGCTGGCGGTCGACCACCGCCATGGCCTCGACATTGGCCCGCTCGACCTCCTGCCACTGCCCGAGCGCGACGAAGATGTGCGAGGTCATGTGGAGCGCGTGCCCCGCCTCCGGGGCGACCTTGCCGTAGAGCCGCGCCGCGCGCAGTCCGAGCGGCGCATGCGCGGGATCGTCGTAGCTGTGAATCAGATAATGGAGCACTCCGGGATGATTGCGGTGGTCGGGAAACACCTCCTCCAGCAAAGCGGCGGCGCGCATGTAGAGAGGCACGTCGCGGCCCTGGTGGGCCAGCCCGAGCAGCGACAGCGCATAGAAAGCGCGGGCCTCGACATCGTCGGGCCGGGCCGCGAACAAAGCCGCCATCTTCGTCGCATAGAGTCGGTCGCGCTCCTCTTTCGAGCCGTCCCCGTAGAGCGTCTCGATCGCGTCGAGCCAGGCGCGCTCGCGGTCGGTCCTCGCTTTGGCCAGGCGAGCTTCGCGGCTGCCGCCGAGCCGGGCGAGTACCGCGCGCGCCGCGGCGGCGTCCTGCTCCAGCCAGACCGGGTGGTTGTAGGTCATCGCCTCGCCCCAATAAGCGAGCGCGAAGCCGGGATCGGCCTGCTGCGCCTCGCGAAAGGCGGCGGCCGCGGCGGAATATTCGAAATTGTGGAGCAGGGCGAGGCCGCGAAGGAACGGCGCCTGGGCCGCCGGCGCGCCGCTGTTGGCGAAGGCGACCCGCCCAACGTCGGCGCCCGGCGGCGCGGCCAGGCCGGCCGGGGCGGCGATCAGCAGGAGGGCGGCGGCGAATCCGGCGAGGCGCATCGTCATTTCCCCTGGAGGCGACGGCGGAAGGCTAGAATGCGGGCCCGGCGAAGTCCATCCGGACGGATCGCCGGCAGGTTTTTCGCCTTCGGCTTGTGCTTGTGGTTAGGCCGCCGTTAACCATGTCCGGATAAACTTCCCCGGCAAGCTTCGGAGGACGCGATGAACGACCGCGATTTCCTGCTCCAGGTCCAGGGCTACGGCCTGATGACCGCCGAGGTCGCCTATTACATGCCCGACCATCCCAGGCTCATCCAGCTTTTCGTCTGGCAGCAATATGACGTCGCGCCGCGCTTTCCGGTCCTCCATCGCTTCCTCGACCATTGGCGCACCGACGTCGAGGCGGTGCTGCATTCGGTCCGCGTCGCCCACCAGCACCTGATCCGGCCCGCCGAATGGCGGGCGGTGGACGGCGTCATCAGCATCAACTGACCGATACGCCATCCCGGCGGAGTCGGCATCTCGGGGTGACGACCGGCGCGCCCGCCGATAAGCTCGCGGGCGTGAAGGTGACCGTTTCCCTGCTCGCCGCCTTGGCGCTCGCCGGCCCCGCCCTCGCCAATGACAGCACCGCCGAGCACGCCGCGGGCGGCCTCGTCCTGACCCGCAGCGAGGCGATCGACATGGTCTCGGAAGACCTGTTCGTCTCGGCCCGGCAGGTGCGGGTCCGCTACGTCTTCCGCAACCGGTCGCCACGCGACATCCGCACCACCGTCGCCTTCCCGATGCCCGACCGCGATCTCGGCGAGGCCCATTTCAGCGATTCCGCCTATCCCGAGGATTTCGCGACGCGCGTCGACGGACGGCCGGTGGCGATGGCGGTCGAGCGGCGGGCGCTGCTCGGCGGCGCCGATCGGACCGATGAGCTGGCGCGCTTCGGCCTCGCTCCCGAGGCGGACGCGAAGCGGCTCGACGCGCTCGCCGAACCGGTCAGGGCGCGGCTGCTCGCGGCCGGCCTCGCCATCGTCGACGAATATGACGACGGCCGGGGCTGGCCGCGACGTCTCGTTCCCGCCTGGACGGTCAGGGAGACCTGGCACTGGCAGCAGCTTTTCCCGGCCGGCCGCGACCTGGTGATCGAGCATGCCTATCGGCCCGGTACCGGCGCCAGCGTCGGCACCGCGCTGACCGTGCCGGGGTTCCGCGCCTCGCCCGAAGGCCGCCGGATGATCGCCGATTACTGTATCGATGGCGCCTTCCTGGCCGCCGTCGACCGGCTGGCGCGGCGCCTTGGCGGGACCGTGCCCGAGCAGCGGCTCGGCTACATCCTCACCACGGGAGGCAATTGGCGCTCCCCGATCGGGGATTTCCGGCTCGTCGTCGACAAGGGCGCCCCCGAGAATCTGGTCAGCTTCTGCGCCCAGGGCGTGCGCAAGATATCGCCGACGCGATTCGAGGTCCGCCACCGCAACTGGCGGCCCGACCGCGACCTGAAGGTGCTGATCGCGACGCCCGACGGGGACTAGAAGCCGAGCGTGAACCGGATCGCGGCGCCGAGATCGTCCTTGATCGCGGCGACGTTGTCGGGATCGCGGCGGACGAAGGCGTTGGCGCTGAGGTGGCCGGCGCCGCCGAGCAGGTCGAAGCCGTAGGCGGCCTCGAGGTCGATCTCCCGACCGGTCGGAGCGAGGTTGAAGAACCGGTCCTCATAGCCCGCGCTGAGCGTGTCGTAGCTGTAGGAGACGGGGACCCGGAGATCGAGGCCGCCGGAACGGACCCGCAGCGGCTGCATCAGGCGCAGCGCGAAGCGGTCGCCGGGACGGAGTGCGCCGCTCTTGCCGAGATCGAGCGCCCAGGCGTCGGTGACCATCCGTCCGCCCTGCGCGAGCCCGCCGCCGGCGCCCGCGGTCGCCGTCCAGCCGCGCCGATAGGCGGCGTGGGCGTCCCAGCCGCGGCCGAGATCGAAGGAGGCGCCCGCATCGGCGAACCAGGTGGTGCCGCCGCCGACGCCGATCGTCGGCGAGAAGCGGGCGCCGAGCACGGTCGCCTCCTCCTCGAGGCGGCTGGCGCCGAGGCTGAGTCGGACTCGGCCGAAGCGCCGGTCCAGGCTCAGCGCGCCGATTTGGTAGCGGGGCTGGACGACCGAACGGTCGAAGCCGGGCTGGAAGACCTCGCCGCGCTCGGCGGTGACGGTCAGCCCGATCCGGCCCAGCCGGCGGCGAGCGCCGAAGCTCCCCGCCGCATCGTCCTGGAAGCCGACCCGGCTCATCGGATCGCGGGCGACCAGGAAGGCGTCCTTGTAATGACCGGTCAGCCGCCGCTCGAGCGTCTTGCCGCTCTCGGCCAGGCCGATCGCCACCGCCGTCTTCGGCCCCAGCCGGGTCAGGGCGATGCCGGACAGCACCCGCGCCTTGCGCGCGTCCTCGTAGGTAAGGCCGAGCTGGGCGAGGCCGACCTGCGGCTGGCCGGTCAGCCGTCGGCCGACGGTGATCGACACGGCGACGCCGCGCGCGCCGGCGGTGGCGGTGCTGAGCCCCGGCTGCAGCGCCTGGCCCAAGGGCCGCTCCCGCTCCGCGCGCTGCAGCGCCGAGACGAGGGTCATCGCATAAGCGCGCGAATAGCCGTCGAGGACGATCATGCCGGTGATCCCGGCCTTGGCGTCGCCCATCGTCGTCGATCCGGTCCCGCCGCCCGCGGTGAGGTCGACCGCCTTGCCCTCGGGCAGGCTGAGGCTTCCCTGCGGCTGGAAGGCGCGCTCGACGTTGAGGATACCGCGGCCGAAGATCGGATCGGTGCCGGCGACGCCGGCATCGTCGGCGCTATTCAGCAGGATCGCCATGATCTGCTGGCCGGTGAGGTTGGGGAAGGCGCTGGCGAGCAGCGCCGCGGCGCCGCTGATCACCGGCGCTGAGAAGGAGGTGCCCGACCACAGGAAGTTGGTCCCGGTCTGGTCCGGCGCTCGGACGCGCACCCCGATCGCGGTCAGGTAGCGCGACGCGCCGTTGCCGGCCTTGTTGGAGAAGGACGCGCTGTTGCGGCTCGAATCCACCGCACCGGCGATGATGACGTTGCCGGCGTTCGACGCCGAGAGCGAGAATCCTTCCGGATTTTCGCCGCCCGGCTCGTCGCCCTTATTGCCGGCCGACATGACGACGAGGATCCCCGCCGCGGCCGCGCGCGCGATGGCGCTATTGACGAGGCTGCTCGGATCGGGACCGCCGAGCGAGATGTTGATCACCTTGGCGCCGTTGGTGCGGGCGAGATCGATCGCCCGGGCGATGTCGGCGCTGCTGTGCGTGCAGCCCTTGTCCGGATCGCAGTCGTTCGGATTGGACGTGTTCAAGGACAGGATGGTCGCCTCGAAGGCGACGCCCATGATGCTCTGACCGTCGCGCGCGGCGGCCGCGACCGCGGAGACCGCCGTGCCGTGGCCATCGGTATCGGTGACTCCGCGACTGGCGACGACGTCGACGCTGGCGGGATCGACCTTGCCGGCGAATTCGGCGAGGTTCGGATTGATGCCGGTGTCGACGACCGCGATCTTCACGCCGCGTCCGGTCGCGCCGGCATTGTAGGCGGCGATGCTGCCATGGCTGCTGGCACCGTTCGACCGGCTATATTCGGCGTCGTTGAAATTCGTCCCCGCCGGCGTGGGCGGGGGCGGCGGCGGCGGTGGGGGCGGCGGCGGAGGCGGTGGCGGGGGTGGCGCCGGGGGCGGCGCCTGGATCGGCGCCGGACCGCCGCCGCCACCGCCGCCGCCGCCACAGCCCGACAGAACGAGCGCGGCCGCACAGGCGGTCATCAGCAGCGCATTGCGCGTAAGCCTGGAGTTCATCACGACCTTCCGGCTAAGCCTCTCAGAATTTTGGAGTTTTCCGAATCCTTCCTATTTTAGCAATGCTTTCAATTTGCTGAAGGGCCCGCGCTCCCTATGAGGACCGCCATGCTGCCCGCCCCGCTTGCGTCGATCGACTGCTGGATTTTCGATCTCGACAACAGCCTTTATCCGGCCTCCACGGATTTGTTCGAGCTGATCGACGTCCGCATGGGCCAGTATATCGCACAACGGCTCGGTTGCGAAATCGCGGAAGCGCGGATCATCCAGAAGGGCTTCTTCCGCGACCACGGCACGACCCTTGCCGGACTGATGAAGGAGCATGGCGTCGAGCCGCGCGAGTTCCTCGATTACGTCCACGACATCGATCTCGCCCGCCTCACCGCCGACCCCCGGGTGGTCGCGGCGCTCGACCGGCTGCCGGGCCGCAAGTTCGTGTTCACCAATGGTGACGAGGCCTATGCGCGGCGCGTGCTCGATCGTCTCGGCCTCGCCAACGCCTTCGACGGCGTCCACGACATCCACGCGATGGACTATGTCCCCAAGCCCGATCCTCGCGCCTATGCGGCGATGTGCGCGCGCCATGCCATCGCGCCGGAGCGCGCCCTGTTCGCCGAGGACATGGCGCGCAACCTCATCCCGGCCAAGCGGCTCGGCATGACCACGGTCTGGGTCGACAACGGCTCGGAGCAGGCGAGCCACGACGCCGATCCCGCCTTTATCGACTTCCGCATTGCCGATATCGGCGACTGGCTGACCGAGATCACGGAGGGAAGGGCATGAGCGACGCGCTGAAGGCCGCGATCGAGGATGGCTGGGAACGGCGCGAGTCGCTCGGTGGGGACGAGACGGACCTGCGCCAGGCGATCGAGGCCGCCATCGCTTTGCTCGACTCGGGCGAGGCGCGGGTGGCGGAAAAAGGGCCGGACGGCTGGAACGTCAACCAGTGGCTCAAGAAGGCGGTCCTGCTCTCCTTCCGGCTGACGCCGATGGAGGCGATTTCCGGCGGTCCCGGCGGCGCCCATTGGTGGGACAAGGTGCCGTCCAAGTTCGACGGCTGGGGCCCCAACCGTTTCGCCGGGGCCGGCTTCCGTGCCGTGCCGGGCGCGATCGTCCGCCGCGGCGCCTTCATCGGCAAGGGCGCGGTGCTGATGCCGAGCTTCGTCAATATCGGCGCCTGGGTCGGCGAAGGGACGATGGTCGACACCTGGGCGACGGTGGGCAGCTGCGCCCAGATCGGCCGCAACGTCCACATTTCCGGAGGCACCGGCATCGGTGGCGTGCTCGAGCCGCTGCAGGCCGGGCCGGTCATCGTCGAGGACGATTGCTTCATCGGCGCCCGCTCCGAGGTCGCCGAAGGGGTGGTGGTCGAGCAGGGCTCGGTGCTGTCGATGGGCGTGTTCCTCGGCGCCTCGACCAGGATCGTCGACCGGGCGAGCGGCGAGGTTTTCATGGGCCGAGTTCCCGCTTATTCGGTCGTCGTGCCGGGCACTCTGCCCGGCCGCGACGGCGGCCCCGGACTCGCCTGCGCGGTGATCGTCAAGCGAGTCGACGCCCGCACCCGCTCCAAGACCAGCATCAACGAGCTGCTTCGGGACTGAAGCCTTCCTTGATCAGCACGGCGGCCCGCCCGCTCTGCCAGTCCTCCATCCCGACGACCCGCCAGACCTCGCGCCCCCGCGCATCGTAGAGGATCGTGGTCGGCAGGGTGTCCACCTTCAGCGCCGGCATCAGCGCCATCTGCGGATCCAGCCACGTCTCGAGGTGGCGATAGCCCTGCTTGGCGAAGAAGGCCTCGACCCTGTCCCGACCGTCGAGGTCCTCGCTGATCGTCAGGACCTGCAGCCGCTCCCCTTCCCGGGCGGCCAGCGCGTCGAGCGTCGGCATCTCGACGATGCAGGGGCCGCACCACGTCGCCCACAAATTGACCAGCAGCGGCTTGCCCCGGAAATCGGCGAGGCGGGCGGGATCGCCGTCCGGATTCTCGAACGCCGTCGCCGGAGCGCGGCTGCCGGCGTGGGAGCGATCGAGCCTACCGGTAGGCGCCGCTTCCTTCGGTCCGGCCCATCGCGGCTGGTCCGGCAGCGCCTGGTTCTGCTCGGCAGACGGGCCGCAGGCGGTGAGGGCGAAAAGCGCAAGCAGGAAAGGCCGCATGCGCCGCGCCTATGTCGGCGGCCGCGCCCCCGCAAGGGCGGATAGGCCTTGGCCGGGCGCGTGTGCATCGGCTATGGCCACGGCGTCACGATGCGCGCCTTGCTCCTCCTCCCCGGCCTCGCCCTCCTCGCCGCCTGCGGCAACATGGAGCCGCTTCGCCCGAAGACGGCGGACGCGATGCCGCCCAAGCCCGAAATGGCGGCGCGGGCGCCGACCACCGAGGAGCTGCTCACCCCGCCGACCAACGCCCGCCCCGCCCGGCAGGACGACCTGCGCCGCTCCGAGGAGCGCGAGGACGATCCGTTCGACCTTCCCCCGACCGGCTGAACCGCCGGCCGCCCCGTTCCCGGAGAGTTCGTTGAAGAAAGTCAGAAAGGCGGTCTTTCCCGTCGCCGGCCTCGGCACGCGCTTCCTGCCCGCCACCAAGGCAGTGCCGAAGGAGATGCTGACGGTCGTCGACCGCCCGCTCATCCAGTACGCCGTCGAAGAGGCGCTCGAGGCGGGGATCGAGCAGATGATCTTCGTCACCGGTCGCGGCAAGACCGCGCTCGAGGACCATTTCGACATCGCCTACGAGCTGGAGGCGGTGATGCGGGCGCGGGGCAAGCCGCTCGACGCCCTCGCCGGCACCCGGCTGTCGCCCGGCGCGGTGTTCTGTGTCCGCCAGCAGGAGCCGCTCGGCCTCGGCCACGCGGTATGGTGCGCGCGCGACATCGTCGGCGACGAGCCGTTCGCCGTCTTCCTCCCCGACGAAGTGATGGTCGGCACCCCCAACTGCACCCGGCAGCTCGTCGACGCCTACGAGAAGGTGGGCGGCAACGTCGTCGCGGTGCTCGAGGTGCCGCCCGAGGAGACCCACAAATATGGCGTGATCGAGCCGGGCGCGACCGACGGCAGGCTGACCGAGATACTCGGCCTGGTCGAGAAGCCCGCCCCGGGCACCGCCCCCTCCAACCTCATGCTTCCAGGCCGCTACGTCCTCCAGCCCGAGGTGATGGAGGTGCTCGGCGCGGGGAAGAAGGGCGCGGGGGGCGAGATCCAGCTCACCGACGCGATGGCGGCCCTGATCGGCACCCAGCCCTTCCACGGCCTCGCCTTCGACGGCGAGCGCCACGATTGCGGCCACAAGGTCGGCTTCGTGCTCGCCAACCTCGCGCTCGGCCTGAGGGACGGCGACGTCGGTCCCGCCATCCGCGCCTTCCTCGCCGAGCGCGGATGAGCTGCACCGCGCTCCTCGTCGGCGACGGCAAGCCGCGCGCGATCGCGCCGGACAAGGCCGCCGACTACCAGGGGCCGGGCTTCGTATGGCTCCATGTCGAGGGGACCGACGAGGACGAGCTCGCTCTGCTGCGCGGCCGCGACATACCCGAGATCGCCGCCAACGCGCTCGTCGCCACCGAGACCCGGCCGCGCTGCGACCGGATCGAGGAAGGAGTGATCGTCAACCTGCGCGGCCCCGCCGCCGGC
>Ga0196973_1000406_pt1 | contig 10599 bp, 10 predicted proteins | sample S1_513CmetaG_FD_155457 | JGI IMG/M metagenome (GOLD analysis project Ga0196973, IMG submission 155457) | Soil microbial communities from Anza Borrego desert, Southern California, United States - S1_5-13C | ecosystem: Environmental > Terrestrial > Soil > Desert | place: USA: California...
GGAAGTGCGGCACGCCGATCCGAATGCGCAAGATGGGCCTCGAAGCGCGCTCCACCTACTGGTGCCCCACCTGCCAACCGCCGCCCGCCACGCCTGGTGCCTGACACCAACCATTGCCTCGGCACGCCTGGTGCCTGACACCAACCATCGCTCGGCACGATTGGTGCCTGACACCAACCGTCGCTCCGGCACGATTGGTGCCTGACACCAACCGTCGCCCCGGCACGATTGGTGCCTGACACGAATCGGGCGGGTCTCGACGGGGGCGATGCAAGAAAATGCGACGGGCTACGATGGTTTCGATCGCAGTTTCCGCGTGGTCGACGGCGCCCTCATGCGAGCAGTCGTGATTTTCGGCGCGAAATCGACGACCGGATGATGGCCTCAAAGTTGATTAGTGGTGGGCATGGGCCGACCACGACGAGTGAACATTGCGGGTGGGACGTATCACGTCATGAATCGCGGCAACCGGAAGCTTGCGATTTTTGAAGACCAACGCGATCGATGCCGATTCCTGAGGATCTGGGCCGAACAACAAAAAGTATTTGGCGTCGACATGCTTGCCGGATGTCTGATGGAGAACCACTTCCACGGCGTCATCCATACGGCAAACGACAACCTTTCCGAATTCATGCAGCAAGTCCAGGGTCAGTTTGCTCGATTTTCGAATTGGCGCCATCGGCGCGTCGGGCACCTCTTTCAAGGGCGCTTCAGAAATGTGCTTATTTCAGACGATGCGCATTTGGTGACCGCATTGGCGTACGTTTTCATGAATCCGGTCGCCGCGGGTTTATCCGCCACCCTGGATGGGTATCAGTGGAGTACGTACCGCGCGACAGCCGGCTATTGTTCGACCCCGCCGCATTTGTCACTGAATTGGCTGTCGACACTGTTTCCGGCTTCGTCTTTCGTTGAAAGCCAACACAGGCTCCGACGAATCATGTGCGAACCCAAGCCGGTTGCCGCGCTGCTCAAAGACGACGAGCTAAACATCGAGCCGGAGGTAATCCGGCAGGTAATCCGCTCATACACCGGTCAGCAAATCTGCTACGCGACGTTACCGCGCCTGTACCGGACCACCCTCAGGCCCACGCTCCGCGAACTCATGGCTACCCGTCAGCCGGCCAACGACGGCCAGTTCATTTGTGATGCACGAGTGATCTACGGGTACAAGAATGTGGAAATTGCCAAAGCCCTCAAACTAAATCCAGCGACGATTAGCAAGAAGCTTCGCGCACACCAACGGCAAGTCGCAGCGTAAGCAGCTGGCACGGCCGGCGTCGGTTGGTGTCAGGCACCAATCGTGCCTCGGGCAATGGTTGGTGTCAGGCACCAATCGTGCCGGCAATGGTTGGTGTCAGGCACCAATCCTGCCGGGGTGGGAGTAGATGTTGAAGGTGGGGCCGCGGAGGAAACCGCACAGGGTGATGCCGGCCTGTTGCGCGAGATCGATGGCGAGGCTCGACGGCGCCGATACGGCCACGATGAGGGGTATGCCGGCGAGCAGGGCTTTCTGCACGAGCTCGAAAGAGGTCCGGCCCGACACCAGCAGGATCGCCGAGTCGAGCGGGTGACGGCCGGCCAGCAGCGTGCGCCCGACAATCTTGTCGACAGCGTTATGGCGACCGACGTCTTCGGCCGACAGTTGCAACACGCCGGCACGATCGAACAAACCAGCCGCATGCAGGCCGCCGGTCGAATCGAACACCGACTGCGAGGCCCGCAGGCGATCCGGCAGGGCGGCGATCACGTCGGCGCCGACCGTCCACTCACCCTTGACCTCAGCAACGCGTGATTGGAGCGATTCGATGGTCCGTCGACCGCAGAGGCCGCACGATGCGGTCATCATGACCTGCCGGCGCTCGCCGAGCCGCGATGCCAGCCTCTCGACGGCGTCACCGGTAACCGTCACGTTGATCGTGTTGTCGCGACCTTCGTCGGTCACGTCCTGACAGTATTCGATGACGCCGATCTCATCGGCGTTGCGAATGACGTCCTCGGCCAGCAGAAACCCCACCGCGAGATCGCGATCGGCGCCCGGCGTCCGCATGATCACCGCGAAGCTCGCGCCGTTGACGCGCACCTCCATCGGCTCCTCGACGGCAACCCGATCACGCACCGATGCCGCCTGGCCCCGCCGAGTGATGTCGACCTCGCGAATCCCCGGCAGCCCGCGCGCGTTCGCCACAGCGCGATTCTACGCCCGACGCCGCTGACGCCTGTCGAAGATCAGCGACGCGGCAATCGCACCGCCAACGAAGGTGCCGATGATGGCCAACGACCAAACAATCGGGAATTGGCCACCGAATGCCTGGTTCAACCACACCATCTTCAGGCCAATGAACACCAGCACGCCGGCCAGCCCGTACTTGAGCAGCGAGAAATTCGCAACCGCAGCGCTCAAGACGAAATACAGCGAGCGAAGACCGAGGATCGCGAACACGTTCGAGGTAAACACGATCAGCGGCTCCTTGGTCAGCGCGAAGATCGCCGGCACCGAATCGATCGCGAAAACGATGTCGCTCATCTCGATGGCGACCAGCGTGAGGAACAGCGGCGTTGCGTGCAGGCGATCGGCGATCCGTATGAAGAACCGCGGTCCGTGGAACTCCTCCGTCACCGGCATGATGCGATGAACGAGCCGCACCAGAATGTTCTTGCTGGGGTCCGCCTCGCCCGAGTCGCCGGTCACCATGCGGATGCCGGTGACGATCAGCAGCACGCCGAAGATCACGACCACCAGGTGATACGACAGCAGCACCGCGCCAAGCGCGATGAACAGGCCGCGGAAGATCAACGCGCCGAGAATGCCGTAGAACAGCACGCGGTGCTGCAGCTGCCTCGGCACCGCGAAAAACGAAAAGATCACGACGAACACGAACATGTTGTCGACGGACAACGTGTATTCGACGATGTAGCCGGCGAGGAACTCGAGGGCGAGCCGGCGGCCGACCTCCTCGGTCAAGGTGCGCGACACGTAGAAATACAGCAGCACGTTGAAGATCAGTGACAGCGAGATCCACACCCCGCTCCACCGCGCCGCCTCCTTGACCGACACCTCGTGCGCCTTGCGATGGAACACGCCCAGATCGATGGCGAGCATCAGCAGCACAAAGCCGGTGAAGCCGACGTAGAGCCACCAGTACTCGGAAAAGGGAAACAGCGGGGCGGTCACGATACCAAGGTACGTCCGATGGGCCGCTGCAATTCATAGATTTTTCCGCGACGATCCCTCGGCTGCGCCGATGTACCATGGGCCGATGCCCGCCACGTATTCCTTCGACGTGACCTCGACCATCGAGATGCCGGAGGTCGACAACGCCGTCAACCAGGCCCGCAAGGAGATCGCGCAGCGTTTCGATTTCAAGGGCTCGCTCGCGGCGATCGATCTCGATCAAAAAGCCAACACCCTGACGCTGACTGCCGAGGACAACTTCCGCCTCGAGGCGGTGTGGGACGTGCTGCAGACGCGCCTGATCAAGCGCAACGTGCCGGTCAAGAACCTCAAGCGCGGCGACATCGAGCCGGCGGCGGGCAGTACGGTCAAACAAGTCATCACGCTCCAGCAGGGCATTCCCTCTGACGCCGCGCGCGACATCGTCAAGCACCTCAAGGACCTGAAACTGAAAAAGGTGCAGGCGGCGATCCAGGGCGATCAGCTGCGCATCACGTCACCGTCGAAGGACGATCTGCAGGGCGCCATGCAGGCACTGCGGGCGAAGGACTTCGGGATCGCCCTCCAGTTTGGCAACTACCGCTAGCTCGATTCCTGGGACGGTTAGCCTCGAACGCGCGCTGTCGAAACTCGGACTGGCCAGCCGATCGCAGGCGCGTCAGCTGATTCTTGCCGGCCGGGTGCGTATCGACGGCAAGACCGCGACCAACCCGCTGATCCGAGTCGTCCCGGAACGCGCGCAGATCGTCATCGACGGTGAAACGGCGCGCGCGGCGGTGCCGCTGACGATCGCGCTCCACAAACCTCGCGGTTATGTGACGACACGATCCGATCCCCAAGGCCGACCCACGGTGTACGACTTGCTGGCCGATCTGCCGGCGCGAGTCGTGCCGGTCGGGCGACTCGATCTCGCAACCAGCGGATTACTGCTGTTGACGAACGACACGCAGCTGGCCGATTGGCTGACCGATCCGCAGTCCGGCGTGCCGCGCGTGTACCTGGTGACCGTCAAGGGCCGCGTCGACGACCGCATCGTCGACCGATTGCGACGCGGCGTAACCGAGGGCGGCGAGCGGCTGTCGGCCGCCAGCGCGATGGTCCGGAAACAATCGAATCGCGAGAGTCACCTGACCCTGACCCTGACCGAAGGCAAGAATCGCGAGATACGACGGCTGCTGAAGGCGGTCGGCCACCCGGTGACGCAATTGCGTCGCGTGCAGTTCGGCGGAATCGCGCTCGGAACCCTGGCGCCGGGCACGTGGCGCCGCATCCCGCCAGCGGAGCTCCGCGAGGCTTTCCCCGCCTACCCGAGCAGGCGCGCGCCCAAGCCGAAGTAGAACAGCAGCGTCACGACGTCGGCAGACGCCAGCACCACCGGACCGGCCGCGATTTGCGGATCGGCCTGGGCCGCACGCAGGCCCGCCGGGACCGCAACGCCGAGCAGACACGCAACAATCATCGAGAACACAATCGAGAGAAAAATTGACAGCGCGGTGTCGTACTGTCCCCGCCACACCACGACGACGATGCCGACGACAGTGGCGCAGCCAAGGGCCAGCCACGTTGCCGTCCGGAATTCCTTCCACAACGCGCCCATCAACCGCTTCCACACAATCGGGCCATCCTGCAGGCCCTGAATCGTCAACGTCAGCGCCTGCATGCTCACACTCTCGCCAAGGGCCAGGACAATCGGGATGAACAGCGACAAGACCACGAATCGCTGCAGCAGATCTTCGAAGCGGCTGGCGATGAAAGCCGCCAGCAAGCCGCCCGCAATATTGCAAAGCAGCCACGGAAACCGATCGCGGAAAGCAAACCACGTCGACTGCTGCGCGGTGCCGTGGACGCCGATCAGCTGGAAAATATCGTCGTAGGTCTGCCGCGCCAGATCAATCACGTCGTCCGTAAACAGCGTCACGTCGACGACGCCGCAGAGCTCGCCCGAGCCCGTAATCACCGGGAACGCGTGCAGCCGTCGCGTTGCGAAGTACTCGCTGGCGATGAGCACGGTCGCCCAATCGGGAATCGCCACGACATCGTGGATCATGACGTCGCGGACGGATTGATCAGGCTGCGCCGTCAGCAGGCGCCGCGCCGGAACCACGCCAACGAGTTTGTTGCCTTCATCGACGACGTAGAAATAGCGCGTCGATGCGGCGTCGCCGTTGCCGCGAATCCGCTCCAGCACGGTGGTGACGCTTTGATCAGGATGCAAAACGACGAGCGGCGGGCGCGCGAGCGGCAGAATGGGCTCGTGCAGCTGCGCGGCCGACAGCGGAGCGGCGGACGACATGCGGGTAACGATAGTCGAACGGTTGAGTTAAAGAAAGAAGTCGGGCATCAAGTCACTCTCGTCGATGCCCTGCGGACGATACCGGGAGAAATCGGTGACGCCCGCGATGCGCAGGACCTCATCGTCGAGGAAGAATCGACCGCTTACCTTGCGGCTCGGCTGCGTCAGGATCCAGTAGGCAGCATCAGCCATGATGCGCGGACTGCGCGTGCGGCGCCGGCCCGCCTCGCCGGCGATCAGGCGAATCGCTTCGGTGTCGATGCCGGTGCGAGGCCACAGGGCGTTCACGGCGACGCCCCACTGACGAAATTCCTCGGCCATGCCGAGCACGCACAACGACATGCCGTATTTCGCCATCGTGTAGGCGGCATGAGGCGCAAACCATCGGGACGTCAGCGTCGAAAACAGCGGCGGCGAGATGTTCAGCACGTGCGGGTTGGATGCGCGACGCAGATGCGGCATCGCCTTTTGCGTACACATGAACGTGCCGCGAGTATTGATCTGATGCATCAGATCAAAACGCTTCATCGGCGTGTCCAGCGTTCCCGTCAGACTGATCGCCGATGCGTTGTTGACGAGAATATCGATCCCGCCGAAACGCTCGACCGCGGCGGCAATCGCCGCATCGACCTGGCCCTCGTCGCGAATGTCGGTTGCGACCGCGAGAGCCGTGCCGCCCGCACGCTCGATGTCGGCGGCCGCCGTGAAGATCGTGCCCGGCAACTTCGGGTGCGGCTCGGTGGTCTTGGCGGCGATGACGACGTTGGCGCCATCTTCCGCCGCGCGCATTCCGATCGCGAGACCGATACCTCGGCTGCCGCCGGTGATGAACAGCGTTTTGCTCTTCAGCATCTAGTCATCCACAGATTACACAGACTTCCGCAGATTGGTTTCGCAGCGAGACACAGACTGCGAGGGCGTCGGCACAGCCAACCATAGGGTGTGACATCTGTGGACGAAATATACTGCGCGCATGAGTGCTCAGGATGTCGTGACCAACCTTCGAGAACTTGCCGCGCTGACCTCGACCGCGGAGGGCGCACAGCGGTTGGCCTGGGGACCGGTGTGGCGGCAAGCCCGCCAGTGGTTCAACGGCAAGCTGGCCGCGATCGGCATCACGCCGGAACTCGATGCTGCGGGCAACAGTTGGGCGACGCTGCCGGGGGCCTCCGATCAAACCGTGATCATCGGCAGCCACCTCGATTCGGTTCCGAACGGCGGGTGGCTCGACGGCGCCCTCGGTGTGATGGCCGGACTGGAAGCCCTGCACATGTTCCAGGGCCGGACGCCCCCGGTGACGCTGAAAGTCGTCGACTGGGCCGACGAAGAAGGCGCGCGATTCGGCCGCAGCCTGCTGGGCTCCTCAGCCGCTGCAGGCAGCCTGCAGATCTCCGACATCGAGCATCTCGTCGACAAGACCGGAGTCCGGCTGGCCGACGCGCTCCGCGAGAACGGCGTCGAGCTGTCGCGGATGCACGAGGCACAGCGCACGCTGCAAGCAATCAAAGGCAAGGCGTATCTCGAGCTGCACATCGAACAAGGCCCGGTGCTCGAGTCGATGAACAAACCGACAGCGGTCGTGCAGGGCACGTTCGGTGTCGAGCGGCACATGCTCCGCTTCGTCGGGCAGGCGGCGCACTCCGGATCGACGCCGATTCCGATGCGCAAGGACGCGTTCCTCGCGGCCGCCGAGAGCGCACTCGCCTTCCGCGACATCGCCAGAAAGCACACCACTCCCGCCGCACGGGTCGTCTGTACCGTCGGCACGGTGAAGGTCGAGCCGGGAATCGTCACCGCGGTGCCTGGAGCTGCAGAGATATCGCTCGATCAGCGCGCGCTGGACGCGGACGTACTCGCCGCAATGCTGGCCGAAGCACGCGCCGCGTCGTGGGCTATTGCGTCGAACAACAATGTCAGCGTCGAATGGAAACGCCTCTGGCAGATCGAGCCGCGGCCGTTTTCACCCCAGTTGATCAAGCTGTGTGATGAAGCGGTTCGCGAAGTGACCGGCGATGCGCCGCACCTGCCGTCAGGGCCGCTGCACGACGCTGCCGAGATGGTGCCGTACATGCCGACGGTGATGATGTTCGCGTATTCGTCGAACGGCTTGTCGCACTGCAAGGAAGAAGACACACCGGAGCCGCACTTGCTGAAATCGATCGAGGCGTTCCTGCGTCTCGTTCAGAAAGTGGTTGCCGCCTAAAGCAAAAGGCCCGGGCACTGCCCGGGCCTTTCGACGTTCAATCGGCTCAAACCGCGGCTATTCGACGTAGCTGTATCCGCAGTTCTCACACACCCACATCCGCCCCTGCTTGTACATGTTGTAGGCGCACTGCGGGCAGACGCGGTATTCGCGGCCTTCGGCGTCGATGAGCTTCTTCTCATCCTTCTTGTCGCCGTCGCCGAACGGGTCTTTCGGTTCTTCCTTCTTTTTCTCGTCCTCATCCGGCTTCGGCTTTTCCTGGGGCTGCTGCGCGAAGGCGGGCACCACGGCTACGCCAATCGCGGCGGCAAACAGCGCCGATCCGCGAAGGAAGCTACGACGATCGAGGCTCGAACCCTGCAACTTATCAAACATCGGATGCGATCTCCTGACTCACTCGTCTCACTTCGATTATAGCGGGCGGTACGAAAAAGCCGGGTGGGGACATAGCGGCTCACGACGACGCCCCACCCGGTGCTTCCCCTCTGTCGTTGTATGAAAAGGATACCGAAGCACTTCAGCGAGTGTTGTAATTCTTTGTCATTACACGACTTAAACGATTATTCAACCGTCAGCCGCACCTCATCCGGTGACCATCCGCAGCAGACGCGTGACCGGGTCGTAGAAGCGATCGACGACGCGCTCCTTCAACGGAATGATGCCGTTGTCGGTGATGCGGATGTGCTCCGGGCACACCTTGGTGCAGCACTTGGTGATGTTGCAGTAACCGATGTTGTTCTTGTCCTTGAGGTCCGGGATTCGATCGTCGGTATCGAGCGGATGCATCTCGAGCTGGGCGGTGTAGATCAGGAAGCGCGGCCCGATGAATTCGTCATGCTTGCCGTGGTCGCGCAGCACATGGCAGACGTCCTGGCACAGGAAGCATTCGATGCACTTGCGAAACTCCTGAATCCGGTCAATGTCGCGCTGCGCCATCCGCCACGTGCCATCCGGAGCATCGGGCGTGCGCGGCTTGAACTTCTTCAAGCCCTTCTTGACGCGGAAGTTCCACGACACATCCGTGACCAGATCCTTGATCAGCGGGAACGTCCGCATCGGCTCGACCTTGACCGGTTGGGACAGGTCGATCGAGTTCAGCCGGCTCATGCACATCAACCGCGGCTTGCCGTTGATCTCCGCGGAGCATGATCCGCACTTGCCCGCCTTGCAATTCCACCGGCACGCGAGGTCGGGAGCGTGCTCGGCCTGGATCTTGTGAACGGCGTCGAGCACCACCATGCCGTCGGAGATCTCGATGGTGTAGTCCTTGAACGCGCCGGCGCCGCCGCCAGGCTCGCTCCTCCATATGCTGAACGTCGCCTGGCTCACTGCTTCTGCTCCTCGATGACCTGCTTCAAATAGTCCGGCATGTCCGGCAGCGGCACGCGCGATGTCTGCATCGTGCCATCAGCGCCGCGCCTGGTCGCGAAGTTGAACGTCGCGAACTCGCTCTTCTTGTCCGGGTAGTCTTCGCGGAAATGGCCGCCGCGGCTTTCCTTGCGCTCGATCGCCGACCGCGCGATCGCCTCGGAGACATCGAGGAGATTGCGCAGGTCGATGCAGGTGTGCCAGCCGGCGTTGTATTCACGGTGGCCGTCGATGCCGACGCGGCCGGCCCGATCGCGGAAGCTGGCAATCTTCTGGACGGCTTCCTGCATTTCGCTCTCGGTGCGGACGATGCCGACCAGTGCCTGCATGGTGTCCTGCAGGTCGTACTGCACCTTGTAGGGATTCTCGCCACCTGCCCCGCGATCGAATGGTTCGAGCGATGCTTTCATCGCCCTCTCTACCGCGCCGTCGTCCACCTTCGACTGGCCGTTCTTCTTCGAGAACTCCGCCGCGTATTCGCCGGCGCGCTTGCCGAACACGATCAAATCCGACAGCGAGTTGCCGCCGAGGCGGTTGGCGCCGTTGATGCCGGCCGCGCATTCGCCAGCGGCGAACAACCCGGGAATCGTCGATTCCTGAGAGTCGGCGTCGACGCGAATGCCGCCCATGATGTAGTGGGTCGTCGGGCCCACTTCCATCGGCTCCTTGGTGATATCGAGGTCAGCCAGTTCCTTGAACTGGTGGTACATGCTCGGCAGCTTGCGTTTGATGTGCGCCTCGCTGTCGCTGATCTTTTCCTTGATCCACGCGATATCGAGGAACACGCCGCCATGCGGTGAGCCACGTCCCGCCTTGACTTCACGGTTGATACAACGCGCCACATGGTCGCGCGTCAGCAGTTCCGGCGGGCGCCGCGCGCTCTTGTCACCCTGGGTGTAGCGCCAGCCCTCCTCCGGATCCGACGCCGTCTGCGGCTTGTAGTTGTCCGGAATGTCGTCGAACATGAACCGGCGTCCCTCGCTGTTGCGGAGGACACCGCCTTCACCACGCACACCCTCGGTGACGAGGATGCCGCGGACGCTTGGCGGCCAGACCATGCCGGTCGGATGGAACTGCACGAACTCCATGTCGATCAGCTCGGCGCCGGCGCGATAGGCCAGCGCGTGGCCGTCGCCCGTACCCTCCCAGCTGTTGCTGGTGATCTTGTAGGCCCGGCCGACGCCGCCGGTGGCGAGCACGATCGCCTTCGCGGCGAACACGTGAAACCGGCCGCGCTCGCGATCGTAGGCGAGAACGCCCGCGGCGCGTCCGCCATCGAGGATCAGCTCGATGACGGTGTGCTCCATGTGCACCGTCACGCCCAGATAGATCGTGTGATCCTGCAGCGTTCGGATCAGCTCGAGGCCGGTCCGATCGCCGACATGGGCGAGCCGCGGATAGCGATGGCCGCCGAAGTTGCGCTGGTTGATGCGACCATCCGGCGTGCGATCGAACACCGCGCCCCACGCCTCGAGCTCGCGAACGCGATCGGGTGCTTCCTTCGCATGAATCTCGGCCATCCGCCAGTTGTTGACGTACTGGCCGCCGCGCATGGTGTCC
>Ga0196973_1000408_pt1 | contig 10568 bp, 9 predicted proteins | sample S1_513CmetaG_FD_155457 | JGI IMG/M metagenome (GOLD analysis project Ga0196973, IMG submission 155457) | Soil microbial communities from Anza Borrego desert, Southern California, United States - S1_5-13C | ecosystem: Environmental > Terrestrial > Soil > Desert | place: USA: California | collected...
GCCGTCGGCGGGAGGAACGGAAACGAGCTGGCTGCGTCTCCGCATCGGCGGCGCACCGGGCAACGGAATCTACGTTTCCACCAACAGCGGAAACAACTGGCGCCGGCGCTTCAATCTGAATTTCTCCTGGGCCGGCTCCGTGCAGCGCACGAACGTGGCGGGCGGACCGGTAATCGCCGCCGCGACTGCGAGTCCCGCTCCCGACGCCGTCACGAGCGGCTTTCGGCAAGGCTTGATGGCGTGGATGTCCGTCGACCTCGGCAGCGGGGGGATCGGCCTGGTCCTTTTGTCGAATCTCTACGCCGATCGCGTCGACACGATCGACGACAGCGACGTCGTCCGTCTTCCCGGAGGGGGCAGTCTCGGGAAACGCGCGGCGCAGCTTGACTGGCACGCTGTCTTCGGCGCCGATCCCAACGACTGGCGCTTCCTGATCGCGCCGGACATCGTCTCGGGAGTGGTGAAGGTGAGCCGTGACGGCGGCCAGACGTGGGCGACGGACCAGCGGCTCACCGCCCAGGTGCTCAAAGGCGGCCAACTCAAGATGTACGATCTCGACGGATATCACATGCAGGTCACGAAGATTGCGTTCGATCCGTATCGAAGGGGACGCATCCTTGTCGGCACCCGCGACGCCGGCGTGATCTGCACGACCGACAACGGCAAGACCTGGCGTACGATCACGAATTCGGGCCGGATCAGCTATGTCACCGGCTTCCACTTCTATCCCAACGGCGCCGCGCACATCGCGAGCTGGGGCCATGGGCTGTGGTACCTCGATCGGACGACGGGCTGTTCCCAGACCGACCCGCCCTATTGGCGCGATCGGATTCCGCCGGTCGCCGGCGCGGAACCGCCGATCGGGCTTCTTGCCGGGCAGGCCGAGCAGCCTCCGCCGCCGCGAGGCGTCGCCTATCCGGGCGTCGCCAAGCTGTTCGCCACGACCGCTTATCCGGCGAGCGGGGTCGCCGTTCTCGGGCCGGACCATCAGGTGCAGATCCGAGGGCGCAACTTCCCCGCTGGCCGGGAAGTGACGCTCGACATTCGAACGGCCGAGCCGCTCAGCCAGAGCGTGCTCAAGCAGATGGTGCAAACCGGCAGGGACGGGACCTTCTCAACTTCCGTGCAATTGCCCCGGAATCTGCCCTACGCGGCGCATACCATAGAGGCGATCGGCGGACCCGAGGCCAGGATTCTCTCCGTCGCCCACCTCGTCAAGACCCCTGCTGCCGACGAGGGAGACGAACGCGACGCCCCGCGCTACCGCGAGGGCCTGGCGGCGAGCGCCGGCCTGGTCCCCCGCCAACCTCAACGCTGAATGCGCGCGACCGGCGGCCTCGCTCCGCCGGCTTTCCCGCTGACCGCGCTGCTCGCCGGGCCGCAGGGAGCTGCCCCTGGCGACGCCCTTGACCTCGCGCCCCGCGCTCCGGGTTGACCGCGGCCCCGTGCCGGGCTTTGCTCGCGGCGACGGCAGGAGGAGAGAGGGATGCGCAGGATCATCGGGGCCGCCTTCCTCTCGCTCGACGGGGTGATGCAGGCCCCGGGCGGGCCGGACGAGGATCCGAGCGGCGGGTTCGAGCTGGGCGGATGGCTGGCCGGCTTCTTCGACGAGGAGATCGGCGAGCGGATCGACGCGCTGTTCGAGCCGCCCTTCGACCTGCTGCTCGGGCGGCGGACCTGGGACATCTTCGCCGCCTACTGGCCCTATCATGCCGACGAACCGGGCGGGATCGGCGAGCGGTTCGACCGCGCGTCGAAATATGTGCTGACCGGCCGGGACCGGCCGCTCGACTGGCGGGGCAGCCACCGGCTCGAGAGCCTCGACGCCGTCGCCGGGCTGAAGCGCGGCGAGGGGCCCGATCTGGTCGTCCAGGGCAGCTCCACCCTCTATCCGCAACTGCTCGGCGCCGGCCTGATCGACCGGCTGGTCCTGATGACCTTCCCGGTCATCCTCGGCTCGGGCAAGCGCCTGTTCGGCGACGGCACGGCGCCCGGCGCGCTGCGGCTGGTCGAGCACCGGGTCACGGCGCGCGGCAACATCGTCGCGGCCTACGAGCCGGCCGGGGCGGTCGAGCCGGGCAGCTTCGCGACCGGCGAGCCCAGCGCCGCCGAGCTCGAGCGCCGCGACAAGATCGAAGCCGGCGCCTGGTGAGCGCCGCGGCGGCCCGGCGGGGTCCCGGCCTCGACCGGGCCGTTGCCGGGAGGCGAGGGGAGACAAGCCGCCTCGCCGCGGGCGCCGCGCGCTACATCCTGATGCCGAGGCTGAGGCCGGCGCCGACGTCGGGCGAGCCGTCGGAGAGGCCGGCGGTGCCCTGGACGCCGATCGACAGCCGCTTCGACACTCGCGCGCTCAGGCCGGTCGAGATCTGCTGCTCGTCGGCGAGCCGCGGGCTGAGGTTGCGGGCATAGCCGTAGGCGACATGGAGCTCGGCGCTTTTCGAGAGGCCGAGCGCGGCGCCGGCCCGCGCCGAGAGGCCGTTCCTCAGCTCATAGCCGTCCGGATCGCCCGGGACCGTGTATCCGACCGCCGCGAACGGGACGACGTCGCCGACCCTGGTCGAGACCTCGGCGCCGACGGCATAGTCGATTGCGCCGGTCCCCAGGCCCTTCGCCGACGAGGCGGTCGGCAGCTTGACCTGGCCGGAGACGGCGAGGCCGACGCCGCCGAGGCTCGCGCGGGGGACGGCGTAGGTGGCGCCGAGCCGGACATCGCCGAGGCCCTGGCGGACGGTCCGAGCCGCCGGCTGGGTCGGGTCGATGATGATGCCGAGCAGCCCGCCGCCGCCGACCGCGTTGCCGGGCCCCTCGATGCGCTGCCAGGGCACGTTGGCGGTGAGCGTGACCCGGCCGCTCTGGAGTTTGAACCTGGCCGGGACCGAGAGGATCTCGATCCGCTCGCCCGTCCCGTAATCGCCCTGCTGATATTCGACGCCGCCGCCGACCTCGACCGACTTCTGCTGGGCCGCCGCCGGGGTTGCGGCGACGGCGGCGAGGATGACGAAGCTGCGCATGTCACTCTCCCTGAACGCTTGCTCAGGGGGAACGGGCGGGGCGCGGGATTTAATCCCGGCGCCAGCCGCGGTCGCGCGCGCGGCGTTCGGCGGCCGCGTCGAGCGGGGCGGCGACCATCATCGCCTGCGCCTGCTCGATCACCAGCGGCGACCCCGCCTGACGATAATCGGCGGCGCCGGCGCCGGCGCCGGCGACGGTCATGACGAGCCGCCAGCCGGCGGGCTCCCGGCAGGCGATGCCGGACAAGTCCGGCGTGTCGAAGGTCCGGCACAGCCGCCCGCCCGGATCGGCGAAGGTCAGTCCGATCCGGCTCCGCGCCGCCGCCGGCTGAGCCGAGGCGAGCCGGGTCTCGAGGATCTCGGCGAGCGCGCCGCGCGCCAGCATGGCCCGGCCGTCGACCGCCGCCGGGTCGCTCGGCGGCGACGGCGCGAGCCGGCCGACGAGCACGCCGACGGCAAGGCTCGCCGCCATCGCCGCGGCCTGCGGCCAGGCGAACCGGCGGCGGCGCCCGCGCTCGGCGGCGAAGTCGATGACGGCCGCCCCCGCCCCGGTCGTGAGCAGCGCCTCGAGCCGCGCCGGCAGCGGCTCGCCGGCGACCGGATCATATTCCGCGTTGAGCCGGGCCCGGAGGGCCTGCTGGGCGCGCAGCGCCGCGCGCAGCTCGGCATCCTCGGCGAGCGCCGCCTCGACCGCCGCGCGATCCTCCGCGCCAAGCTCGCCGTCGGCATAGGCGATCAGAATCTCGTCGGCGATCCTGCTCATGACGCCGGCTCCAGCATCCGCACCAGCGCCTGGCGGCCGCGGGTGAGCCTCGAGGTCAGAGTGCCGATCGGGATGTCGAGTATCGCCGCCGCTTCCTTGTAGGCGAGGCCCTCGACCAGGACGAGGGCGACGACCTCGCGCTGCTCGGGCGGCAGGGTCTCCATCGCCCGGCCGACGTCCCGCATCTCCGCGCGGCGCTCGACCTCCTCGTGCGCCGGACCGCCGACGGCGGCGCCCGATTCCTCGGGCAGGAAGGTCTGGGCGCGGCGGGCTCGGGCCCGCGCCTCGTCGATCCAGCTGTTGCGAACGATCGTGTACATCCAGGAATCCAGCCTTGTCCCTTCCTGCCACTGGTGCCTCGCCTTCAGCGCCCGCTCAACCGCGGCCTGAACGAGGTCGTCGGCGTCGGCCGAGTCGCGGGTCAGCGCACGGGCGAACCGGCGCAGCCGGGGCAGCAGTGTCAACAGCTCGCGTTCGAAGGCCAAAAGGCGCGTCTCCCGTGGCTTCGTGGAGGAAACGGCTGGTCTCGTACGTTTAATCCACGAGCAAGCCAATTTGTGCGAGGCGCTTCCTTCGATGACGACCCTGATCCGACGGGCGGCGCTGGCGGCGGCCGCGATGACCCTGGCGAGCGCGGCGGCGGCCCAGCTGCTGCCGGCGCTGCCGCCGGTGGGCCCCGTGGTGCGCGACGTCGGGCGGATCGGCGCCGGCGTCACGGACGCCGTGATCGGCGAGGCGGGCCGCGCCGCCAGGACCGCCGAGGGGCTGGCGCGGTCGCGCCTCGATCGCCTGAGCGCCTTCGTCCGGGCCCATTCCGACCTGCTCGAAATGACCGATCTCGGTCCAGCCGTCCGCGGCGAGATCGTCGCCGTCGATCCCGACGCGGCCACGCTCGCGGCCGCCCGGGAGGCGGGCTTCACCGTCGTCGCCGAGGAGCGGATCGAGGGACTCGACATGGTCTCGGTGACGCTGCGTCCGCCCGCCCGGCTGTCGCTCGACAGGTCGGTGGCGCAGCTCCGCCGAATCGCCCCGGCGGGCGAGTTCGCCCCCAACCACCTCCACTTCCGGAGCGGCGGCGGCGGGCCGGCGGCGCCGGCGGCCGCGCTCGCTTCAGCCGCGGGGGACGGCCGCGCGACCGTCGCCATCATCGACGGCGGAGTCGCCGCCCACCCGGCGCTGCCCGGCAGCGCCGAGCAGCGCGGCTTCGCCCGCGGCGCCCCGGCGGCGAGCGCCCACGGCACGGCGGTCGCGTCGCTCGCGGTCGGCTCCGGCGCGGTGGCCGGAGCGGCGCCGCGCGCGCACCTCCTCGTCGCCGACGTCTACGGCCGCGACCCGGCGGGCGGCAGCGCGGTGGCGATCGCCCGAGCGCTCGGCTGGCTGACCGCGCGCGGAGCGCCGGTCGTGGCGATGAGCCTGGTCGGGCCGCCCAACCCGCTGGTCGGCAAGGCGGTCGCGCAGGCGCGGGCGCGCGGCGTCCACATCGTCGCCGCCGTCGGCAATGACGGCCCCGCCGCTCCGCCCCCCTATCCGGCTTCCTATCCGGGCGTGATCGCGGTCACCGGAGTCGACGGCCGCGGCCGCGCCCTGCCCGAGGCGGGCCGCGCCCTCCACCTCGATTATGCCGCTCCGGCGGCGGACCTCGCGGCGGCGGCGCCGGGCGGGCGGCTCGTCCGCGTGCGCGGCACCTCCTATGCGGTGCCCCTCGTCGCCGGCCGCCTCGCCCTCGCCGTCGCCCGCCGGCTTCCGCCGCTGCCCGCGCTCGACGCCGAGGCGGTGGACCTCGGTCCCCGCGGCCCCGACAGGATCTACGGCCGCGGCCTCGTCTGCGGCGCCTGCCGGACGCCGCCGCCCGGCAAATAGGCCCGGGAATCGGGTTTTTCGAAAAGATCGCCGGGGCGGGATTAAACCGCCGGGCGCTGCCGTTAGCGGGTTGAGGACACGATCCTCCTGACCAGCTTCAGCAAAGGAGAGCAGGCACATGAAACCGATCTTCACCCTTGCGACGGCCGCTCTGGCGCTGGCCGCAGCGCCGGCCTCGGCGCAGATTCTCGGCGGCGGTCTCGGCGGCGGCCTCGGCGGCGGCCTCGGCGGCAGCGTGCAGAGCACGCTCGGCGGCGTCCTCGGCGGTCCGATCGGCACCGCCGCGGGCAGCGGCTCCGGCCGCGTCGGCGGGGAGGCGTCCGGCCGCGCCGCCAAGCGGGTCGACACGCGCTCCGGCCGCGCCGATGCCGATGCCGGCCTGGCCGGCGCGCTCGACGGCGCGTTCGACGGCTCCGGCGCCGCCGCCGGCGGCTCGGCGAACGCCTCCGGCCGCGGCAGCGCCCGGGCCTCCGGCAATGCCGGAGTCGGCGCCCAGGCGATCGGCACCGACGCGATCGGCGGCGCTCTGAACGGCGCCGTCGCCACCGCCGGCTCGCTGGCGGGCGGCGCCACCGGCACCGCCGCCGGGATGCTCCGCGGCTCCGGCGCGGCGTCCGGTTCGGCCGCCGGCTCCGGCTCGGCGGGTCCCGGCCACTCGATGCTCGCCGCGGCGGGCTCGGCGGCGGCGAACGTCGCCGGAGCGCTCACCGTCAGCCCCGGCATGACCGTCGCCGACTCGCGCGGCCGCGTCATCGGCGCGGTCGAGGAGGTCCGCACCCGCGCCAACGGCGTCGTCGACACGGTCGTCGTCCAGGTCCGCGATGCGCAGCTCGCGCTTCCGGCGGACAATTTCACGGTCGAGGGCGACACCCTCGTCTCGGCGATCAGCCGCGCCGAGCTGCGCAAGCAGGCCCGGGCGCAGGACCGGGACGGCTAGGCCGGACCCGCCCGGGCGGGCCCGGGGGCCGCCAGGCTCCGGGCCCGTCGGCCTTGCCTGGGGCCGCGGGCCGGCGGCCGGACCGGCTCAGAGGCGCCGCTTCGCCCGCACCCCGGGCTGGTTGTTGACCCGCATCATGTAGGTGCCCATCGCGGCCTTGACGACCTTGACCTTGTGGCCGCGCTTCGGGCTCACCGCGAGCGGGTAGTTGTCGGTCTGCGCCCAGGTGCTGTTGTCCTCGAGCGTGACGATCCAGCGGCCGTCGCCGTCCTGCATCGCCGAGCGGACCGTGCTCTCGATCGACTTGATCTCCTCGACGCCGTCGTCGCCGCCGCCGCCGCCGAACGGGTTGAAATCGGGGATGTCGAGGCCGAACAGGCCGCGCTTGGCCTCGCGGATCTGCTTCCGGTCGACGACGACGAGGTCGCGATTCTCGGCCGCCTGCTGGAGCGTCGCCGCGGCCGCGTCGAAGCATCTCAGCCGCGCCAAATCGTCGGCCAGAGCGCGGCAGCGGACCAGAGCCTCGAACGCCTCCGGCCGCGGCTGCGGCTTCGCCGTCTTGGCGGCCATTGCCGCCGGAGCCGCCAGCGCCGCCGCCGCGGCCGCCATCACCCACAAGCGCATAATCAAACCCCTTCCAGGCTCTCGTCGCTCCGATATTGGGGCAAGGCCAAAGCGGGCGCAAGCCGCGGAGGGTCCGTCGTCAGTGCGAACCTCATCTTTCCTCTCCCGTAAGGACGGGAGAGGGGTTGGCGGCTGGGAAGGCGGCCCCGGCTTGCCTCGCGGCCCCCGCCGCGGCTAGCGGGGCCGGAATGAGCATGGCCGCGAGCCTTGACGCGGGGACCCTGGCGGCGACGCCGCGCTGGTTCCCCCACCTCCTCGATCCGCTGACGGACCGGGTCCTGCTGGTCGAGAAGACCGAGGCCGACTATCGCGACTCGGCGTTCCTCGACGAGCGCTCGCTGAAGGCCGACCGGCCCCGCCACGCCGTCGAATGGCGGCACCTCGCCGCCGCCTTCCCGCCGGCGGCCCGGCGCGATCTCCGCTACATCTTCCATATCGGCCATGTCGGCTCGACGCTGATCTCGCGGCTGCTCGGCGAGCTGCCCGGCCTGCTGGCGCTGCGCGAGCCGCTGATCCTTCGGGTCTTCGCCGACATGCTCGGCCAGCGCGGGGAGCCGGAGGCCCTGTGGGACCCGCAGTCGATCCCCGGCCGGCTCGACGTCCTCACCGCGCTCCTCTCCCGCACCTTCCGACCGGAGCAGCGCGCGCTGGTCAAGGCGACCAGCTTCGTCAGCGAGATCGCGGCCGACCTCGTCCCGGCCGGCTCGCGGGCGCTGCTCCTCCACGCCCGGCCGCAGCGCTACCTGGAGACCATCCTCGCCGGCCCCAACAGCCGCCAGGAGCTGGCGATGACCGCCCGCGACCGGCTGAAGCGGCTCCACCGCTCGGCCGGCGGGCCGCGCTGGCGGCTGTGGGAGATGGGGGAGGGCGAGCGGGCGGCGATGGCCTGGGCCGCCGAAACGGCGAGCCTGGCGCGCGCCGCCGAAAGCCTGCCGGCGGGGAGCGCCCTGTGGCTCGATTTCGACGCCTTCCTGGCCGCGCCCGCCGCCTCGCTGGCGGCGCTTGCCGGCTTCCTCGGAGTCCCGCTCGACCCGGCCGGCGCCGAGCGGCTCGCCGCCGATCCGCTGATGCGCCGCTACTCGAAGGCGACCGAATATGAATACAGCGCCGAGCTTCGCGAGACGGTGCTGGCCGCGGCCCGGCGCGAACAGGCGCCGGCGATCGCCGCCGGGCTGCGCTGGCTGGATTCGGCGGCGCGCGACTGCGCCCCGGTCGCGCGGGCGCTCGAGGCGGCCGCCGCCGGCTCGACGGACGCTGCCGCGACCGCTATTCGATGAGGCGATGTTCAAGCAGATCCCCGACCTTCTGACCGCCGAGGAGATTGAGGCGCTGCGGCGGATCGCGGCCAGCGCGAAATGGATCGACGGCCGCCAGAGCAACCCCCATTCGGCGGTCAAGAACAACCTCCAGCTCTACGAGAAGGCCGCCGCCGACATCCTCGCCCGCGCGCTCTACCGCTGCGAGGACTTCACCAACTTCGCCTTCCCGGTCGTGCTCGCGCCGCCGATGCTGAGCCGCTACGGCCCGGGGATGCACTATGGCGGCCACGCCGACGCCGCCTACCTGGCGCTCGGCGAGAAGCCTTTGCGCTGCGACCTCAGCTGCACCATCTTCCTGTCCGAGCCGGCGAGCTACGAGGGCGGAGCGCTGAGGATCCGGCTCGGCTCGGGCGATTTGTCGTTCAAGCTGCCGCCCGGATCGGCGATCGTCTATCCCTCGACCACCTTCCACGAGGTCGAGCCGCTGTCGAGCGGCGAGCGACTGGCCGGGATAACCTTCATCCAGAGCCGCATCGCCGACGCCTTCCTGCGCGAGCTGCTCTACGAGCTCAACGAGGTGGCGGCGCTCGAAGGCCTGAACATGGATCCGGCCAATTATGCGCGCCTTCAGCTCGTCCAGCGCAACCTGCTGCAACGCTGGGGGGACATGCCGTGAACACGGCCCTGTCCGCAGGCGGACGCCAGGCGTGACCCAAAAGCCACACCGGAGGCTGTTTCGCTAGGGAAATGGCGCCAGCGAATTGCTTCCCTTTGATGACATCCCGTAGAGAAGGCTTGGCTCGTCGGCACTTCACCGGCGCTACAGGGATGTAAGAAATCCGCGGCCCGAAGGCCGTTACAAGGGGACGGACATGAATAAGAACCGCATTCTCAATAATTTGCTGGCGACCACCTTTATCTGTGGCGCGATCGGCTTCGCCGCGGCTCCCGCCTACGCGCAAGACACCCCCGAGGACGACCAGGCGACCGCCGGCGGCCCGATCGAGGGCTCGCCCGACACCAGCTCGGCCGACGCCGATCCCGACGCCCAGGAAGAGGGCGACATCATCGTCACCGGCACCCGCATCCCGCAGCCCAACCTTAACTCGGCCAGCCCGATCACCGTCCTCAACAACCAGGACGTGAAGCTGCAGGGCACGGCCCGCACCGAGGACATCATCAACTCGCTGCCGCAATCGTTCGCGGCGCAGGGCTCGAACATCTCGAACGGCGCCACCGGCACCGCCACCGTCAACCTGCGCGGCCTCGGTTCGGTCCGCACCCTGGTGCTGGTCAACGGCCGCCGCCTGATGCCGGGCGATCCGCGCTCGCCGGTTCCCGACATCAACTTCATCCCCGCCCTCGCCGTCGACCGCATCGACGTGCTGACCGGCGGCGCGTCGTCGGTCTACGGCGCCGACGCCGTCGCGGGCGTCGTCAACTTCATCATGGACACGGACTTCGAGGGCATCCGCCTCGACGCCCAGTACAGCTTCTTCGACCACGTCAACAACGACAATCCGGGCGGCATCCGCCAGGCCAATGCCGCCCGCGGCTTCGCGGTCCCCAACGGCCACCGCGCCGACGGCGGCACGATCGACGCCAGCTTCCTGATCGGCGCCGGCTTCGACGACGGCCGCGGCCACGTCACCGCCTATGCCACCTACCGCAAGCAGAACCAGGTGCTTCAGCGCGACCGCGACTATTCGTTCTGCGCGACCGCCAACCTGGCCGCGCCCAACACCACCGACGGCCGCCTGTTCAACTGCGGCGGCTCCGGCACCTCGGCGAACGGCACGTTCCAGCAGTTCAATCCGAACACCTTCGCTCTGATCGACGTGTTCCAGGTGGGGCCGAACCGGACCTTCATCTCCGGGTCGACGCCGTTCAACTTCGCGCCCTACAACTTCTACCAGCGCCCCGACGAGCGCTATACGTTCGGCGCCTTCGCCAATTACGAGATCAGCAACGCGCTGAAGCCGTATCTCGAGGTGATGTTCATGGACGACCGTTCGGTCGCCCAGATCGCGCCGTCGGGCAACTTCGGCAACACGACGACTCTGAACTGCGACAACCCGCTGCTTTCGGCGCAGCAGCGCGCCCGGATCTGCGCC